>WLWG01000191.1_pt1 | contig 63834 bp, 72 predicted proteins | sample 6712871 | NCBI WGS metagenome assembly WLWG01 (sample SAMN12718693, study PRJNA515312) | sponge metagenome | isolation source: marine sponge | host: Mycale hentscheli | place: New Zealand: South Island, Marlborough, Capsize Point | collected 2003-05-01 | reverse complement strand
GAACGGATCTTGGCAACTAGCGCTTGAAGACACAGGCACGAGCTCAGATAACCACTACAACGACCTGGGAATCATTATTAGTACCCATAGCTTACCCAAAAATCTTATTGACTATCAAATCGCACAGCAGCAAAATCAAATCGAAGATGGACTTTTCGACCTACGCAACATCAATCGCGACTCATTGAATCTACAAATCACCATCGATAGCTCATCTGATTTCAAGAATCGCTTGGCCTTTGTACGTCTTGATGGTGACGCCAGCAATCTCAGCTTGAATGGTATTTCTGCATCGGACGAAATGGCGTTCAAAGATGCCATTACCGGATCACTCATCGACCCAGCAAGTCAACGCATCGAACTCCAAGGAGAATCCAGCCAAACCATCACTTGGAACCTAAACGAAGCTGAATTTGGATTGTACGCAGCAGTCGTGATCACCGAAGAAAATGAAATCATTACCATCGGCAGCAGCGCCTTTCAGAACGGGAGCCCACTGCTTAAATCAATCGGCCAAAACCACTTTGGCTTTGAAGACAATCCAAATTCCAGTGATGTCGACTTTGACTACAACGACCTCACCTTCCAAGTAAATGTTCTCTAAAAAAGACGACTCACACACACGCATGGGTCACCTGGTCAACGGACATTAGAGAATGAAGGCATGAGCGCTAGCACTCCCCCCACCGAATGCTTCGACGTGATCGTCGTCGGGGGTGGTCATGCCGGTTGTGAAGCAGCAATGACAGCAGCGCGGCTTGGCCTGAACACCGCCCTGTTTACCCTCAATCTCGACCGAATCGCCTGGCAGCCCTGTAATCCGGCCGTTGGTGGCCCTGCCAAAAGCCAGCTTGTCCATGAAGTGGATGCCCTCGGTGGCGTGATCGGCCGCCTCGCTGATGCCACCGCCATCCAAAAACGGGTCTTGAATGCCAGCCGCGGCCCTGCCGTGTGGGCCCTGCGTGCCCAGACCGACAAACGCCATTACTCACGGGAGATGTTGAAGCTGCTGCATCACACCCCCAACCTGGCCCTGCGCGAAGCGATGGTGACCGGACTCGAGGTGGATGGGGATCCCAATCAACCAGGCAGCGCCCGAATCACAGGAGTTCGCACCTACTTCGGCAGCGTGTACGGCGCCCAAGCCGTGGTGCTCACCGCTGGCACCTTCCTTGGCGGTCGCATCTGGGTGGGCCATCAATCGATGTCTGCAGGCCGTGCTGGCGAACAAGCTGCTGAAGGCCTAACCGACGCCTTGAAGCAGCTGGGCTTCCACACCGATCGGCTCAAAACCGGCACCCCTGCGCGTGTTGATCGCCGCAGCATTGCGCTCGACCAATTGGAAGCACAACCCAGTGATGCCGCTGATCGCTTCTTTTCGTTTGACCCAACGGCCTGGGCCAGCGGCGAACAGATGAGCTGTCACATCACCCGCACCACAGCAGCAACGCATCAACTGATCAAAGACAACCTGCATCTCACCGCGATTTACGGCGGCATCATCGACAGCAAAGGCCCGCGCTATTGCCCCTCGATCGAAGACAAGATCGTGCGCTTTGCCGACAAAGACTCGCACCAAATCTTCCTGGAGCCAGAAGGACGCGACACCCCAGAGATTTACGTGCAGGGCTTCTCTACGGGGTTGCCAGAAACAATCCAACTGGACCTGCTGCGCACCCTGCCGGGCTTGGAGCAATGCGTGATGCTTCGGCCGGCCTATTCCGTGGATTACGACTACCTTCCCGCCACCCAACTCAAACCCTCCCTCGAAACCAAACGCGTACGGGGTTTGTTTAGTGCCGGGCAACTCAACGGGACCACTGGCTACGAAGAAGCCGCGGCCCAAGGTCTGGTGGCTGGCCTCAACGCCGCCCGACTGATCGGAGGCCAAGAGCCCGTGCATTTCCCGAGGGAAAACAGCTACATCGGCACGATGATCGACGATCTGGTGAGCCAAGACTTACGCGAGCCTTACCGGGTGCTGACCAGTCGCAGTGAATACCGCTTGGTGCTGCGTGGTGATAACGCCGACAGGCGTCTCACCCCCCTGGGCCGTGAGCTTGGACTGATTGACGACCGGCGTTGGCAGCTGTTCCACGACAAGCTCCAAGCCATGGAGGACGAAAAGCAGCGCCTCGAAACAGTTCGCCTCAAGGTCAGCGACCCTGTCGCACCAGCCATTGAAAAAGAAAGCGGAGCTCCGATCCGAGGCTCGATCACGCTCGCGGATCTCTTGCGTCGCTCAGGCGTCCACTCTTCAGATCTCGTGCGCCATGGCCTGGCCGATGCGGAGCTTCCCCTCGCGGTAAGGGAGGGCGCCGAAATCGACATCAAATACAGCGGCTATCTGCAGCGCCAGCAACAACAGATCGACCAGGTCAAACGTCAGAGCCTGCGCAAACTCCCCGTCGATCTTGATTACGCAAGCATTGGCACCTTGTCGCGGGAAGCGCGCGAAAAGCTGGCTGCCATTCAACCCACCACGTTGGGCCAAGCCACCCACATTCCTGGCGTGAGCCAAGCAGATCTCACGGCCCTTTTGCTTTGGCTGGAACTGCAACAGCGCCGATCGAAAGCAAATCCAGACCTCGCCAGCACCGCCAACTCTCGATAGGTTTGCCTCAACCAAAGGTTTGCAGTGCCCTCTCGCCTCTCCACATCCACGGCGTACTGGAATCTGCGCGCAGAACAGGTCATGGACCAGGTGTTCCAGGCAGCGGAGCCTTCGCTGAAGGCCGTTGAAATTCAAGTGGAACCGGCCCCCGATCCCACCCGCAAATCAGTTGCGGATCCACGTCCAACAACGCGTTCCAGCACACCTCCCTGGCAGCAGCTCACCCTGATTGGCGTGACGCTCGGCGCCCTGCTCTGCAGTGCTTGGCTAGCGCGCAGCTGGCACCTCTCGGAACAAGCCCTCTATCGCGAGCGCAATCTCGCGCTCACCGAAAAGCTCAAAGCACGCGCTACTCCCAAACCCGCCCCTTCTCCACCTCCCAAACCAGCAGAACCTGAGGCGGTTGCCACACTTCCCAACCTCGAGCCGCTCACTCTTCCGCTCAGTGCCGCCATTGCCCCAGCCACATCCAGCGGCTCCGAGGCCAGTCCAAATCCTGTAGCGCCAGCTCCCAAGAGCCAGCCTGCTCTGGTGGGAATTGTGCACGCTGAAGTCGGCGGATCGGCCATCTTCCAATTAGACAATCAATCTCTCTCTGCCACACCTGGAGAAAGCATCGGCAACAGTGGCTGGTCACTGCTGAGCATTTCAAGCACAGGTGCCGTCATTGAACGCAACGGTGAACGCCAATCTCTCTCAATCGGCGGTGCTTTCTAAGCAAAAAGGCCACGAGATAGAGACCTTGATCACAAACATTGCGATCGTAATTGCAGTCAGATTGCCAGAAACAGGATCACCCTACTAACACCACAATCAAAGAAAAAGAAATACGTGGAACACTTAGACGCGTTGCATCTTCACGAATGAGAGATACAACGTGTTCATTGTGCTTGCAGCCAGTGAATCGACAGACATTGGCCCTCGTGCTGATCGCAAGTCTTGCCAGCTCCCATGCTGACGCCAAACCTTCACGACCAAGGGATACGCCCATCCTGACAAGCGTCTCCGACCTGGCTCTTCTGGGGCCAAAAGTCAGACCTCTCCCTCCACGCCTGTGGCCCATCAGACGCGGAGAGAGGATCAGACTCGAATACCCGCTTCCCACGCTTGCCCAGGAAGTGAGTCCTTACGGTTGGCGATTTTCAGACCATAGAAACAAGTGGCGCTTGCATACAGGACATGATCTAATCGCACCCGCCGGAACAGGAGTTTTGGCTGCACTATCCGGAAAAGCATTAATCGTGCAACCTATTTCTGGATACGGACTAACTGTCTTGCTTGATCATGGCAATGGCTGGCAAACCCTTTACGGCCACTTACTCAGTGCTCGAGTCAGACCTGGCCAAATCATCCAGACGGGAGAGCCAATAGGGAATGTAGGGAAAAGTGGCCATGCCAGTACGGCTCATCTCCACTTCGAGCTACGTCGCTTCAAAAATGGGCAGATGATGGCGATTGACCCCGCACCACTTCTTCATTAGACATCGCCGCACTTAGCACATGCCAACCGTGGATTACTGATGTGGATCCAGCCAAAATCCGAGAAGTCATAAGCTTATATACCCAGAAGAGATAGCCAATCCTTCTCTCATTGGATATTTATAAATTTAGATCAGTAAATCAAAGTGTAGAAACGTTGCCTTTCGCCCGACAAAGCTGGGGGATTCAACCTTTCCGCCAGGAACTTCATGAAGTTGAGTGAAATCAGTGCCGCAAAGACGCCTGATGATTGATTCATGAAACACGTCTCAATATTGGAGCTCGAGATTCCATTTAGATTTTTTGGAGCGTTAGTCGCGGGTTCTGCCCTGATGATCATGGCTCGTTCTTTTAAAGAAGCTGCTTTGCTTGGCGGAACCTTTCTCTGCGGACTTGGCGCCCTTGAATTGGCCCTTCGTTTTAGTGGTTACTGAACACTGAGGTTCGGAATCACCGAAGCAAGCCAACCCCAGCCCAGCAATCAGCCATACCCACCCTGAAATTGTGGTGACCAATCCATGCGGGCCAGGAAGGCAAGGCTGGTTAGGGTGCGCCAAATTTCCCTGAAACAGCAGGATTTGCAAAGCAAAACGCTCAACATCAACCTCCAATCCGTCTGGGTGGGAGGGGTCCTCTGACATCACCTTCAGGGCAAGCGTTGTCTTCTGGGTTGCGGCCCTCTCCCACCTGCGTGTGGGAGGCACCTGCCGAAACGATTGTGGCCGGCGATGACCCAGGTGAATTGCCGGGCCCCTGGAGATTGATGCTCTTAGGAGACGGCAGTCCAACCCGTCACCTGCGCCTGCTCACAGGACATCCCGTGGCCGTGCAACTGATTGCCATGGCGGAAGAACCTGTGGGAGAAGCTTCTCTTGGCTGCCCCCGCGAAGTGCAGGAACTCACCCCACCCCTCCTCCGCCGTCAGGTTTGGTTGAGTTGTGGAGGGCAAACCTTGGCTTGGGCTGAAAGCTGGTGGAACCAGGACGAAGCCAACCAACACTTGCAAGACCGAAACCTGCCGATCTGGCTCAGCCTCACGCAGGGTCGTTCTGAGCTCTTCCGCGAGGTGGATGGTTTAGCGCTGGTACAAGAACCCTGGCTTGAAAAACGGTTTGGCTGCTCGGGACCCTTTTGGAGTCGCCACTACCGTTTTTTCCGTCAAGGACGGGAGCTCACGGTGATTCGTGAAGTGTTCAGCCCTGCCTTGGAAGAATGGCTCGGAACGACCCCGCGCCAACCACTTCATCTTTCTAGATGAAGAAAGCCAGCGTTTTCGCCAAATTTGTGCTTGTCAACTTGCAGCAAATCAGGCGATCGGGATCATGTCGCTAGTTGCGATGGTTTCATGACAACGACCCAGTGGCTAACCCTGTCCGACCTCGGACGCCGCTTTGGGCTTTCAGCTAGACATTGCGGCCACGCTCTCGACCATGAGGGATGGCGCGACCACAACGGACATCCAACCCAAGCAGCCATCACAGCCGGTGCCGCTCAACGCCATAACAGATATCAGCACGGCACCTCAAACCGCTGGAACGTCGAGATCTGCGCCGCTGTGCTTTCCAAGCATGGCAACCGCCCCATCCATCGCAGCGAACAGATTTCACAGTGGGTGACCTTGCTCGAAGCCATGGAAGAGGGATCGGCCTCTGTCTCCACGAGCCCAGATCAAATGGCTGAAGATCTGCCATTTGATCTGATCGAAGAGGTGAACCATCAACTCAGCCATCGAGGCTGTCGCTTTCAGGTCCAACGTTTTGAAGAAAGCACCAGTCCCTAAATCAACCCTCTCAATCAACCCAACCTGAGGCCTTCGGCCTGCCGGCGTGCCCGCTCGAGTTGCTCCTTCAGCAGGTCTTCATCGGTATGGCTGAGATTGGTGTGGATCAACCGGGCATGGGGTGCATGGCGACGCAAACGCTCAATCACACGATCGGGAGTGGCCTCTCTCACTAACAACGCCAAAGCAGCGCTGCCCACAGGAAGGGTTTCTGCGAGCTCTTTCAAAAAGTTGTCATTGATGCCCATGTCATTGAGCGATCCAGAGGCGGCACCAGCCCCCGCACCCACGGCGAGACCTAGCAACGGGTTGGCAAAAACCAAACCGATCAATAGACCCCAGAAGCTTCCTCCCATCGCACCAGCCGCCGTCATGTTGATCGCCTGACGCAAGTGCACATGGCCGTCTTCTCCATGCTCAAGCACCACGGCATCCTCAAGAGCAATCAAATGCTCCTGTTGGATCGTGACCAGCTCGCGGCGCACCTCCTCCGCTTCTTGAGCTTTTGGAAAGCCCACAACCACCAAATTGCTCATACAGACAACGTGTTTTCAGAAGGTTAGAGAGCAAACGTCCCAGCGATCAGTCCCTTCGCCGGCTGGAACGAGGCAAGGGGCGCCTGGAGGAACCACGGGACAGAGGCTGGGGCGATGCCGCCGTTGATGGGGACGCCGTTGAGGGGGGGGATGCAGACCGGGACCAGCGCTCCACGCGGAAACTTTCGTCATCAGGCCAACTGTTGTCATCCTCCCGATAGGAGGACTCAGGCTCAGGCAGCGGTGCAACATTCACCCGCCGTGAGATCGCATCCAGAGGGCGCTTACGGCTTGATGCAACAGGCGATTCAGCCCGCAGGGGTGGTTGAACCGGATCCCTCCAGTCTTCTTCTTCGTCCATCAACCAATCGATCTTGTCGCCGACCCAGCGACCCACGGTTTCGAGATCCATGCCAGGACGGGCTCCTCCACCAGGCCTTCGCCCAGGTCGCGTGCCAGCAACACCATCCACCAACTGGCGGCCGGTTTCAAGCCACTGATCCAATCGCCGATCACCAACATCCTGACTGCGCTGCCCCTGACTGCGCTGCCGCGGTTGAAAACGTCCATCCATCTCCTGACCTTAACGACGACGCTGCTGCAGCCAACGCTCCCTTTGCCAACCGATCAATGCAATCGACACCCCGCCAGCTTCTAGGACCCAAAGAAACAAATCCATCTCAATCCTGAGCGGGGGCAGGTACATAGCTGAGTAGACAACTCACATGCCAGTGACCGTCATGATGCCGATCACAGCACAACCTGCAAGCCGCTTGCCTGACCCGGCGCCGATAGGGAGTCCGCTGTTCACAGATCGGACAGATGGCAATCCAACGCGGGGGGCTTTGCTGAACCGGAAAACGATGGCGAATGCTCACCTTGAATCGAGTTTGAGACGCATTAATCGCCTCCATCTGGGCCCGAAAGCAAGGGCCATGACTCTCCCGTTGCCCCAAGACCAGGTCCACCCAGGCATGGATCATTTCGTGACAGAGGGTGCTCTCGGTGGCGGACCGTGGCAAGGGATCCAGCAAGGGTTTTGAGAGCACAATCTCCCGACCAAGAGGCGGTGCGACCGCCGGCCCGCGGCGATAAAAGCCCGCCGTCTTGCGCATCCGCCCATCACTCCAGCGCAAGGAGACCAGGGGGCCCGTGCCCCGCACCAGGCCGCCATCGAAGTGTTCTCGATTAAGCCTGTGAAACAAAGGCAGCAGTGGCTCGAGGGGCATGGGGACTGAGAAAGAAGCCAAACAGCACGAAAGTCGGCTCAGTCTGCCTCGTTCCTGCATCCAGTCAGTCAGAATCTGCACTCATTCGGATGCACCCCGATGGAACTGGGCTTGGTTCGCGAGATCGGTAGCAAGGCTTTATTAGCCGGCGGTGGAGCGCTGCTGCTCTACTGGACCATCACGGCGGTGAAGCTGGTGCTGAGCGCCCGTGGCATCAATCCGCTGATCAAGCAGTTCTTCACGCAAGTGGCAGCGGGAAGAATCGATGCTGCTTACTTGCTCACCACCAAGAACTATCGCCAGCACGTGAACCGTCAACAGTTCATTCGCTACTTGGCGGGTTTGAAGCTCAATCGCTTCCGCAATCTCAAATCTGGTCGCCCCCGGCTTCAGGAAGGCAACATCATCCTGACCGTGAAGTTGATCGCAGACGACAAGGAAGAGATGCCCCTGGATTTCACCTTTATCAAATCGGATGAGTCCTGGAAGATCGAGCGCATCGTCGCCGTGAACAGCTGAGCACGAAGCGTTGAGTGGGTCGCAGCCGGTTAGATCGTCCAGCAGCTCTCGATCGCGAGCAGAGGAATTGCGGCGCCTGCTCAACCGAGCGGCACACGCCTATTACGTCCTCGATGCTCCGGTCATGGAAGATCCGGTGTACGACCAGCTCTACAGGGAGCTTCAAGAGCTAGAGCACCAAGATTCAGCCTTGGTGAGTGCAGACAGCCCAACCCAGCGCGTGGGTGGGCGCCTATCGGAAGGCTTCAGCAGCGTGCGCCACAGGATTCCCCTGTTCAGCCTCGACAACGCGTTTAACCACGACGAGCTCCATGGCTGGTATGGCCGATTGCTCAAGGTGCTGGATCGCGCTCCCGCCGAAGGATCTCCCCAACCGGCCCTCGCCATGGTGGGAGAACTCAAAATCGACGGCAACGCCCTTGCCCTGAGTTATGAAAACGGCGTCCTGGTTCGGGCGGCAACGCGCGGGGACGGAGAACAAGGAGAAGAGATCACCGCCAACGTGCGCACCATCGGCTCCATTCCCTTGCGCTTGCACATCGAACCGGCACCAGCCTGGGTGGAAGTGCGTGGCGAGGCCTTCATCCCCGATGCCACCTTTCAGGCCATCAACAACGAACGCCTAAGCCGCGCCGAATCACTGTTTGCCAATCCCCGCAATGCCTGCGCTGGAACGTTGCGCCAACTGGATCCAACCGTGGTGGCCTCGAGACGGCTGGACTTTTTCGCCTACACACTGCAACTGCCGGACGATTGGCAAGGACGAAGACCACTCACGCAATGGGATGCCCTGCAATGGCTGGGAGATGCGGGATTCAAGGTGAACCCCAATGCGGGTTTATTGCCAGACCTTCCATCGGTGGAGCAGTTCTTCGACACCTGGGACACAGAGCGCCGGCAGCTCAATTACGCCACTGACGGTGTGGTGGTGAAGCTCAATGATTTACGGCTGCAGGATGCAGCGGGATTCACCCAAAAAGCACCACGCTGGGCGATTGCGCTCAAGTACCCAGCCGAGGAAGCGCCCACCAAGATCCTCAGGATCAGCTGTCAGGTGGGACGGACCGGGGTGATCACCCCGGTGGCGGAATTCGAGCCTGTGCTCTTGGCCGGCACGAGCGTTAGCCGGGCCAGCCTTCACAACGCCGACCGGCTGGTGGAACTGGACCTCCACAACGGAGACACCATTGTGGTGCGCAAGGCAGGAGAGATCATCCCGGAAGTGGTGCGGGTGTTGCCGGAGCTACGGCCTGCTCTGGCCCAACCCGTGGAGCTCCCCAAGACCTGTCCAGCCTGCGGATCCAGCCTGGTGCGCGAAAGCAGCGAAGCCGCCACGCGCTGCATCAACAGCAGCTGCCCCGCGATCCTGCGGGGTGCCCTGCGCCACTGGGTCAGCAAGGGGGCCATGGATGTGGATGGCCTCGGCAGCAAGCTCATTGAGCAACTGGTGGATCGAGGCCTCGTTCAATCGATTGCAGACCTGTATCGCCTCGACATGGCCTTGCTTGGCAGCCTGGAGCGCATGGGCGCAAAAAGCGCCGAGAATTTAATTCAGGCGTTGGAAGCATCCCGCTCTCAAGGATGGGCCAAACAGCTCTATGGCCTCGGAATCCATCACGTTGGAGAGGTGAACGCCAAGGCGATTACCGCTGCTTTTTCCGATGCAGACAGCCTGAATCAAGCGGCTTGTCACGCACCAGAGAGCATCACTGCCATCTTTGGCATCGGCCATGAAATTGCCCAAAGCTTGCAGCAGTGGTTTTCCAACCCAGCCAATCAACAGCTCCTCGATGCATTGCGCAGCCTCGGATTCAGCCTGTCTCTCAATGAGGAAGAACAAACGCGAGCCAACGCAACGGCCTCCAACCAGCAGCTCACGGGTTCCACCTTTGTACTGACCGGCACCTTGCCCACACTCACCCGCTCTCAGGCCAAAGAACAAATCGAGGCCTGCGGAGGGAAGGTATCGGGATCCGTGAGTAAAAAAACCAGCTATCTCGTGGCAGGCGACGAGGCGGGAAGCAAGCTCACCAAAGCCCAGGCGCTGGGGGTCAGCATCCTTGATGAAACCGCCCTGCTGAACATGCTGAGAGAATCCTCTTAAAAATCCCAACCAGGCATGCCAAGCCTTTTTCAGAATCTTGTTGGGAGCCTCTCTGGTGAGTGGAGGCTGAACCTGGAGACGCAGGTCCCCAGGAACGACCTCTACAAAAGTCGTATTGCCTCTTCAAGACCAACCCTGGGTTTCTTTTTGCTGCTGATCTGTTCAGCGGTGATTGCAACGCTCGGATTGATCTCCAACAGCACCGCGGTGGTGATCGGCGCCATGATCGTTGCCCCTTTGATGGATCCAATCCTGAGCCTGGCCTTTGGCCTGGCGATTTCTGACGGGCGATTGGTGAAACGCTCCGCCATCACGGTGATTATTGGCGTTCTCACTGTGATTGGCACGGCAACGCTGTTTGGCTGGATCCTTGATGCCAGTGAGGTGAATCGAGAGATCTACAGCCGAACCGCACCCAACCTGATCGACCTCGGCATTGCAGTGGCTGCGGCCATCGCCGGATCATTCACATTGACCCGTGATCGGTTGTCCAATTCGATTGCAGGGGTGGCCATAGCGGTGGCCCTGGTGCCACCGCTGTGCGTGTGCGGGATCGGACTGAGCATGGGCTCAGAAGTCATTGCCGTGTTCGGTCGGGGAAGCGTTGCTGGACTCAGCAATCAGATCTCAGAAGGTTCTTTTTTACTCTTCCTGGCCAACTTAATTGGCATCACCGTGGCCAGCTTGATGGTGTTCTTGCTGCAGCGCTATGGCTCAATTCGCCGCAGCTGGCGCAACTTACTGGTTTGGTTAGGACTCCTTGGCCTGCTGTGCATTCCCCTAGCATCATCACTCCAAGACTTCAGCATTCGCCAAAACATTGACGCTCAATTTGCCACCTTTAAAGCAGGGCGAGTGAAGCAATTTGAAATGACCGAAAAGAATCCATATCTCTGGAAAAAAGTAAAACTGCTCTACAGCAATGTTCGCGTTGCTAAAAGCAATGCCACCATTGAGCTTGTCCTCAATGCCCAAGAGGGACTGATCACACAAAAGGTCGTCGACGAACTCCACCAGCGCATCATCACAAGAGCAAGGGAGGATTACGGCGTAGACGAAATCCGAGTTAATATTAGTGTTATTCCAAATCAAATCTTCAAATACAACTTCACCGAAGGCAAGAAATCATGAACTCACCCCAAGCCTTCCGCTGGATCAAAACAGAGTGTGGTCGCGCCAAGTATGTCGACTTAGCCTCTCGTAACGGCATGACAGCAAAGCTTCGTCTGGGATGGTTTGTGCTGATTGCTGCCGCACGGGACCTTCAAGTTCCAAACCCAGACTGAGCTGATCACCCCTGAGGTGAATGCAACCAAAACCAGATCGAGGCCACAAAAAGGAAGAAATAGCCACAAGCTCAAGCGCTTCAAAGAGATTGCCGAAAGCGATATTCCCTAGCATCAAGCATTCTCAATCGCAGCTCCACAGACCTGATATCAACTCTCTCATCCTTACTCAAGGAATCAAGCAGATGATCCTTAATTCGAATCAAATCATTTTTACCGAGCGCATCGAGCGAGGCATTCCCAACCACAAGAATCTGCACATGCTGATCCTCAAGAGCCACATTTAAAGTCTGATATTCAACAGCACCCCAATACCCATCCTCCTCCTCACCAGTATTCATATCCGCTAAATCAATCCGAATCACACCCAACTGCTGTAATGCCATCCTGATATTCCCCTTAACAATCCAAGCACGATAGCCATGGGCAAGAGGCTGAAATAGCAGCACTGTCAATCCAACCAACACAAGAAAGTATCTCCAAGCATGCCGCAACGATCCATATCCTTGCGACACAAAAACTGCCATCGCAACCAAGGCAATCGTTGTGAAATTAGTAGCAAATAAAAGGGCTGCATCAAGGCTGACATTCGTGGCTGGCACAAGCGGAGAGCCCACACCAAAACGCACGAAAAGCTCTGGAGAAATCACCAGCCCGATACCCGCAACACACAATGGAGGGACCAAGGCCACTGCGATCGCCACCCCAGCAACAGCCGCAGAAACCCGAGCCCGTGTAAAGGCAAAGGAACCTGCCGCGCCTGCACCAAGAGCAATTCCAAAATCAATCAGATTGGGTGATGTACGAGCCTGAATTTCGGAATTAATCGAGACGGAGCCAAAAATCAAACCAACCAAGACTGACGTTGCTATCACCACCAACGAGCCAACACCAACAGCGAGAAGCGCACGACGGACCATCCGCCACTGACCAACGACAGACCCAAACGAAAAACTAAGGATAGGATCCATTAAAGGAGCAATAATCATCGCTCCGATGACGGCCGCCGAACTATCTGCAAGAATTCCCAAACTGGCAATCGTTGCTGACGTTGCCACAAAAAAAATAAAATCAATGGTTAACAGAGATTTCTCATGGCGATCGCGATAGAGCACTCTAAGCGGCAATAATTGATCGACGTGACGTTTACGATTGCGACGCCAAGCACTCATCAAGTTCATCTTTTTAATTAGCGTTTTATTCAAAATTGGGCGTCTCTTCCCTCAGAGCGCGCTGCGCTGCGCGACCAACCACCCAAACAACCGCGACTGTTGCCAAAACGCCTACCACTCTCAAGATCCAAGCCTGTGCTGAGGCTTCTCCAGCAAGCACCTCACCAAAACGAGCCGCATCACCGGCCAGCGCACCCAAGGCGCAAAACAAAATCGTGCCTGGAAGAATGCCAATTAAACCGATGCTGTAATCACGCAAGCTCACCTCACTTAGGCCATAAACCAAATTCAGCAACGAGAACGGAAACGCTGGAGATAGACGCGTCAACAGCACAAGCTTGAGCCCTTCTCGGCTGACGGCCCGCTCTACAGCTTGAAGCTTTGGATAATGCGTCAAACGCTGGCTCGTCCAATCTCGCAACCAAAATCGGCCGAGCAGGAACGCGGCCTCTGCGCCGAGACAGGCCCCCACAAACACAATCAGGCTGCCCCACCAGGTGCCATAAAGAGCTCCGGCCAACATCGAAGCCCATACCCCTGGAAGCAACAGCGTCACCCAAACCGCATAGAGCGGGATAAAGACCAGTCCACCCAAAGGAGAGCGCAGCCACAGCATCAATGGCTCAAACCAGGACATTCCCTCAATCATGTGTTCCACACCATCCGAGGCCACCAGTCCATGCTGGTGGTTTTGGAGCCAACAGGGATCAAACCCACTTTTGCGCTAAAGATTGAACAACTGTTCAAGAGGGATGGAAGCAAACCGCCTTTGTGCCCCGATCAGGAGGAACAGCTACCCCATCGCTCTCCTGCTAAGCACAGCCTTGCTCGGGGGCTGCGGCATGACCGATGGCCGAAGGTCGATCGTCTTGAAGGTGGCTCAAGCAAGCAATGAAAACGAACAACGCTCCCCCGATCGTTTTGAAGCAGAGCGGAAGATCAGCAAAGATTTTCAACAGCAATTAAAAGAAATGCAGCCTGGGATCAAGCTGCATCCTTCGATTTATCCCGAGGAGTCTCTCGAGAAGGAGTTGAAAGTTCAAACCAATAGCGGCCTAGGACCAGACCTCGTGATTGCAGATAGCAATCAAGCCTTGAACCTTTTGGCCTTGGGCCTAACCAAGCCGATCCAGCTGACGAAAGAGCGTCAGAACTTGATTAATCCTGCAGCCCTAGAGCGCGTTAAAACAGCCAGCGGATCTTTAGCGGGACAACCGGTCTCGCAGTATCTCCAGCTGGCTTGCTTCGATAAACGCAAGCTCAAAAAAGCACCAACAACCCTCAAGGAGCTGTCCGAGGCCAGTGGCAAAGGCACGATTTTTGGAATGGTCACCAACCTCCAGGATCTTTACTGGAGCCTCGGCAGTTTCGGGGCTGGAGAGGCGTTAGCCACTTCGTTAGCAGGCAAGAAAGCCACTGTGGCGGCCCATGCACGACTCACTGAATGGATGCGCTGGCTCAAGGCCTCCAGCTATCAGCAAAATATTGTGTTTTTACCGAATCAAGCCGCCCTTCGAAAGGCGCTCATCCAAGGCGACATGCATTGGATCAGCTGTTGGAGTTCCCAGCTACCGCAACTCCGTGAAGAGCTCAAAGAGCATCTCGGCATCGCCCCGTTGCCCAATGGAGACTTTGGTCGTGCAACACCGATCACACGCTTGCAGGTCTGGGCACTTGGCAAAAATTCAAGCAAACGTCAACGGGCCGCAAGTCTGAACTTGCTGAATTTCATGGTGCAACCCTGGGCCCAAAAAACCTATGCCCTCAAATACCGAACGGGCTATCCAGTCAATCCAGCCGCGGCACTGATCGTCAGCAAACAGTTACCTCAAGGGTTCAAGGCATTCACTGAAGATGAAAACAAACGGATAACCCGGGGAGATGCGATTGTCTCCGCAATCGACGCCAGACCGAGATTAGAGAAAGAGATTCAATCAACACTCAATCAGTTGATTTTCGATGGATTATCTCCTGAGAAAGCAGCCTCTGAACTTGAAACCCAGATCAAATCGAAGCGATGACTCTTTCCATGTCGTACCTCATCACGATCGGCCCCGGGGCCATTGCCAACGAGCTCTTGAGCTGGCTCGCCTATCTCAACCGCGGCACCGTTCTTCTCCAACTGCTGTTGGTTGGCCTTGTGATGGTCGCGGAGAAACGCGGTGCCCTTCGACGGAGTGTGAAGCACAGACTGCTTCCCGAACACATCCGAGTGCTGATCGGGCCCATTCTCCTCTTAATGAGTTCAGCCCTTTTCCTCCTGGTGGGCTTGCCATGGGGATTACTGCGCTATTTCGGACTTCTCTGGCTGGGCTGGATGCTATTTACACCCCTAAAGACACTGCTTTTAAGTATCAACAAGAAATTTCCAGTTGACGAATTAGAAAGCACATTTTTAAGGCCCGTCTACGTCATTGTCGCCACCATGTCTTTCATCAGACTGATGGGAAGCACAGAAAACTTGGCGCAAACTCCCGTCGCAAATTTATTTGGAGTTGAGCTAACGCTGGGAAGAATTTACGTAGCAATCATCGCCATCTACGTCATCATGACGCTCTCCTCAAGGCCTGCAACGTTTCTGGCATGGCTTAGTGGGGTGCTGTTTGGAGTCCGCCCCAGAAACAGACGCGGATTAGAGCTCCTGTTCCGCTACAGCGTGATCATCATTGGCATCATCGGAGTGGCTTACTTCATCGGCATCGACGGCACAGCATTCATTGCCATCGCCGGTGGACTGTCGGTTGGAATCGGCTTTGGAGTGAAAGAAATTATCTCCAATTTCATCAGCAGCATCTGGCTGCTGTTTGAAGGGTCAGTACGCCCCGGAGAAATTTTGATGATCAACGGCGACCCCTGCACAGTGCGCAAACTGGGGCTGAGGGCCACTCAACTAAGGCGTGGACGCGATGGAGCTGAACTATTAATCCCGAATCAGAACTTCTTCACGCAAGAGGCCACATCCTTCACCGCAACAGAAACATCCAGACGTGACAGCGTGGTGGTTGGTGCCGCCTATGAGCACGACCCAGATATCATCGTTGAGCTACTAAAAACAATTGCAAAAGAGCACAAAAAAGTTTTAGAATACCCACCAGTTAATGCATTTGTAATCGACTTTGCAGAGTCTTCAATTAATTACAAGGTTCTCTTTTGGGTTTCCAACCCCCTCGATGCATTTGAAGTTGGCAGTGATATACGCCGAACAATCTGGAAGCAATTTGAACAGAAAAAAATCACCATTCCTTTCCCACAACGTCAGGTCTACCCAATGGAGTGGCCACCAAGCCTTCAACAAAGCCTGCACTCAGCTGGAAGCGGAGGTGTAATGCCGCAAGGCATACAACCAGAATTGACGGGCAGCGACGAAGAACCCCACAGCGAGGCCTAATCCCAGCCACAGCATGGATGCACTTGCCCGGCCCAGCACAACTTCAGCCGGAACCGTTGTCAGAAAGGCCACCGGAATCACCAAGGTAAACAACAAACGCAAAGGTGCTGGATAGGCCGCTACCGGATAGCGGCCTGACGCCAACACAGCACGCAAAACCTCCGTTGCATTCCAGGTTTTCACAAACCAAATGCTGGTTGCTGCAATCAGAAACCAAAGCGAATACAGAATCAGTCCACCAGCCAAGAGCATCAACAACACCAGTGCAAAGCCTCCTGCCGACAAGGAAGCACCAGCCTGATGTCCGCCCCAAATCACCAAGAACAACCCCAGAACAATCTCCGGCAACCCGGCTGGCGAGATGGTCCGCAGTGACAACCAGAACTGACTATCAATCGGCTTTAGCAGCACGAAATCCAGCGTGCCTTCGCGCACATGGGTCACGATCGACGACAGGTTGGGGCGTAACCAGGTGCTGGCCATCCCATCGAGAACCGTATAAAAACCCTGAACAATTAAGGCTTCGTGCCAGCTCCACCCACCCAACGCCCGTCCTGGTCCAAAAAAAAGAGACAGCATGAACAGGCTGCCAAGCAAACTCAAGCCAACGGCAACGAGCTCAATCACAATGTTGAGTTGATACTCCAACTGCGAAGCCACTGCCGTTCCCCAAAATCGCCGCAGACTTTTGAAATAACGCCCCATTCAGGCCCCCATCGCGCTGTACCGCCGAACCCCAGCGCGCCAAAGCAGCAGGACCAACGGCAAAAGCAACACAATCCAAGCCAATTGAATCGCAAATCCAGCCAACAAGTCCACAGGCTGTTCCGCTAAGACACGCGCCGGAAAGTCAATCAGATAGGGGAACGGCGTCCACTGGGCCAACCTGCGAACCAGGGGTGGAAAAGCCGTAAGAGGAGCCAGCAGCCCAGACAAAAACAGAAAAGGGATGAACAACAAGCGCTCAAGAGCACTGGCCTTCTCACTCCAAAAGCAAAGAGAAGCAATCAGGCTTTGCATCAGAAAAGCAATCGAGAAGGCCATCCATGTGGCCAACCAAGCCAGCACAAAGTGACCCAAGGATGGCAACCAAACGGCCTTGGGCTGTATCAAGAAGAAAATCGCGGTGATGCCTGCAGCAAAAGGCAAACGCGTGAGCTGCTCGCCAAGATGACTTGCCACATAACGCCAGAGCGGATGGAGTGGCTGAAGAAGATAAGGAGACAATCTCCCAGAGAGAGCATCCTCTTCAAAGGCATAAATCATCCAAACCACTGAAAACTGGCGCACTAAAAAGGCGCTCAAGAAATAACGATCAAGGCCCACTCCATCCATCCCCAACGCTCCACGAGCATCGCTGCCATTCCAAAGGCTGAGCATGATGAAAGGAAGAACACCGGAAAGAGCCCAAAGAGCAATTTCGGCGCGATATTCCAACATATGGGCGTATTCCGTGCCTAACAAAACCCGAATAATCTTGCGATTGAGTCCAAAAACCCGCATTACAAGCTTCCCTGGCGAAACAAATCACCAATCAGCTGGTCGATCGGGGGATCATTCACCTCAAGATCACGGACCTCAAAGCGTTCCAACAACTGAGCCACCACAGCCGTGAGCTCATGGGGCTGCACACGCAAGTGCACTTCGCAGTCGCAGCAACGATCGAGGCGGCCAAGACCAGCAAACGCCTCAGCCCCAACGGGTGAAGCAAGTTCCAAACGAACATGACGCTCGGGTGCGAGCCGATTCGCCAAGCGATCAAGCGGGCCGTCATGGAACAAATGCCCCTGATGAATCAACAACACACGCGGACAAAGGGCCGTGATATCGGCCATGTAATGGCTCGTGAGCAGCACAGTGGCACCTGTTCTTTGGTTGTAATCAGCCAAAAACTGCCGCACTCTCGACTGCGCATTCACATCCAGACCAAGGGTGGGCTCATCAAGAAACAAAACATCCGGCTGGTGAAGCAAGGCAGCGAGAAGCTCAGCTTTCATGCGCTGGCCCAACGACAGCTTGCGAACGGGACGCGTGAGCTCCTCTCCCAACTCCAATAAATCCGACAGCTCGGAAATGCGGCGCTTGGCATCCCGATCACTAATGCCATAAACAGCAGCATTCACCCTCAAGGAATCCATCGGCGGCAGATCCCACAACAACTGCTGCTTCTGGCCCATCACCAGAGTGATCCGACGCAAAAAATCAGGATGACGCTTTTGCGGCTGATGACCTGCAACGACCACCTGCCCAGCACTGGGGTAGATCAACCCACACAACATTTTCAAGGTGGTGGTTTTCCCGGCGCCATTGGCACCAAGAAATCCCACCATCTCTCCCGCAGCAATGCTGAAACAGACGTCGCTCACGGCTTGGACGTCACGGTGACGCCGGCGCATGAAGTGCTGCAAGGTTCCACCCAAACCCGGTTGCTTATCAGCAACTCGGTAAGTCTTGCTGAGGCCCTGAACCTCGATCACAACAGAACCATCAGTCACTCGCAGATATAGCGAACGCTATGGCATACCAAATCAATGAAATTTTAAAAGCCTCAACATTTGGCCTGATCGGATTCAAAACAGAAGGCAGACTGCAGGGGACAGGTCTACACAACGAGGCAATGAAGGAACGAATCGTTCAGGACATGGACGTGATCCACTCCAACACTGGGGTGCTGGTTGGCACTGTCGTTCTCCTGCTGCTTTGGCTTGTCCTTGGCCTCATGGAGCGGAGAGGACAACATCTTGGCGGCCTGATCGCCAAAGCAATCCGACAGCCATTGCTGTTAGGTCTCAGCGCTTCTTTGTATTTGGGCTGGCTAGGACGTCTCATCGCCAACAATGTTGCATGGCTGGACGGCAGCAACGCCTTAAGACTCTCCGCCACCATCACGATCCTCGCCGTCATGTGGGCGCTGCACCGATTGGGCCATGCCGTCATGGAAACCAGGCGGTTTGAGCGATGGCTCCAAATGGACGACCCGAAAGATCGGGCAATGGCCATCAGCTTTATCGGGCGGATCTTCACGATCTTGATTCTCGTGATTGGTGCTGGCGCCTTGATGCTTACCTTCGGTATCCCAGCTACTGCCCTCGCTGCGCTGGCAGGTGGTGCAGGAGTCGGCCTGGCCTTCGGAACTCAAAACATCTCCCAAAACTTCTTTTCCGGCTTCATGTTGTTCTTTAACCGCCCCTTTAAGGAAGGCGACTGGATCAGCACGGACGGCCTGGAAGGAACGGTTGAACATATCGGCTGGTATCACACACGTCTACGGACATTTGAACGACGACCGATGTATATCCCCAACGCAGTATTCGCCACAAACAGCATCGTCAATCCTGGCCAAATGTATAACCGCAGGATCCTGGCAAATATTGGCTTGCGCTATGAAGACATCCCTGCGATGGATACCATCACCAAACAAGTACGCGCACTCCTCAAAAGCCACAAGGATATTGATCAGGATCAACTTATCCTGGTGCACTTCAATTCGTGGGAAAGCTCATCACTCAACCTACAGGTTTACTGTTTTACCAAAACCACTGTATGGCTAGAGTACTTAGACATCCAGCAGGCAATATTTCTAGAAATTGCAAACATCGTGAAGGCGAATAATGCCGACTTTGCTTTCGACTGCACCACCCTTTATCCAGCACCCAACCTGAAACCAGAGCAGTTATTCCCCGCATCCTGACGACCACAACTCAATCCAGATCCGCCAACCGTCTGCGTGCCAGGGCAGCCTGAGCCTCCGCTTCAGCAAGCTTGGCCTTGCATTCAGCCACCACCTCTGGCGGAGCCTTATCGGCGAAGTTTGGATTGCTGAGGCGTCCGGCTAGTCCCTTGATCTCCTTCTCCGCTTTGGCAATATCTTTTTCAAGACGGCCCTGAAGCGCTTCCAGATCAACAAGGCCTTCGATGGGCAGCAACACTTGCAACTCACCGCTCACACCAGCGAGTGCTTTCGCCACCGGCGCAGCATCAGCCTGAGCAGGCGTCATCACAGCAACCGAGTCGGCGCGGGTCAAAGCCGTGATTTCAGCCGTCCCTTGTTCCAGCACCGCCATCAGCTCTGGGCGGCCCGTCACAAAACGCACGGGCACGGATTGCGATGGCTTCAAGCCTGCAACCGCTCGCAAGTTGCGCACCACACGGATCGCAGCAATCAGTTCAGCGAAGGAGGCCTCAAGCCCATCATCCAGCGCGGCTTGATCTAAGACAGGCCAGGGCTGAAGCGCCAGGAAAGTGGTCTCTGGTTCACCGGTAACGCTGTGCCAAAGCTCCTCCGTGAGGTGAGGCATCAACGGATGCAACATCAAGTGCATTTGGCTGATCACCTTGGCCAGCACCTGCTGAGCGGTGAGCTGATCCGCCAATGCTTCCGCCGCAGGACTGTCGCCGGGATTGAGCCTGCGCTTGCTCAACTCCAAGTACCAGTCGCAAACATCATTCCAAGCAAACTCATACAAGCCTTTAGAGGCTTCACCAAGGGCATAACTGCTGTATCGCGCTGCCGTTTCCTGATTCACGCGCGCCAACCGCGACAGAATCCAACGGTCGGCGAGCTGCAACGCAGACGGATCAGGCTCACCAAGCTGCGCGGGTGTGGCCCCACCCAGATTCATCAGGGCAAACCGGGTGGCATTCCAGAGCTTGTTGGCGAAGTTGCGCGACGCCTCCACCGTGGCAGAGGTGTCCTTCTTGCGGTCGTAATCCAGGCGGATGTCCTGACCAGCCCCCGCCACTTCCCGCACCAAGGCGAAGCGCAAGGCATCGGTGCCGTAGCGCTCAATCAAGAGCAGTGGGTCGATGCCGTTGCCGGCACTTTTGCTCATCTTGCGGTTCTGCTCGTCCCGCACCAGCCCATGGATATAAACGTCCTTAAACGGCATCTCACCCGTGAAGGCGCCCGCCATCATCGTCATCCGGGCCACCCAGAAAAAGATGATGTCGAAACCCGTGATCAACGTGCTGGTGGGATACCAGCGCTGAAAATCAGCGGCATTCGCATCGGGCCACCCCAAGGTTGAGAACGGCCAAAGACCACTGGAAAACCAGGTGTCGAGCACGTCCTCGTCCTGCTCAATCTGTGCATTAGCACCAAACTTTTCTTGGGCTTGGGCCAGAGCATCCGCCTCATTCCGCGCCACGACATAAGGAGTGGTGTCGGTGTATCGGCCGCCGGTCTCACTAATCACAAACCAGGCGGGGATGCGATGGCCCCACCACAGCTGACGGCTAATGCACCAATCGCGAATATCCGTGAGCCAGTCGCGATAGACCTTCTCCCAGCGCTCAGGGATGAAGCGAGGATCCTGTTTCGCAAGGGCCTCACGACAGCGCGCCGCAAGGGGCTCCGTGTTCACAAACCACTGGGTAGAGAGCAGAGGCTCCACAGGCACCTTGCCCCGATCGGAGTGGGGAACCGTATGCCGATAGTCCTCCACCTTGACCAACAAACCCTCCTGATCAAGGGCTGCCACCACAGCCTTGCGCGCCTCAAAGCGATCCATCCCTTCGAAGCGACCCGCCTCGGCATTCATCGTGCCGTTCTTGCGCATCACCGTGATCTGAGCCAGTCCGTGACGCTGCCCGATCGCAAAGTCATTGGGGTCATGAGCTGGTGTGACCTTGACGCAGCCAGTCCCAAACTCCTTCTCCACGTGATCGTCGGCAACGATCGGGATCTGACGGCCGGTAAAAGGCAGATCAAGGGTTTGACCAACCAAATGGGCATAGCGCTCATCGCTGGGGTTCACCGCCACCGCCGTGTCACCGAGCATGGTTTCTGGCCGGGTGGTGGCCACTTCGAGATGGCCCTCACCACTGCTGAGCGGATAGCGGAAATGCCAGAGATGGCCATCCACCTCCTTCATCTCCACCTCCAGATCACTCACCGCGGAGCCCGAAGCGGGGCACCAATTCACCAGATACTCGCCGCGGTAAATCAGGCCCTGCTCATGCAACCGAACGAAGGCCTCTTTCACCGCCTCGCTCAGGCCTTCATCCAACGTGAAGCGTTGTCGCTTCCAGTCGACGGAATACCCCAACCGGCGCAACTGATCAACGATGCGCCCGCCACTATCCGCTTTCCACGTCCAAGCCCGCTCCAAAAAGGCCTCACGCCCAAGGTCATGGCGCGTTTTGCCCTCCTCCTTCAGCTGCTTCTCAAGAATGGTCTGCACGGCGATCGAAGCGTGATCCGTGCCAGGCAGGCAAAGCACATTTTTGCCGGCCAACCGTTGATAGCGCACGATCGTATCGATCAGAGCCGTATTAAAGGCATGCCCCATGTGCAGGCTGCCGGTGACATTGGGCGGAGGGATCACCACCGCAAACGGTTCGCCCTCAGCCGCAGGATCGGGATGAAAGGCCCCCTCGTCCTCCCAGGCCTTCTGCCATCTGGCTTCCGTACCAACCGGGTCATAGGTCTTCGCCAGATCCGACACGGGTAGAGCCCATACACGCCATTCATGGTCGCAAAAGACGTTTTCAGGCGGCTTGACAGCGATGATCAAACGGCATCAATGCCGAGGATCCATGGACTCCACTTCCAACGATCTCAGCGCTGCAATCGAGCAGATGCTTGAAGCTGTGGCCCAAAATGACGATCTGAAGAGGGGCCTGCGGATGGCCACCACCGCTGGTGCCGTGAGCGAACTGGCCGCCCAGGCAGGGGTTGAGATCGACCCTGCGGCACTGGTGAAGCATTACGCCCAACGCTTGCTCGATGCGTCCGATGCAACCGCGATCCACAACTTCGATCTCTGCAGCTGGGATGCCGGTGAGTTGCTGTGGGCAATGAAAAATTGGCAAGCCTGAACCAACCTCAATGTCACGCCAGGGAGAGGGGGTCCTTGTCTTCCCCTTGCGCCAGGCGCTGCAGATACCCCTGCCGCGAACCAGCATTGATCCAACCCGTGGCAATCGTTTTACTGAGATCCGGATTCACCCTGCCCCGATGAATATGCGATGGACCCGCAGGGAAAATCACTAACTTCCCGCGCTCGGCAGGTTCGTGATGGTTCTGCCAATGGAATTCCGTGCCTGCTTCTTCCACCGTGTCGCAATAAAGAATCCAAGCCAGCACGCGATGCACGGGCTCAGTCGCTTCATCGCTGATCGTCCAATCGCAATGCCACTGCTTAAAACCTTCTCCAGGCGCATACCGCTGCAAGTTGAAGATCGGCATCACAAACAACTCTTGATCAGGGCAAACCGAACGGAACAGAGGTCTTTCTTGCAGATAGCGCTCTAAACCCGCAGCAACGCCGCGCAAGATCACCTCCGACAATCCGAAGGCGTCTGGATCACTGCGATCAATCGCAACCAAGCTGATATCCGTTGACACCTTGGCCGGTTCCTCATCAGCACCGCCAGGGCCAAAGGCCACCCCAGCCCGCTGCAGATCCCTGCGGCGATCAAAAAAGGCCATGGCACCATCCGCCACCGCTTCAAAACCGGCGTTGCGATACCGAGCGATCAAGTCAGTAGTCATCAGGCTTCAAGACGTTTCCAAGGGATCGCAACAACGCCATCGAGGGTTTGCCACTGACTGCGATCGGCACTCACAAGCTCCAACAAATCAACCCGCTTCAAGGCACGGGTCAAGCACTCCGGAGCCAAAACCGCAGGGTCCTGCGGGGCCTGAGACAGCAACAGCACTTGAGAATCAGCTGGATCCGCCAAGACATGCAACTCAAGATCGCCCAGCTCTCGCTCAAAAAACGTGCGGCGCATCCGCGTGGTGATCCGTTCGCCTAACGCCTGAGCGAAATGCTCAAAACTGTCTGCATCACCAGAAAGTCCGCAATTCAAGGCAAGCCAGATCATCAATTTGGCCCAACTGTCCACAGTCCACAGCGGTTGAAAACTGAGACGGTGCTGTCGAATTAGCTCCAAAAGAGCGAAGTCGACAAGGGTTCCCTGCAGTTGATCAGGATCCGGAAGGCTCATACCGAACATCTGCTGCAAGACATCTTCCCCCCTGGAGGTCAAACTAGGAACGCCAACGACCGGCTCGGACCATGACCCTGGATCTCAACGATCCCGAACTCGAATTCTCGGATCTGGTGTACGCCTATCAGAGCTGGGTGATGGCCGTCATCAATGACGAGAAGCTCGAAGGCGATGACCAGCTCCTGACAGACGAGATCGCCGAAGACGCCCTCAACGCCATGAGATTCCTCCCAGGCGAAGTAACGAGCGCGATCGAAACGTCCCTTGCCCGTGTCTACGACGTGGATGCCGACGAACTAGCCGACTTGCTGTTCCCCGAAGACTGATTCCAACAGCGAGACTGGACGCTCTCTGACGCCTGCTCCATGGGCTGGACCCTGAAGGACATCCCAGACCAAACTGGACGCGTGGCCCTCGTCACCGGGGCCAACAGCGGCCTGGGCTTAGAAACCACGCGTGCGCTTTTGCAAAAAGGTGCAACCGTGCTCATGGCATGCCGCAGCCAACGCAAAAGCGAAGCAGCACGCCGTGACTTGCTGGATCTCGGCAGAACGGGCGTTGACCTGTTGGATCTTGATTTATCCGATCTCAACAGTGTTGAACGTTGCGCCAACGTTGTCCAAGAGCGATACGGACGCCTGGACCTGTTGATCAACAACGCGGGCCTGATGGCACCCCCACGACGGTTGAGCGTCCAAGGCTTCGAAATGCAGTTTGCTGTGAACCATCTTGGGCACATGGCTCTCACCCAAAGGCTTCTTCCCCTGATGGAAGGCCGCTCTGATGCACGTGTGGTCACGGTGACCTCTGGCGCTCAATATTTCGGCAAAATGCAGTGGTCAGATCTGCAAGGTGAGCAGCGCTACGACCGATGGAGTGCCTACGGCCAAAGCAAATTGGCCAACGTGATGTTTGCGCTCGAGCTCAACCAGCGGCTTCAGCAGCAAAACAGCACCGTGATCTCTCTCGCCGCCCATCCAGGCCTGGCCCGTACCAATCTTCAACCGGTCTCCATTGCCGCAACCGGTGCCTGGCAAGAGTCCCTGGCCTACCGGCTCATGGATCCCTTATTCCAAAGTGCCGCGATGGGCGCACTGCCCCAATTGCATGCAGCAACAGCAAGCAGCGCTAAGGGTGGAGAGCATTTCGGACCAGGTGGGTTTGCCTCTATGCGTGGAATGCCAACACGTCAGCCTGTGGCCCGTACGGCCAGAGACCCCCAACAACGCGAGCGTCTGTGGACGACCAGCGAAGACATGATTCAATCCACAATGAGCAAGGTCTGAATCACCATGAAGACCCAGCCGTCCGCAAGCCGAAATCGACAACAACGCCTGCTCGAAGCCTTGCGTCACTGTGGTGACGAAATGAGTGGGCAACAGCTTCATCGGCTCTTAGAGAGCGGGTCCAGTTCCATGGGACTCGCCACGGTGTACAGGAACCTCAGGCAACTACAGCAGCAGGGTCTGGTGCGCTGCCGCCATCTACCGACTGGAGAGGCCCTCTATGCCCCGGTTGAACAGGACCGCCATCACCTCACGTGTGTGGACTGTGGAAGCACGAAGGCTTTGGATCACTGCCCAATTCACGGAGTCTCCATCACACCCGAAGAACAGTCTGGCTTCAAGATGTTGTTCCACACCTTGGAATTCTTCGGCATTTGCTCTGAGTGCCAACACAATCAGCCTTAATCAGCCTGCACACACGGATCAACTTCCACTGCAGCGGTTAACGGCAAAGGCCCGTTTCTGAGCAAAACTACCTTTGGCTTCCTGAATGACTTCATCCACACAATGGTCAAAATATCGAGCTTGATTGGCAATCGGAGCGATTTGAATCGAAAAATAAATTACAGAAAATGTAGCCAGCACTGGATATAGATGGGCATTGATCATTTCGCGTGCTTTTGACATGAGCTGCTCCCCAAGGATCAAGCTTGATCATGACCAATCGCGCAGCCGAAAGAAACCATCCAACAAGAAATCGTTTCATCGCTTACGGAACAACAACGAATGGCATCTGAGCGAATCCATGTCCGCGCATTGCATTTCGCCAAATCACCTATCACCGCAAAGACACTGCCTGAACGGAGGAAATCAGCGTAGGCATCACTCAGGCACAAACCATAAAAAACCCCGCATGACACGGGGAAAAGACAGATTGCAGCAACCCATTTAAGACCAAAAAGATCTCACCATTTCACTCGAATCTTTCCACCGTTAGGACCTTGGAATGTGACGCCACCTTCTGGTTTCTGAGGTTCATAGCGAGGCCCCCAGTTAATTGGCCTACGCCCTTTCCACCAGTCTCCGTTGCGTTTGCAAACACCACGACCTTCGTAGTGATAGCCGATCGCACAAACTTGATGGTCCCGCCTGTTTTTGGGTTTGCAATATCCAGAGCCGTATCCCGCGCCCGTCTGAACCCAGTGCCGATTAGGACCACAATTTTGAGCCGCACTCACAGGCAGGCCAGCAAAGGAGAGTGATTGCAATGCGGCAAAGCAGGCAATTGCCACATGTTCAACTTTCAGCATCCAGTTACACCACAAACTTCAACCATGGCTCTTGACTGACTGGATGTCAGCCAATCTTTGCAATTTTTCCTTATCGCTCGAGCGAGCAAAGTTCAAGTCAAAAAGTCTCGGCCGTGGTCAACACCAAACCACTATTTGAAAAGACTGTATCGACAGCTCAGCACAAACGCGTGTTCGGGCGATGGGGGGATTTCACTGTCACGCCACACGCGATCAACTAGCGATTATTTGTGGGTTCTGAATTGAATTCAAATGTCCACTGAAATTCGTAATTGGGACGTTGTCGCCAAAGCCATGGAGGCATCAGGTGCAACATCGAGCCAAATGTATCAACGCGCTAAAGCATTAGCCCAAGGCAAACTTGACCCAATGCCAACCAGTTTTCCTGAGGCTCCTTACAGCATTTCAGCGATTGCTGGTTAATCACAACACACCACTCACGTCGTCCTTCAACGTGTCCTGCCGCCTTCACTGCAGGCAGGACACACTTCATTCACATCTGATCAAGCTCAGCGCAACTTTTATGTCCATCCAGCAACCCTATAAACGCTACGCCATTCGATATCGAGATTCATTCGGATCGACTCATGAAGACAATGTCTATGCCTCAGATGCAATGGAGGCACAACATTTAGCAATGGAGTTCAACGAAGAACTCATGCAAAGGCCCCACAGCATTACAGCTGTCCTTCAAACACCTGACTAACGCAACGCAATCCATGAGTGAAGGAAGTCCATAAATGAGGTCTAAGAGCATGGCGCACGCTCAAAGCAAAAACAGACCGTTCAATACTCACACCAAGACGAAATAGTCAGGTCCTGAAACCGAACCTTCCGATACGGCTGCCCCCCTTCCAGGCGTAGGGGAGCAGATCTAGACCGACCTGGTCCCACTTGGAGACATCGATGACCACAACAATCCTCCATACCCCAATGGGCCTCGTCACCAGAGATGGCGAAGGTCACGACAATGTGTATGCCAAAGAGCCACCAATGAACTATGCGGCCTCCGATGCTGGTTGGGGCTTCCATGAGCGTGCAGAAAAGCTCAATGGACGCTTGGCAATGCTCGGCTTCGTTGCTGCCGTCGTCACAGAAATGATCACGGGCGAGAGCTTATTGCATGCAATCGGGCTTTAACAAGGTCCACAAAGATCAATTCATCGGATGAAAACTATGAAACTATTTTCCGCCCTTGCCGCTATTACTCTGATGGCTACTCCAGCACAGGCAACGATGGGAGCAAAACCAAATCTCCTCATGGAAAAACTTTATTACGCCGAGGGGCGACAACACCCTGACCACCCACTGCATGGATCTTTTTCTGGCCTATGTTGTGGCACAGACAACTAGAGCAATCCATAACCCAAAAGCCAAAACCAAAGAGGTGCTGAACATTCAGGCTAATCAAAGCCAATCAATGAGATAAATCCGAGCAGCTTGACCACCACCCAGGACACGCTGCTCGACTTAACGGATGGAGCCCTTATCTAGTTTTAAGGCACACATTTAGACGAACACTTCACGAGCAAACCCATATCCAAACAAGTCACTAGCGACAACTCATCCAGCCTCAAGTTCAAACGACTGTTCAAGCAAACAACGGAAAAGCTGATCTTTGCTTTCTGCTAAAAACTGTTGCTCGAGAGGATCACCGCCAGGCCAATTGCGCAGCGCGTCGCAAGTCGTTTTGTACGCCAATCGCAACGCTTCTCGGCTTAAGTGGACAGTCGCGACGATTTCTTCGGAATGATCCTGGGACATGGGATAACTCGTTATTTTTCAGAAATGACGCGTGCTGTAGCAGCCTTTTGCATGAAGTAAAGGTCTAAAAGCTGTCCAGCTACTTCTTTAAGCTCATCCATATCGCTGGCCTGTTGGATAGCCCCCTGAAGCCGAAGCTTCTCGAATTGGAAGTGGAGAGGCAAACCCATGGCGAAGCAGTCGTTCCAACCGAATGTAAAGAACCATCAAGATTCAATTGGTAGTCATTTCTACTCAAAGCAAATCCCATGTCTCGGCCCATGGCCATGCGCCATGGAGTGCAGCGCTAGCCGGGTCGCGCCGCAGCAAACACGGACTTTTGAAGGTGAGCTGAGATGGGCGATCCAGGTTTCGAACCAGGGACATCCTGCTTGTAAGGCAGGCGCTCTACCGCTGAGCTAATCGCCCTTAGACAGGGATTCTGCCTGAAGATGGCAGGCTACGTCCAACACTGTTTCTAAAGCATGGCTTCCGGCCGGAAGCACGATCGCGCCACCTGTGTCCTCGCTCTGATCTACGGGGCCATCTGGTGGCCATGGCTAGGGATCAGTGGTGCCGCCGGCAGTGCCGCGGCCTTTTTATTCGGCGGCCTCTTTCTTTCCCCTGATCTCGATATCAATTCCAGGCCCTATCAACGCTGGGGTGTGCTGCGCTGGCTGTGGTGGCCCTACCAACGCCTGATCCATCACCGCTCGGTGCTATCGCACAGTCCATTCCTAGGAACGGCGATTCGGCTCGCCTATCTCAGCCTCCTCGTAGCGGCGATCAGCTGGCTAGGCAGCCGTTGGGGAACGCCTTCGCCAGAACAATGGCGAAGCTGGCTGCAACAGGCATGGAATGAATCATCAAACGCCATTTTGATCGGGCTAATTGGTCTTGAAGCAAGCGCTTGGTTGCATCTGATTCAAGACGGGGACCCCATGCCAAAACTGCCGATCAAGCGTCCGCTGTCGCCCAAACGAAGACGCCGACGCCGAGGTTGACCTTGGCCTAGACCTTGACCTTGAAGCCCTCGTTGAGAACGGCTGGTGGCTGTCCTGCCAACGAGACTTAAAGACTCCTCCACCTGCCCCCATGAGCGACGCCATGCACGATCTGGTCGAGGTGGTCGCGCAATTACGCGACCCCGACCACGGTTGCCCTTGGGACCTCAAGCAAACGCATCAGAGCTTGGTGCCCTATGTCCTAGAGGAAGCTCACGAAGTCGTGGACGCGATCCGCCATGGGGATGATCGGCACCTCAAGGAGGAGTTAGGCGATTTGCTTCTGCAAGTGGTGCTCCATGCCCAACTCGCTCAGGAGCAACAACGCTTCGATCTCGACGCGATTGCACGTGGAATCACGGACAAGTTGATTCGCCGCCATCCGCATGTCTTTGGCCATGCAGAAGCCCATGACAGCGAAACCGTCTCCGCGAATTGGGACAGCATCAAAGCCGCAGAACAAGCGGAACGGGGAGAGATTTCCTCCGAATCAACCAGCCCATTGAGCGATCAACTCGCCAAGAAAGTCCGTGGACAACCCGCTCTGGCTGGAGCGATGACCATCTCGCGCAAAGCCGCCAAGGCGGGGTTTGAGTGGGATGACATGAAGGGGGTTTGGGACAAAGTGCATGAGGAGCTTGATGAACTCAAGGAAGCGGTGTCTTCTGGTGATCAACAACATGCTCAGGAAGAACTTGGTGACTTGTTGTTCACGCTTGTGAATGTGGCTCGCTGGTGTGAGATCCAGCCGGAAGAAGGCCTCGCCGGCACCAACCAGCGCTTTCTCGATCGCTTCTCTCGCGTGGAAACCGCCCTGGGAGGAGATCTCCAAGGACGCAGCATCAAGGAGCTTGAAATGGTGTGGCAACAAGCAAAGCTGGCAATCCGTGCTGAACAAGCCTCCAAGCCCACAGCACCCAACAACCACCCCTGACAGTGGGCAAGCGCCCCATCGATCAATCGTCCAATGACGGACGCTGTTGGCGATTTTTTTTGATCTGACCGCGACGCCCTTTGGCCTCAAGCCGTCTCTGCACCGCACCTCTGCCAGGCCGCGTAGCCCGGCGCTGGGGAGGCGGTGGCTTCAAGCCCTCACGCAACAGATCAGCAAGCCGAGCCATCGCGCGCTGGCGGTTTTGCCACTGAGATCGCTCCTCTGCTGCCACCACACGCACACAACCATCCACCAGTCGCGATCCCAGGACCTCCATCAACCGTTGTCGCCGAAAGGGGCCCAGCGCCGACGAATTCGCCAGATCAAACACCAGCTCAACCCGAGAATCCGTGGTGTTCACGCCCTGCCCTCCAGGACCTGAAGCGCGAGAAAACCGCCATTGAAGCTCCCTTGAAGGAATCACCAAGCGAGCATTCACAGTGAGGTCCTGGGGCATCGTTCCAGCACTCCTTCACGGCATCAATCGCTGAACGACCGACTGACACCCCTGACCTTGGCATTTCGCCTTCAAACCGGTGCTGGTTTTAGCTGGATGGAGCGAACGTCTAGCGCCCCGCCATGACCACGGCACCTCAGACCAGTGGCAACTGGATCGATGAGCACCACAACGGCGTGCGCTACGGCCTGGAGGGACGCGTGCTGGTGGACGAGACCAGCCCGTTTCAGCGCATCACTGTGATCGATAGCCAGCGCTACGGGAAAGGACTCCTCCTAGACGGCTGCTGGATGACGGCAGAACACCAGGAACGCCACTATCACGAACCATTAGTCCATCCTGCGCTCTGTTCGGCCGAGGCCATCGAGCGCGTGCTGGTGATCGGCGGTGGTGATGGCGGGACCGCCCGCGAATGCCTGCGCCACCCAGGGGTGAAGCACCTCGACATGGTGGAGATCGACCGCCGGGTTGTGGAGCTCAGTCAAGAACACCTCCCTTCAATCGGAGGCGGGTGCTGGAACGACCCCCGCTTCCAGCTGAGAATTGGTGATGGAATCGCCTGGGCTGCTGAAGCTGAAGACGCGTCTTACGACGTAGTGCTGGTGGATGGATCCGACCCCACGGGGCCCGCGGAAGGCCTGTTCAACCGTGCCTTCTTTGGCCACTGCTGCCGCATCCTCAAGCCGGGGGGTGTCTTTGCCACTCAAAGCGAATCACCCGAAGCCTTCCGCCAAGTGCACATCGACATGGTGAAGCTCATTCGGGAGCTGTTTGGCCACGCTGATCCTCTCTATGGCTGGGTGCCGATGTATCCCAGTGGCTGGTGGAGCTGGACCTTTGCCGCAAAGGATGGGCCCCGTTACCTCACCGTTCAAACCGAGCGCGCCACGGCCGTGGCCGAAGGGTGTGCCATCTGGAGTCCCCGCTGGCAGCAAGGAGCCTTCCACACCATCCCAGCCTTCATTGAACGGGAACTGAATCCATGAGCAATCCCAAAGCCCAACCGATGGATCAGAGCCTGTTTGACGATGAAGGTGCCATTTTCATGGGAGCGCAGCGCAATCCTGAGGGGTGCCGCGTGGCCCTCTTTGGCGTGCCCTATGACGGCACCACCTCATTCCGCCCTGGCACCCGCTTTGGCCCAGCCGCGATTCGTGAGGTGAGCACAGGTCTTGAGACCTACTGCCCCCAGCTGGATCGGGACCTCGAAGACATCGCTTACGCCGACATAGGAGCTGTTGAGATTCCCTATGGCGATCCGGAGCCCGTTGTGAATGCCGTGCGCCACGCCACCAGCACAGTGCTAGCTGCAGGGCTGAAACCGCTGATGCTGGGCGGTGAGCATTCCATTAGTTCTGGTGCGGTTGCTGCTGTAGCGGAGCAACACCCCGACCTCGTGCTCGTGCAACTCGATGCCCATGCCGACCTACGGCATGAGTGGCTTGGAGCCCGTCACAGCCATGCCTGCGCCATGCGCCGCTGTTTGGAGGTGCTTCCCAGCCAACAGCTCATGCAGATTGCAATCCGTAGCGGCACCTGTGATGAGTTCAAAGAACTGCGTCGCAGCGGACGCCTGATCTCCATTCAGGCCATCCCGGAGCGAATGAAGGCGCTCAGGGGACGGCCGATCTACCTCACGGTGGACCTTGACTGGTTCGACCCGGCTGTGATGCCAGGAACAGGAACCCCAGAACCAGGTGGATTTGTATGGAACGATTTCGCAGCCGTCATCAACGAGCTAAACCATCACCGCCTCATCGGCGCAGACGTGGTGGAACTCGCTCCTCAACTCGATCCGAGTGGGATTAGTAGCGTTTTGGCGGCCAAAGTCACACGCAGCCTGCTGCTGTTGCTGGCCCAATAAGCAACGCAAACCATCGCTCAGGCATTCAATCAACGGCTTGAAACATCAAACAACCAATCATTAAAGGCTTGGCGTTGATGAACCCCCTAGCCCTCAAGCCTCAACAAAGAATCCAACACGACCAAAATGAATGTTGAGCCGCATTCATAGCCGAACTGTTCGTTCGGAATCCTGATCAGACGTTTGCATCGAATCACATAAATCCAACTGACGATCCATGGGGATCAACAGAGGCTCCTGAAGATTGAGCTCGGGAAGTGATGGTGGACGACACGTCCAGTGGTGACAAAACACCTGGCTCGCCAACTCCGCATGAACGGTCAGTCGTCGCAACCGACACCATCCAGATCCTGTTGCTGCAGGGGGAGTGCAGTGCACGCAGGATTGACAACTTGACTGAGTCACATCACGCCTGCTGAAACGCGAGCTCAGACTAAGGACGCTTGCCAAAGCGGACCACAAAACCGCCGCAATCTGCTGCTTTGCTTCCACTTCCGGGAATCATTCCGATGCAAGCGGAAAGTTGGTTCATAGGATTTGCGTGCTCGCACCTCGGTCATGGACATGAACTTCACACCGCTCCATGACCTCTGCATCGCGGCCGGAGGTCGCATGGTGTCCTTCGCTGGATGGGAGATGCCCGTTCAGTTTTCAGGGCTCATGGCTGAGCACAAGGCCGTTCGCAACGGCAGTGGCATGTTTGATATTTCCCACATGGGAGTTCTGCGCATTGAAGGTGCCAATCCCAAAGATGCTTTACAAGAACTCGTACCGAGTGATCTGCACCGAATCGGTCCGGGGCAAGCCTGCTACTCGGTATTGCTGAATGAGCAGGGCGGAATCATTGATGACTTAATCATTTACGACCTCGGACCATCGTTGGTAAACGCGAACCACGAAACCTTGCTGGTTGTGATCAATGCAGCTTGCGCAGAAACCGACACAGCCTGGATTCGCCACCATCTTGAGAAAGCTGATCTGCAGGTCCTCGACGAAAAGAAGGACGGGGTGTTGGTCGCTCTCCAAGGGCCAACGGCCATCAGCCTGCTGGAGCGATTGAGTGGCAGCGATCTCAGCGAGCTACCGCGCTTTGGCCACTGCAGTCTCAACATTCACGGGCTGAAAGCTCCGGTTTTCACAGCCCGCACGGGCTACACCGGAGAGGATGGCGTGGAGCTGCTGCTCAACGCAGACGACGGACGGCAGCTCTGGCAGCAATTGCTTGAGGAGGGCGTGACACCCTGCGGCCTTGGCGCTCGCGACACCCTGCGACTGGAAGCAGCCATGCATCTTTACGGCCAAGACATGGACGCCAGCACCACCCCCTTTGAGGCGGGCTTGGGGTGGCTGGTGCATCTGGAGATGCCAGCCAGCTTCATCGGACGGGACGCGCTTGAGCAAGCCGCTGAACAGGGACCGTCCAAGCGTCTGGTGGGCTTGAAGCTGAAGGGGCGGTCGATTGCTCGCCACGATTACCCCGTCATCCACAACGGGACGACCGTGGGCGTGGTGACAAGCGGCAGCTGGTCTCCCACCCTCGAAGAGCCCATTGCTCTCGCCTCCGTTCCCCCAGCCCTCGCCAAACTCGGCACAGAGCTCAGCGTGGAGATCCGTGGACAGCTGCAGCCCGCCACTGTCGTGAAACGCCCCTTCTATCGCCGTTCCTAGTTGGGGCACGGGCTCCTGGGCACGGGTTGTGGGCACAGGCTGTGGGAAACTCGCCTCTCTCCAGCGAAACTCCCATGCGCAGCAACGGATGCGGCGACCTGCGCGACACGCACATCGACGAAACCGTTCAGCTCTGCGGCTGGGTGGATCGTCGCCGCGACCATGGCGGGGTGATTTTTATCGACCTGCGCGACCGCAGCGGCACGGTTCAAATCACCGTGGATCCCGACTTAGGTGCTGATGCCTTTGCCGTTGCCGAACACTTGCGCAGTGAAACCGTCTTGCAAGTCGAGGGCTTGGTTCGGGCCCGTCCTGGTGAGTCGCTGAATGACCGACTGGCCACCGGTGCGGTGGAGGTTTTAGCGAGCAGCATCCACGTGCTCAACAGGGTGAAGGGCACGCTGCCCTTTCCTGTGTCTGTGCATGACGAGGAAAACACGCGCGAAGAACTGCGCCTCCGCCACCGCTTCTTAGATCTGCGCCGCAAGCGCATGAACGACAACCTGCGCTTGCGTGCCCAAACGATCCAAACGGCACGCCGATTCCTTGAAGACGAAGGGTTTATCGAAGTGGAAACTCCGGTGCTGACCCGCTCAACCCCAGAGGGCGCCAGGGATTACATCCTTCCCAGTCGCGTCTGCGGCGGTGAATGGTTCGCACTCCCCCAGTCCCCGCAGTTGTTTAAGCAGTTGCTGATGGTGGGCGGCATTGAGCGGTACTACCAAGTGGCTCGCTGCTTCCGCGATGAGGACCTACGGGCGGACCGGCAACCTGAGTTCACGCAACTGGACATGGAGATGAGCTTCATGGGCCAGGAAGAGATCCTCGCGCTCAACGAGCGTCTGATTGCCGCCATTTGGAAAACGGTCAAAGGGATTGATCTACCTCTGCCCTTTCCACGCCTGACCTGGCACGAGGCGATGGAGCGCTACGGCACGGATCGCCCCGACACCCGTTACGGCATGGAGCTCACCAATGTGAGCGACATTGTGAAAGACATGGGCTTCAAGGTGTTCAGTGGAGCCGTGAAGTCCGGCGGCTCCGTGAAGTGCATTGCGGTTGCCGGAGGCAATGACGCTGTGTCCAATGTGCGGATCAAACCCGGTGGTGACGTGTTCAGCGAAGCCCAAGCGGCAGGAGCCGGTGGCTTGGCCTTCATCCGGGTGCGAGAGGGCGGCGAAATCGACACCATCGGCGCCATCAAGGACAACCTCTCAGACGAGCAAAAGCAAACCCTGCTGCAGCGCACCGGGGCTGAGCCCGGAACCCTGCTGCTCTTTGGCGCTGGAGACACCGCGACGGTGAACAAAGCTCTCGACCGCGTGCGCCAGTATCTCGCCAAAGAGATGGGGCTCGTGAAGCCCGATAGGGAGAACGATCAGTGGAATTTTCTCTGGGTCGTCGATTTCCCGATGTTCGAATTCAACAAGGACGAAAATCGGCTGGAAGCCCTGCACCATCCCTTCTGCGCCCCAAACACCACCGACCTGGGCGATAACGCTGAAGATTGGGCAAAAAACCTCCCCACCGCACGAGCTCAGGCCTACGACCTGGTTCTCAACGGCCTGGAACTAGGAGGGGGCTCCCTGCGCATCCACGACTCCGCCCTGCAACGTGAAGTCCTGAACAGCATTGGGCTTGCTCCGGAGGAGGCCCAAGAGCAGTTCGGATTCTTGGTTGATGCCCTCGACATGGGCGCACCTCCCCACGGTGGACTGGCGTTTGGTGTGGACCGCATGGTGATGTTGCTCGCGGGAGAGGACTCCATCCGCGACACGATTGCGTTCCCGAAAACCCAGCAGGCCCGTTGCCTCATGACGGCAGCGCCGGCAGGGGTCTCCGAGCAGCAGCTCGAGGATCTGCATGTCGCGAGCACCTGGGTAGATCCCGTGACAGAGAACACTGACTAGTCGGAGCGCAAAACCCGAACAGAAACCGACGTTTCTGCAGACCAACTGGCTTAAACCGAGACCCTTGAGACATCTCATCGAATTCTCAGTCCTTTGTCCGCCAGCTCCTCATCGACGGGATCCACCCCGATCCGCTGGAGCGGCGGCAACGACCTGTTGCGTCTTTACTTGCAGGACATCGGTCGGGTGGACCTGCTCACCGCTGAAGACGAGGTGGTGTTGTCGCGCCTTGTGCAGCAATACGAGCGCCTAAAGCGCGAAGAACGTCAATTCGCCGAAGATCATCCGGCAATCGAACGGTTGCTCTGCCTTGAGGAACTGCAGTTGAGAGAGGCGAACCATCTCTCTCACTGGCCCACAAGACAGGAATGGGCACGGGCTGCCGAGATGCCTTTGCAAGAGCTGAACCTGGCCCTCACCGAGGGCTATCAAACCTGGGCGGATCTGATCACCTCCGACAGCCGTGACCTGCAACGGCGTCTGCGTGAGGGGCGGAAGGCCCGTGACCGGATGATCCAGGCCAATTTGCGCTTGGTGGTGGCCGTAGCGAAGAAGTACCAGCACCGAGGCATGGAGCTGCTGGATCTCGTCCAGGAAGGCACGTTGGGGCTGGAACGGGCGGTCGAAAAGTTCGATTCCACCCGAGGCTTTCGCTTCAGTACCTACTCCTACTGGTGGATTCGCCAAGGCATCACCAGGGCGATCGCCACCCAAAGCCGCACCATCCGCCTCCCCGTCCACATCACCGAAAAGCTCAACCGCATCAAACGGGTGCAGCAAGAAATTGCCAGCACGGAGGGGCGCACCGCTTCGGTGACAGATCTTGCGAGGGAGCTCAGCGTCAGCGAAGACACCGTGCGTCAAACCCTGGCTCGCGTCCCCCGTTCCGTCTCCCTGGAAACCAAGGTGGGCCGTGATCAAGACACCCAACTTGGAGAGCTTTTAGAAGACGAGCACGCCACACCAGAGCAGACCCTCACCCGTGATGCACTCCACGACGATCTCGAACACCTGCTGGATGAACTCACCCCGAGGGAAGCCACCGTGATTCGCTGTCGCTTTGGACTTGAAGACGACACCCCCCGAACCCTCGCTCAAATCGGCGAAGACATGAACCTCTCCCGCGAGAGGGTGCGTCAGATCGAAACCCGAGCGCTTTTGAAGCTGCGCCAACCCCAGCGCCGCAGCAAGGTGCGCGATTACATCCAAGCCCTGGATTCCTAAACCAACCAGCCGTTTCCACTCTCACCAACCATGGCTCGTCACTCCGCCATCGACATCGGCATCACCAGCGCGCAACGGGAAGAGATTGCGGCTGCACTCAGCCGCCTGCTCGCAGATACCTACGTGCTGTACGGCAAAACCCACGGCTTCCATTGGAACGTGACCGGGCCGATGTTCAACACATTGCACCTGATGTTCATGGACCAATACACCGAGCTGTGGAATGCCCTCGACGTCATCGCTGAACGCATTCGCGCCCTTGGCGTTTTGGCTCCCCATGGCGGATCCACCCTGGCCGGCTTGGCCTCGATCCCAGAAGCAGAGCAACAACCTGCAGCCCTCGACATGGTGCGTGAGCTGGTGGCAGGCCATGAGGCCGTGGCCCGTACGGCACGAAGCATCTTTCCGCTGGCAGAGGCTGCTAACGACGAACCGACTGCAGACCTGCTCACCCAACGGCTTCAGATCCACGAAAAAACAGCCTGGATGCTGCGCAGCCTGCTGGAAAACTAAGCATCACTCCAGGCTGGAGTTGACCGCAAGCTCAAAGGGAACCGCCCGATTGGGAAGTTTCAAGAGTTCAGCACTCATCGAAGCGATGTCCTCAGGCTGAGTCATCGCTTCGGCTTCCATCGCCTGCGTTGGCCAGCGATCGCTCGAACCGCTGCGCACAGCAGCCGCCATATCCGTATTCACCCAGCCAGGACAAATCGCCGTCACCCGAATTCCTGCAGCCCAGCCCTCATTGCGCATGGTTTGGCAGAGACCAAGCAGGGCAAATTTGCTGGCGCTGTAGGCCGCCAGGCGACCTTTGCTGCGCTTCCCACTCATGGAAACCAAAACCTGGATGCGACCTTCTCCATGGGATGCCAACTGCGGCCATGCGGCGCGCGTCAACCACCACGGCCCCATCAGGTTCACATTGATGGTGTGGGCGATTTCATGCTCTTCGCTCGGCTCAAACAGGAGCGGCACACGGCTGAAGATCCCAGCGCTATGGATCACGCTGTCGAAGCCACCAAAATGCTCGACGGTGGAATCAACCCAAGCCTGGGCCGCCGCTGGGTCCTCAGCCGCATAGGGCTGAAGCAAGACCCGTTCACTCCCAACCAAATCAGGGTCAAGGGAGGTCTGTCTCAACGCTTCCAAATCGCGAAGCCCAAGGCTGAGGCGATGGCCGTCAGCAAGAGCGCGTTCAGCGACCGCTCGACCGATCCCACGACTTGCACCACTAATCAGGAGAGTGCGCACGGCTACACGGGTGAAGGTCTACAGCGGTAAATTGACACGTTGCCGAGCAAGCCATGGCCAAGTTCGTGTTTGTCACCGGCGGTGTGGTCTCCAGCATCGGCAAAGGGATTGTGGCCGCGAGCCTCGGGCGCCTGCTGAAGTCTCGGGGCTACAGCGTTTCCATCCTGAAGCTGGATCCCTACCTCAATGTGGATCCAGGAACGATGAGCCCGTTTCAACATGGTGAGGTGTTTGTCACCGAAGACGGTGCCGAAACCGATCTGGATCTAGGCCATTACGAACGCTTCACCGACACCGCGATGTCACGCCTGAACAGCGTGACCACCGGCTCGATCTATCAATCCGTCATTAATAAGGAGCGCCGAGGCAGTTACAACGGCGGGACCGTCCAGGTCATCCCCCATATCACCGGTGAAATCCGCGACCGCATTCACCGTGTGGCCTCGAATAGCAATGCCGATGTGGTGATTACCGAAATCGGTGGCACCGTTGGTGACATCGAATCGTTGCCCTTCCTGGAAGCCATTCGAGAGTTCCGAGGGGATGTGGGGCGACGCGATCTGGCCTACATCCACGTCACCCTGCTCCCCTTCATCGGCACATCGGGAGAACTGAAAACCAAACCCACCCAGCACTCCGTTAAGGAGCTGCGCTCGATCGGGATCCAGCCAGATCTGCTCGTCTGCCGCAGTGATCGCGACATCAACGATGAGCTCAAACGCAAAATCGGAGGCTTCTGTGGTGTACCCCAGCGCGCTGTGATCCCCTCCCTGGATGCCGACAGCATTTACGCCGTGCCGCTCACGCTCGAAGACGAAGGATTGTGCCGTGAAGTCCTCGACGTCCTCGACCTTGAAGATCACGACAGCGACATGGTGGACTGGGCGCAACTGGTCCACAAACTCCGCAATCCCGGTCCCGCGGTCAAAGTTGCCTTGGTGGGCAAATACGTCCAACTCAATGACGCCTACCTATCGGTCGTGGAAGCCCTGCGCCACGCCTGTTTAGCCCAAGACGCCTCCCTCGATCTGCACTGGGTCTGCGCCGAAGAAATTGAAAATCAAGGCGCCGATGCCCTTCTCAAAGGCATGGACGCCGTGGTCGTGCCAGGTGGATTCGGCAACCGTGGTGTCGACGGAAAAGTCGCCGCCATTCGCTGGGCCAGAGAGCAACGCGTGCCGTTCCTTGGCCTTTGCCTAGGGATGCAATGCGCCGTAATCGAGTGGGCACGCAATCTGGCAGGACTTACCGATGCCACAAGCGCTGAGCTCGAGCCAGGAACCACCCATCCTGTGATTCATCTTCTGCCTGAGCAACAAGACGTTGTGGACCTTGGAGGCACGATGCGGCTTGGGGTGTATCCCTGCAGGGTTGCTGCAGACACCCTCGCTTCAAAACTGTATGGGGAAGAAGTGGTCTATGAGCGCCATCGCCATCGCTTCGAATTCAACAACGCCTACCGCAACCTGTTTCTCGAGTCTGGCTACGAAATCAGCGGAAGCTCCCCCGATGGCCGGTTGGTGGAACTGATCGAACTCCCTGAACATCCCTTCTTCACAGCCTGTCAGTACCACCCTGAATTCCTATCCAGACCCGGCCGGCCCCATCCCCTCTTCCGGGGTCTGATCGAAGCGGCCCAACAACGCTTGCCCTCCAGCCCCAGCGAAGCCATGCGCCAACAAAACAATTCAGCGACTGGATCCAGTCATCCCAGCCTGCAGCCTTGACCCACGCGTTGCCCGTTGTTGAGACCTTCCACTCTCTGCAAGGGGAAGGGATTCATACAGGGCGAAGTGCTTTTTTCATCCGCCTGGCGGGATGCACTGTGGGCTGCAGCTGGTGTGACACCAAGCACTCATGGCCTGCTGACTCGCATCCGAAGCGTCTGGTGATGGACTTAGCGACTGAGGTCACTGATGCTGCTGACAGCGGAGCCGCCTTCGTGGTGATCACCGGTGGAGAACCCTTGCACCACAACCTTGATGAGCTCACCGCTGCGATTCGCTCACAGTGCACTCAGCCCGTGCATCTTGAAACCAGTGGCGTCGATCGATTGAGTGGTGCCCCCGACTGGATCACCCTTTCGCCAAAGCGCCACAAGCCTCCAAGGCCGGATGTGTTGCAAGCGTGTCATGAGCTCAAGGTTGTGGTGCACGAGCCGGCAGATCTGCTGTTTGCGGAGGTGGTGGCAGCACAAGCGCCCCAAGCCAATTGGTTGCTTCAGCCTGGCTGGGACTGCGAGGAAGGCCTGCAACTCGCCATCGGCAAAGTTCGGCAAGATCAGCGCTGGAGGTTGAGCATGCAAAGCCACAAATGGCTTGGCGTGCGCTAGCGATCTCTCATCCCAGTCAAAGCTTCACAGCATCCTGTTGACGCGTCTCCGCTTTCCAAACTCGCCAGCGCAACTCCACGCCCTCAGGCAGATCCACCACTACCGGCCAAGAGGCGTTGTAGGGAATCAAATAGGGCTGCTTGCCGAGGGACAAAAAGGATTTGCCTTGGGCCTGTTCCGACGTGCAAGCCATGCGCGTACTCAGCACAAGCACTGGCCCACTCACTTCAAACAGGGCCTTCCCAGAAGCTTTAGGCAGTCGCTGCATCGATAAAGACGGCCCCGACAAGCGCTTGACATTGCAATCAACCTCCACCTCCTTTCCCACGATCAACTGGATTCGCCAATCAAGTGGATGGCCCGAAATCATGGCGTCGTCACTCTTCGGCAGCAGGCCCGAGGGCTGAATCAGCCAACGCTTGAGGCCTTGCTTGGGTGCTGGATAACCACTCAGGTCAAGACGGGGAATCGCCACAGCAGGAGCTGAAGCAGCCACCATCAGCAGCGGCAGTGCCAGCCTCAAGAATCCCAGACCCATGGTCATACCCACACGGCAACAGAATGCAAGCATGACCGATTCCACCGCGATTGCCCTGCTCTCGGGAGGGCTCGATTCCGCAACGGCCGCGGCACTCGCCATGAAGGCAGGCTTCCGCGTGATTGGCCTCTCCTTTGATTACGGCCAACGCCATCGGCGTGAACTGGATGCTGCCGTAGACATCGCTAACGCTCTCAATCTGGCTGAACACCACACGATCAAGGTGGATTTGGCGATGTGGGGAGGCTCCTCGCTCACCGATCACGCCCAAACCCTTCCTACAAACGGCGTTGAGCCAGGCATCATCCCGAGCACCTATGTACCAGGGCGCAACACCGTGTTCATTGCAATCGGCCTCAGCCTCGCCGAAGCGCGGGGTGCCGATCGACTAGTGCTGGGCGTCAATGCCGTGGACTACTCGGGCTATCCCGACTGCCGGCCGGATTATTTAAAGGCCTTCCAAGATCTTGCAGACCTCAGCAGCCGCGCTGGACGAGAAGGCCATGGTCCAAAGCTATGGGCACCACTTGTGGAGTGGAGTAAACAGCAAATTGCAGAAGAAGCACTACATCTAGGGGTTCCCATCGAACGCACCTGGAGTTGCTACAGCGGCGAAGACGTGCCCTGTGGTGTCTGCGACAGCTGCCGAATCCGTGATGAAGCACTGCTCGCCGCCGGACGGCCGGACCTGTGCAGCCCAGGCCGTCCATGACCTCCAATCACGCCGGCACCCAGAAGCTGATTCGCAGCAGCCATCCCTGGATCGAACCTGATTCCGTGGCCAAAGCGCTCGCCCAAGAGCACGGAGAAGCTGGCTTGATTTGGCTGGACGGGGATGCCAGCGACTTGGGCCGTTGGCTCACCCTGGCCGCTGACCCTCTCGAGCAACTCTGTTGCCGGGGGTTACCAGGAGAGGTTGGTGCCACCAATCCATTTGAGGCTCTGCGCTCGCTCAATCCTGGGCACTGGACGGGCTGGCTGAGTTACGACGCTGCCGCCTGGCTCGAACCCACAAACGCTTGGCGAAGCGATGCCATGGCCAGCCTTTGGATCGGTCGCCACGACCCCGTTCTGCGCTTTGACCTCCAACAACGGGAGGTTTGGATTGAGGGGCTTGATGCCAAGCGCCATGCCGCGATGGAGCGCTGGATTCTGGGACTGCGTGAACGATTCAAACAACACCCTGACGCACACCGCAGCCCCAACCCGCTCCATACAGCGTGGATACGCCACAGCGACAGAAAGGCCTATGCCAAGGGCGTTGAGCGAATCCGTGAACTGATCGCGATGGGCGATCTCTTTCAAGCCAATCTCACCAGCTGCACCAGCACAACCTTGCGAGAGCCGATCAACAATTTGGAGCTCTTTCTGCGCTTGCGTCGAACCTGTCCCGCACCCTTTGCAGGTCTCGTCGTTGCCAGCGGTGAGGCCGATGGCGAAGCACTCCTGTCCACATCACCGGAACGCTTCATGGAAGTGCTGCCCAACGGTGCTGTTCAAACGAGACCCATCAAAGGAACACGCCCTCGGGACTCCAATCCACAACGGGATGCCGACCAAGCCGCTGAATTGGTTTGCAGCGAAAAGGACCGTGCCGAAAACGTGATGATTGTCGATTTGCTGCGCAATGACCTTGGCCGGGTCTGCGTGCCTGGCAGCGTCGATGTCCCTCAACTGGTCAAGCTGGAAAGCTATGCCCGAGTCCACCACCTCACCTCGGTCGTCAAAGGCCAACTCCGAGACGGGCTGACCTGGGTGGATCTCCTAGAGGCGAGCTGGCCAGGTGGTTCGATTAGTGGTGCACCAAAACTGAGGGCATGCCAAAGACTTCAGGAACTAGAACCCAAAGGGCGAGGTCCTTACTGCGGTTCTTTGCTAACGCTGAACTGGGATGGGCGTTTTGACAGCAATATTTTGATTCGCACCGTTCTGCGCAAAGACAACGAGCTTCGGGTGCATGCAGGCTGCGGAATCGTTGCCGACTCGGATCCTCAAGCAGAAGCCGATGAACTGGACTGGAAACTGCTACCACTGTTAGAGGCACTGGAGTGACAGCATCTGAGCCACAACACTCCATCGCCTGGATCAACGGAGCATGGGGTCGGCCTGCAGAACTGACCCTGCCACTCAGCGATCGGGGGCTGCAGCTCGCCGACGGACTATTCGAAACGATTCTCGTTCAACACAACCGTCCCTGCCTATTCGATGCACACCTCCGTCGATGGCAGCGAAGTTGTGAGCTGTTAGGGATGGCACCACCACCCCAAAAACCCTGGTTGGTTTCGTTGATTCAAGAAGCGATCGAGCGACTCGGGCTTGAGCATGGGGAGGGCGCCCTGCGCCTGAACTGGAGTCGAGGCGATGGAAGCCAACGAGGGATTGGGCTCGATCACAACGCAGCCGCCCCCTCCAAGCATCGCTTTTGGCTCACCTTACAAACGCATACCCCGACGTTCGAGTCCATCAGCACATGGATCAGTCGTCATGAATATCGGCATGCCTCCAGCCTGATGAGTCGATGCAAAACCTTTGCCTACGGACAAGCGATTCAAGTGCGCCGGGAAGCTCAACAGAGGGGAGCTGACGATGGATTGATGCTCAGCACCAATGGCTCACTGTGCTGCGGAAGCAGCGCCAACCTTGTCGTGCTCCGCCATGGCCAATGGCTCACACCCCCTCTAAGCGATGGCTGCCTACCTGGAGTGATGCGGGGTCAAGGCCTCAAACAGGGGCTAATCAAAGAGCAGTCGCTTTCATCCAAACCTCAACCGGGTGATCAATGGTTATTAATCAACAGTCTTGGCTGTAAGACGATCAGCCACGTGAATGATGAGCCACTCACGATCAGCGGCCAGGGAGAAACCCTTTGGAGATCCTTATTGTCATCTCATTCTGAGGAATCATTGCCATCCTGAGCGCAGCTACAAGCGATGGGCGATATGGAATTACGGCGTGACTTAAGCCTCACAAGCCTCACCCTCACCGTCGTCACCGGAACGATTGGATCGGGATGGTTGTTTGCCTCCTATTACGCCGCCCGAACGGCCGGACCCGCCAGCCTGCCCGCTTGGCTGCTAGGAGGCTTGATCTCCTTTCTTCTCGCTCTGGTCTTTGCGGAGCTGGGCTCTCTCATCAACAGTTCCGGGGCATTGGCCCAGATTCCACTCCTAAGCCACGGACGCTTATCGGGATTCGTCGGTGGCTGGAGCATCTGGATCAGCTATCTATGCGTGCCAACCATCGAGCTCTTAGCGATGCTCGATTATCTCGACAGCAGCCTGCCCTGGCTCACGCAGGAACGCAACGGCACGCAAATTCTCAGCGGAGCCGGTCTGGCTGTCGCCATCCTGTTGATGGTGTTCTTTACCTGGATCAACCTCAACGGTGTGAAGGGTCTCGCCCGCTGGATCGACAACCTCACCATCTGGAAGTTGATCGTGCCTCTCCTGGTGGCGGCTGTGTTGATGCTGCTCAGTCAGCACTGGGGCAATATGAGCATTCCGGTCACGATCGGCAGCAACACAGCGGCCGTCAAGAGTGGTAGCGGTACGGAACTTGTGAATGCCGTGGGAAGCGGTGGCATTCTTTTCTGCCTCCTTGGTTTTCGCACAGCCGTTGACCTTGCTGGAGAGGCGCGCAACCCCCAACGCAATGTGCCGCTCGCCATGGGACTTGGGCTCGGCATCAGCCTGTTGATTTACCTGGTGCTGCAGTGGTCATTCCTGGTGAGCGTGCCGCCGGAAGCCCTCCAGCAGGGATGGTCCCAACTGAGCCTTGGCCAACATGGCGGCCCACTCGCAGCCCTAGCCCTTGGCCTTGGTCTGGGCTGGATGGTGGTGCTGTTACTCATCGACGCAGCCCTTTCCCCCAGCACCACCGCAATGGCCTATTTGGGAGTATCGGCGCGAGTGAGCTGGATGATGGGTCGCTGCAAACTGCTCCCTGAATCCCTTGGTCGGGTCAACAGAAATGGTGTGCCACATATTGCTGTCATCAGCAGCCTGATCTTGGGCTGTGCCCTGTTCTTCATCGGCCCAGGCTGGCAACAAGTTGTGGCCTTTCTCACCGCAGCCCAGATGATCGCTTTAGCCATGGGACCCGCAAGCTTGTTAGCGCTGCGCCAACAACTTCCTCAAGAGCAGGGCCATTTTCGGATTCCTTATCCCAGAGCACTCAGTGCTTTGGCCTTTGTGATGGCGACGTGGGCAACGAACTGGTGCGGACGTACAGCGCTAGAGGGAGCCGTGCTCGCCATCGGAATCCCGAGCCTGCTCTTTGCTCTCCACAACTGGCGAAAACACCAACAGATTGAAACCAAAGCAGGACTTTGGTGGGGGCTTTATCTCGGACTACTTGTGTTGGACATGGAGCTGTTCAGCCAAGGACAACCCCTGGAACTCTCGAACCTGGCCCATCTCGCAGTCCTGGCGGGGATGGCCCTACTGGTGCTGCCGATTGCAGTCAACAGCGCTCTACCAGAAGTGTCACCCCACGCGCTCACACAATTGAAAACCGCTCAACAACCAACTGACTGAGACAAGCCATGGAAGAAATCCACGTCGATTCCAGTCACGCTGGAACACGAAACAGCCTTCCCATTGGAGACCTTGAGGGACCAACAAAAAGGCTGCCCAAAAAACAAAGAAAACTCAAATGGTTAAAGAGCTAGCGAAGCGAAGTGGATTAGAAATGCATGTTGCAAACAGTCCAACCCATCAATACTTAACTCCGCGATACACCCTTGTAGGAAGCAATGGGGCAGGGTCAACACCCAACAGATTGGCAAGGGCACGGGAACGCAAAAAGCCACCGGGTCTAACCGTATGAGATGGAGATGGAGTTGGCTCCACTCCTATGAGCTCCGCAGTCATACGGGAGCGAATGAACCCACCAGGCTGAATCGTCCTTCTTACACGAAGCGCAGAAGGCCGAGGCAAAACATCGCAACCTCGATAAACAAGACGGCGATCAGTTGGTGGACTTAAGTCAAGATTAAGAAGTCGTGCCGTTTCTTTGGAGCGGATGATATAGCTTTCTCGCTCAACAACAGAACTCCTGCTATATACCAATTGCCGAGAAGCTGAGATATCAGCAGATGTCGGCAATTTGTCATAGGCATGGCCTCTAAAAACATAACGAGACATCAGGTACACTCCTTGGAAATCGGACCCCCGTTCCCTGGCCCTTAAGACGATGCGCCCTGATCAAGCAGGGTGAACGAATAGACAAAGTAACAACTGTTACATTTCAATCCTGGCTACAGACCAAGAAAAACGACGCTCAAGTGGATACCAAAACTCAAAAAGGTCATATCTCTACACAAAGAGCCGTGACAGGCCCAACACCAAAATGCCTAAAGCAAGACTCAACCATGGTCAGAATCACGAACAGATCAAAATTGCTCGTAAGCCTGTCGATTGCATGCCTGAGCATGGCAAGTTGCTCTGCGAACAAGGAAACCAAAATCGCCAATGCAACAGCCGGCGACACGCTGGCAATCGTTGATGATGAAACAGTGATTCTGGAAAGTCCCTTTAAGCCAGGACAACCCAATGGGCTGTTTGATGGCGGAGTCAAGATCGTTAGCGAAAGGAATCCCACTCGCTTGGCTGAAATCAATGTTGTTTGCAGCATGCCAGATCTGCCTAATTGGCCTGAATACGACAATATTTATGGTCGCTGGCTGAATGAAGGTGAAAAACCTGGAGACAAAGGAGGAGACACCGATTGGCAACTACTAAGCTATTTCGATGGCAAAAACGTAGAAAAGGGCCAAGAATCCCCCCCTCGCTGGGCAAAGCGCCTTTCGCAGAATCTTTGCAGGAAAGGCGAGTTCAAAGACAACTAAAACGTATCGATCAATACCAGTACTCAACAAGAGCGGGGATGCATCGAGGAATCGTGATTCAAAATCGGTAATAACCGTGACACCACCCAGCACGCAGCAGAGAAATAATGATAATCATTATCATTCTTGAGACATGGCATGCGTTGGAGGGCTTAGCTACTGGGAACAATCTCTCCCCATAGCAATGATTCGGGATCCTATGTCCGTTGTCAAAAAACCTTCCGACATACAAACGCAGGCTGCGCGGAAAGGTCAAGCTAGGACACAAACCTATTGAATACTGAAAAACCCATCATCTCAGCCGGCGATCAGCCTCTAAAAGGAGCCCAGAGGAAAAATAGGAGAATTCTCATAGCAAAAACAAGATATAAAAACAGTACCTTTAGAGACATTATATTTGCATCACGGCACACAGTTCTCAAAGAGTGTATCAATTAGTACCCTTGGTGTATCTGTCTATGGATTGAATAGAAGAGGACACTAACAATGGCTCATGCCTGAAACTCTGTTTAAAGTTGATCTCACAAAACCGATGGATCAACAAGAGATGCCGGGTCACAACCGTTGGCATCCCGACATCCCAGCTGTGGCATCAGTTAATCCTGGCGATGTTTTTCGTATCGAATGCAAAGACTGGACGGATGGTCAGATTAAAGATGACGACAATCCGAAAGACATTGAAGATGTCAACCTCGAAATGGTTCACGTTTTAAGTGGACCCATTTGGGTAAATGGTGCACAACCTGGGGACATTCTTGTTGTTGACATTCTTGAAGTCGGAGCCCTTCAGGGTGACGAATGGGGATTCACTGGAATTTTTGCAAAAGAAAATGGCGGTGGATTTCTAACCGATCATTACCCGAAAGCAGCAAAAGCCATCTGGGATCTTGAAGGGATCTATACATCTTCAAGACATATTCCCGGTGTACGGTTTGCAGGCATAACCCATCCAGGTCTGATTGGATGTGCTCCATCAATGGAGTTACTAAAGGAATGGAATCGCCGTGAGACGGAGCTGGTCAACACAGCTCCAGACAGACGAACCTATGGCGCCGGACTTTCAGGCAGCGAACCTGTTTTGGCAGCACTGCCTAATCCCAACAGCGCAATTTTAGGCAATGTAGCTTCATCGGACTTCGCGAAAATTGCTAATGAAGCAGCTCGGACTGTCCCCCCTCGCGAACATGGCGGGAACTGCGACATCAAAAACCTCACGAAAGGGACGAGGATTTATTTCCCTGTCTATGTTGAAGGTGGCAAGCTATCCATGGGAGATATTCACTTCTCCCAAGGCGATGGTGAAATCTCGTTCTGTGGTGCAATCGAGATGTCAGGGTATCTCGATCTTCATGTAGACATCATCAAAGGAGGAATGGCAAAGTATGGCATGGTAAATCCCATGTTTAAAACCAGTCCTGTTGAACCACATTACAATGATTACTTAGTCTTCGAAGGCATCTCAGTTGACGAATTTGAAGGCAAGCAACATTACATGGATGTGCACATTGCCTACCGCCGTGCATGCCTCAATGCAATTGAATATCTCAAAAAATTCGGTTATACAGGTGAGCAAGCTTATTTATTACTAAGCTGTGCACCCGTTGAAGGACGTATCAGTGGCATTGTGGATATTCCCAATGCATGCTGCACGTTAGCGATTCCAACATCAATCTTCGATCAAGATATTTTACCTTGCTGAATTAAGCCAAACCCCATACCTAAAGGGGAGCAGGAGCTGAACCAATCAGCCCGCTCCCTTCTTTTTTGAGTTTCAACTTTAATCAAGACTATGCCTGTCTACGAATTCCATTGCAAAACGAACGTTTGCCCTTCTTACGAAGTATGGAGAACAATCGAAGAGCGAGATACAAACACCAGTTGTCCTTCGTGTGGAGGAGAAGGGACAAGACTCTTTAATGCACCAATGATGCTTACAGGAGGAATACGACTTAAAAAAGAAAGAAAAGAACCGGAATTGGTTACAAGACAAACCCAGCCTGAAAGCCCAAAGAAAAGACTCAAAGAAAGTACCGCTGCGCGGCCATGGATGCTCAACAGAGGATGTTAAAAATCGTTTGACGAAAGCGTACATCTAAATCATAAAAAATCGCGGCTAGATACCGCGACTTTTTATGAATAATCAATCCATTCACTTAAACAGTCAAGAACTCCTGGATAACTGCGTCAGAAAGAGATGATGTCGGACCGCTAGAAACAATTCCACCACGCTGCATGGCGTAATAAAAACTTGATTGCTTCACAAAATGAAGGTGTTGCTCAACAAGAAGAACGCTGATACCAGTCTCCTTAATAATCCTCTGAACGGCACGCTCAATATCCATGATAATCGAGGGTTGAATTCCCTCTGTAGGCTCATCTAAAAGCAAGAGTTTGGGCTTTCCCAACAAGGCTCGAGCAATCGCAAGTTGTTGTTGCTGGCCACCACTCAAATCACCACCTTTACGATTTAGAAACTGCTCTAGGATGGGGAATAGTTCGTAGATAAATGGATCAATGTGCCGATTCTTACCCATACCTCCAGGCAATGCTTCCATACCTAAAAGAAGATTCTCACGAACCGTCAGGAATGGAATAATGTCTCTACCTTGGGTAACATAGCCAATTCCGTGGCGTGCTCGTTGGTATGGAGGTTGAGACAGAAGCTCATTAGATTCGTAAGAGATAGAACCAGAACGTTGCTGCAGAAGTCCAATCAGTGTCTTCAGAAAAGTAGTTTTTCCAACACCATTCCTACCAATTAAACAAACCATCTCTCCCTTAGGAATTTGCAGATCTACATTTCTCAGAATATGACTTTCACCATAATAAACATTGATACCAGAAGCTCGAAGAACGAATTCAGTAGCTGAAGGGTGTGATGCCTGGGACTGCATAACGGAAGAAGACATAATTAGAACTCAGAAAAAACAGAGACGAGAAATAAGGCCATATTTAGTGCTCGTCCGTTTGACCAAGGTAGACCTCAATAACACGAGGGTCCCTTTTCACCTCATCTAAACTACCTTCAGTCAATTTTTGACCTTGATGCAACACCGTAACCGGGGCACCGAGATCACGAATAAATTCCATATCATGCTCAATAACAACCACCGTATGTTCACCAGCCAATGATTTGATGAGATCAGCAGTTTTAGAGGTTTCATCATCGGTCAAACCTGCGACAGGCTCGTCCAAGAGGATGATATCGGGAGACTGAGCAACCAACATTGAAATAGCAAGCCACTGTTTTTGTCCATGCGAAAGAGATCCTGCCTGAAGCTTTGCGTAAGGAGCCAAGCCTACATACTCCATAATTTTAAAGACCTCATCTCTTACAACGGAACTAAGAGATTTTGTAAGCAATGCCCAGGGGGTCTTTGTAGGAGAGGCTGTCAATTCAAGATTTCTTTGAACAGTAAGATTTTCAAAGACTCTTGGGGTTTGGAACTTACGTCCAACACCTAGTCTCGAAATTTTTTGCTCTGACAATCCGATAATACTCTTGCCCCGTAGCTTTACACTGCCCTTCGTAGGCCTGACCTTTCCCGTTATAACATCAAGAAAAGTTGTTTTACCTGCTCCATTTGGTCCAATAATAGACCTAAGCTCACCTGGGTACAGCTTGAAATCAAGGTCAGTTAAAGCAAAAAAACCATCAAAGCTTACGCTTACCTGGTCTAAATCAAGAATAGAGTTCTGCATGGGTGATGAAGGATCAGAAATTCATTGACAAGGGAGATCAGACTTTAAAAGACTCTTCTCGAACAGATTCATCTATATCCAGTTTGGGATACGTAGAGGTTTTCTTAGCGATTCCAAAAGCTGCAAGCATGGATGCAAAGCCACCTTTCGTGAACCAACCGTAAATGCCATCGGGCATTAGAACGACAACAAAAACGAATAGAGCTCCCTGTACGAATAACCAAGCTTCTGGAAGTGCCTCACTCACCAAACTACGTAAGTAGTTCACCAGAACAGCACCGATAATTGGCCCAACCAAAGTTCCACGTCCACCAACAGCAACCCAGATCACCATTTCAATTGACATTGAAATAGACATAAACTGAGGCGATACAATTCCTGACTGAACGGTATATAAAGCACCTGAGATACCTGCCAGACCTCCGGCAACAACGAAAACAATCACTTTAAATGGCGTGGGATTAAATCCTGAGAAGCGAAGTCTTGGCTCATCATCACGAATGGCAACTAAGGAATCTCCAAATCTGCCAGATGTTAAATACTTACAAAGCAAAAAAGCAAACGGCAAAAGTATCAATGTGATTCTAAAAAATAATATTTGCGCCTCGTCAGATCCCGCTACTAATCCAAAAATCTCAGTTGTGCTAGTTTTGAGACCATTAGTACCATTCACAAGCTTTTGCTGACCATTGAAGAAATGATAAAAAACCATCAAAGAAGCTTGGGTAATAATAGAGAAATAGACCCCCTTGATTCGATTTCTAAAAATAAGATACCCAACAACACCTGCAATAATAGAAGGAACTAAAAATATAGCGATGATAGATACCGGGAAAGACCAGAATGGCTCCCAAAAGAATGGCAAGTTGTCGACGCCATAGTTTTCAAAGAACTTGGGAAGTCCATTAGCCCCCGTCGTAAAGTCATTTTTAGTGACCAATAAAAGGTGCATAGCAATCGCATAACCACCCAACGAGAAAAAGATACCTTGACCCAAGCTAAGTAGCCCTGTGTAACCCCATATCAAATCAATTCCAAGAGCAACAAATGCAAGTGAAAAATACCGACCAAATAAATTCAGACGAAATTGAGAAAACCCAAATAATTCAGAATTAGCCATCGCAGGAAGAATGAAAAATGCGAAGGCAAGAAGAATCCAGGGGACTAGTCGCTTAAAGAGTTTCATCGGTTAATAAATGAGGAGGGTTGTTAAGCTTCTACAGAACGCCCTTTCTGTGGGAACATTCCAGTTGGCTTGAATTGGAGGAAGGCAATAATAAATATAAAAACCAGCACATAAGACATACTGGTTGTCGCAAAAAATTCGACAACTGCTCTAATTGAATTTGGCATATCAGGGAACGCAATCAACAAAGATCCAGATCCAATGATTGATTGAATAATTCCCAACATCATCGAGGCAATAATCGTGCCAACTAAATTTCCAACCCCGCCAAGCACAATCACCATGAAACAAGAGACAATGTATGAACCTCCAAGGTTCGGGCCAACAGAACCCAGCAATGTAATTGCACAGCCCGCAACACCAGCCAATCCGGAGCCAATTCCGAATGTAATACTATCGACACTATCTGTTGGAATACCTAGACAGTTGCTCATTTCACGGTTTTGAGTAACGGCTCTAATTCGAACACCCCAAACACTTTTTGTAAGGAACCATACGACTGCAGCAAGCAAAAGTGCTGAGAGAATAATAATGAAGATTCGAATTCCAGGTAATTCAATTCCAGCAATCGTCCCCCAACTTCCCTGGAGCCACTTTGGAGGAGTTACATCCAAATTTCGAGGACCAAACCAAGGATTAGAAAAAACCCTACCTATAGATGAGATCGCATTAATAGAGATCAAACCAACAATACCGGCAAAAAACCAAACACCACCCTTTAAATAGGAAGCAAAAGATGCTTGTTTTAGAGACAATGGTAAAAATTTCTGTAAGACCCAACCAAGAAGAGCAGTGACTGCAATACCACTCACCATCGCCAGTGAGACACTACGGACAAATTGAATCAGAATCAAACTGACTCCCCAGGTAGCCAGGAGAGTTTCCAGAGGCCTCCCATAAAGACGGCGTATGAGTGTTTTTTCGAGGACAACACCGAAAACAGCCGTCACAGCAAATGCTGCAAATAAGGCAATGATGTAGTAAGCCTCAAACGCAAAGCCTCCCAATGGCCTAAAGATGTTTTGTATAACGAAGGTGACATAAGCACCAATCATCATGAATTCACCATGAGCCAAGTTGATGACGCCCATGAGTCCAAAAACAATCGCCAGACCTGTGGCAGCAAGTAGGAGAACAGCTCCAATACTTAAGCCATCAAGCAACTGCGAAAAAATGAGCTCCATAGTTCCATTAGGTAAAAAAAAGTGGATCAAAATTTATTTGATCCACTTTGGGTCAAGTCACTGCGTGAATAATCGCAGAATTACATTTTGAACTTACCTGCGTCAGGCCGATCCAAGGTCCAATCACACTTGTAACCTTTGGTCTCGGGAACATATTGGTTCCAGGTGATTGGGGCCACAGGAGTTTTACTATCCCAGAGAATCTCAAACTGACCGCTATCCTTGGCTTCGCCAATACGAACAGTTTGAGAGATGTGATGATTGGGATACATCTTAATAGGGCCTTGAGGGGCATCTAAACTGATGCCAATCAACGCACTGCGTACTGCAGGAAGATCCTCATAAGTACCAGCTTTCTCAACAGCAGCTTTCCATAGGTAAACCATGTTGTAAGCAGATTCCATCGGGTCGTTAGTTACCCGATCATCACCATATTCAGCAAGGAATGCCTCATTGAAGTTGTTAGCAGCCTCGGTTCCAAGGCTCATGAAGTAATTCCAAGCGGCGTAAGTACCACCAACAAACTCAGGTCCAATTTGACGAATTTCTTCCTCTGCAATCGAGAAAGACATGATTGGATACTTGTCTGGAGTGATACCAGCTGCCTTGAACTGCTTGAACAGAGCAACATTAGAGTCACCATTTAAGGTGTTGATGATGATTCCACCATCAGGGAACTCTTTCTTAATCTTGGCAATGATTGGAGCAACTTCCGTATTGCCAAGAGGAATGTAGTCTTCGCCAACCGTTACACCACCAAGGCTCTTGACCTGTTCCTTAATAATGGTGTTAGCAGTACGCGGATATACGTAGTCAGAGCCGACGAGATAGACCTTCTTACCGTATTTTCCAGAGAACTTATCAAAAAGCCAATCCACTGCTGGCTCAGCTTGCTGGTTAGGCACAGCTCCAGTGTAGAAAATATTTTTGGAACATTCCTGCCCCTCATACTGAATGGGGTAGAAGAGGAAATGATCCTTAGCTTCGTATACAGGAAGCATTGCCTTACGGCTGGCAGATGTCCAACCCCCAAAGACAACGGCAACCTTGTCGGAATCAATCAGCTTCTGAGACTTTTCAGCAAAGGTTGGCCAATCAGAAGCACCGTCTTCTGAGACGTATGTGATTTTGTAGCTTTTGTCATCGATTTTGACGCCACCAGCTGCATTGATCTCTTTGATAGCCATCTCTTCAGTTTCCTTCAGAGTGGTCTCAGAGATTGCCATCGTTCCACTCAGAGAGTGAAGAATCCCGACTTTGATTTCACCATCAAAATCGCCGCTGGCGCTGTCACTGCCACCACCACAAGCTGTGACGGCCAGACCCAGCGACGCTGCGGCCATGCCGGCAAAGAGACGCTTGGACAATGATGAACTCATGAGTATCAAAACAAGAGGAACGACGTTTCAACGCCGGAGTTCGAAAGGTACCGATCTGAAGAAAGAAGCTCCTGTATCAACAAAGACTATTTGCCAATCGGCAGACCAAATACGCGTCAATTTGGTATCTGTTGCAACACAAAGGCTTCCACAAAATCGAGTCCTTCCCCATTTCGAAGGTTGGTAAAGCACCAGGGTCGATCCCGCCGCATCCTCAACGTGTCCTGTTCCATCACGGCTAAGTCAGCACCAACAAGGGGAGCCAGATCAATCTTGTTAATCACCAATAAATCGGATCGTGTAATGCCAGGACCGCCTTTGCGAGGAATCTTGTCCCCAGCCGCTACATCAATTACATAAATACAAAGGTCAACTAATTCAGGGCTAAAACTGGCCGCAAGATTGTCACCTCCGCTCTCCACCATCACCAAATCAAGCCCTGGGAACTGACGTTCCAGTTCACCCACAGCCGCTCGGTTGATGGAGCAGTCTTCTCGAATCGCCGTATGCGGGCACCCTCCGGTTTCAACCCCACGGATGCGCTCAGGCTCTAAGGCACCTGAACGCGTCAGGAATTGGGCATCCTCTTGGGTGTAAATGTCATTGGTCACAACCGCCAATTGCAGGCGATTGCGCAATCTCCTGCACAGCGCTTCCACGAGCGCTGTCTTGCCTGAGCCCACCGGCCCGGCGATGCCAAGCCTGAGTTTGCTGCTCATCAGCTCCGGAACAAACGTGAATACAACTCAGCATGCGCCAACTGGGCCAGCCCCGCACCAGCACCACCACACCAAAGGGTGTACGGGTCTTGATCTTTCAAAACAGATGCCTGTTCACGAATCATCGGCAACAGCTGCTGCTGGATCCGTTGAGCTGTAGTGGGACCCAGCGGCACCAAACGAACCGCTGCACTGAGCTGATTTGCAACCCAGCCGTAGAGATAACCCTCCACCATCTCCAGCTCAGAAATCTTCAACGACAAAGCAGCCCAAGCCCAGGCCGCCGGCCATGCCAGCACCACCGGCTGAGGCAATGGATGTCCAAGATCAACCATCAACTGCAGCAAAGAACCGCCCATCTGTCCTTGCTGGGCACGCACCTCAGCCGACTCCCTCAAAGCCAACAACCAACCATCCAAAGACATCAACTCACTGGGCATCTCTGACCTTTCTTGCTCCCAGCGTTGAAGCTGGACGCGCAATGGATTTAACGCCGCAGCCTCCAACCTCAGGGCACCCCTTTGAAGCTCCGCTTCAATCCAATGTTGGAGGTCTAATTCATCAATCAATGAACCATTCTGGATCAAAACTTCAAGACCTTCGGAATAGCTAAAAGCGCCAACGGGCAAGGCAGGACTCACCAACTGCAGCAATGCAAGCGATGTCATGCGTGCTGATGGCCGATGTAAGCACCGCCTTCTGGCATGAAGGGACGGCAACACCGTGTCACCTTCAATCCGCGACCGTTAAGCATGGTGGCGAGGACGGAGTCGTTGAGCAACAACAGCTCATGCTCATGCAACTCAAGAGCCACATGACGATTTCCTAGGTGATAAGCAGCTTCAAGCAATGCAAGCGGCGTTGCTGCCTCCACTCGCAACAACTCCTCAGGAGCCGCAGTCACCAGCACATGCACCTGATGATGCGCATCGGTGAGGCGATCACCTGGTGTTAACGGGCGCTCACGCGGCAGCTGCAACAACACGTCTCGACCACACACTGTGCGACGACGTCCGCGCAGCACCGTGCGCTGATCCGCACTCAGCGGCAACTCCATGGCCGCCGGTGTGGCGTCCGGCAATGGCTCCTCAGACAAGAGGCGATGGTTCAACACGATCAAGCCAACATCCAAGGGTTCAGACAGCCAAAGAGATCACACAACAAAGACTGCCCAAACAGCACACTTTTATTTGGTAGTGCTTGCTACAGAGCTAAGCAGAGTTGGCGTCGAGCGTGCGTAGATGCATCGACTTGACCCATGGCACGGCACCTGCAACCTGCTGTTTGCTGAAGGCCGCAGCGGCAGTCAATTTCAGGGGGGCTGCACCGCGCCCCTGAAGTTAATGCGCGCCGGGCGGGGGGAAAACGGGCGCTGCGAGCTGCCACTGCTTCACACCGCTGGCGGTCTCGTGGGGGGAGATCAATTGAGCATCAACCTCAGCTTGAAATCGAACAGTCGCTGCCTGATCACCAGCGTGGCCGCACAAAAGGTGTATGGATCCGTCGGTCGCAGCCAACGCCATCCCCGAGGCGCATGGGCCCGCCAACAGGTGGTGGCAGAGCTGGATGCAGAGAGCGATTTGGAGTGGCTACCCCAAGAGCTTGTGCTCTACGCCGACGCTCTGTTTGAGCAAAACCTCAGCGTCACCTTGCCGATGGATGGATCCTTTCTCAGCGCAGAAATTGTGCGTCTCGGGCGCACTGCCGCAAACGAAACCTTGGGGCGAGGGTGCTGGAGATCAGGCGTTCAGATCCAACGCCAAACGCCTGAAGGTCAGCGCTGGGAACTTGTTGACAGACTCGAAATCAGCGACGCAGCGCTGAAGGGAATCCATGGACTCAATCAACAACCCGTCTTCGGCACCCTCGTTTGGGCGGCACCCTTCCCTCTCCCTACAGAAACGATCAACACCCTCATCGATGACGTTCGGCAAGATCGAGAGGATCTCGAAGGCCAGATGCATTGCGGCGTTCTCCCCCAGGGGCTGATCGCCCGTTACAGCGGCTTCTCAAGCCGTGATGCCCGTTTTTGGTTCAGCAGGATTTGGGCTCGCACCCGTCGAGCTCGAGACCTAGCTCCTCCGCAGATTCCCAGGGTCTGGCCCTTACAAGAACATCCATTGAAGGCCTAAGCGTTCAATTTGAACATTCCGCTAGCCCAGGGAGATAGAAACTAGAAAGAGTGCAAGGTCACCATGCACCTCAGCCCCCAGGAAAAAGACAAACTTCTCATTGTCACGGCTGCGCTCTTGGCAGAACGTCGACTCCAGCGTGGCCTCAAACTCAACCACCCTGAAGCCGTGGCATGGCTCAGCTTCTTGGTTTTAGAAGGCGCACGCGATGGGAAAACTGTGGCCGACCTGATGCAGGAAGGCAGCACTTGGCTGAGCCGCGACCAGGTGATGGAGGGCATTCCGGAGTTAGTCGATGAAGTCCAAATCGAGGCGGTATTTCCCGATGGAACCAAGCTCGTGACCCTGCATGACCCCATTCGCTAAGGCTTTTTTTGATGGCACCCCTCATCCCCGGTGAATTGATCCCGGAACCCGGCGAACTGGAACTCAACGCCAACAGAGAGGTCACAACCCTCAGCGTTGCCAACAGCGGTGACCGCCCCGTCCAGGTGGGGTCCCACTTCCATTTCCAAGAAGCCAATGCTGCTCTGATCTTTGACCGTGACGCTGCACGCGGCCAAAGGCTTGATATTCCAGCCGGTACGGCCATTCGCTTCGAACCAGGTGATCACCGCGACGTGAATTTGATCCCGTTTGCTGGAGCACGCCGCGTGGTCGGCTTCAACGGACACATCAACGGACCCCTCGACGCCTGATTCATGCCCTATCGCATTTCCCGCCAGGCCTACGCCGAAACCTATGGGCCAACCACCGGAGACCGCATTCGCTTAGCGGACACCGACCTCATCCTCGAAGTGGAAAAAGACTTCACCACCTACGGCGATGAGGTGAAATTCGGTGGCGGAAAAGTGATTCGCGATGGGATGGGCCAATCCCAAACCTCCCGGGCTGGAGGAGCCGTTGACACCGTAATTACCAATGCCCTCATTCTTGATTGGTGGGGCATCGTCAAGGCCGATATCGGCCTCAAGGATGGCCGCATTGTCGGGATCGGCAAAGCCGGCAACCCCGACATCCAGGAAGGCGTCACCATCGTGATCGGCCCCGGCACCGAAGCGATTGCTGGTGAAGGACACATCCTCACCGCTGGTGGGATTGACACCCATATCCATTTCATCTGCCCCCAACAGATCGAAACGGCCCTCGCCAGCGGTGTGACCACCTTGATGGGGGGCGGCACTGGACCAGCCACAGGAACCAATGCCACCACGTGCACGCCTGGTGCGTTTCATATAGGCCGCATGCTGCAGGCCGCTGAGGGCCTACCCGTAAACCTGGGGTTCTTCGGGAAAGGAAACGCCAGCACTTCAGAAGCTTTAGAGGAGCAAGTACGCGCGGGAGCATGCGGTCTCAAACTGCATGAAGATTGGGGCACCACGCCTGCCGCCATTGATGCCTGCTTGTCGGTAGCCGATCAAATGGATGTGCAGGTCTGCATCCACACCGACACCCTGAATGAAGCCGGCTTCGTTGAAGACACCATCGCCGCCATCAAGGGCCGAACCATTCACACCTTTCATACCGAAGGTGCTGGCGGCGGGCATGCGCCCGACATCATCAAAATCTGCGGAGAGGCGAATGTGCTTCCCAGCAGTACCAACCCCACACGTCCTTACACCCGCAACACCCTCGAAGAACACCTCGACATGTTGATGGTGTGCCATCACCTGGATCCAAAAATCCCTGAAGACGTGGCCTTTGCAGAATCACGCATCCGCCGCGAAACGATCGCAGCTGAGGACATCCTTCACGATCTAGGCGCCTTCTCGATCATCGCCAGCGATTCCCAGGCCATGGGACGGGTGGGAGAAGTGATCACACGCACCTTCCAGACGGCCCACAAAATGAAGGTTCAACGCGGAGCCCTGCCAGAAGATTCAAGCCGCAACGACAACCACCGTCTGAAGCGCTACATCGCCAAAGTCACCATCAATCCAGCGATCGCCCATGGCATCAGCAGCCAAGTTGGGTCTGTAGAGACAGGCAAACTCGCCGATCTAGTGCTCTGGAAACCAGGATTCTTTGGGATACGACCGCAACTCGTCGTGAAAGGCGGATCGATCGTCTGGGCCCAAATGGGTGATGCCAACGCCTCAATCCCCACACCTGGACCTGTGCATGGAAGACCCATGTTTGCCGCCTTTGGCAAAGCCCTTGCGCCCAGTTGCCTCACCTTTTTGAGCGAAGCAGCCCTCAACGACAACATCCAAAGCAAACTCGGTCTGGAACGCACCTGTATTGCCGTAGAACACACCCGTGACGTTGGCAAAAGTGCGCTGAAACTCAACTCAGCACTTCCCAACATGAGCGTGGATCCACAAACCTATGAGGTGTTCGCCGATGGCGAGCTGCTCACCTGTGAGCCAGCGGAGGTATTACCTCTCGCCCAGCGCTATCTGCTGCTTTGATCACGAATGCCCCCACCTTGCTGGTGGTACAGCACATCGAGAGAGAAGGCCCTGATCTGGTCGCAGAGATAGCGCGGCAGCAAGGGATGACCATTCACACCATTCGCCCTGATCGAGGGGAAGCACTCCCCGACCCAATCAGCACAACAAACACCATTGCACTCCTGCTCGGAGGCCCGATGAGTGTCGAGGACCGGCATCAAGAGGCAATGGCATGGATGCGAAGGGAGTTGGACTGGCTCACGCTTTGGCATCAGCAAAAAAAGCCCGTCTTAGGGATCTGCCTCGGGGCACAACTTTTGGCAGTCGCTGCCGGTGGCGCCGTGCAGCCATTGCAGGTGGGATTTCCGCCTCAACCCTTAAAAGAGGTTGGCTACGGATCCATTCATTGGCTCACGAAGCCAAGCAACGAACCACTCCTCACAGGATTGCAACCCAGTGAAATGGTGCTGCATTGGCATGGTGATCGCATCCAGCTTCCTACAACCGCCACCTTGCTGGGCTCATCGCTTCATTGCCCAGAACAGGTGTTCCGTATTGGTAGGAGTGCCGTTGGCTTGCAATGTCATTTAGAACTCACGTCAAACAGCCTTGAGCGATGGATTCAAGAAGACCTTGACTATGTATCAAGTGCAATGGGCATGAATGGCCCGGAACAATTAAGACAAGACAATGCACGATACGGCCTCTCGATACAACAACAGGGAGGTCAACTCATCAGGAATATTCTGCAAGCGCTTTCCTTAGCGGCAAGAAAGGATTAACGCAGCCCATAACAACTCAAATTCAAGCCGCCTGAGCGATCACTTCAGCGCTTGTTCGTTGCGGAGGAAAGACCACATTAGAGGTAACCGCGTACAGCTTTGGAATTTTTGAGCTGTTATACACGCGGAATTCCCGCTCAACACAAACTCCTGGTTCACGAATGGCCTGATTAAGAACCACAGACCCATCAGGATCAGACAAAGAGCGATGAAATGTTCCTCTTGGGATGTTGAGAATATTGATGAGGAGCCAGAAGGATTTGATGATGGTGCAACTGCTTGGGCAATCACAGAGGTTGAGTTTAATCGAAACGGCACATTAAAGACTGCCCCTTCACCAGACATGTGCAATTATGGGCGACCACGTTGGGGCACAGACGGCACACAACTTTGTGAAATCGACATCAACTCAGAGTGGGTGCATAGGGTATTTCCCACAACTTACGGCACAATCAAGCACGAGTTTCTTGTGCGGATTACTAATGCTTCTTTTGACCACAATCTTAAGATTTACACATCAAAAGATGGAACAACAAGTGTTGGGTGGGCAAAAGGAGAAACAGTAGATTCTCTTGACTTCATTGATCCAAATCCAACCATTGCACCTTTTGATACAATTTGGTTTTACTACCGAACAGATCCAGGTTATGACGAGATTGAGTTCTGGGCGGTAGATGAAGAAAATGGTGGAAATAAGGATGTTCCTAGCAACAGAGTAATTCACCAATACCGTTCTGGAACAATCACAGATGACGATGCTGACGCAATCATAGAGCAAACAAACGGAAGCATCTACGTTGTGCGTGATGGTTTTTCCAACTACTACAGTCTTGATAGCCTGCACACAGTAACAAACATTGCAGATAAAGAAATACAAATGCCTGTTCCATCATTGCGTGAAGAGTTGCAAGCAATCAAGGTTGGAGACTATTGGTATTTTGATGATATTGAAGGAGATTTGCCTGTTGGCTGGACGAACGGATTGCACGATCTAGAATCTAACCCAGATTTGTCAGGGCACGCATTTACAAGCACACCATCCACATCTGGTGAAATCAAGTTTGTGTGTGATTGGGATAATAGCACAGCACATAACGACTTGAGTTGGATTGGAGCAATCAGTAACATTGGGTTGTGTCGTGAGACACATCACAACAATGAAATCAAGAATGGTGCTTACGCTTTCCATAAGGCACAGATGCAGACAATTGAAGGATTGGAAAGTCTTGCAATTACATATTCCGCAAATCTAACACACATGTTTGCTGGATGCACCAACTTCAATCAATCAGTTCAAAGCATCAACACACAACTCACAAGCGACTTGTCTTACATGTTTGCTGACTGCATCAATTTTAAAGGGGCAGTTGCAGGATTGCGAACACAAAACGTCACAAGCATGTCTAACATGTTTAAGGGTGCCTCAAAGTTTAATCAAAACATTGATTGGGATACAAGCGATGTTGTAACATTCGATCACATGTTTGATGGAGCAACACTTTATAACTCTATGATTTTCTCTAACACAATTTCTGCTGAGAGAATGTCTGGAATGTTTAAAAATGCTAAGTCATTTAATCGACCTTTGAGTTGGAACGTGAAGAAGGTTGTAACCTTTGCAGATATGTTTAATGGAGCATCAGCATTCAATCAAGATTTGTCGGGTTGGGATGTTCAGCACATTACATCACACGTTCCTGATTTTGATAAAAATGCAACAGGTTGGAAAGGTGAGTCGTATTGTAACAGAGGTCGCCCACGCTGGGGAGTTGATCCAGCAACATCCTGTTTGCCCACAGCAAAGGATAGGGCGGTAGTCAAAGCAATCGCCAAACAAACCTATAAGATTGATAACACAAGCATCAACACATCTGGGTTTGCTTATTACACACAGTTGGGCAATGCTGCACCTGCAAAGATTTCTAATCCTGCAAGTTTCAGTTTTGGAGAGGGTCTTGCTGTAAATGGTAAAACATTCAAGGTGCTTGTTGGCGAGAATGATTCTCAGCCAGGGTTCTTCCCATCAACAACTGTTATGGTTTCAACGCTTGTTGAAGAGCGTGCTTATGATCAAACCTGTGTTATTAGAGAATATGATTGCAACTGTGAGCAATGCAACTGTGGTCATTTTGCTCAATGTGGGGAGACTTGTACTGAAACGCAATGCAACTGTAGGGAAAATTGTTGGCAAACAACAGGACCATCAAGTTGTGCCCCAGGATGCCCAGGTTCGGTCAACGGTCCACCTACGCAGTGTGCCGGACCATGCGATTGCAAATTCATGTACTGGCCTGCTTCTGAAGGTTACAAGTGGGATAAGTATGGAGACCCAGTTTGTCCTGGTGGATGGGACCCCTGTTGTGGTTGTGGATGTGTAACAACAACTTGCGGAGCACCAATCTGCGAAATATGCCGCACATGTAATAACAATTACTGCTGCACACAAACTTGTTGCGACAGATGTCAGGAAAAGGGCAAGTGCCCAACCCCTGCTAATTTTACAGACAAGTTTGGATATTGGTTTAGGATCGAAAACCCAGGCAATGCTGCCCCCGTCACCGCATCTGTTGATACTTTTGTGCAGCAAGAAACACATGGAATCCTTAAGGAAAACTACAAACTATCTTCTTACGAAAAATTGGCGGCACAGTTTGAAAACTGGGTAACTCTAAACCTAAATGGACTGCCAACCGTTGATGGTGGGCAAAACATGATTGTTTATTTGCAAGAACAAACAATAGAGGAAAAGAAGGCATCACAGATTTTTGTTGAGGTTTACAATAAAAATGATGAATTGGTTGATGTTGATGATAATCGTTATTTGTATGATAATAAATATATTTACATACATTATAATGAGGGAGAAGAAGGATTTTCATATATCGCAGAAATTTCAAATGGTGAAAAAATTATTGCTACCTACAATGGCACTTTCCCAGAAGAAAAAGAAGATGGAACAATCGGACCATATCCTAAACATCCTTT
>WLWG01000190.1_pt1 | contig 63889 bp, 85 predicted proteins | sample 6712871 | NCBI WGS metagenome assembly WLWG01 (sample SAMN12718693, study PRJNA515312) | sponge metagenome | isolation source: marine sponge | host: Mycale hentscheli | place: New Zealand: South Island, Marlborough, Capsize Point | collected 2003-05-01 | reverse complement strand
TGATTTTAATTTGTCCTGAAGTTGATCCATCAGCTAAAGTTACTGCAGCGGCTCCAGCCCCTGTAGTAAGCTCTGTTATTAGGTTTACAATATCTGCAGCTCCTGCGCCTGATAATGCTTGTACACCACCTGTGATAGATGAACCGTAAGTAGCATTAGTTGTTATAGCTCCAGTAGTTGCGTTTTTTGTTATATCTTCGAACCCGTTTTCTGATCTTACCGGTCCTGAAAAAGTAGTTTTACCCATTTTATATTCCTCCTGTTAATTAACACAGTCGCGAGGCCGTCTGGTCAAGTCTGTGTTTAATTGAATATACGCTTTTAATTTAGTAAATGCAAATAAAAAAAGGGGGCCGAAGCCCCCTTAATTAAAGTCTTAAACTAATGCTTAAGCACCTGGAGATCCGAAGATACCTCTAGGATCAGACCAACCGAAGCTGTATCTTTCCCTAGCTTTATATCTCATGTTGCCAGTTTCAAAATCGCCTTCCATAGCAGTTTTGATTGGCGCTCTTACCATGTGTTTCATTCCGTTAGGAACATCAGTTTTAATGAAGAATGCATCATCATCGGTTAGGAAGTTGTTTACCACGTATCCTTGTGGAATCATTCCCATTGATTTCATTGCATTGATATCATTATCAGCTGTGCCAACTCTATTAGCAGACTTCATGATTCTGTCAGCTACGAACTGCAGGTTTGAAGGTATAATAAGTTTCATACCTTTAGCTGCAATTTTTAAGCCTCTTTCATCAGTTAGGTTGCCAATGTCGATCAAACATTGCTCTAAAGATGTTTCAGAAAGATCAGCCGAAACTAATAATTCATTCACAAAATTTCCAGCAATAGTCGGGTGACCAGCAGCTCTGTTAGCAGTTTGACCAGAACATAAAGTTGCTCCGTCGCCACCAACTACGCCAGCCGTAAATGCATTGTTTAATACACTTGCCGCTTTGATCTGTTTTGTGTTAGCCATAGAACGTGCTAATGCTTTCGTATAACGTGTAGAAATTTTGTCATACAAGTTATCTTCAACCGCCTCTTCCGTTAAGCTAAATGCTAACGCAACAGTTTCGTGTTGATATCTTGCAGTGAAAGTTTCTTGTGCGTTATCGTATACGATCGCTGCACCTTCTGCTTTAACAGATGCGTTTTCGAAACCAGATAACATTACTTCTTCTTCAAAAGCTCTGTCACTGTTTTCAGTGTCGAAAATCTCCGTGTGTTGATTTTCGTATTGTTTGTACTCAAGTCCAAATAATGCATTTAGACCTGGCTCTAGCTCTTTTGCTAGTTGTTGTCTTGATATAGCCATTTTTTAAATCCTCCTGCTATTATTTATACAGATGCTCTGCTATTAGAACTTCATACAACATATTTGCAGCACCGATTTCGTTTCTTGAGGCATTTCCTGAGAAGCCTATGATACGAACGTTCGCGCCTGTTCCTATGTCGGATGCATCAAGTTCCATACCTGAGATACCGTTAGTTGTGTTACCAGTGCCTACAACAATATCGGCTGTTCTACCGATATCTGTCTGTGCAGAGTTTGTTCCTGAATCACCTTGTAGTTCGAAAACTTGATAAGGATCATCATAAACAAACGCCTTAGACGCTTGTCCTGCTGCTGATTGATTTTTAAATGCGGGTTTTCCTGTTGAGTCATCAAAGTTACATCCCCAAAAAACACCGACGTTAGTAGTTCCAGTTCCAGCTTGTGTTAAAACACCACTGTTACCTGCAATCTGTACTGCGTCGCCCTGAAATATAGCATCATTTGTGATGTCATATTCAGCTGCTTTTTGAGATGGACCACTTCCGATTTTGCCAACTGGATTAAAACCCATTGGGCTGTCTGTATTAGCCATAGTTTTTATCCTCCTTAAAAGGGTTAGTTGATTAAATCAGTAGTTCAAAGATTATTTCTTTGAGCCACCAAAAGTTACACGAGTCTGTCGATCTTGATTGATCGGCATACTTGGATGCTGTTCCTTTAAAACATCGTTCTGTACAGCGTCTTCACGTTCTTTAGTCTTATTATTAAAATAAGCCTCACGTGACTGTGCGAGTTCTTCAGATATCCTTGCCAGCACAAGGCCGCCTACACCGATTAAACCTGCATACTTTCCACTTTCAATTACGGGAAAATCTGTATCTGGATATTCGTCTGCTCTCACAAACTCCCATCCGGATCTAATTTTTCCAGAGATATTACGCGCGTCGTCTTCGCCCATACTCTCTGCTCGTAACCATCTGTGTCGGAACCCTTCCGGGGCAGGTGGTGCGTCTAATGAAGACGGTGGAGTCCAAACTTTTGGCTTTTCATTTTTAGCCCTTGTTTGACTCACGCGGGAAGTTTTAACAGTTATTTCTGTTTCATTTTTAGTCATATGCTTATACCTCCTTCAGCGATAGTTGTTTCGCATACTCTTCGAGTGGCACACCTAATCTTTTAGAAATTGCGACCTGTGAAGGTGTGAGTTTCACAGTTTTTCTGCGTCCTTGTGTGGCCGGACGTCGGGCACTTGCAACGTTCTGAACAGGTTGTTCAGGCGTTTCTGTATTGATCTTATCAAATTTGTGCGGAAATTCAAGTCTTATTCGCTTGTCTACTTCTGCATAATAATTATCTGATTGTGGATCAAAACCTTCTTCTTCAACAAGCTTTTTATGGATATCGAATGCAGTGTATGTCATTGCATTATCTGAGCCAAACCAAGGGTTTTTTGCTGCCCAAGCATCTGCTTGAGGGTCTATTGGAGCTTGTTTTTTAGGCTGTACAGGTGCTTTAACAGGCTCTTGTACAGTTTCCTTTTTATTTTCTTGTAAGTCTTTTAGTCTAGCTACTCTAGTTGATTCCATAGCTAAACCAGAAAGTTCAGCTTGAGCTTGTACTTGACCTTCAATATCGCCATTAGCAATTGCTGTAGCTAGTTTACCTTTTACGGCCTCTAGATTAGTAACAACTCTTTTTTCAAACTCTTTAGTGTAATCAGAATCTAACGTATTAAACTTACTTTTAATTTTTTCGTTTTCTTCCCTTTGTGTTTGAGCAAAGGCAATAGCTTCTTCTTTTTGCCTTTCAGCTTCACGCATTTTACGTGTGAGTTTTGCTATTCTTTTTTGAACACCTTCTGAATACTCATCAAGTTCATTTTTATTTGATTCAACTTCCGGAGTTTCTTCCGTTTTAGTTTCTTCAGTTGTTTGTTCAACTTCAATTACTTCTTCTTCTTGTTTTATTGGTTCAGCATCTAAATTTATTTCAGTTGCTACTTCTTCGCCGTCGCCGACATCTATTTTTACATCATCTGACATATGGTTAACCTCCTATGGTTGCGTGTAAGATATCTTCAGGATTATCTATTGTCCCTAATATCTCATCGTCGTTTAACATTCTTATCTCTCCGCCATCGATCTCCATTCTGGATCCTGCATACCTTGCAAATATAACCCAGTCTTTTTCCTTGCACCAAGGACCAGTTGGATATTTATCTTTGTCTTCATAACAAAGATCACCCATCTTTAATACGTAACCACATTGAGTAGCAATACGTGATCGGTCTAAGGTTTCTTGTGCAATTATGATTCCACCATCTGTTTTTTCTTTTTGAGCAAATGGCATTATAAGTATACGCCACCCGGTTGGGTTCGGTAACTTTTCTAAATTTGTTTCTTGAGGTTCTTCTTTAGCTAACTTAGCTTCTTCTTCGTACTTAGCTTCTAATGGGTGTAATTTTTTCTTCTTCGTCATAGTTATTCGGCTCCTTAGGGTTTAGCAGGTTAGAGAGTTCCTGTGATATTTGATCCAATGTGTGAATCTTGCCACAAATATACTTATAGTCGGGCATATTGTCAACCCCTCCGTTTGCAAGAACTACGACATGTGTTTCTTGCTCCCTTTCAAGGTATCTTTGTAGTTTATAAATTACTGCGATTGGATCGGTGTCTTGCATTTATGATAGTCTCCTAGTGATGCCCAAAACTCGTCTAAAGGATTGAGCCTTTTTTGTTTACAACATTCCCCCGATTGTTCTTTTTCTTTTGTGTGACAGGCACACTTGTCTTGTTCTTGCATCTTCTTTCCTCCTTCTGTCTAATAGATTCTTTATATGAAAGTTCTAATAGTTTATTCTCACTGTCCCAATATTCGTGGAACTTCACTTCTTCTTAAATATGTCTGCGCCCTTCAATCCGTATATCGATGCGACCACACCGATAAATAACGATTGGTACCAGAAAGGCAAATTACTAAACTTGTCAAAAAAGATATCTAATTTTTGCTGGATTAATGGGTCGTCACTAAAGACCGACCAAATCAATAAAATCACTGGGGCACTCACAAGCAAAAGCACGAACTCGTCTTTCCATCCCTTGTCGTTTGATTGCCGTACTTGCGCCTGATACTCAACTTCACCACTAGCCATTTTTTGGGCATGAAGTAAAGCAGCATCAGACATAAGTATCTTAGCTTTTTGCTTATTAGCAAATATAGCTGAACCGGTTTTTAATACTGTCGGTAAGAGTGATAACCACATTTATGTTATGAAAATATTGCGATTACAATTATAGCTGCAACTACACCTACGGCAATTTGTTTCTTCTTGCCAAGTGCAGTCCATTTTGCTTTTAAAGATTCAATCATTTAGATCTCCTTTTTTGGTTTTTAGAATACTACTATTTTTTAATTAAACTCGCAAGGCATATCTATAAGCATAATCCATGTCATAACCACTAGATAACATTTGATTATATACATCCAAACCATTTTCACTTAAAATAGTTAAGTCTTGTGCTGCTTCAGCCGCATTTTCAGTAGTTGCTGATAAATTACCACCTCTAGTAGCTTCTTTTTCTTTTGCTTTATCTACTTCTGCTTGTGATCTATAAGCTGCAGCTAATCCAGGATCAGCGAACATATCGTTGGCTACTGCTACAGCATATTGTTCTTTAGTTAAATTCGCTGCTATTTTTGGGTCTTTAAAAGTAACACCTTTTATTTTGCTATAACTGTCAAAATCCAAATTTGCGCTAGCATTTATTTTATCTTGATAAGCCTGTTTGTCTTTCATAAATTCCCCTAAATCACTGTAGTCAGCTAGCTCTGGTTCTTTGGTAAACGGACCCATAATTCTACTAGTAAAAGATTGTACAACATTACCATACTTATCTTTTTTAAGATGATCCTGGACATTGAAATCAGCAGGAACATTAAGATTATTATAAGAATTAGTTATAGCGGGGGTTTGGTTAAATAGATTAAAACCTCCTTGTAGCGCACTCATGGTTGGACTTATACTAGGCAGACCACCATATCCTACTGACGCTAAGTCACCAGCTGTTAAACTTAAATCACCTAAAGTTGACATTGTATCAGTTTGTAAACCAGTGAGAGTATTACCAAAACCATCCACAGCCAAGCCAGCTAGATCACCAAAATCTGTAGTTATGGCTTTATATTGCGCCATAGTTACTGGTTTTTGACCATACGCTTCTAAGTTTGCATTATAAGCGTTATAACCTGCGTTAGTAATAGCGTCTGAAAGTTTTTCCATATTTGTTTTTTCTTTAGCATTCAGACTACCAAAGTCAGGTAGTGATAAATCTGCAGCAGTCATTCCAACAGTATCAGCCAATGCCGCATAATCTGTTGGCTCTGGATCATATCCAACATTAGCCAGAGATAGGTTTTCTGGATCATATCCAATATTACTTAAACTTAGGCTTTCATTTAAAGAGCTTAAACCTAAATCCGAACTAATTCCTAAATCTTCACTGGTACCTAAAGTTGTAGAAATTGGAGTACCATCAGGATTATAACCTAATGCTCCTAAAGCGCCGGCGTAAGCTTCATCTTCAGTTAATCCAGCTCTTGCAGCTGCAAGTTCGTTGTATTGATAACCAGCCAGAAGGTTTTCTTCGTCATCTAAATTCCAATTGGTTTTTATATAACCTTGGTCTAACAGTCTTTGTCTTTCACGTTCTTTTTCTCTTTCTGCAAGACCTTCATTATAGGACTCTACATTAGCATCGTGTGCAGCGCCAGCAGCATCATTAAAACCACCATTCCCTGTATTACTATCACCTGAGCCTGTAGTATTACCTGTGCCTGAACTTGGGTCTGTATTTGCAGTAGATCCAAAAGAATCACCTCGACCCCAACCATTATAATTAGGTATATTTTGTATTTCTGGTCCGGTATTAGGTGGTGTTGTACCGTGCATGTCTAAATTTTCTAATAATTTAGCTTCATCTGGAGTTATATAAGCTAGGTCAACTCTATGTTTACCTAAGCCAAAATGTTTTGGAACACCACTAACTTCAGGACCACGAGCAACTTTAGAAGGATCATTTTTACTATAAGATTTTCTTATGTCGCTTAAACGTGTGTCTGCTGTACCACCGACAGCATAACCTTTTCGTATTTTTTTTGAGTGGGATCCAGGCATAACTAGTTTTTCATTTTAACGCTAGATTGCATTTGTTTTATGCCATCTTTTGCTAAAGAAACACTAGCTCTAAGCTTAGCATGTTGATCATCTTGTTCCAATTTGCTTTCAGCAATTTCACGTTGAGATAATAGTTTTAACGCGTCCATTTCAGCATCTGTTTCGCCTTCTTCACGTTTTCTATTCTCTTCTTGTGTCTTTAATCTTAGTTCATCGCTCTTTAATTTCAATAATGGATCAGTATCCATTGGATTTAGCACTTTTTGCTCTTCTTCAGCGTACTCTGCCATGGTTTCTGCGACTAAAATAGCTTTTCTAGACTCCATTTTCTGATTTAGGTCTTTCATTTTGTCTTGTTGCTGTTTTATTTGTGGATTTTGCATCATTTGTGCTTGTGCTTGCGGATTTTGGCCCATTTGTTGCATCATTTGCTGCATTTGTTGTTGCATTTCCTGCATTTCAACCATTTCATCTCTAAATTCTAAGGCACTTTGCTCTTGTGCCATCAAATTTATGTGTTCTAGGATGTTTTTTTGCAAAGCACCTAAGACTTGTGGGTTATTTCGTACTGTAACGGTACCCATAAAACTTAAATGTGCCGCCATGTGTGCCTGATGGTCTTGACCTTCAAACGCTTTAAATTTACCAGCAGATAATGCTTGAATGTTTTCTTGTGCTGGATCCATTGGTGCTGCTTCTTCTGGTTTCTTTAAAATTAAATCAATATCTTTAATACCTAAAGCTTCGTACATATCTCTATACACTTGATATAGATCATGCATCTGTGGATTTGACATCGCCATTTGCATAGTTGTTTGTGCTACACTAATACGTTGCGTTTGTGAAAATATGTTTGGATCAGCAACTGGTACAATGTCTACTCTGTCATCAAAGTCTTGTACAAAGATTTGTTTCTCACCACCAACTACATCATACGGATATTCTTTTGGTAGGTAAGTTGAAAAACAAGTTGCTAATAACATGAACTCACATTTTAATGATTGATACAATCTTTTGTGAATCGCTGACATGACCCGCGATCCGCGTTCCAAGAGCGCAACTGTTGTGCCCACGGCTGCCGATTGATTGCCGTCACCAACTTGCATATCAGCAATGCTCGCGAACCGTTGACCGGCTTGAACTACTGTACCCATTAATTGTAGTAACGTTGCATCAGGACCTTTAAATGGTAATGGCATAAAGGCATCTTTAAGATTTCCACCAGGGGCGTCAACATCACGAAACTCGCCCGGCTGCAACGGTTGAGCTTCATCACGGACTCTAATACCACGCATCTTAAATCCAGAGGGAAGATTTGATAAAGTACCTGCATCAAGAAGTTGTCGCAACGCTGAGGTTGCAGTTCTTGATAGGCCACCAATCATGTGGATTAGACCAAAGCCATAAAAGCCTAGTCCTGGTAAAAATTTAAAATGTACAAAATAATCTTTCTTTTGTTTTAATGGATCTGTTGCTGCAAAGTTTCTACGAATAGATAAAACCTCAGAACTAGTTTCATCTAAGGTTACAATGTAAGGTAATCCTAAACCGGTTGGAAGGCCTTCTTCATCAACATCTTCAAAACCAGCAAGATCTAAATTAACATGACACTCTAATAATGTGTGCACTTCTGCACGGTTAGGTGTTACCCCTTGTAGGTCGGCTTTCTTTTCAGAAATATCTGTTTCAATTAAACTTGCTTCAGAAATATCAATATCACGATAAAAACCTGATAATTGATATTTAATTAGTTCGTTGCCCGTGACCCGTAAGCGGTGAATAATACACTCTGCTTCTTCTAAACTGGTTGCTTCATAGGGTACAAATAAATCTTCAGCCGGTACAAACTTTGATACACAACGACCAAGAATTGAATCATAATATATTTTTTTAAAAGTAGAACCAGACAAGGGTAAGTTAAATAACATCTGATCAAACTCAGGTTCGTACTCTTTCATCTGTACCATTAATTGGTAATTCATAAAGTCTTTAACACGTTGTGCTTGTTGTTTACTTTCTTTAGTTATTTTACCAACTACTTGAGTACTAACCGGACCTTGCGCCGGTAATAATTCTTTGTAAGCTAGTGCTTGAAATTGCGTAACTGCTTCAGCTAATACTGGGTGGGTAGCACCACTTGATCCTGCAAAAGGTTCTGATCTGTTTTCATATTTAAAGCCAAGTAAGTCTAAACCTTTAGTATATGTGTCCGCCCAATCTTTTCTAGAGCCTTTATAATTGTCAAAATTATCTAGCATCTCGTTAGCAACACCCTGTAGAATATCTTCTTCTAAAAACTCAGCTAAGTTTTCTTCGTGGCTCGCGGTCCCTTGTCCAACTAAAGCTTGTGGATCAAAATCAATCGTTGCACCACCATCTTCGTCTTCTGTGATTTCGATTGGTTGTTCCGGTATTTGTTGTGTTGGTTGTAAGTCTTGAGGTTTTACTTCAACCGTAGACCTAACAATATCTTCAGCGGTTGGTTTATTCTTTTCGTCAAATTCTATAGCCATTTAAGTTCCTTATCTTTTTTTAAACATTTGACCAATACCAGCTTGCATCGGTCCGCGTTGCGGGGGTACTGGACCGCCAACATTATAATCATCTCTTAGTACACCTGCATTAGTCATAATCTCTATCTGCTTGTCACGAGGCATTTCAATAAATAAATCAAATTCTTCTTGACTTAAACCTTCAGCAAATTGTTCTATAACTTCTTTAAAACTTGCATAACCACCCATATTAAAACCAATACGACCACCTTTAGCTTTATCTAACCTTGTCTTTGCATCCATAGCATTGTCAAATGCTTCAGTCATTGATCCTACTCCACGACTATCAATTAATTCTTTACCTATTTGTTCAATCTCTTCTAAAAAAGTTATAGTGTCATCACCCATGATTTGAGTATCAATATACGCTTTCATGTCTTCTGCTTCGTTAGCTAGACCTTTATAATTTCCGGCTTCATAGCCTTCCATCATTTTAACTTTAAGAGCTTTTTTTACGATTGAATCCGGTAAACCGGTTCGTTCACCAACAAACTTAATAGAACGTTCTATACCTTCTGGCATACCAACTACTGCATCACTGTTACCTCTACCTGCAACTCCTTTTAAATTAACTATTCCTTTAACATCACTAGGGTCTGACATACTTCGTGTTAGAGGTGCAGTAATATCAAGTTGTGCTGTTTGCGCTTCTCTTAATAAATCATCGCCGGACATAGTGTCTACTCGATCCAATGCTTTTGTTAAATTTGCATCATCTACTTTAGTAGAATCCATAAGATCATCTACTTTATTTAAATCTGTGGTTTCTTCTGATTTAAAAGCTGCAATAACTCTTTCAACTTCTTTTTCATTTAAACCTAGGTTTCTAGCTGTTTTGTTAAGTTCTGTTGTGGTGGCTGGTTTGCCTTTGAATACTTTTCTTAAGAATTTTGTTATTCTCTCTAAAGCTGTTCCTGAATTTAATATACTCATTAGTAATATGTCCTCTGTTGTTGTGGTAATGGTTCATCCTCATAATCATCTGGATGTTCTATAAAACCACCTTGTCTAAATCTCATTACTGCTTGAGTCATACTATCCACAAGGTCATCATGCTCACCTAGTGGAAATGCAGCGCATTCCTCAATCACTTCTTCTGCAAACTTTGTGTCTGGTGCCCATATCATACCAGATTCAAACAAAGGTGCAACCGAGTTTATTCTAGTATGTTTATCATTTCCACGGCTTGGTGTAAAGTTAATAACTGGTATACCTAATTTTCTTAATTCATATGTTAAAGGTAATCCTGAAGCTTTGGCTTCAATAATAACTGTTTCTGGTTTCCAATAGTCATATTGTTCTTTGGCTTTCTTCCTTAGTTCTGGAAACTCATATCTATCTTTAACCATGTCTAATAAGATTAAATTAGGGGCGTCACCTTCGTTTGGACAAAATACACCCCATGTAGTTATAGCACTATAATCGGCCGTTTCTTTTTTCATAAACGCGGTATCATAAGATTGTATAACATGTGTTAAAGGTGGGGGTTCCGGTTTATCGTACAGTTTCCACCAATCTCTTTTAATAATAGAGCCTTCTGCTGCAGTTGGGTTTTGCTGGTATTGTGCATTCCATTTTAGTATACTTACGGATGCTTTCACCGCTTCTAACTCTTCTAATTTCCAATAACCAGGCCAAACTGGTTCGCCTGAAGGTAAGATTGCAGGAAACTCTATTACTTCCCATTGGTCTGCCTTTGGCTCTGATTGTGCTTTTATCAATTTACCGGTCAGATCTGCCACGTTCCAACGAGTCATCACCACAATTATCCTGCCTCCAGGCTGCAGTCGTTGCCGAGGTCCAGAAGTATACCACTCATATACCCTGTCGTAAGATGCCATATTCATTGCGTCCTGCTCTGAATGTGGGTCATCAATAATTAAAAGATCAGCACCACGACCGGTTATTGATCCGCCAACACCTGCTGCATAGTATTCTCCGCCTTGGTCCGTTTCCCATTTTCCAGCAGCCTTTGAATCTTCTTTCAATCTAGTATTAAATATTTTTTTATATTCTTCCTGCTCCATAAGACCTTTGGCCTTACGACCAAACCGCACTGCAAGTTCGGCGTTGTTAGTTGCTTGGATTATTTTTAATTTAGGATTGTTACCAATCATCCATGCTGGCAAAAAGTTAGATGAAAATTCTGACTTAGTGTGACGTGGTGCCATGTTAATAATAACACGTTTTAAATCACCATTAGCAACACGGTTAAATTTTTCCGCCATAATTTTATGATGCTCGCCTTCAATAAATTCAGGCCAAAGATATTTTACAAAATCAAGAAAATTGTTTTTAATGTTTTGTTCTTTCTTTTTTTCTTCTAATTGCAAAGCTGTCTTTAAATACTCTTTTCTAGTATCAGGTGGTAACTGTTTTATTTGATCTGGTGTTAACATTTGAAAAAAATTTTTAAAAAATTTTGCACTTACTCTTTTAGTAGTGAAAATGAAAATAGCACATATCTATTTACAAAACAAGGTATATAGGTGAAAGTTTGGGACCCCTTTTATATAAATCTTGGGTAGGGGGGGGGTGGGCCCGCAAGCGACAAGATTTGGCCAGGGACCCCTCGCCGAGCGCAGCGAGGCGACACAACATGTAGTATGTATCAGAGTGAGACATACAAGATGTAGTAGGTTGTTCCAGTTTAGAATGCGTCTAATGTACAAAGAAAACTGTGGATAAAATTAAATTAGTTGTTGTATTTAATATGGGATTGTATATTATTTATTTATTAATTAACTAACAGAAAGAAGAAATCAAATGAGTAAGACAGGAAAATGGTTGTTACAAATGCAAGAAGACGCAGAGATAATGACACGAGAAGAATTCATATCTGAACACTGTTTATCACAAGTTCATATATGGGAAGAAGTACAGCACGAAGCCGACACAGCGTGGGCTATGGCTGAACAAAGACTAGAAGAAGCACAAGAAGCACGAGGCGAGGGCGAATGAACACAGCTCGTCAATTTGTGTTAGTGACAACTGGATTTATTTTAAGTCCAGTTGTTGCTGTGTATGTCAGCCCATTAATGGGGCTGGCATTATTTGCAATATGTGCAATGAAAATTGCACTATCATTTATAGAGGATTTATAGAATGTTTTTATTAATCAAATCGAGTAAGTACGATAGCAAAATTGTTACAGATGATTATGCTGTTGAGCTATGGGCTGAAGATAAAGCAGACATAGAAGAAATGAAAAGACTAAAAGAAATAGAAAGCAAAGTAAAAGGCTTAACTTTTAGAACTTTTAAAATAGTTGAGTTAGTTAATTAAATGCTTGACTGTTATGGGAATATATATATTATATTCCCATAACACATTAGAAAGGATAATTATGAGTAATATAGAATTAGGCGAATATCATCAGCCCTATACAGAAGAAGATGATTACAGCCTTGACGATATGACTAATGAGCTACAGGCTAGTCGTTGGTTTAAGATAACCTTTTATGCTGAAAAGCATAACACAATCATAACTCGCTTTGGTCGTTTCAGTAATGATAAGTGTAAGATATGGATAACCAAAAAAGGCAAGGTTGCTGTATGTTATGAACAGTTAGACAGCGATTATAATAGCATGGGTTTTAGAACAGCTACTAACATTGTTAATATTATGGGTAAATCAAAAGTATTACCCGAAGTACTGAACTAATGAGTTTCACTTTATTAATGATAGTAATATCTTTAGGGCTACTAGTAGTAGTAGCCTTAGGGATAAGAGATATAATCAGAGTTATAAGAGGGGGTGAATATTAATGAAAATGCATTGTAAGAATTGTGGCATTAAGTTCTATCCAAGCGACAAGAACTATATCGGCTATCCCTTTGGGACTTACTATAACAGAGCGCCAAGCCACATGCGCGTCTTTCATAGTCGCGGTTGCTGGGAAGAATGGACAGCAAAAAATATTACCGCATACACTTTATGGTTGCAAGGTATGGGAAATAATGATACAACTAATGCAACTAATAACCAATCCATATAGAAAGGATAATTAATATGGCTAGACTAAGAATGAATGACGAATATCGAAAGAAAATAATCAATCGATATATCTCACACGCAGAAAGCGAGAACACTTTGGAAAAACAAGCATACGATACTTGTAAGGAAGAAGTGAAAGAAAACTATGCGAAAGCCTTTGCACTTGCCAAGCAAGTTGTAGAGAGGTCTTATCGCCCAGATGATGTTGAGTTATGTCAAATGTTAAAAGACAGATATGGCTCGGCAGTAGATGTGGTAGCTAAAGATAAATGCTTTTATTTCTCAATGGCTCAAGGCATGGATACCGAAGAAAATAGTTCTTATGGTCGCAACAACGAACATAGTGAACACATAGACTTCGGCTTATTTGGTAGCACAGATAGTCGCAACTATGGCGATAGTGGTGAGAAATTTGCCTTTGCTTATTATAGAGATGAGTTAAAAGCAAAAGGATTAAACCCCGATATCTACCCACAACAAAAAGATAATAATGATAACCCACACAAGTCGCAACATATCGAGGCTTGTAGACAAGAACTAGGTTATTCTAATTATCATTCACATAACTCGGATAGAGATAATAACATTGGCTTAACTAATGAGTTCGATAGTCAATACTATCTTGACATTATCGGCACAAGCCATTGTCGGCATAGAACGATTGCTTGTGAGCCACATGAGTTCTCTGTGTTTCAAATGTTTAAGAAGAAGAAAGCACAATTAATTTCTTCACATGAAACATGGATAAGCACTATCGAAGAACAAAGAAAGGTTATGCTAACAGGACTAAAAGCATATCGTTTCTTAGACGAGGGTGTTGAGTTAATGAATGAGCTAGGCGTACAGTGTGATGAAAGTGATTTGATTACAGTTAATAGCACTGGTCTTTCTATGTACAATCCTACTAATCTTGCAGACATGGTAAAAGGTATGAAGAACAAAACCATGACGAGAGAGCAGAAGATTGCTGAACGACAAGCCTACGACAACGAGATTGCATTGGTGATTGCAGAGGGCAATTCACAAATGCATTAACAGAGTAGAGTGGCATGGTAGTTATATCTGTAAGACCAACTCTACCACTATGAGAGCCACCGAGTGCTAAAAATATCTGTCTTTGATTCTAGGCGTCAGATATATAACCGATACTAGATAACGGCGTACAAGGGCTCTCACCAATCGCTATGCCGATTGTACTTTTAGAAAGCGACAGGGTCGCCACCTGCCACCTGGACTCGGTGCATGCAAGAGTCATAAGAGTACAATCGGGATTGCGAAAGTAATCGCTATGTGGTGACAAGATAATACGAAGGGATCCTAAAATTAGCTGATAAGACGTGAGTCGCGCTATGTTATCTTGTCTCCGGATTGCGAAAGTAATCCTGCCCTTTGGTCTCGGTAGTGAGCGACAGTCCCGCAAGGGAGCTGGGGTAGCCCCGGAGGTAGCACGCGTCGATGCTTCGGGGCGCAAAGCGGCAAGCCGCAAGCAACAAGCGCAATTTAGAATGGTTCTAATGTGCAAAGATAATATTTGACAATGATGCATGAATATGGGATATTGTGTTATTAATAATTAACAAAAGGATAATAAATGACATATAAAGTAAACATACTACGGGCTGACAATTCGCCAGCTGAAATGCATAGTTTTGAAAAAAAACCAACCTACGATGAAATCAAAGCATTATTAAATCACCGCGTATTTGATATTGTTGATGGCAGGTACGTGGACCATAACAGTGGCGCATCAGTGAAGGTTGAAATATGGTGTGATGATGAAGGCTTGATGGTTAATAACCCGCAACGCAATCACCGCGCGTCTATGTTGAGATGGAATCATTTCAAGCGTATGGAAAAACAACTAACTGACGATTGGGAAGATTGGGCGCACATTTATGGTGATGCCATCTTTGTGTTCAAAGAAAATGATCGGGTGAAACAAAATGGATGATTTAGATCTAGCCAAGGTAAGAACCGCCGTCAACATCTGCACAGGTGATGACGGCCACCGGGCCAGCGAAGTGGTGGAGACATTGCAGCAGCTGCTTAAAATGACGGATGACGAATATCACGAAACGGTGCAGAACTATGGATAATAAGCAGCGGCCCGAAAGGGCCGCGCCACCAGTGGGCTCCCGGGACTTCTACGAGAAGACGAACCCGTACTGGCTCCAGCAGGCGGCAAGCCGCAAGCGCCAAGCAGCAAGCGGGGCGGGTGGGCCCATAAGCGGCAAGTTTTTGATTGACAAAAAATAAAGACTATGGGATAACAAGATAATTAATTTAGAAAGGATAACACATGCAAAAATTATTAGGTATCAATACCAATTACAAAACCGTTAAATCTGAGAAGGTTGGCGTATTAACAGGCATTATTTATATGGCGCCGTATAACCTGAGCGGCAAGAACGTATGCCCCGGCGCTTCAGCTGGTTGTGCTGCAGCTTGTCTAAATACCGCGGGACGTGGTGCGATGGGCGTGGTGCAAAAAGCCAGACTCAAGAAGACGAATCGGTTCTGGAATGACCGCAAGCAGTTCTTGATGGACCTGGTCAACGAGATCACGGCACTAGAGAAGCGCGCCGCGGCCAAGGGCCTGAAAGCTGCCGTCCGGCTTAACGGGACCAGTGACCTGCCATATGAACGTTACAAGGTGCCAGGCACTGATAAGAATATTATGCAGCTATTCCCTGAGGTTCAATTCTATGATTATACAAAACTAGAGAATCGTATTGTCAACAAGAAGCTGCCGGCTAACTACCACCTGACATTTTCACGGGCTGAAGATAACGATCATAAGCTTGAAGCGGTCCTGAAGCATACCAGCGCGGCCGTGGTATTCTCTGGCCAGCTGCCTGCCACCTGGCGCGGCTATCCTGTTATTGATGGCGACGAACACGACGCGCGCTTCACGGATGCGGGACCGGGGGTCATTATCGGCCTGACCGCTAAAGGCAAAGCCAGACACGACGCCAGCGGCTTCGTGGTCCCATCGGAATTAATAAATTAATGCGGGGTCTTATCCTTTCACCCGCAATTGATCCGGACCCTAACTCTCGTAGAGTTAGGGCTCAAGGGCTTAGCGGCCAGTTTAGAATGATTCTAATTTGCAATAGAGCTCAAGCCACAAGCCACAAGCTGCAAGCGCCAAGCAACAAGCTGCTTGACATTGAACCAGATATATGGGATAAAGTGATAACAATTAACAAAAGGATAACACATGCCAATGAACTACAAAGACAACTTCGAAATGTTACAAAAGCAACACCAAGCTCTGGAAGCGAAATACAAGAACCTGCGTGGGAGCGTAAGCTTTATAACTCAGGAGCTACGGGAGCTGCCGGCGGAAGAGGACGGCTGGGCCCACGTGTCAAGCTTCGGCATCTACATGCAGCTGCTGCAGGCACTGATGGGCGCGGCGCCTCCAGAGCCAGAAGCCAAACGCTTCAAGCTGGATGCGGAAGGACCGCGCGCAGCCAAGTAACGGACCGGGGCCTACGGGCCCCTGCCATCTGGGATCAGGGGTCAAGCTGCAAGCAGCAAGCTACAAGCGTCAAGCGGCAAGCAACAAGCTTTCGATAGAGCCCCAAGCATCAAGCTGCAAGCTGCAAGCGTCAAGCTTCCCGGCGCGTAAGTCGAGGATCGTGGAGCCTGGATAAAGTTTCGGGGTGCTAAGGTCGGGGGTCGCGGCCAAGATAAAGGTCCTGGTTGGATGTCTCATATGGAACGATATTTGGTGCGGTGAGAAGGTTAGTTTTTTATTATTTATTATCTTTAACTCAACAGTAAAAAAGCCGCAAGTTTCATGGTATCCCACTAGGTCAGGGAAACCAAAAGATGCCCAAGATTCAACGCGTGTCCACGTAATATTAGGTGTAGATTTTTTTAATTTTTGCCAAAGTTTGGACTCGTTTTTCATGATAATTACTCAACGAGAATCATCAGTCTATACTTCTCATGTTTAGGTCCAATCAACTTGTTTTCAACCAGTTTTATTTCTTTAATGTTGAACTCTTTTTGCATAGGATTACGTCCTTCTGGTAGCAACATCATGACACGAGCGTCGCCACCTTCTTCGCTTTCTGTAAACCTTGTCAATACTTGCATTAGTTTTTTAGGTGTATACCAATGACCTCTTGCAAAATTATTTAGTAAGTCAATCATTTAAAAGGTGGCCCTGCAAACCAACACACTAAACTATATCTTGTACCTACTCTTACCGGTCGTACTCTATGTTGTAGGTGTGATGGAAAAAAAATAGCGTCTCCTCGTTCAGGTTTAATAGCTTTCTTAACTGCCTTACCTTCTTCTAAAAAAGCCATGTCAAATTCACCGCCTGAAAAATCATCGTTTAATAATACACTTGCAGATAGTTTTCTAACTGTGTTTACACAACTTGGTACAGCTACTTCCATTAAACTAGAAGGTTGATCAAAAGTAAAATGTCGTTTTGCAAAATGACACCCTGACCCATCATAATGCCAATTGTAATGGTCTTCGGGTCCATACTTTGTAAACTGATGTTGTTCATGTGAAGTTATATCATAGCACCAACCAGCAGTACCATTAGCAATAGTCATTAGATCATGTAATCTATTATTAACACCTGGATTATTAACCCAAGTTATTTGTGAAGACCTAATTTCTGTATCATTATTCAACCCACCTTTACCATTATCATGTACGGCTGGTTGTAAACTGTCTTTATATTCCTCTATAATTTGATCACAGTTTTCAGATGAAAAAGCTTTGTGTATTACAAAAGCGGGTGATCCATTCTCTGGGTTTGTATATCTTGTTAGCATCGTTTTCCTTGTCCTTTATATTTTTTAAAACTTCTACGTCGATGTTTGTTCTTAGGTCTGGATCTAATTGAATTACCTATTGAAGTTCTTTTTTTAGGACCAGGCTCATGAGTAACAGATTTATTCCACTGTTTCGCCACTGATTATTTCTCCTTCTATTATTACTTTGTTATCATCATATATTTTTTTCATCTTAGCCTCTAAATCTTCAACAGACATATCTTCTAGTTTACCAGTTAAGCTAATACGTTGTTCTATATAAAGACCTGCAGCTTTACCGCGCGCTACTTCTGCGTTCGCTGCTGCACTGAAGGCACCTTTCTTTAAGGCTTCTTCTCTGATTCGTCCTAGTTCTGTGATGTGTCTTTCAAAAGTAACTTCGAATTTTTGTTGGATTTCTGTTCTGATTTCGCCAATGTATTTTACAACAAGGGGACTAACGTTGGGGTTCCGTAATCTTGACGCGGCTACATGACAAGACCCTTCTGCATAGCCAGCTTCTCTGGCACATTCAGTAGGGGTCATCCTGCCTTCGTTATAGACCAACAACTCCGCAAATTTCTTTTGCTGTTCTGATAATTGTTTAGGAACACCCATCGTTAAGATAAGTATAGATAAATTTATCTTTAATTACAAGTTTTTTATGTTGTTTTTTTAAAGGCTGTTTTTTTTGCTCTAGCTAAAGCTTTGTCAGTTACGGTACTTTGAGACTTAGGTTTACTTGTACCTTTTTTCTTAGCTTGATTCATGTTGTAATACAAACCTTTTTGTACAGTACGGCCGTCTTTAGTTACGTGTGTGTCACCACCTGCTCTGTAACCGGTTCTAACTTTACCGCCTTTTTTATAACCTGGCTTAACTTTACCGCCTTTTTTAAAACCCATTTTCTCTACAACTTCTGGGTTTGTTTTTTTAAGTTTTTGTAAACCTTTTGATAATGGTTTTTTGTTCATGTTATTTATCCTTGTGTAAATTTTTCTTAATATAATCTAAAAACCAATCATTGTCTCTAAACATACCAAGTAAATAATTAGTTATTTGGTTTACAGCTAGTTCTTCTGCATCTTCTTCTTTTAAAGGACCACCTGCTTGGTTTAAACCCGATCCATAAACTATAGCATGTAATGCTTCATGCAGTAAAGTGTTTACTTTTTCTTGCCCGCATAACTTATCTTGTATCTGTATTAAACCTTCTCGTGTTTTATACCAACCATAACAATCAGTAAGTTCGTCTGTTTTAAAATCTGGACCCATCCATTCAACAGTTATATCTCTATAACCTATTTTAATCATTGTGGGTTCGCCTTTTGGTGCGGCAATAGGCTTAGCTACGTGTTTGTTTTGTTTTTTCATAAAATTAAATTATCTGATTCATTTCTCTCTGTATAGTAGAATTTTGACTAAAAAGTTTCATAAAATATGAACGATTTACCCTTCCTATCCACGTGTAAAAAACTACCATTTTTTTAAAAACTGTATAAAAACAACAACTTGTATGTAGTGTGTAATACATTTGGTCTACCGAGTCTACCAAGTTAGATGGTAGCTGTAACTACCTGTATTTATTGTATAAAACACTGTTTCTACCAGTACCATGTCATTTTCCAGAAAAAAGTTTTTATTTTGCATCGTAGGGTCAAATATTCACTATACCGGCGGTAGACTGTTGCATAAAAGCCACACTACACAGAAAAATAACAGGACCCCGGTCCACGGTCCGCGGATCGAGCTCCAATCAGACTGGAACATGAACCATTCCAGGTAGCGCATAAGGTACTCTTTAAACTTCCTCAGCATATCTACTCTCACAATAAAATTCAAAGCCCTTTAAGCTGTCACCATAGTTTAATATATGTGGGGTCAACAGTTTCATCTTATTTGTCGACGTATACTGATGACATTTCCAGGTGTCGTTAAACGTTCGTCCCGTATACTCATGGGTCACTGATAGATCCGAGCTGTGAAACGTTAATATAATAGTTATTACAAAATACATACTAGCCATAAAACTTATCTAACCTCGCTAAAAATTCGTGCTTGGCGCGTTTTAGTTCTTCACCTTCGATTCTAAACTCTTGATAGTAAAGATCTGGCGTGCAAACCATGTTCACCGCACAATTAATTTCCGTATTATATACCACGTCATGGGCCATTGCATATGCGGCCATTTGAAGCTCATAGTCGCGAATCCATTCTTTGCGCTTTGGTTTATTAGATTGTTTAAAATCAATAATGGTTAGATCCCCATCCAGGCGGGCAATCAAATCGCAGCTACCGGCATACAGTCCCGGATAGTATAACGTCGCTTCATTACCGTACACTTCGTCAATCCGGTTATCGATACCTTTGTCTACAATTTTCTCCGCCATCTTCTTAGCTTGGAGACCCAAGTCTGTGAGATCCATATAACCTTCACCCAAACAATATTTTTCCAGATACATATGCATCGCTGTACCACGGGTACTAGAATCATGGGTAATTTTCGCGGCTTCCTTGTGACCAATACGATCGCGCCATCTTTGTAGACCGGCTGCCTTGTCTTGTGCTTGCGTTTGGCCGATGACTGTTGTAACCGACGGTAGCTTCTCGCTAGTACCATCAACATTATAATGTCTAAGACCTTCAATACTAGCGCGTGAACTACTGGGATAAGCATATTTGTTTATATTAATTAAATCCATGTTATTTCATTCTCCTAAAAACTATACTCCATTTACGAAGCCATTGCTCGTGTGTTTTTTTATCGTTTTCTTTAGTCTTTTTCTGTTTCATACTCTTGTTTTCTTTGAGCATCTATCCTCCTCAAGTATTCATCCCAAGACAAATTACCTTCACCTTCCATAGTTACTTGTTGAATAGGTCCTTGATCAGAATACAGTTTATCTAAATAACCTCCGCAGCGCCACAACGTTCTGTTGTTATTAACTTCAACATTAGTTGGTCGGGCGTGCATGGTAATTGCACTATCAAAATACATAACCTCACCATCTTGCCAATTGTGGGTGTAGATATATTTAGGTTGGTTTATTATAGACCATATATGGTTGTAATATTTTTTTGATTCCTGTTTACTCATACCTTCAAAATGATCAAACCACGGTCCGGGAAAATGTATGCCACCGACACCAGATGCTGTTTGCGCAGCTAAGGGTGCCATCAAACCATCGATAGGACAGGCGCTGTAGCGTAAAAATCTTTTCTGTTCAGGTATAAGATCACCACCATATTCATCTAAAGAGTCCTTATGACAGGCAAAAACCGTATTAAGTTCATTAACTGTAGTCAAATCATCTTGTGATAAATTTGCATATGCTTCAGCAGTGCTTAAAAAAGTTGTCTGACTACCGGCAGTATCATTCACTGAAGCTAGGCCCAACATTCTCATGTTTTCTTTAAATGCCGGCATGTCACTGTGCCAACCTAACTTACCATTAGTAAAAATTCCAAGAGCACGACCACGTTTATCTTTTTGAAAAGTAACTGATGCCATGCGATCGCGATGTTCTGGTTCTATAAACACTCCACAGTTTATCAACGTGCGGCGAATAGGGTTCCAGTGTACTCCTTTTAATATATGACGATGCACTATTGCTTGAATAACTTTACTTTTAACCGGTTGGCCCCAGGAAGATATTATATCATAATGTCGTTTCTGACTTAGTTTTTGTCTAACTAACACAACTTGTTGATCAGCTAACAGTTTACCCAAAGCCGGTATATGCTCGTCGCTGTTTATGTCAAAGTCAAATGCTTCAACCGCGTTCTGTAGTTTTTGTGTTTTCATACCGAGGACCATCCTTTTTTAATTGGTACCTTAAAATCTTTATCTAAATATTTATGCCAATCATTTAATCCAACTAACTCTAATATTTCGTATGGTTGTAAATTTTCAAAATCTTCCATAAAAATTGTTTGACATTTTTTTGGTTTCATTAGGGAATATTCTTTCCAACTAGCTTTTACATCATATAACCATCGTTCTAAAGTCTCATCATTCGGCGCAAACTTACTTAATTTTTTTATTTTGTGTTCATCATCAACACCAAAATGATAATAACCTGTAGTGGTAGATAGATATAAACTTCGTGTCTGGGCTACCACATCACGTCTTTCACAACTGATATAATCCGCAGCAAAATTTACTTTAGGGTTATTTCTTAAGGGATATTTGAGTAAAATTGAATGGCTGTTCAATAATTTTTTAACTAATAATCGCCTGGTTTCTTTTTCCCGCGTGTCTTTTGTAGACGTAGATAAAACATTATGTATTGGTCCACTCTTAATTTCAGTGCCCCGGGCCGCGGTTCGTGCTGGGGGTTGCGTTATTAGTGTGTCATTGTAATAAATTATTTTAACTAAGTCCGGTTCTAAAAAATCATTTAACCCCACATAAGTACAATTATCTAAATCATAGGTTCGTTCATAGATAGACATAAAGCTACCTAAACTATTGTCCCCTTCACGGGCGCGGTAGTATCGATCCATACATAAGTATACAAAAGTTGAACCACACCGACCGTTATGTATTATTATCTTGCTCATTCCAATTTCTATTTGTCTTTCTTTTTGCGTCTTCTAAAAATTTTTTAATTAATTTTAATTCTACTTTTAATTTATTATTTTCTATAGTTAGTTTAGTTATCTTTGGCAACAACTCACTGTGCCATTGATGTGCACTGTAATTAAAATAATCAACAAAATCTTCAGCAATCCGTTCTAGTTCTTTTATGTACTTTTCATCGGTATCTATTATTTCTTGTGATGAGACATATTTATATTTGTGTCCACTAATTTGAAAAGCCATTTATATTTTTATCCAGTCTATAAAATATTTTATTGGGTAGTCATTAGAATAGTCACGTGGGCGTTCGTGGTGCATTTTGTGATTACCCTCACCACCAATAAGTAAATTTAACCAATGTCTATTTTTATGAACAAAATCAATATCATAGTGAAACCAATTAACAAAAAATTGTGAAATTAAAGAGTACCCAATTGGAAAACAAAACGCTAATAAGAACCAGTCAAATCCAAACAAAGTCCAAACCGCGATCCCCGTTCCGTAGACCTGGATTGGTGCATACTTGTGCAAAAACATAATAAACTTATTCGCGAGTAAGTGTCTAACACCCACTAACAGTTTTAAATCGGGTGATGGTATGTTCATCCAATATGGTAGAAACGTTCGCAGCCAACCTTTAAACCAACTGTCTGTTGTCCATGGTGTGTGTGGATCCATGTCGGTTCCAAGATGCCGGTGATGATGTAAATGTGTTGCCACCCAACCAACCGGTCCCGCCACCGTACCATACACACCAAAGAAAGCTAAAAAATTATACCAGAAAGGTGTCGTGCGAAAGGCTTTGTGAGTAAACAATCGATGATAACCAACGTTAGTACCTAAGGTGCCGACAACTACCGCTAAAGCATAACTAATTAATAATCTTGGATCTAAACTAAATAAATAAGGCCAAATAAAAACCAACGTAAAAAAACAAATAACTAAATAAGTTAACGTGAGATAAATTCTATCGTACTTTGGTGGAATTATTTCTGTCATTTGTAGATTCTAACTAACCTACAAAACCTATCACTGTTATTTGTTATATCTAAACTTGCGGAGGTTTGTTTTTTAACGTCGTGTTTATTAATACCAGTATCTCCAATGGTACAACTTTGACCAAAGAAAATATATTCTTCTGTCCCTACTTTAGTTGATGTTATAGTTCCCCCGACCGGTATATCAATTTTTTCAAAGGTCCAACCTGCTTGATGTTGCATTGGACAAATAATAACTGTTTGTGCGGTAAGTATTTCTACACTTGCTTGTGTACAGTTAGGTTCAATTCTAGGAGCACTTACACTCCAGCCACCTGACATCTCAGTACAGGTATAATCTCCAGCAATTGAATTTTCCGTTCGCGTTAAACTATCCGGTGTTGCAGCAACTTCATTGATAATATCTTCAAATTCATTTAAATGAGTCAAATCAAACTCATCACCTTCCTCCCAGGTGTATGTTACTCTTATCTTACCTTCAATAAGAAAATAATTATTTGCAGAAGTAATTAAATAAGGTTTGTCATCAACTTGGGTATGGATAGCATTACCTGCACCATCTTTAGCGTGTTCTGCGTGACTTTCTCGAACAATTTTCTGTCCTGGCACAGTATTCCACCCAACACTTAATTGTAATTTATTAGCAATGTTTCTTATATCAAAAGGTATAGTTATTATCATAATTCATCTACATCAATAGGTGCTATAGGTTGTGGTTGAAGTACATTTGACTCTGTTATTTTAAAAATAATACCATTACCATCTACATTATATTTACTAGCGTCATAGCCAAGTTCCGCGAGCCATTCTCCTAGAAAAATAGTTTCTCTAGCTTGTATATCATAGTGTACATCTCGCTCTACAGTAAATGTTTTAGTAGTTAGACCTGGTTCGTTCGGCGTGTATACATAAACAAATGTATCCGTGTTATTTGGATCAGTATCAACGTCTCGTATGTAAGTTATTGTGGCCATTAAGTTATAGTAAAAGTATAAGTGTTTCCTACAGTAAGAGTTTGTGTAACATTTGTAGTTGAGTTAGCCTGAAAGACGGCGTTTTGATTTGAAGTTGCTGCCGGTCCAGTTCTAAAACCAGTCATAACAGCACCAGTACTTATTTGTCCACCGTTTGTATTTAAAGTCCAACTACCTAATAAAGTACCACCAGTACCAGTACCATTATAAACTTTCATAACTTTACCATTTAATTTAGAACCAGAAGTACCGGCATTAGCATTAGTTAAGTTTACATCAGAAGACGAAGATGAAACACTACTTGCAGCAAATGCACCATCACTATTAACAGCAAAAGCCATTTGTGCAAAACCAGCACCAGACTCCCAACGTAACCCAGTACAAATACATCTATCACCAGCACTTGTTTTTATAGTGCCGTGAGAACTACCTGCCGGGCTACCAACAGCGCCTTGATCACCTGTAGTCCAACCTTGATAGGTTGTAACAGTACCTTTACCATCATCAACACTAGTAACCCCAGCAACAAAAGTTTGAAAAGAAGGAAAACCACTTTGACCATAAAAATTTGATGCACTGATAGCTCCGGATGTTGGAATATTAGCGGTTCCTGGTCCAAAGGGTGTAACTGTACTACCATTAGCTACAGTGGTATCTTCGGTTCTGTAACAATCTGCTATAGAAAAAGCTCCAGACTGTACAAATTCTGTTCTAATATCGCTCCACGAAATAGCTCCCGATGCAGGTAAAGTCATAAAATATCCTATACAGTTGTTGAATTCTTAAAATATATTATTCCTTCTTGATAGTCAATTTCAAAAGGATTCCTTTGTAAATCTTCGGGACTAATAGCTCCCATTCTAGCCCAGTTTGTGTGGCCATATTTAGATTTACATATTCTATCTACCATTGCCGCTGGCATATCTATTAAGATTTCTTTGTCTCCAGGTTCTTCTTCACCTTCTGGAATCCAAGTAATCTCAAATTCTTCACTATCTGCATCAGAAAGAGATAAAAAACTAGTTTCTATTTTTATTTTTTTCATTTTCCATTCCTTCTAAAAATTGTTTGGTAGTTTTAGGACTTAATCTTTTTTTGTTCTTAAAAATACTATTAAAGTTTTCTTTATACTTTTGTGATGGGTAATGTGCGCCGTCTTTAGCCATAATTATTCCTTCATCTGCGAGGCATACGGATCTGTTGACAGCATGCGTTGTTTTTTGTTCGGTTGTAAACCACCAATAATTTCTTCTACATTTTTGTTAAAGTAATTCACCATTTGGCCAATAATATTATCTTGTGATAGTGTTTCTGCTAGCTCTTTTAAATCTTCACCGTGTTGTAAACAGCGTGAGATTAGTTTACCGGACGCTCGTAGTTCTCGATCAATATAAGAATCAGTTGGTTTAATTTTTACCCAAAATGCTAGCGGGGTAATACCCTCAACACCCGCAGTATAGTTTACAATCCCAATTACTTTACGATTGTCAATCGGTAAAGTGAAAGTAGTACTCATCATCCTGTTCGGAATCTCATGTCGCATAATTTTATCTTCCTGTAATATCATCTCCGTGTTCCTCGATAAATTGGTATAAACTTATATTCGTGTCTTTCACCTGTTCTATCTCGTGCCACATCGTATCTATGGTAGTGTTTAGTTTATCAATATATCTAAAATTTACAACCATAACTGTTATGCAAAAATGTAAAATTAATAATAATAATACAAAATTAGTGTATTTGCCCAGCGGCGTTAAGAATTCTTTCACCTTGTTCCTCCCAATAATTTTTTAGTAGTTTTTCGTAGTTTCGTTTCCACATTTTTCTCATACGAGGACATGCTGCTTTACTTAGCATATCACGGCAATTGTTTATCCGTTTCATTCTAATCGCTATTGTCACCATCCGTATTCATCCTCCGGGTTTAATGGCATTATTTACCTACTTCCGGTAAAGTCTCACCTGACCATTTAGTTTTTGATTCACGACCACCTTCTATATTAATTCGTGTTTGATTTTTAGGTAACATTACATAACCATTATGTGCTGTCACTTTCATGCCCATGTGTATAAATTCTTCTTCACACATTGTACAATCAGTTTCAGTAGACTTATCAAACACACCAGCAATTACAGGTGTTATACGAATATACCCATTGCCATTACAGCGTGGGCATATTGTTTTAACTAGCTCTTCGCTTTCCATTTTTCTTAGTTTCTTTCTCTAGCATAAAGCTAATTGCTTTCTGTATTGATACAGGCACTTCAAAACGAGTGGCTGCAAATTTTATAAGTTTACTATGAGTGTCTCTTGACACTGATACTGACTTAAATTTTTCTGTATCTGGCATATTTTTCCTTTTGTTTATGTTATACTATGGGAGAATATAGTCACTTTATTTTATTTGACAAGTATTTAATTTAATATATTATAAAAAAATTCATGTAATGTCTTTCTTACTTGGATCTTCTCACCATTAGGGCCCTTTTTTGATCAATTTAAGGGCCCTTCTTATTATTTAATGTCACCCCAGTTTGTACCTTCTTCATAATCTATCTTATTAGGTACTTCTAATTTAACAGCCCTTTCCATAATGTCTGTAATCATTTCTATTTCGAATCTATCACCAGGTGTGTCAGGCACAGAAAAATCTAATTCATCATGAATCTGAATATGAGGTATGTATCCAGATTTATAAAGATTAACCATGGCCCTTTTAGTCATGTCCGCGGCACTACCTTGAATTAATTTGTTCAATGCTTTGTAAGTAAATGCACGTTTAATCCCCGGTCCGTGTTCCCTGAGTGCGTCTGCATGCTTCAATGGACGTTTAATACCGTAGCCATGCGGCTCCCACATATCAAAATGACATAGTCTACCACCAATCGTGCGAATCGTACCGCTATCTTCGGCCCGTCTAGTCACGGCTTGCGATAACATTTTAACAAAAGGCGCTCTGTTGTGATAAGTTTTAATCAAATCTTCCGCGGCTTCTTTCATTAGTCCTAGTTCCGCCATCAATTTATTTTTACCCATACCATACATTAAACCTAAGTTAATAGTCTTGGCTTGCTTACGATCAATACCCGCCATGTCTGCAATCATCTGATGAAAGTCCGCTTCGCCGGCATCATACTTACGTTTAATTGAATCTGCTCCAGGCATCTTCATTAAACTTGCATAGTGTACTAAGATTCTTGGCTCCTGTTGACTGTAGTCAAAGCAACCCCACTTACAACCTTCTTCCGGTATAAATAAAGAACGAATCATTGGTCCGAGTTCCTTGTGTCGTGCCGGAATCTGCTGTAGGTTCGGATTACTGTAGCTGAAACGACCAGTTACAGTACCACCATCATCAGATCTAATCTGATTTATATCAGCATGTATTCTCCCGTTGTGACTGTGCTTTAAAATTGTTTCAATAAATGTCGTATTAGTTTTATTTATCTCTCGCTTGTTAACAATCGCTCTTGGTAATTCATGCGGATGCGTTGCTAAAAAGTTTTTCGTAAAACTTGGCTGACCTTTTTCAGTTCTATCATAAGGTATCTTAAGTTTCTCAAAAGCCTTTTGAATAGAATGTGCTGACCATATCTCAACATCCATACCTGCTAGTTTAGATATCTCTGTAGTCAATCTTAACTCGGTTTGCTCTAACTTTTTTCTAGTGTCTTGTGCTTTATCCAAATCTACCCGCACACCTTTGAATCGCATATCAACTAAACATGGAAACAAATCTGTTTCTAAATCAAACACGTCATGTAATTCTTGCTTTTCTATTTCATGTTCCATGGCATGCCATAATTTTAAAGTTACCTCAGCATCTTTCTCAGCATAAGTACCAACAAAAGGTGCCGGTAGTCGCCACATCTCAGCTTTTGGGTCTATACCCCAAGCTTTAGCAGCCTCCATCAACATTCTTTCATTCTTTCCTGATCCAACATATTGTTTAGCAACACCATCAAGAGTAAAACCCCAACGGTTTTCATCTACCAAAGAAGCTGCAATCATAGTATCTATAATTCTTCCGTTAATTTTTATACCCATAGCTTTAATCCAGGACACATCATACATGGCATTGTGAAATATTTTTGTTGCACGAGTTGCGCAAACTTCTTCAAACCAATCTACAACTAATGCTCTATCTAAATTACCACCACCTTCGTGACCAATAGGGAAATAACCAGACCAACCATCAACGGCTAGTGCGATTCCTACTACTTCGCCATCACCTCTAATAGCACCTGAACCCAAACTTTTTAAATTAGGATCTCTAGTCTCCAGGTCGATTGCAATTTGACTGTGTCCAGATAAATCTGGTAATTGTAATGGTGGTGTCCATTCCGTCTCCGGAACAAACATCGGCATTTGTAAAGTTTTCATTTGTATTCCTCCTTAAGTTTATTTAAAAACCAAATCGCTTTATCTAAATCTTCGACCGGTTTACCTTTGTGTTCGTGTCGCCAAATATATTTTACAGCCGAACCCTGTAAATAGTATTTAAAACCATCTCCCTGCATGCTAGCAATAGCATCAATACACTGCACCGCACCCTTGTTATAGTGTGCCGGATAATCTACCGGATCGTGTTCTTTATAATCTTCTCTTGTTATTGGTTTTATAGATTCTCTTTTAAAAAAACCTTTTTCATCAAACTTAATTTGAAAATCAGGTATGCCAAATTTATTCTTCATAGTGGATAAGCCCTTTCATAATTTCTTGGTTCCATTATATGTAATTCTTTCTTCGCTCTAGTTACTGCTACATAAAATAATCTATGCAACACATCCGGATCGCGATCATCACTTACTTGCGCGCTCCTGGTAATATCCGGTAAAACTAAAACATTGTCTGCTTCACCACCTTTAATACTATGTATACTTGATAAAATTATTCTCGGTGTCTTTCTAATTTTCTCTTCATTACGTAACATATTTCTAATGTAATTTTCTCGGTACGTATCTAAACCAGCAAAAGATTTAAACCAAACTTCTTTAGTTTGTAATCCGTGGTCCGCGATGCATTCTTCGATAGAATAGAACTGTGTAGTATCTAACGTTTTGCCTTTTCTATAGCCTCGGGTGACGTTGTCACCTAGAAAAGGGTATATATTTGTTATATGTAAACAGCTTAATCGCTCGCCTTTTAACCACTTACCCCAATTCTCGATAGCAATTAATAAATCTATAGAGATAGAGTTGCGTCCTTTGTGAGCATAATACCAACCTCTTTGTTCGCACAAATCTTTAACATCCTCTAAAAAATAATTTGCAGAAGATAAAACTAACCAATCACCTTTGCTCATGTCTACTTGTGTCAAATCACTATACCTTTGTAAAATACCAGTACCTGATCTAGGTTTATATTTTTTTTCATAACGGTTACTAACCTTACTTATTATACTTTGTGATAGCTCATGTATTGGGCCACCTGGAATACGATATGATTGATCTAGAACGCGGACAGTGTCAACTTCGTCCCTGAGCGCGATGAAATGATCCACATCAGCTCCGGCCCATTCGAAGATAGCCTGATCATCATCTCCTGCAATATACGTCTTCTCAGATCTTTGCCACAAGGCTCTAACCATTTTCCATTGGATTGGAGATAGATCTTGGGCCTCATCAATGAATAAGACATCAAATGATGGTATTTGATCAAAAGTAATAAACCGTTGGAGCATATCTCCATAGTCACACATCCCTTTTTCTTTCTTATATCGTTTTAATTCCTGATCTAAAAGATACAACGTATCACGTTCTATGTCAATATAATGGTTATTATCATCATATACGTCCATAACGTCACGTTCTGTAGCTACAGATTTTTGTATCAACTGTAAATATTCGTTGTCTGATGTAAATGTTCCGTCTTCGTCTGAATGATATGCAGATCGTATTGTTATAGGTATGCCACATTTTTTACCAAAGTCTTGGTAGTCTGTGTTCTGCATAACTTTTGCTTTGTTTAAACCTAACACTTGAAAAGCTAGAGAATGTAAAGTTTTAAAATAAGGTAAATCTTTATCACTTAAATCAAATTTATCCATCGCTCTAAGTTGTGCTTCAGTAGCTGCTTTTTTAGTAAAAGAAAAATAACCAATACGCCTGGAGTCGGTCCCAGCTTGCATAAAATCATCTACTAGTTCTAATAAAGTTGTAGTCTTACCAGTCCCAGGAGGACCTAGTATAATAGTTTTCATTAGAAAGGTGCTTCTTCATATGGCACCTGACTAACTTCTACATCATACTTCTCCATAGATTTTATTTTTATTAATCGTGGTGTTTGGTTTTTAATTTTTGTTCTTACTTCATCAACAAATATTGCTAGTTGTTTAATAGAGTTTGCCGTTCTAACTTTATCTACTTCCCAGTTATTACGTTTTGCAAAACCATAAAAATCGTCTAACCTAAAATGACAAAACCCTTCTTCGTCAGTCCAAGCTGATTTATTAAGTATGTCCTCCTTAGTTCGTGCTTGTGCTCTATGCACTGTAAAATCATACAATAAATACTCTAACTGATTGTTATGATTCAATGATTCCAATGGCTGAATCTCTTCTAAAGACATCATTAATGGTGTCAAATATACCTCACGCCAATCTTTTGCTTTTGGTATTGGTGATACCACATTAGCTTGGTCCAACACTGCAATAGCAAATAAATTAGGATTGTGAAGTTGTTCAGTTTTTAATTCTATTCTTTTACCACCTACATTTAAAAACCATTGCGGTGGATTAGAATTAATTTTAGATAAAGTGTTTAGTTCTGGCATTTGTTCTTCTTCAAAACCTACACCAAACTTTTTAGTTCTGCATTTTGCAGCATTACATACACCACAAATTGGTTGGTCTTTACATCTATACTTATCGTAACCACGTTTACCAACAGACGCTAATAATTGTTTTACTTCTTGAAAACCTAATGGTGGATTCATCCACTTAGTATTATCTTCCATAACTTTATCTTCCCAGTTATCGGGATTAGCTTGTTTGTGATAGATTGCTACGTTAAATAATGCATTGTTACGAGAACCATCACCAAAACCATCAACAGCTAATTTATTTAAACAAGGTGGACCATCTTTAAAAATATCGTTATCTTTTATTTCACCTTTGTATTGTATCTCCATAACTTGCTCTTTAGTTAAGGATTGTTCTTCATGCATTTTATAAAACTCTTCTAAGGAAGCAGCAGAACCATCTTCATTAAAAGTATATCTAAAACCTTTTTTACCACCGTGGTAAGGTAAGTTTAAAAAGTTTCCGGTGTCACCACGCTCTGCTAATATTTCAGTTTGTTTAGGAAAAATTTCACAACCATCATAACCTAAAACTTTAGCCATAAGTTTTAATTTGCTCTGCATTAAGGATGCCGAAATAAACTCCTTAGTAAATAAAAATAAATGTGCACCACCCGACTTTGATCTAAATGTCATCAATGGGAATTTATGGGACTTAATAGAGGCTGTTATTTTTTTGTGATCTAAGCCTGTGTATTCGTCAACGTCTACACAACCCCAACGACACATATTTTGTTCATTAATTGGTATAACTCCTAGTGCTGGGTCTTCACCTGCTAAGTGATCGCTCCATAGTTTATCAGGAATAGATTCTCTTTTTATAAAAGCTTTACCAACTGCTTTGCCCTTGTCGGTAGTTTCTCCAGTTAAAATTAATTGTCCATAGGCGCTATTGTTGCCTTCAAATATCTGTTTAAATTTGTCCATACTTCTCTCTATACTCTTTCTGATATTCTTTATTATACTTTCTAATCTTATCTTTATTTTTTGATTGGTATACTCTCTGTTTTTCTAATTTAATTCTTTTACTATATGCTTTGCCTTCCGGGCTGTCTAGTATCTGTTTTATTTTATCTTGTAATCTTTTTTTCTCTCTTCTTAAGGAATCCATAGTAGTTTTCCTGTAGTATCTCATTTGATACAACGAACTTATACTTCTTTTCATAATGATTCCCCGTTTGAGCCTAGTCACGGGGGTAACTAGGCTCTTTAACACCACAATAGTACTAACAAAGATTAAAAAGGTGCAGACTCTGTTTCAGAATCTTTACCACTATCGTGATTTGCTTTTACCTCGCCAGCACGGCAAGATTCAGCAAATTGTTTTGCGGACACATACAATGTTTTATCTTGTACTGGTCCAACTTTATTAACAGTCCAACCAAACCAAGTTCCCTTGTCATTTGATTGCTCTACTGTTTTTAAGTTATACACGTGACTATAGGAAGCCGGCGTAAACAAGCCGTCTTTACCTTCAAGTTTTATTGTGTTCATCATAGAGTTCCACGATCTACTAACTTTTAGTTGTGTAGACTTCATAGATATCAAAGCCATTTCCTGTGCTTCAGTCATGACATAATATCCTGCAGTATTTTCTAGATAATTACCATTAGGTAATCTATCTTTCCAATCTCCTTGACTTCTAGAGGACTGTTCTAATATTCCACTAGTAACAGAATGAATTGCTACTGGCGCACTTGTGCCTGTACCTCTATCACTCCACTCAACATATTCCCTTTTATAATGACAGGGCACTACATTGATTCCTTCCTCACCATCATAGACTTGCTTGGTCACGGTATTAAATATCATACCAGGTTCAGCGCCTTCTACGTATTTGGCGTCTCTTTTGTTTGCCTCCGGTGATTGGTTTCCTAAAATTCTTAGGAAAGGTAGGGCCATATCTTCTGACCCCATGTTGTCCATACCAACATTGGCATCTTCTTCAAACATGCTACCTAATGCGATAGCTGTTTTTTCTTTTTTCGCGATTGCGTTTTCTTTTGTCATTTTTCTTGTTTCCTTATTTCCGGCTTATTTTTGTTTCATCTTTAACAAAAGTGCTAAAGAAGTCAGAGGGCATATCGAGGCCGGCCTCGATACGCTCTCTTAAAAGAGCAGCTAAAGTACCAGCATGAACAGTTGTTTTTTGTTCCGGTTGATACCCTTGTTGCTCTGCAAGGCTAAGCATTTGCTCTGCCTTGTTATCCTCACCCATACCGAACCCGACCGATACAACATTTTTAATGATGTCGCCTAGTTCGTTATTTCGAAGCCATTGAAAAGCGTCTGCTTGGAAGTCCTTTCTTACAGAACATCTATACATTTTTTTCACTTCTACTGAACTGCCATCAGCTAATTTCAAAGATGATAAACCTTGCTCTGCAAGTAGATTAGGTATTATCTCTGAACTGATTTTGTCAGCTTCTTCTTCTAATAGTTTCAAAGCCTCCTCCGCAGTTTTAATTTCTTCTTGTTTATTAGCTAAATCCGTACAGTATTTAGCTAATGTTTTAATATCTGATTTTTCAATTAATTGTTGTTGATCATCCTCTAGATCTTCTAAAGTTATATTTTTAATTTCCGTCATATAGTTCTCCTTTCTGATATAAATCTATATTTAGTGGATAGTATCTTCGCTCTTGTCTATCCCATTTCAAGAGATTAAATTGTCCTTGTGTACGATCACTTACGAGCGCACAAGACAAACCAATAATTGATGGATCACCTAAACACAAAATATAATCTTTTGGTCTAAAGTCCTGTAAATTTTTTCTCATCTTATGTGTAAAAGGTGCTGAGCTATAAAGTATGTTATCTTGTTTTGGTAAACAAATAACTAAATAACCAAAATCAGATGCACTTAATATGTTAACATTTTGTGGCGGATGTTGTAATACATACACAAATGTTTCGTGTGGATTCTCTTTTTGAAACGCTAAAAAATCTGCTAGACTTCTAGGTTTATACAATTCAAATATTTTATTCTTCATTCTAAATCTTTCTGTTTGACATTTAATGTAATCATTATTATATGTATGTCAAGAAAGAAAATAAAAGAAAGTAATATATTTTATGATAGACAATTATAGGTTCAAAACTAAGCCTTTTGAACACCAAAAAGAAGCTTTAAAAAAATCATGGGCTGCTAAAACCTATGCTTTATTCATGGAAATGGGTACCGGTAAATCAAAAGTGCTTGTGGATAACATAGCAATGCTTTATGACAGAGGCGCGATCCGCGGTGCGTTAATCGTGGCGCCTAAAGGTGTGTATAAAAACTGGCATGACATAGAATTTCCGGTACATTTACCTGAACACGTCGCGCATACTAAAGTATTATGGGAAGCTAGTAAAACAATTAAAAAACAATTAGAGCTTGACACCTTATTTGACGATAAAGGGGACCTTAAAATATTGATAATGAACGTAGAAGCTTTTTCTACTAAGAAAGGTCTGGACTTTGCACACAGATTCCTTAACATATTCCTTGGCAAAGCCTTAATAGGAATTGACGAATCAACGACAATCAAGAATCCGACAGCTAAACGTACAAAAAGTATTTTAAAAATAGGGAATCTAGCGTCGTATCGTAGAATTTTAACTGGCTCGCCTGTAACTAAATCTCCACTAGATTTATATAGTCAGTGTGAGTTTCTTGACCCATGGCACCTGGGGCATTCTTCTTACTATAGTTTTAGATCACGTTATGCTCACATGGTAGATCGTAATTTTGGTGGCAAACGAGTACAGCTAGTAGTTAGTTATAGAAAATTACCAGAGCTAACAGAAAAATTAAATAAGTTTTCTTATCGAGTATTAAAAGAAGATTGCTTAGACTTACCACCTAAACTATTTACTAAACGCATAGTAGAATTAACTGATGAACAAAAGAAAGTTTATGCACAAATGAAAAGTTTAGCTATGGCTTTTACAGAAGATGGTAAAGTTATGTCTACAGTAAATGTAATGACACAGCTAATGCGACTACATCAAGTTACTTGCGGTACGTTTAAAGCTGATGATGGTACCATTACACACTTAGAAAATAATCGAATACAAGCTTTAATGGATTGTATTGAAGATGTAGATGGTAAAGTTATAATATGGGCAAATTACAGAGAAGACATAAAAAAAATAGCCGATGCGTTAAAAAAAGCTTACGGAGAAGCCTCTACAGTCGAATATTGGGGCGAAGTGGATGCAGGGGTCCGGCAGGACAACATTGCTCTATTTCAGCAAGAAAAGGGCCCTACACGCTTTTTTGTCGGAAATGCACAAACTGGAGGGTATGGAATTACCTTAACTGCTGCTAACACCGTAGTTTACTATTCTAATTCTTATGACTTAGAAAAAAGACTACAATCAGAAGACCGAGCACATCGTATCGGCCAGACTGGCAACGTATTATATATAGACTTAGTCGCAGAAGGTACTATAGATGAGAAAATAGTTAAAGCACTTAAAGATAAGGTAAACATTGCAAATGAAATTATGGGTGAAGATCTTAAAGATTGGATCTAAAGTAGAATTGGAGAATAAGAAGTTCGGCCTTCTATTCGTTCTGCTGTCAACACTTGTTTTCGCAAACTTCCCGTCTTACTAGAACAATGTATCCAACCAGAGTTGGGGTCCACGCCATCATAGAACTCTAATATCAATTGATCAAAGTCACAGTTGTCCGCGATCCACGCTGCGAGCTCCTTGTTGTCAACACCATGAATCTCGAAGTCTGCTGCCTCACCCTTGGCATGTTGTGACTTAGCCGAAGAACCGATAGCTTCGCACAACGCTGGGCTTCTATAGCCTGAAGATATCATAACCGGTTTACCAAAATGCTCGCGCACTGGTTGCAGGATAGTTTTCGCTAGGTGAATAAGATTCTCAATTTCCGCGGTCCCTGGTTCGTTGTCAATACCTTTGCGGGTCGCAGTCTGTGATTTAGTTAGCTCTGCTAATGTAAAGTTGTTTGATAATTTCATCCTAAGCTACTTCCTTTTAGAACATAAACTATATCTAATGCCCCTGAAATAGCAATATCCGCACCAGCAGAATCACCAATAGCTCTTATTTCAATATCTGTTTTTTCTTCAAATTTCAAAGGTATGTCATATTCTTGATGATGTGAACTTTCAGCTTTGACAAATCTATCTACAACTTGAAAAACTCCGCCATATGGTCTTGCAACAACTGATGATGTACAATATTTGTTATTTTGTGTTGTTGCTACTGTTACATCAATCTGTAGTAAATACGCTTCATAGTTTCTTGGAACAGTCCATAGGGCCATTAATGTTTGATTATCACCAACAGCTACAGTTGCATATTTATTAGTAGGTACACCTACTGTTGGAGATGCTTCTGTTCCTACATATAAAACACCTGCATTCTGTTCACCACTTCCAGCTGTGTTTACCGATATTCTATTTACTCGTATCCAGTTAGAAGCATCGCCTAATTGAACACCGTTTTGTCCATCAAGATCAACCGTAACAGATACTTCGTCATAATTAGCATCTAATCCAGAAACAGTTGCTGTTCTTGCTCCTGTGCCTGCTACATCATCGTCTGTTGATGAACTAGAAATATATAAAGTAGATGCTGCCGATAAATAAGAATATAAACCACCCTGTGCCCATACTGTTTCTAATGCATTATCTACATCAGAATTAAAACCAAATTTAAAAATTGATTTATGATAAGATATTTGACTTCTCGCAACTTGCAAATTAAAAGGTTCGGATGTACCAAATTTAGTTACACTTGATATTTCTCTTGCCATTACTTTCCTACTTTTTTCATAGCTATTTTATGTGCTTGAGTAAATGTTTTACCTTCTTCCATAGACTTCTTCATAGATGCCATATGTTTTTTAGTGTGATGAACAGAATGTTTTTTCATTGTTTCTTTTTGTCGGTCAGTTAGAGCCATTAGCAATTCCATTTTCTTAATGCTTTGTTTATTCTTGAGTTAGGATCGTTTGCAGTTTTAGCAGAAGTTAATTTTTTCTTCATACCTTTCATTCTTTTACAAAATGACGTTCTTCTTTTAGCAGCTTTAGATCCTTTTTTTAATTTAGATGGTTTAGTAGTTACAGCTGTCTTAAGTTTACTTCCTGGATTAGCTTTTCTGTAAGATGCAACGCCTTTAGCGTTTAATCCGCCAGATTTACTTTTACCTTCTTTTCTAGTCCATGCTGCTGTAGCCATACTATTCCTTTACTATCTTATCACAATGTTTAACACCTATTTGATCTGTTGTCATCATACATTTTTCTAACGTGCAGGTATATTGTACTTGATTACCGGAGTTACGCTCAGCTAGGCGCTTGGCTGTGAGGCACGTGCTGATATTATCCTGGTGATACCAACCTTCTATGTTTTTATTGCCGCCGTCATAGACGTACAAACTAAGTATAATAACTGTTTCAATGATTCCCATTCTTTCGTTCCTCTAAATCTATCAACCTCTCCTCATGAAACTGTATAACCATTTCATTTTTTAATATAAGAGGTATTTCTCCTTCCATTTGCTCTTTCAGTTTTTCAGTACTTCCTGCAAGATACTCAACCAACATGTAGAGCTCTTGGACTTGTGGACTGACCATGTCGCCTTTGGGGACTCCGTCAATAAAAGTATTAGCAGCTTCCAGATCTTTCTGCATAAGCTGTAGTTTTGTTTCTATATTATTAAGTCGCTCAATGACGCCAAACCCGAACCAAGCACCCACAAGAAGACTGCTAATAATAAAAAGTAAGTTGCGTGCCGGCATTGAGATTGCGGTGTTTTCATCGACATCTAACCTTTTCATGTAACACCTAAAATCATTTCTATAGTTGATTCAAATAATACTAAAACAGCCGCCCCCACGCCTGTAATAACTCCCCAATAGATTCTATCTATCCGACCGCCCAGTTTATCTAAATCTCTATGTAAATGTTCTACGTCAGTCGAAAGAACTTCTATATTACGTTGTAAGCCAGTGACGTGACCGTACAGTGATATTATATGTTCTCTATCACCTTCTGGTGATATGCCATCTACATTGCTCATTAAGCTATTCCCCGTTGTGTCTTACGAATAAGTTGTTCTGATGGAGATAATAAAGCTTCTTCTGTAGAAGTCAATCCTGATGTTTGATTTACTACACCGTTACTTGAACTAAGGTTAGCTGGTATTGCTTCACCGCTGTCAGCTACTTGAACAGGGGGTGTTTCTGTTGGTAAACTAGAAGTATCAAGACGAGGAGATAATAAATCATCATTAAAATATTCACTAGGTTCTGTACTATCTTGTTCTTTAATATATTCAGATTCGTTTTCGTAATCTTCAAATCTTCTTACACTCCATTGTTCTTTTAAAACTTCTAAAGATTCAGGTAAAAAATATTCTCTAGGAAAAAACTTATCAATACCTGGATTACTTCTATATATAGTATTCATACGTGTATTTAAAACACCTTGTTTATTACCTTTACCAATACCAGTAGGCATTGGTTTAAAGTAACCACTTAATATTAATTCAGCTGTGCTTTCACCCACTCTATCAATTAATATTGTCATTAAATCTACATCATTTAATAATTTACTATCATCTATTACTTGTTTTAATAAATTACGAGTAGTTTTTCTTGTGCCATCTTTATTTAAATATTTTTTATCTAGCTCACTTGCAGGAATAGTTTTTAATAAATCAACTTTAGCTTTTTTTTCTTCTATGTTGTTTAAGCCACGAGCTGCTCTTACCGCTTTGTAAAATTGATATTGTTCGTTAAAAGCTTCTTTGTTCATTTGATTATATTGAGCCTCTAAATATCTTGGGCCAGCATTTCTAAAATCAGCAGTTTGTCTATATCTTGGTTCCTTAGAATCAATAAAAGTAGATTTAAAATCTGCTATCTTATATCTAAAAGCGCTATTCATATCTATTTTAACGTCAGACCCACCAAATAATTTAAATAATTCAGTATTTAACTCTATTGGAACACCCGATCCTTTTTGCACATCACCTTGTATCGCGTCAAATATTTTTTGTGCACTTGCTACTCCACCTGGTTTGACAGTTTTAAACCAATGAGCCATAAACTTATCTATTTTTGTAGAAGGTTCATCTGAACTTAGAAATACTTGCACACCATTTTTATCTCTACCCTTACTAAGCAATGGTAGAATAGGTTCAAAACCAATTGCGGTACCAAAAAAAGTACCACCAGCTAAATCATATAAAGGACCGGCAGTAGTAAAGAACTCTCGCATTACTTCACCTTCAGCAATCCTTGGATCTAATCTTTCTTTCTTAGGACCCATAAATCTATTCATAATATTAGATACAGAACTTGTAATTAAATCATATGGAGCAAATCTAGACATATCAAATACTCTAAATTGATCATCTCTATAAACTATACTACCATCTTTTTTCTTTTTAATTTGACCATTATTATCTTTTAAAGGTACTTTACCAATTGGTATTATATAACTATTTCTCATAAACTCAGGAGCAAAATTTTTTTTCCAATTGTCCATTTTTTCTCCAGAGATTCCTGTGTATGCTTCGCCAATACCTTTTACAGCTGTTGCAACACCTCCTAGCGCCATTGATTGTCCCATTAAAGTTCTATATCCAATTTGTCTTAATAAAGGGTTCTCATCCATAACATGCTTTAAACCATAAATAGTTGTAGCCATACTTGTTCTAAGTATTTCTGCAGGGAAAGATACAAAGTTTCCAACAAAAGGAATACGTCTAAATACTTTTACCAGTTCAGGTACTTTACTATAAGTAGGGTAAGTTTCTCTAACAGTATAAGCAGCAACTTCTTCTATTACATCAAGCATAGTTTTATTAGCTCCGGTCATTGGGTTAATTTTACCCATGTCAACATTGAACATACGCTTAGCATAAGCTAAACCTTCATCTACGTTTTTAAAACCAACATCTCTAAGTTGTGATTTAACATATTCGTGTCCATACCATTTCCAAACATTATCACCACCAGCATATAATTTAGTTGCGGTATCAGAAAGTGCAGTTGCATTTATTGTTTGAGATAAATTACTTAATGATTTAAGTTTTCCTGATTTAATATCTCTTAACACCGCTTGTAGTTCTGACACAACAATGTTTTCATCCAACACACCTAGTTCTACTTTACGAGATATATTTCTAATTAAACTTTCTTCATCCACTGTTCGTCCAGCACCAAAAATATCATCCATAGTCATTTTAAAAGCATCTGTAACAGAAGCTTTACCACCAATATGGCCCATGTTTAATGGAAAAAACCCAGCACTTAAAAAATTTCTAGCTTGTGTAGATGGAGAGAAAACTGTTTTCATTGTTTGCACCCCAGCTTTGTAAGCAATTAAACCTTGAATAAAAGAATTTTGATATAAATCGTCAAACATACCACCTTCTGCTTTACCAATAGATGTAGCTATTTCTGGACTAGCAAAATGTTCCGCTATTTTTGGATTAAACTCTCCAGTTAACCCAGCCATACGACCATCGGTACCACTAGCTATTCTTTGTGGATCAATTATTCCGGCTGCTCTAGCTTCTTCTCTAGTTCTAAATATCCATTTATTTTTTAAACCATCATCTAACATCTTATTGTACATACGCATGTTAGCCGATTGTGTTAACAAACTTGCAGTAGTAGTAACAACACTATCTCTCAGACCTTCTTGTTGACCTAAGAATTTTTTAATTACTTGCGGTAGTTCGTCACCAGTTCTAATTATTAACTCAGGTAACCCTAAGTTTTCTCTAGCTATGTTTTGCATTATTTCTATAGGATCTCTATTTTCTATTTTAGTCTTAGCTATAATTTCTTTTAGGTGATGTTTAGCGTGAGCTAATAAACCACCTGGTCTTTTCATAGCTGCCGCTAACATTTCTGGGTTATTCTGAATTTGTTTTGTTATGTATTGTAGTGCATTTTCATATAAATCTTTTTTCTTAATACTTGCAAAAGCAGCATCTACTTCTGCTTTTGTACCCGATAAACCTTTTTTGCCTAAAGCAGTAGCTAAAGTACTTTCTGAACGTTCGCCTATCATAGCAACATTATCTATATCATCTATAATTTTATATTTAGGATTTGAAAAAGCAGCAAATGAATGACGCATGTATTCTTTAAGATTGGTATCTAAGAAAGTTTTAAGTTCTCCTTCAGGTAATACATCTTTAAAACTTTTTCTTATAGTATCAAATTCATCGCTAAGATTTTTAGCCATAGATTGTAGTTCAAGTGGTAATTTACTTATAGGTATTTGACCTTTTAAATAAGAAGATACTTGTTCCATAAAATACAATTCACCTTGAGGTGAAGTAATGTTTTTATTATTGGTTTTTAAAAAACCATTAGCTAAGTCATACGACTTAACTTCAATTGATTTTAATAATTTTTCTATTTTTTTACTTTTAGCAGTAATAAATTGTTCTGTGCGTTTAGTTAAATAAAAATTATTAATAGTTTGATTACCTCTATCTCTAAAGAAACCTAAGAATTTATCAAAACGTTTCAACCCTACTTCTAGTGGATTACTGCTAGTCACTTTAAACATACCCCAGTCTTCCATTTTAGGTAGTGGTGATCTTAAAACTTTAGTGAAGTTACCCCATTGACCCGCCATGTTTTGACCAGAAAACACACTTGCAGAAGCAGCGCCTAACCTACTTATAATATCTTTACCTAATAAACTTGCGCCCTTAGTTCCTAGCTTTACAAGATTAGGTGTTATATATTTATCGGTTGCTAAAATTTTACTACCGACTGTCATGCCTGCACCAACTACTCTTGCACCAGCACCTACCGCAGGTCCACCTACATAACGAGCTGCAGGATTAATACCATATTTAAACGCCGGTCCTACCAATGGAAATAAACCACCAATAATAGCACCGTCAGCTGCAAACCTTAATCTGTTTCTAAAGTTAGCCATTAATAAATCGTTGCCACTTAAATTAGAAACATCTTCTGGTTCATAATTAAATTTTTCATCAAACAATAAAGGATTGTCACCAAAATATTCGCTCATAGAATTGTACTGACTACCAACTACAAAATCATTTATACCAAAGGTTACCGCGCCAGTACCTGATCGTTTAATTATATTAGAAATTACAGCACCAGCTTTTTGAGCACCTTTTAGATTCCAAGTTTGTTGCGCAAATAAATTTGTGCCTGCTGCTCCACCTAAAATTTTTCTAAATCTATTTACTAATTTAAATATAGTGCCACCAGGTACACCAAACTCAGTTCCAATAGCTGAAATTTTACCTACCCAACTTTCAGGATCAGTCTTGTCCATCTTATCAAAAGATTTTTTTAAAGCACCTGCAAAATCTGTGTCTTTACCTAAAACACCACCAGCACCATCTAAACCAGCAAAAGCTAAATCAAAAATATCATAAGATAAATTTATTAAACCTCTATCCATACCTCTGTTAAGTTCGTCTATTACAGATATATATGTTTGTTCGGTCGGTCCCGGGCCCGGTGTTTCTGGTAATGGATCAGTGCTCATTTTATAAGCTTTGTGTAAATAAGGAAAATATTCTTCAAACTGTATCCTGCCTTCTTGTGCTGGAATGCTTTCATCTTTTTTACCACCAAAACCTAAAGCTACTTGCTGTGGGTCAACACCACCATTTACAATTGTTTCTGCTAATTCCATTAAATAAGTACCAGCACCATAGACATTAGCATTAATACCTCTTCTTATTAATGGATTATCCATTACTTTTCTTGGGTTTAATAACTCAGTAAAATGAAACTGTAATGGCAATTCAGAAGATAGAAAATCTCTAGATTCTTCTAATAGTTCTCGTTCTTCTTTAACTCTTAAGAATTCTTTTCTTCTTTCTTGTCTAGCTAAATCTGCGCTGTCCGTGTCCCCTGACCCAAGAACCTGGGCTACCGCATATTCAGCAGTGCCTGGTATAAGTTCAGGAGTATAAGGAAGATCATCATCACGAGATGCTCTTAAAGGATTAATTACTTTTTTATTTAAATCTTCTTCAGAAGCTAAAAAAGCATGTTTTATTTGTACTCCATCTGGTGTCATTGCTGAGTAGTGCGCGCGTCCTTGTAATTCTGGAAATTTAAATTGTATATCGGGCATATATTTTTTAATCATATTTTCAGTTTGAATTGCGTATGGAACACCTTTTTCTGCAACCGTTTTTGCTCCTACATATTTATTATTACCAAGACCCAATTTACCAGGATTATCGACATAAAGACTAATACCTAATTCTTCAGCTTTATCTATAATTTTGTTAAGTTTAATTAAATCTTCATCAGATACTTTTTCTTGTTTTAAAAGTTTTGCAATAAACTTGTCTGTTGGTTTTTTAAAACTATTATTTAAATATTTTGGTAATGTTTGATAATTACGAAGAAGATTAACACCTGTTTTATTAGCATTTTCAATACCCATAATATGATCCGTTTCAAAAAAAGTTTGCGTGTATGCTTTTGGATCAAAAACTTTTTCTAAACTATCTATTGTATTTTCTTTTGTTCGTGGAATTATGTCACCATTACTTGTAACTCTATAACTTAAAGTATCTAACAGCTGATCGTTTTTTAAAATATATTGTTGAAACTCATCATTGTTTTTAAGAGTTGTACTTGCTTCTGTTTTTCTTAAAAAATTAACTTGGTTATAAATGTTTTTTTCTTCTGGTGATAAAGTAACGCTAAAATTATCTAATTGAACAACTCTTTCTGGTTTACCAATTTGATTTCTAGATTTTTTTAAACTAGCAGCTGTTCTTGCTTTATAATCTGCATACTCTGCTGGACCTTTTCTAAATATAGCTTGTCCATCAATAGCTGATTTTACAACTCCTTCACCATATTTTTTTTTCATTGTGTTTCTAGCTATTACATAATTAGGTATAGTAGTTGATACATTTTTTAAAGGACCTTCACCAAAACCTCCATAAAAACTATCAGGTAAATCCATTTTACCCTCATTTTTAATTAAATCCTCTAGCAAAGATTCGTATTGTTTTACACTTAATTGATTTTTTGCTATTATTTTCTTTTGAATAGCTTTTCTAATATTTTCATGCCCACTAAATTTTCCACCTTTTATAGAACTACCTATAGGAAACTGAGGTTTACCTTTAATAACAGTTCCTTCTAAAGATTCAGTTATTCTTTCTAAATTTTCTTTGTAAGATTGGTTTGAATCAAATAGTTCATCAACTAAATTTGAAATATTAGTTTGTCTATTTGTAAGTTTAGCTTTTGAAAGTTGTTGTGTTATGTATCTTTCACCAAGACCTACTTCTTTAGATATTGAAGAAATTGGCAGGCCTTCTTTAAACAATTTAAAAATTTTTTGTGTTTTCTCTTTTGATATATTTTGTCTAGCTGCAACAGCTTCAGCTGGATAATAACCAGAATTTTTGGCAGCACCTACACCAGATGCATCTTCTATACGAGGAGCTGTACCTGTTAACAAAGAACCAGCGTCTTCACCTATATATCTAAGATCGCTAATTGCATCACCAATTTTTGGTGCAGCGTATTTGTAAGCTGCTTTTATTCCTGTACTACCTAAGTAAGCTAATCCTTTTGCATCAGCAGGCAACATTGCAACTCCTAAGGCACCCATAAGAGGAGTCTCACCAACTTGACTATGTCGTTCATTAAGAGCATCTAATCTTTTGTTATTGTCTGAAGTGCCAACAATTTTTTTAAAAAAACCGCCGCCATACTCATCTGGTAATTTTATATTTTTATAAATTTCACCACTGTAACGATCAACCCACATATCATCAGAACGATCAGAAGTGTTTTGTCCTCTTAATGGAATTAAATCACTAGGTTTATTACCACCCATTAAAGCAAAAGAACTAAGAGAATTCATTATTCCATCTAATCCAACACTACCACCAAACCTATCTTTCTTTTCTTCTTCGGTATAATACATTTCAGAAGGAACAAAAGATCCAGATTTTTTTCTAGTTTCTTTATCTTCCTCACTACCGAAATAATCAGCACTAGACATTTTTTGAACTAATTCAAGAGCGTTAGGGTAAATTGGATCTTTGGCCATTTAAGCCACCTGTTCAGGTAATTTTAAATCCGCTTGAAATCTTTGGTTAAAGTTAGCAACATCTTGTTGTGTTTCGATTTGTGCAAATACCATTAAGGCTTCTTCGCTTGCAGCTAATAATCTTACTACTTGATCTGAAATTTCCATTGGTAGTCTAGCTCTTAGTTCTTGAAAAGTAAGTTTGTTAGGATTTGCTTGACCTGTTTGCGCTGTCATTATAGGTGGTTGATTAGGGTCTTGAACTGGTCCACTACCCGGTTCAAAACCTGGAGTAGGGTTTGCATTAGGTATACCTGGATCACCGCCCATGTACATACCAACTCGTCCACCGTCTGCTTTTTGTTCAACTCCGGCACTTTTTAAAATATTTTCGTCTTCTAAATAATATAAACTATAACCAAGCTCTCCAAGAACATACCTATATTGTATTAAAGCTGTAACACTATCAATTAAAGAAATAGAAGGGTCTTCAATACCTGCATCTTCTAACATATTTAAAGCGGTTTTTTGAAAATTTTGTTTTTGTAACATAGTTAACTCACCACTTTGGGGACCAACTACGTCTTGTAATGCAGCTGCAACATCATTACGAGCATTGGCAATTTCTGCGTCTGTAGAATCTGGATCTAAAAACACTGCTTGTGATTTTCTTATTAAATCTTTTTGTCTTTCAAACTCATCTTTGTCCATTTTTTTTAATGCATAAGCAGACAAGTTTTCTGACGCCAGTTTGTATTTAGTTGCGTCCATACCTAATTTAAGGTCATCAACATCGTATTGTCTTTGTCGCGCTTTTTCTCTTGCTGCATCTTGATCAGTATAAACACCTTTAGCATATTGTGCTACTGGTGCTCCAATTGTACCTAAAAGTCCTTTTACACCACTACCTTCACTTGGAGCTGACATAATGTTACCAGCCAACTCAACAAGTCTCATGTTTGGATTAAAACCACCGCTTTCTGAATCTTCAGGTAAGGCTTCGCTTTCCATCATAGCAAGCCTAGCATTTAAACTTTCTTCAGAAAGTTTTTGATTTTCTATTAACGTTTTAAGATACTCATTACCACCGTCACTAAAACCTTGTCTAACAGTACCACCTTGATTAAAACCTGCTGTTATACCTGAAGGCCCGTTTATAATACGGCCACCCATTCTAAACATTGGTCTATTTAAACTTTTCATATTACTTATTTCCGTATCCTAATAAACCTAAAATTCCTATGCCACCGCCGAGTAATGTTTGTGCAGTAGAAGGTGCAGGTGTAGATTGTATTTGTGTTTGTGAAGGCGAACCTTGTGATGTTGCTAGTTGTTGGCCTAAGAAACCTAAAGTGTTTTGACCAGCATATGCAGTGCCCATCTTTGCTTGTTGTTGTGCATCAAGAATTGCTTGCTGATAAGCTTGATTCTGTGTACCCATAGTGCTTAATGCATTAATCTGATTACCTAACATAGTCATATCATACTGACCTTGATCTAATTGATTTTGTGCTGCGGTACCTAAATTATTTAATTGGTTATTTAATTGTCCTTGTTGTGCACTTGCTAATCCCATTTGATTACTACCGGCTTGACCATACATATTCACATTTTGATTTGCTTGGTTCATAGCTTGTTGACCCATACCCATTTGTTGATTGTACGCTTGGTTAGCTAATTGATTTGCTTGTGTGAAACCTTGTGATAGTAAGTTACCCATAATACCAGCACCACCAATTGATTGGTCTGCCAACATTTGTCCTTCAGCTACACCAAATCTACCACCACCAAATGCATTACCTGCACTGGCGCCAAGCATTGCTTGTTGTTCTGCTGATTGTTGATTGTAAGCAGCCATTGTTGCATCAATAACTTGTTGTTGATACGGTGACATAAATTGTTCGTAAGCATTAGCACCAGTATAACCTTGTGCTGCTGCTAAGTAAGGATCACCTGCACCTTGCCCTGCCGCTGCCGCTGCAGAAGCTGCATTAAAATCTGTTTGTGCTTGTCCGAGAGCCCCGGCCCCCGCTGCGGGTCTAGGTAGTCCTGTCGTTGGGTCTATAATTAAATTTTCTGCTGCAGTTGAAATTCCAGATGCATTATTTAAATAGTCTTGATAGCCACCTAAACCACCAGCTAAAGTTTGCGCTTGAGTAGTTAAAGCATCTTGGCCCGCTACATAATCCGCACCTGTAAAATTAGCAGGATCAACGTAATATGGACTGTCTTTAATGTCGCTAACACCAGTTGTATAATTTGCAAAACTAGCACCTAATTGGTCGACGTAACCCGGTGGTAATACTTGTGTGGTTGTAGTTGCCATTTATGCCATTGCCTCGTAGTTGCTCATTATTTCATACATCTTTGCTGCTGCATCTCTTGGATTTCCATCGCCACCATTAGCTTTATCAAAACCACGCATTGCATCAGCCGTTAATACAAATTCGTTTTTTGCCAACATTGCTGGCACATCATCTTTTTTTTCTTGAGCACCCATTGGAATGAATCCACCGCCCCGACCATCTAATTGCATGCCCTCTGGAACAGTAGGTGTTTGTGGTATAGAACCTAAGCCACCTTCATTATAGTGTCTTCGTGTCATACCACCATTACTATAGCCTATTATACCACCTTTGGCCATATATTCTCTATATTTTTTTACCATTATTGGATCAGCGTATTCACCAGAGTGAGAGATGTAAGTTTGCTTGTTACCATCTGCGTCTAAGGGTAAAGAATCTTCATATTGCTGGAAATATCTTCTATATACTGCACCTTCTTCTTCTTTATCTCTTATATTAGCTCTCTTTATTTCTTCTGCTATAGTCTTAAGTTGTGTTAAGCTAGTGACAGCAGCAGTGGTTTTCATAAAATTTTTAAAATCAAACGATCCTGGAATAATGTTACCGTCAGCATCTCTTTCAGCAAACCCTGGCATAAACCCTTCAGATCCTTTTTTAAATATATCACCTGCTTTGGTAAAAAAGCCTCTTTTATCAATTATTTCGGTAGCGTTTTCTACACTTTGTTTATAGGTAGATAAAGCTTCCTTAGAAGTAATAGTTGGGTCCGTTAAATCTTTTTGATATTGTAATTTTGCAGCGTCTATATCTGCTTTATTTGCATCCAGACTAGCATAATAATTAGTGCCTGCTTCTGACATGCCAGAAGTTCCAAGAATCCTGTCCATTCTATCATTACTAGTTACCGGATTAGCACCTTTGGAAAATCCTTTAGTAAAACGGCTAAAGCCATTTCCTGTGCTACCAGCAGCCGGTGTACTAAAAGCACTACCTAAACCAGCGCCTAACCTTTGTGTTAAGTTTTCACCTCTAGCTCTTATTTCTTGACCACCACCACCATAGTAAGAACCAGTAGCTGCTAATGCTTGAAATGGGTCTAACGAACCGCCGTGCATTTTTGCTGAAGCTAATTGACCTCCTATTAATGCAGCCGGTAGTCCTAGCTGTGGAGCAAACATTGATGTTAAAGGTCCTATGAACGGAGCAAGTTCTTTTGGTATTAAAGCATCACCTAGTTTATCGAATATTTTTTTGAATGGATTACCCATTTATTCTCCTGTTCCAGAACCCAAAGGTATTTGAATTACTTTAACTAGTATATCTTTAGCTTTGTGCACGGCCCAAGGCTCACCACAATTGCTACATAGACCAGTTGCTTCTTCGTCTGAATCTACCTCATTATCACAATTTTTGCAATAGATTCTATGGTGTACTTCAGGTTTTAACATGGGTACTTGTTTTCCCTCTATAGTCTGATATCCAATAATTTCTGAGTCTTGTATTTTTTTCATTATGTTATCTCCAATACTGATACAATTATATCCATACCAGTAGCTGATGCTGTTGCTTTTAAAATATCACTGTTCTCTAATACTAAAGTTTTATCTAAGATTTCTACAGCAGTATTAGCAGCAATAGACAACGCACTTAAAATAGTGACATCTGCGCCAAGGCTAGCATCGGTATTAACCAGGGTTAACGTTAACGCACCACCGCTTTTATTGCAAGCTCTTATAGAGCTTACTAAAGCCTGTACGGGTTTTTGTTTTGGCACAATATCAGCATTTGCTGTAGGTACTGTATATATAGTCGTTTGACTATTGTTGGTAAGTACTACACTGTTATTTTTATATACATCACTCATTTTAAAAACCAGGTCCTTGCTGTTAGTTCTTCACGTATATCTTGTTGATAGGTAAAGTTTAATTGTTCAATAATATTCTCTAGTTCTCTAATTAAAATATCTTGTTGTTGTCTATCAAATTTGTCTTGTGGTAAAGGCAATCTAGTTACATTAATTCTTGCCATTATCTTCTCCCATCTGGTTTAATATCTAATCGTACTGTTCCAAAACGCCAGTCATCGTTAAGAGCGTCTGCTGATATTTGAATATTAGCTTGTCGACCTCTACCTCTAACTGAGAAAAATTTAGTATTAGCATCAACAACAGAAGTAAACGTTCTAGTATTAGTGCTTGCAGGGTAATTAGCAAAAGTTATTTTGAAATTATTAGTACCAATTAATTCTTTAAAGTCTGGTATAACTCTTGAACATAATAAAACTTGTTCACCATCTTGAATATCAAAATCTCCAGAAGTTATCTGGCAAGGCATCGCCGCGCCATCATCATCTTTACCTACTTCATGTGCATACAATACGCTTGAGCCAGCAGTTACACCCATAATTGTTTCGTTGTTTGGTAAAGCCGTTGGTTCATAATTAGGTGCGTAAGGATTATTATAAACTCCACGATCAATCCAAGCAGTTCTAGCAAAGCCTGTATTATTATACCAAATATTTTCTAAATAATTATAGGTAACCGATCTATCTAAAAACGTTGAACCATTACTTGGATAGAACCAAGTTACTTCATTAAAGTCGGTATTAACCGCTGTTGCTACTTGTCCTTGCGCAGTGCCATCAATATCATCAAATACAAAATCTTGTACCGAACAATCTAATTTTTTAATAGCACCATCAAATATATAAAACGCTGTTTGCGACATCCAAAATGTACTACCATTAACATCAACCACACAGTTAGGTGATACTGCACCACAGTTAGCACCCACTTGTTGTAAACCAAAAATAAAAGGCGGACCAATATTATTTAATGCATGTAAAGCTGTATCGGTCCACACTAGAATAGAACCCCTAGACCTAACTGCTGATACAATTTTTGAACCATCTTGTATTCTAAAAGTACCAGCAGAGTTAGTTGAAGCTGGTGCCCATTCACTAGGGTTTTCTTGAGAAGAAAACCTAAGAAATAAATCATCACGAGTGTTAGAACTACCAATAGTAGTTTCAGTGCCAAATAAAAATACATGTCTGTCAGGTGAAGATACTAATAAAAATCTATTACTGCTTGGTGCACCACTAACAACCGCGGCCCGCGTTCCGGTGCCCGCTGATAAATCCCATTTGTATAATTTGTCATTATTACGAATCGCTAATAGATCTTCACCAAACGTATCTAATGACCAATACGTAGCGTCCAGTGCTACTGAAGAAGTAGCACTTGGTTTATTCCATTGTCTATTACCATTCCAAGCACCAACACCCCAACCAAAACCAAAAGTAGATACATTGGTACCTACTGAAAGCAAAGCGTCTAAATTGCCGGAACCACCACCGCCAGATACTGAACCGGTAGCATTGGAAGTATGAGTAACAGTAAACGCATTACTATTAGTAACAGTAGTTACCTCAAACTCATTATTCATATCAAGGCCACCAACAGCTGAAAAGTTTTTAAATATTACAAAATCACCGACCGCGAAACCGTGACTGTTATCAGCTACTGAAACAGTAGGTGAACCAGAAGTAGTGGTAAATGGATTGGTAAGACCTAGGTTATCTCTGCGTAACGGCGTGATATCAAAAAATACACCTTCAGAATAAACATACAGTTTTCTGTCTGTGCCTAAAGCTACGAAACGTACTCCAGCATTAGATACCCATGCTCTCATGCCTCTAACTACACCACATATATTTGAGTTAACAACTTTTTCCCAACCGCCAATTTTTTCTGGTAGTCCGGTTCTAAAGCGTACATTAGTTGCATCAACCCAACGACCTTCAGCACCATAGGTAGAAGTTTGTTTGTCTATGCCTGGAACAAATTGAGATTTAGCTAATGCCATTATGATATCCTTTGCATTAAACCCATGATGGAATAATAATAAGTATATGAGCCTCCACCTACACCACCAGTAGCAGAACCAGCAAACAGCGGATCAATTACTCGCCATACGCCTGTCTTACTAGTGGAACTACCTGATGTTTGTTGACTTATACCCATAAAACCTTTGGTATTACCCATAGCATAATTAGGAGATGCTTTTTCTACTCTACTTAATGAATTATCATAATCAGATATTACAAAAATACCACTAGTATAAGTGCTTGGGGTAACTTCAGTACCGGCACTTAAAGTAAGATTACCGGTTGAACTACTGCCACTACGTTTAAGCATAAAAGGCATAATACTTCCTATATCACTAGTTGTACTAGGTACTATTGCTATTCCGGTTAAAGCTGATCCATCAATTGCTGGTAAAGCACCTGTTAGTTTACTAGATGTTAAAGTTGATATTCTAGCATCGGCAACTGTTCCTGAAGATATGTTTGATCCGTTTAAAGCTGTTAAACCAGAACCATCACCAGTTACTGTGGTTGCGGCCACCACTCCGGAAACTGTTACCCCCGAAGCACTCGTAACTAATTTTTGCGTATTATCGTGACGTAGGCCAACAGCTCCATTAACAGATGCATCTAGATAAATTTCGTCAGTAGATGATGTCAGTTTCAAATCATTACTTTTTATAAAACCGGTAGTACCATCTGAAAGTATGTCGATATCTTGTCCTGCTCCAATATAAAGATGGTCGTTATCACCAAGTGAAATATTATTATTAGTTGACAAGGCCCCTGTTAAAGCGCCACCAGATAAATTTAATTTAGCATTAAGTTGTGTTTGAATATCTGACGTAACTCCATCAAGATGTTCAAACTCAGTATTGTTAACCGAGCCGTCAGCAATCTTAGTTGCATCAGGTACCGGTGTGTTATATCTTCTTGATTCGTATGTAGCCATTACCAGTTACCTCCTGAAAACGTTATTGAGTTTGTTCCTAAACCAAATCTATCCCCACCAGAACCAGAGTTACTAAAATTGTTTATATTATATATTTGTTTAGTAGAACTTGAACCTCCTGAATTGTACGCAGCTACACCTGTTAAGTTAAAACCAGCACCTGCGGCTCTTATATTAAAGGCTGTACTACTAGTACCAATAAGACTAGCAACACTAGAATTACCTGTAAAATTTACTTGAGCAAGGTAATAATCAACACCGCCTATATTAAACGGTCCCTGATCAAAAATAGCTTCACAAGTAACCTTAATACCATTAGCAAGCGCAAGATCTACTGTAGAGTCTTGGCCAAATTCACCGAAACCACCAAATTGGCCAACGGTTCCAGTAACTGTAGTACCATTAGTTTCTCTATCAAAATTAGCTATGACATTAGTTGGAGTAATGCCTCCTGTTTCTGGATGTACTATTCGCCAAGTGCCTGCATCTTTTTTGTAAACAATATCAGCCTCTCTCCAAGTGCCACTATCTTTAACATAGATTTCTGAAGCAGTTCTAAAAGTGCCACTATCTTTAACAAATACCGTCATGCTGTATATTTATACCAAACATCACCGTTGTTACCACCAGAAGGATCTGAGGTTGACACCGTGGCTTTATAACTTTGTGCACTTAAACCAGCGCTTACTGAATTAGAGTCTACTCCCGTAACGGTTCCCGTCGCAACTAAGGCACCCGTAATACTTGCACCCGTGTTAGTAGTATCCACTTTTGAACTATTATTAAAACGCAGATTAACTGCGCCTCCATTAGTAAAAGTAGCTAGTGTTGCATTGTCTGCACCATTTTTAAGTTGTAATGTGTCGGCGTTAACAACTAACGCACCTGTACCATTCTTAATATAACTATTAGAACTGTCGTGAAAAAACTCAAAATCTTGACTGTTGCCAGCACGCAACCTAACATTATCATTTAAATCTAAATTACCGGACATGGTGCCACCAGCTAGTGGAAGTTTACCAGTGAACTGAGTTTGTATATCTGAAGTAACTCCGTCTAAGTGTTCAAACTCAGTATTATTTACTGAACCATCTGCTATCTTACTAGCGTCAGGTACCGGAGTATTATAACGTCTTGATTCATATGTTGCCATATTACTTCTCCGTTATTTTCCAGCCGTAGGTTGCTCCTGTATATACTAAAGTAAAGCCGGCACCTTCGGTTGAAACTGTTCCGTTTGCACTTGCTCCAAAAACTTTTAAACTGTTTGGATTTAAAGTTAGTGCATTGGTATCAAAATTATCTGCAATATCTAAAAAAGAAATTTGATCACCAGTTGCTGGTGCTGCTGGTAAAGTTAAAGTTATTGCATTAGATGAAGTATTAACAAATATTTTTTCACCACTAAACACATTATCCGTTGCTGCTGTGATTGTTCGCCAACTTGATGAACTACCACCAGAATTTATAGTAAACCAATTAACACCGTTAGTTGCTAAGATAGCTTTACCACCTGGCGCAATAATCTCGGACGAATTACCACCTTCTAGTTTAAACTGTATTGTACCTGAATCAGTACCATCATTAATAACAATATAGATTCTATCGTATTGCGAACCATTTACTAATGGTTGTTGAATAATTTTTGCTGTAGTAAAACTATGAAATCTAATCGCTGCTTGTCTAACTTCATTATTAGCTTGTGTTACCGGACCTTGTGCCGAAGCTAAAGTATAAGTACCACCTGCTGACGCTAAACTTTTATCATAAACTGCTGAAATTGCTTCGTCAAAAATATTAGTAAAATTATTGTTAGTAGTATCTCCCCAAGAGTTTGCTTGTTCTCCTGATCCAATAAGTTCTGTTCTTAATCTACTTGAATATGTTGATGCCATATTATGCTACCTTTTGTTCTGGGTTTATTGTCCCAGCTCCTGTTGTTGAAACTTCGGTCCAACTAGACCCTCCGCTTCCTGTTGTTGAAACTTCGGTCCACGAACTACCAATAGTTGTATCATCAACGGCACTCCATGTAAAGACAGATAATGGGTTTACTATCACAGGTATAAGCTCCCCTGTAAGAGGTACTACCGAAGAAAGAGTAATACTAACACTATTTACGCTTGTAGTTAAACTCTGCCCTGTAATGATTGGAACAAGTTTTGGAGTTATACTATTTAGAGATAAACTTGCGCTTACTCCGGATACAGCAACAGTAGAACTGGTTAAAGGTATAACTGTGCCAACTGCAGGTGTAATAGAATTACTTGCAATAGTTGGAGCAAGTTTTAAGGCAACTGTGCCAACAGATAAAGTAGAAGAAGTTCCTGTAACAGCGATAGTGTGACCTGTTGCTGGAACTACTGTACCGACTGCAGAAGTAAGAGAATTACCTACAACAGTTTTAATAAGTTTTGTAGTAACTGCACCTAAAGTTACAGTAGAACTATTTCCTGTAACAGCAACATTCGCATTACCAACTAAAGATATATTATTTGTAGATAAAGTAGACGAAGTTCCGGTTACGGCAACATCAGCATTAGCAGACGTTGATACTGCACCTAAAGTTACAGTAGAACTATTTCCTGTTAATGTAACAAGCGCATTTGCTGTAAGGGCAACTGTTCCTAAGGTTGATGTAACAGCGTTGCCTGTTAATGCAATTGTTACTCCAGAACTAATAGCTGTTGTACCTACCGCTGAAGTTATAGCATTACCTGTAACAGTAGTAGTGTTGCCTGCTGATAAAGTTGTTGTACCTACCGCTGAAGTTATAGCATTACCTGTTGTAGCTAGTTCTAGTTTAGGTGTTACTGAACCTACCGCTGAAGTTACAGCATTACCTGTTACTGCAATACCCTGTCCTGCTGATGGAACAACTGAACCTACTGCTGAAGTTACAGCATTACTTGCTATAGTTGGTGCAAGTTTAGTTGTTAATGTTCCTGTATTTGAAGTTAAATCAAAACCACTTACAAAGTGAGTTTTTTGTACTGTATAAGAATTGCTAAGAGTAAGATTTAATGAAGTACCTGTTAAAGTAATAGTAGCATCATCTCCCGCAACAGTTTGTGCAGAAAAAGGTGCGGTAGCAAAAGGTGCTATACCGAAAGTCATTAGTTATCCTCTAAGTCTTTTACTCGAAGCTCTAATTCTTTAATAGCCTCTATTAAGAGTGGTACAAGTTTTTCATACCATACAGTAATATAGGGTTCACCAATAGGTGCACCAGTTACTGCTTCAGGTAAAACTCGTTCTACTTCTTGCGCTATTACCCCTACTTGTCTACGGTCATTGTCATAACCTAAAGATTTAGCTAGATCATTTTCTTTAAAATAAACACCTCTTAGTTTTTTTACTTTGTCTAAAGCAGTATCAATTGAACCATAAATATTTTTTAAACGCTCATCGGAATAGTATGCTGTAATATTATTGGTCGCTCGGATTTCTCCCGTGGTTCCTGATGCTGCTGTACCCACACCTAAACTATTTACTTGTGCATTTGAGTTTGTAGTAAAACCACCCGCAGGTCCTGTTGGACCTGTAGGTCCTGGTCCGCCAGTTGGACCTGTAGGTCCTGTTCCACCTGAAGGTCCCGGAGGTCCATCGGGTCCTGTTGGTCCTGTTCCCCCTGCAGGTCCGGTAGGGCCTGTTGGTCCTGTTCCACCGCTCGGTCCCGGAGGTCCATCGGGTCCATCGGGTCCTGTTGGTCCTGTTCCCCCTGCAGGTCCGGTAGGTCCGGTAGGTCCGGTAGGTCCGGTAGGGCCTGTTGGTCCGGCTGGTATAGTAAATGCAAAAACTTTTGCTGTATCAGGTCCAGATGCAGTTACTGCAATAGGTGCGCCTGTAGCAATAGTGGGAGTTCCAAATCCGGCTGCTGTTCCTGTCGGTCCTGTCGGTCCTGTGCCGCCATTCGGTCCTGTTGGTCCAGTAGGTCCATCGGGTCCATTGGGTCCGGTAGGGCCAGTAGGTCCGGTAGGGCCAGTAGGTCCTGTTGGTCCGGTAGCACCAGCTGGTATAGTAAATGCAAAAACTTTTGCTGTGTCAGGACCAGATGCAGTCACTGCAATAGGAGCACCTGTAGCAATAGTTGGTGTACCAAAACCTGCGGCAGCACCTCCTGGTCCAGTAGGGCCGTTAGGTCCAGTAGGGCCTGTCGGTCCAGTAGGGCCGTTAGGTCCAGTAGGTCCATCGGGTCCATCAGGTCCATCAGGTCCTGTCGGTCCAGTAGGGCCTGTCGGTCCTGTCGGTCCAGTAGGGCCTTGTAAGGCTAAATTTGTAATAGTTGATTTTTCCCATGCAGAAGCAGTTACATCATAATAAGGAACTAAATCAGAAGCTGCTGCGTCTGTTCCAGTTGAAAATGCTGTAAGAGCAGTACCAACATTTGCAGCATCAGTTACATCTGCACTAGCTTCTATTCCATCAAGTTTAGTTCCGTCTGTTGCAACGTCACGACCATCAAATGTACTATTGGTTGTAATAGCACCTGTCATTGCTCCACCAGCTCTAGGTAAAGCTGCATTGGCTGTAGTTGTCGTAGAACTTAATACTGAATCTCTTGCTGAAATATCTACGCCATCAACAGTTTCTGTGCCGCTCATTGTAATGTTAGCACTACTTAAAACTAAGTTGCCTGACATAGTTCCGCCAGCTTTAGGTAAAGCGGCGTTAGCTGTATTTGTAGTAGTTGTTAAAACCCCATCTCTACTTTGTATATCAATACCATCAACTGTGCCGGCAATTGTTACATTACCGCTTGCATCCTCAAACACTGCTTTACTAGCAGGTTGTGTACAGAATACATTTTTATCGCCTGCAGAAAAGTTAACAGCATTATTACTATTAGAACTAGAAAGAATAGTTGTACGTGAAAGTGTGTCAGGAGTTGCATCAGTAACAGTACCAATACCTACTTCAAATTCAGCTCCACCATCAAGCTCAATACAGTAATACGTTGTATTACTATTACCAATACCGGCAACAAAAGTCGTAAAGCCTTGAACGGCTCCACCGAGATTTATTGTACCCGTACCTGTGCTAGTAGTAGTCTCTTTGACTCTATCATTAAGAACAAGGGCCATTTAAAGTCCTTATCCTAATCTGATGATCTCTGATCCACCACCCGCTGTTGGGAATTGAATTTCAAATGTTCCGTTTGAAGCTGTAAAGTCACCACCGAACGCTAACACAACAACAGCATCATTAGTTGGAGCACTACCATCTTGTCTGTAAATTAAGGCACCATTCGCAGTGAATGAAGCATTAGCAAAACTAACATTATCAAAATCAACAAAAGCAGTAGTAGAATTTTGACCACCAGTTACTGATGGGTTACCACAAACTTTTCCACCTGCTGTATAAGCAGATCCGGAAGTGTTGGTTATTTCGTTAGTTGTTACATATTTTAAAGTAGTTGCACCCATAGTTGCTGAAGAAGTATATAACGCAATATAGTAAGTTGCACCACCATCGAAATCGTGATTACCTTTTAACAGTTCTTGTTTAAAAACATTTGCTACTGCTTGTGATATTGCCATAATTTTCTCCTATTAAGGGTTTGTTGTAGGAATATTCATTCGTAAACTTCCATCCCTGTATTCATCTCTTCGTTTTTTACCAAGTTGTTCTTGGGCAAGTTCTGTAATAGCTTCTTTAAAAGATTGCTCATAAACAGCTTGATCTTGAGGCGCTTTTAAAAATTTAAAAGCTTCACATAAGCAGGCATATAATATAACTCTTGGGGCATTTACGCTTATCCAAGTAGTTGGATTAGTGGAACCTAAGCCTGGTAGTTTTTTAAGAATTCCTATTTCAAATTTATACACTGCATTTGGTGTTGGCGCAATAGCTATTTGCCCCATATCCCAAGTAGAATAATATCTAGGTTTAGCAGTTGATCCTACTTCTGGGGTTGGATAATATTCATTTAAAAAGTCTACGTCTACACGAACTAATTCATGACGTTCCTTGGTCCCCGAATCGGTGTATAAAGTCACATATCTAATAGTAGCTATATCATTAATATCTGGTTTAGTAACATTAATAGAGCTATATCCTGGTAGTAATACAAATCTGTTATTAGCGGCTGTATTACCGTTTACATATTCTTTTTGATTGTCTAACTCTATGCTTCTAAATATTCTATTTTCAGCATGTTCTATTATATCATTCATAATAACATCTGTAAGAACTGCTGAATCAGTTTCACAATAGTCTAATATCTGTTGTTTTAGTTCTGTATATGTGGTCATGGTAATATTGTAATAGGCCCTACTGATTTACCTACTCCTCCAAAGTTTCTTATACCACCACTTTCAAAATACTTAAAGGCTTTACCTCCAGCATTTACAAATTGGTTAACATAATCTGTTCTATCATCAATTAATAGTTTGTTAGCACCACCAAATGGTCCTTTATCAAAGTTTGTTGCATAGTTAACTGTTGCCGGAGCTCTGCCTACACCTGATCCAGGTGTTCCATAATTAGCTGTTATCCATGCTGTTTTTTGTGCATTGTATGTAGGTCCTGTAGATAACACATCCCATGTATTATTTTTAGTAATAACTAAATCAACTAACGCATCAGCTTCAGCTCTTTTAGCTAAATTTGAAAAGTAGTCTGTAGGTGCAGCTGCGATAGCAGCAAGTTCAATATCTGGAGACATATCATACCAATCGCCCCCAGAGTTTAATAGACCAACGCTTGTCGCATAAGTTGCCACAGCTTGATAGTATTCTGTCAAAACTCCATCCATATCTACATAAACTGTCGTAGTCCCTGGAATACAATTATCATCTAAAAACTGTTCTACTAAATCATTAGGACTAAATGTATAATGCTCATCATCTACAACAGTTAAAATATGTCCTCTAGCATCGTTTATATTATCTGCATCAACTCTAGCTACTTGTGGATAGTCTGGAAAGTGTGGATCTGCTCCTCTAAATCTAACGCGGTCCCCGGTGCTATATCCGTGGCCCGGGTCATTTACTGTAACTAAAATAGTATCACGGCCATTTGTAGCCATAGAATTTTCTGATAGAAAGTGTGCTACAGGAGGCTCTGTTCTATCTGGTCGAGCATGCTGTAAAGAAATTCTATCGCCTTTATGTATTCTAGAAATTAACTGTGGGTGTTTAGGTTCAAACTCAGTGTAGTGTACTCTAGAACCATTCCATTCTGTTACCATTTCATTATACGGAAAGGCCATACCACTTCTATCTGAAATAGCTAATGCATTTTTACCTGTAGAAAAACTAGACATTTGGATAATAATTCTGTGGTGTTATATGAGTACTTGTTGAAGAGCCGTCCTCAATTAAAGCTCTATTTAATTCATCTTCATACAACATTTTTAATTGTTGTACTAAATCAGGTCGGTCTTTTTGTGCTAAATAATAAGCCAAACCAGCAGACATACAAGGAACAAAACGATAAGGAACATCAGCAGTATTGCTATATCCGCCCACATCTTGAATTCTTTTAGTAAAAAAAATATTTGCAAAATTAGCAGCGGCAGTTGAATCAGGAACAGGATAAATCGTAAGGGTGATATTATCAATAAATCTTTGTACATAATATTGTGATGGCTGACTTTTTGTTAATTTATTAGAATAAGATTGGTAAGTACTTCTGTCAACTTTAGTTAAACTATTATCTGATTGACTAGTAGTACCTTTGTTAGTTCTATAAGTTGCTTCTAATATATCATCCAAACCATATAAATTTACGGGATCAGTCACTGCACTGGTACCATCAGCCGTCGATCTAAAAAATTTATACTCTGCTTGGCCTTCAACTAAATCTATATTAGCTTGTCCTATTTCCCAATAGTGCAAACCTCTATTAGCCCATTCTTGAAACATTATATTTAAAGAACGTCTTGCTGATTTTAATTGATAACCACTAATGCTATTAAGACCTATTCTATTATAGGCTTCCTCAATAATATCATCGATTAAAAACCCACTTTCAAAAGTAGATGTTCCGGATGATGCCATTGAACCTCCTAATTGTATGTTACGGAAAGACTTGTTGTGCTAGTCATCACTGCCCAAACACCTGTTTGAAATCTAATTCCACTTCCAGGTATGTCTAGCTGAAAGCCTTCAGCTCCGAATTTAAATGTAGCAACGGGAGTTCCAGCTGCTGAGGTATTATCATAAAGTACTAAAACTGAACTCGATACACCGGCTGCTTGTATCGAAGTTACTCGACACGGTCCTAGATATAATTGACCTGTTGAGTCAATTTGAGCTACTTTTTGATCTGATGTAAATGATCCGCCACCTGACATAATATATTCTCCTTAAAATATGTGGGGCCGAAGCCCCACATTTAATTTTGTATTAAGCTACTGTTGCGCCGTTTACTGAGCTAGCAACCCAACCGACAGTACTATTCCAAACTAAAGTAACTGATTCACCTACTGCATCGAAAGCAATTGTGCTTCCGTTTGCAAATGTAGTTGGAGTAACTGTTGCAGTTCCACCACCATCAACAATATGGTTGATGATTTTAATTTGTCCTGAAGTTGATCCATCAGCTAAAGTTACTGCAGCGGCTCCAGCCCCTGTAGTAAGCTCTGTTATTAGGTTTACAATATCTGCAGCTCCTGCGCCTGATAATGCTTGTACACCGCCTCTAATGGCTTTGTTGTAAGAAGCATTACTAGTTATAGCACCAGTAGTTGCATTTTTTGTTATATCTTCGAACCCGCTTTCTGATCTAACCGGTCCTGAAAAAGTAGTTGTACCCATGTTTATGTCCTCCTGTTAATTAACACAGTCGCGAGGCCGTCTGGTCAAGTCTGTGTTTCTTCGAATATACGCTTTTAATTTAGTAAATGCAAATAAAAAGGGGCGCCGAAGCGCCCCTTAAAATGGTTTATAACCTTACTGATTATACACCTGGAGATCCGAAGATACCTCTAGGATCAGAGAAGCCGAAGCTGTATCTTTCCCTAGCTTTATATCTAACGTTACCAGTTTCAAAATCGCCTTCCATGGCAGTTTTGATTGGTGCTCTAACCATGTGTTTCATTCCGTTAGGAACATCTGTCTTAATGAAGAAAGACTCTGTATCAGCTAGGAAGTTATTTACCACAAATCCTTGTGGTATCATTCCCATTGATTTCATCGCATTTGCATCATTGTCAGCAGTGCCAACTCTTAGAGCAGATTTCATGATTCTTTCAGCTGCAAATTGCTGAGATGGGTGAATGATTAATTTCATTCCCTTAGCAGCAATTTTTAGTCCACGCTCGTCTGTCATTTTAGCAATGTCAATTAAAGACTGCTCTAATGAAGTTTCAGATAAGTCAGCAGCTGTTGCTAACTCATTTGCAAACGTTCCAGCAATTACTGGGTGGTTAGTTGCACAAAGTGCAACACCATCACCACCTGTAGAAGTAGTGAAAGCTCCATCTAGAATTGCAGCAGCTTTAAGTTGCTTAGTTTGAGCCATAGAACGTGCTAGTGCTTTCGTATAACGAGTTGAAATCTTATCATACAAGTTATCTTCAACAGCTTCCTCAGTGATAGAGAAAGCGAGAGCAATTGTCTCATGTTGATATCTTGCAGTGTAAGTTTCCTGCGCGCTATCGTAAACCACTGCTGCGCCTTCTGACTTAACGGCAGCTTTGTCGAAACCAGATAACATTACTTCTTCTTCGAATGCTCGATCAGAATTTTCTGTATCATAAATTTCAGCGTGTTGGTTTTCGTAGTTTTTGTACTCAAGTCCAAATAATGCATTCAGACCTGGCTCTAGCTCTTTAGCGAGCTGTTGTCTTGATATAGCCATATAATTATCCTCCTGCTATTATTTGTAAACGTGTTCATTAATAAGAACTTCATACAGCAAGTTGGCTGAACCAACCTCATTACGACCTTCTTTATCAGAGAGTCCAACGACGCGAAGATTAATTTTACCTCCACCGCCGAAATTTGCTGAATCAACTTCCATTGCTGAAACACCTGTTGATGTATTACCGGTACCTGCGTTAATGTCACCTAAGTTACCCAAGTTACTTTGTGCTGAAGCAGCATCACCTTGTATCTCAAAGGTTTGGTAAGGGTCGTCATAGATAAACATAGACGCTACTTGAGCAGCCGGTCTATTGTTTTTAAAAGTGGGTTTTCCATCGGAATCGTCAAAGTTACATCCCCAAAAAACTCCTACAAATGCTGTGTCAGCAGCTGCACCTCTTTCAATATTTCCTGCGTTTAATTTACATAAATCGCCTTGAAATATTTGAACGTTGTGCCCTACAACAGCATTGTATTTGTTCATTGCCGGTGATGTACCACCGCCGATTTTTCCAATAGGATTAAACCCGTTTGGCGAGTCTAAATTTGCCATAGTTGTTTTCCTCCTTAAAGGGTTATTGTTAAATCGATGGTTGAGAAAAGATTAGTCTTTTTTCGAGCCACCAAAAGTTACACGAGTCTGTCGATCTTGATTAATCGGCATACTTGGGTGCTGTTCCTTCAAGACATCGTTTTCAATTGCATCATTTCGATCTTGAGTAATTTTTGCAAAGTACTCTTCACGCGATTTCGCGAGCTCTTCAGATATCCTTGCCAGCACAAGGCCACCAACCCCGATCATACCTGCGTATTTGCCGTTATCTATAGAAGGATAATTATCATTTGGATATTCGTCAGCTCTAACTAACTCCCATCCTGATCTAAGCTTACCTGCCATGTTAGTGGTATCGTCGTACCCCATGCTTTCAGCTCTTATCCACCTATGTCGATATCCGTCTGGCGCAGGTGGTGCGTCCAGTGATGATGGAGGAGTCCAAATCTTCGGCTTTTCAGTTTTTGCTCTAGATTGACTCACGCGAGTGGTTTTCATTTTATCTTTTTCCATATGCTTATACCTCCTTCGCGGCTAATTGTTTCGCATACTCTTCAAGTGGCACACCTAATCTTTTAGAAATTGCTACCTGTGAAGGTGTGAGTTTCACAGTTTTTCTGCGTCCTTTTGTGGCCGGACGTTTGGCACTTGCTACGTTCTGCGTTGGTGCAGTTGTCGTAGTTGACTCCACATTATCAAATTTATGCGGGAATTCAAGTCTTATTCGCTTGTCAACCTCAGAATAATAATCATCTGTTTGTGGGTCAAATCCTTCTTCTTCAACTAGCTTTTTATGTATGTCAAATGCAGTGTAAGTCATTGCATTATCTGTACCAAACCATGAGTTTTTTTGGGCCCATGCATCTGCTCTAGGGTCTATTGGAGCAGGTTGTTGCTGTTGTTGCTGTTGAACTTGTTGCTGTTGTGCAATTTCTGCAGGAGGATTTTCTTGCATATCCTTAATCCTTGCTAGTCTAGTTGCATCCATAGAAAGCTGTGCAAGCTCAGTTTGAGCAGCGACTTGCGCCTCTACATCATTTGTATTAATAGCATTTGCTAATTTATTCTTTACAGCGTCAATGTTAGTTGTAACTCTTTTTTCAAACTCATGATTATAAGAGCTGTCTAAAGTTTTATATTTGTTTCTTAACTTTTCAGCTTCTTGTTTTTGACTTTGTGCATAAGTAATAGCTTCTTCCTTTTG
>WLWG01000188.1_pt1 | contig 63972 bp, 78 predicted proteins | sample 6712871 | NCBI WGS metagenome assembly WLWG01 (sample SAMN12718693, study PRJNA515312) | sponge metagenome | isolation source: marine sponge | host: Mycale hentscheli | place: New Zealand: South Island, Marlborough, Capsize Point | collected 2003-05-01 | reverse complement strand
CCTGTAGTGCCTTGATTTGGTTGGTAAGTGTAGTTTTATTGTCAATATATAGGTAACCTATGGCTATTAAACAAAAAAATAACAGGCCTGTTACTGGATTTGCAGCAAAGTCTTTAAAATCTATAGGTGATTTCATTCTATAATTAGTGTATCTCCGTTTGCCTTCATACTTGCAGCTACTTCTTCATCTGTAAACGTATATGATGTGTCTGAATCTACCATGTCTACAAATAAATCTACATCAAGAGTAAATATTTCATAAAGCTCTTCACCATCTGGTATCATATATCTAGTTACATACTCATAATACTCTCTAGATCCTTTTACTATTTCCATTTTTTGTATTTTTACAAAGATATAAATTTAATTAAATGCTTAATACAGATAATAACTACCTTAAATATTGGAGAGTAGTAAGGTTTTGGGTAAAAGCTAAGCACAATCTTAGTACGCCTGAGCTAGAAATGATGCTTTTTTTATACAGCGAAGAATATTTTAATAAAACAAAGTTTCGTGAGTTTGAAGAGCTTATGTCTTGGGATGTAAATAGGTTTAGTTCTTTATTAAAAGATGGGTGGATAAAAGTTTGGAGAAAAAAATCAGGCAAGCACGCTACACTATACGAGCTTTCCTATAAAGGGAAGCGAGTCGTGGCAACAATTTACAAAAAACTAAGTGGAGAAGAAATTGCTGAGTCAGCAAACGTAAATCCTTTATTTAGATTTGACGCCACATATATGCAAAAAATTTATCGCAACTCTATAAAGAAAATGAATGACTTTATAAAACAACAACGACATCTCTCTCAGTAATAACAGTATAAGTAATATCATTGAGAAGCAGGCTAAAGCCAGCAGACTTATCATAATATATATTATCTTGTTCTGAGATCTCATTTACATTTGTTCCAGGCTTTATTACCTTTCCTTTTTTATATCTAAACTCATTAGCATCTGTTGCTGTTAACAGTAGTCCAGATTTTGTTTTTAACTGTTCTTCTATTGGTTGTATAATAATGTACTTTCCTATTGGTTTCATTATACTGTTTTTATAAATAAAGGAGTCTTGTCTCCAATAAAGCATCCTACGGTATTATAGTAAAAATACTCTACAGCGTCTTCTTGACTCATCTTATCATTATCCATTAAGCACTTTATACATAGCTCAGTGTCATATACAGCTACAGGATTAGGGCCCTCGGATATACCTATCAGTGCATCTTCATACCCATCAGCTAATAAACATTCATTGCTTTCTAGCTCTTCCATTAATATCTCTTTATCTAAATACATTATTGTTTAAATATAGCATAAATTTTTACACCGTCTTTATTATTAATTAACTTTTTTTCAATTTTTTCTTTTGAAACGACAACCGCAGGTTGGAGTTTCGGATTTTTAGATCCTAGTTTTCTTTTCTTCATATCTCTTCATGTTATCTATTAAATTATTATTTTCTGTTTTTATTCCTAAAAGAATTAAAATAAACTTAATCATCACTTTGGCTTTGTCTTTTGTGAGTTATAATAGCATTGGTGCTTAATATAGTTGTGGCAACACTTACTGCGTTTAGCAAAGCATTCTTAGTTACCTTCAAAGGATCTATAATTCCCATCTTAAACATATCACCATACTCTTCGTTTTTTACATCAAACCCATAGTTATGTTTATTATTATATATGTGCTCCATTATCCATTCAATTTGTATCTCAGCATTATTACATATTTGATTTATGGGTGCCTGTAAAGCAGTTGATAGTATTAGCTTTGCTAAGTTTTTATTTTCTTTGCCATCTAAACTAGAATTATTTAACAAACTAATCGACTCTCTTAATAGTGCTAGTCCTCCGCCAGCAATTATACCTTCATCTAAAGCTGACCTTACTGCACAAACTGAATCATCAACCCTGTCGTACAGTTCTTTTTGTTCAACATCAGAGTTACCTCCAACAAATATACATCCTATTGCTCCAGCTAAACTAGCTATACGCTCATTAATAAACTCACGCTCATGCTTGATCGTGGTGTTCTCTTGCTGTACCTTTAGTTGAAAAATACGTTTGTTAGTTTCTTCTGGCTTTTCGTCTTCCTTAAATATAATAGTACTGTCATTATTTGAAACAATTTTATCAGCATAACCTAAGTCCTCCATTCTAATCAAGCTCAGGTCATCACCAGTCTTCTCGCTAAAGAACTTTGCATTTACAGCAAAAGCAATGTCACTCATTAGCTCAGTAGACTTATATCCAAAGTTAGGTGGTATAATATTACAGAACTTTAGTCCATTACGAACAACATTAGCTGCTAAGGTATTAATAACATTACCATGACATGGCCCTATAATTAAAAGTTTATCTTGGTTTTGTATAATAGGCTTAAGTATATTCTCGATTTGTAAAACACTACTTATCTCAGCATCACAAACTAATATCTTAACTCCTTCTAATACACACTCATCTTTCTTTTGATTATTGATAAACATATTAGATGTATATCCTCTTGCAATCTTTATGCCGTTTGTAACCTCAGCATATGTTTCTGATGTCATTGAGTTCTCAACTGTAACAATACCGTTTACACCTACCTTATTATAAGCGTCAGCAATTATTTTACCGATCTTCTTATCATTATTAGCTGATATACATGCTACGTCTAATAATCTTGATGGTGTTACTTTCTTTGAGTTCTTGGTTAAATTTTTTACAATCTCTTTAGTATACTCATTAATGTATTTTATAACTTCAGTAATGTTACATCCTTTTTCTAAATACTTTTGTCCTGCCAACACAATAGCTTCTGTTAGTACAATAGCCGTAGTTGTCCCATCACCAGCTGTGTTAGCTGTTCGGCTCGCTGCATCTTTCATCATTTGTATTGCAAGGTTTTCTATAGGGTCATCTAAGAATACTGACTGTGCTACAGTAACTCCGTCTTTAGTTATAGTAATCCCTTTTAAATGATCGGCAGATTCTATAAGCACAGTCTTACCTAAAGGCCCTAAGGTACTCTTTACGGCTTTTGAAATTTTCGTTATTCCTTGAATTAATTTGTGGCGAGCATCATCGTCAAACGACAAGTCCTTTGGTATGTATCCCTGAGATTTCATAAAGTATATTTAATTAAATTAGACACAAATATAACAAAATTTATTATATGACAAGGACAGAAATTTTTTTGTTTTTATAGCTTTATATATTTTTCTATATATATTTTTTTTATTATATTCTATTTTGACTACTAAAAGTCTGCCATAAATAAATAATATAAATATAACTAACTGAGAATCAATAAGTTAAAGTAAGTTATCTAAACAATAAGGTCTGCCAAAAGTCTGCCATAAGTCTGCCATTTGTTGTCTTTTTCCTGTCATATATAAAAAAAAAGAGAAAACTTTATGTCTTCTCTCTTTCACTACTAATCAAACTAAACGGGATCTCTTTAATACTCGTATATATCTCTGTCATTATTCATTCGCATCTTAGCTCTCTCAATACCATCAGCTATACAATCTATCTTGTATTGCTTCTTCATTTGTTTTCTGTACATTGATGCCTGCTCAATACCTGTTACGCCATCTGGGCGTCCATTGATTAACCTACCGTCCTTAACGTATAGGCCATTTACATAATCTGAAGTGTTACTGTTGTATTCCATGACTTTTTTTTGTAAAGATAATAAAAATATATCAGACATTTAGAGGTTGAGGATAATACTACACTACACAGCATTTTTTTAAAAACTAAAACCGATTTTTTTCACTAGGGGGGGTACTAGATATGGCTGACGCACTCGGATTTTTTTGGCTTTTTGTTTTACCCTAGCTCCACACTAGCTCCGCTCCGCTCCGCACAGCTTCGCCCACACTCCACGCTCCGAATCGCTGCGGATTCAGGGGGATTTTCCCCTACATTACCCCACATTTCCCTAGATATAGAGAGTATAAAAACAATGATCATCGTTTTAAGAGACAAAGAACTGCGTCTTTATACCCCTCCGAATTGCACAAATAGTAAACAAAACGTAGTGAAACACGCTGCTGTAAGTGATTGATACTCAACACATTAAAAAATAGTTGTGTATTTATTTGTTTTATAATAATTAATTTACATATATTTGCACATAAATTAAACAAAAATTATACAAATTATGGGAAACAAATTAGATAAACTTAAGCTAGTAGAGAAAGCATTAACTAGAGATACATTAAACAAATTTTACAACATATCTGTAGGAGACTATATGGTTAGCCTTCAGGGACGTTATAAATCAGGAATGCTTAAAGATATAAACTCTACATTCGATTTAGTTGGAGATGATTGGAACGTAGATAGTGATAACGGATACATCTCTTGTAAACTAGAAGACGCACTGTATTGTTCAGAGATAGGTAAAGTTAGACTAGAGATTACTCTCACTTAAACCTAGACTACTCCTAGAGGCTCATAGTTAATCGCTATGGGCTTTTCTAGGTAGAAAACAATAGTATTAATTAAAATAACACAAATGGAATACACAGTAAGAGATACACAATTCGGTAAGGACTTTGACAAGCCGATGAACATCAACGGTAGAGATGGTAATAAAGGATGGTACAATCTAGTATTATCTATCGCAGAACTAAAGATGTTTATCAGGGGATTAAAGCCACATAGACATTACACTCTCAAAGGTGTGAAAGCATACTTTGGACTAGAGCAATTCAAGTACGACAAGCATGGACTACTAGAATGCCTAGAATCATTCAAGCAGCAGCTTGAGGATTACAATGAGTATGTTCCTGAAAGAACAGAAAGACAATGGAAGAACGGAATATAATACAGATACTCTGATGAGGACTCAGTGTCCGAAACGAGCAGAAATGCTCGTCAGTATCATAAGATACCAATTAAATTAAATAACATGATTACAACAAACAGCTACACACAAACCAAATATACTTGTTATGAGTTAAGCAAGAACAATGTTCTTGGAGTGACTTATTGGGAGACAGATGTCCCTGAAGCAGAGGACAGAAGTACCCCTAGATACCACAACATTGAAGTAGCAAAACTGATGCTAAACAATGACGATGTGACTGAGAAGTTAGAGGGAATATGGGACGATATAGTAGATTATATTAACGAAAACCAATTACAATAATGAGACTAAAAAACAACATCAAATTCGCTAACCACACTGAAGCATGGAACTGTGGTAAAGTATTGTTCAGGATACCATCAAGATGGAATCAGGAGATAATGAAAGAAATACGTTTTCTTCACGATAAAATATTTTCAAAGGAAGAGAACGATGATGGTACAATTAGAATCCGATTGACTAAAGAATGGACAGAACGTCACGAATATATTCTTAAGGACTCAATACATAGTGTTAAGAAAATGTATAAGGACGAATATGCAGATGCTTTCATGAAGCTATTCAGTTGCTCTGAAGAGGATTAAATATCCGAAACACTACGCAAGTAGTGTCAGTAACAAACAAATTAAATGCTATGAATATACTAGAAAAAGCCGTTAATAAAATTGATAGAAAAACACTAGACAATATGTATAACGGAGAAGTAATAAAACTACACAAAAGGTACGAACTATATAAGTACTTTGATTACGATTATTTTGTTCTGAGAGATACAGTAATAGATGAAGAAATATTCACTGTTCAGTATGTTAATCAAGACGATGAGAGTAACGATGAACTTGTCTTTACTGATATATATGGTTATGACGAAATAGAGGAAACACTATGAAGAAATATATAGTAATAGATACATGGAACGGAGAGGGATACTCTTCAGACAATGGAGTAGATACAAAGCAATTCACATACAAGAAATCTGCATACAAATGGGCATATAAAAGAGCATTGAGCCAAGCAGATGGAGACGCAAAGTATGTAACAAGATTCTCGGATGAGTATGCACAAATAGACAAGGGAGTAGACGGAGACGGATATAGCTTTCTAGCATACGATGACAACTATGGAAGTTATCAAGTATGGGAGTTAAAAGATGCTCATGCCTTTATGATTCAATGCAATGTAAATGACTGTGCAATGCTCACAAAGAAACAATATGAAGAGCAAATAGAATGGCTAGACAAAGAGTACGGAGAAGACTTAGAAGAGTATTCGGATACAGAAGAGAATGGAGATAAATTCTATTCTTCTCTTGTTGATGACTACGATTATCAATTTAGACTAATTACTAATTTAAAATAAATAATATGACAGAATTCGATGAGTTAGAAAAGAATATTCAACACTGGTACTACACATACCAAACCATACACAAAAAGATCTCGAGTAGCATGTTTAAAAGCTGCACTCAAGATGAGTACAAAGAGTATACAAATGCAATGACTCAATTAAAAAGAGTTAAGAAGAAATACGGAACTATAGATATTACAGATATAAAAGATTTACATCGTTAATTTGTGTTGTTTGTTCTGCGAGATGCCTCACTATGAAAGTAGTGGGGATTTCGTGGTACAAGACAAATATTAATTAAAATAAATAAAATGGGATACAATACAGATTGGTACGGACAGTTAAAAACTAACCGAGCATTCACTCAAAAAGAATTAGATGAGTGGGATGAGATAACAAACACTAGACATGACAGTGAGTATGAAATGGGAGACGATAAAAGAGAGTTTCCATCAACATGGTGTGGATTCGAGATTGTAAACAAACATGGACATGATGGTGTTTATGATTCAAAGGAAAAGCATGGAGTATATAGATGGATGGGACATGAGAAAACATATCAGGGTAAAAAATGGGCAATAATCTTTTTGAAAAAACTAATTAAGTGGAGTAAGACTGAAGACATATATGCTGAGGGAGAATTAGAATGGAGTGGAGAGAGAGAAAGTGATATGGGAAGACTTGTAGTTGAAAGGGCAGCTGAAGAAATAGGATATCCTCCTGAAGAAAAAATGTTGACGATGCATATTGAGACTGTAGACTTTAAATATAGAAGAGAGAAGACTGCATACGTCTTTAAAGATACACACAAAATAGATACAGATTTAAAAGGCATTAAGAATGTTTAAATTTTGTTTATTAAATATTTAAATGTATATTTACCGAAGTTATTAATTAATATAATATAATATGAAAAAAGTAATAAGAGTAGAAAACGATTATGATAATACAATGGCATGGGAGTTGTATAAAGAACTAATTCAAAACATTGCAGAAGACTTGCCGATATTAATAGAGCAAGACGTCAGCAGACATAAGCATATTCTACCAAAAAGAAGTTATGCGAATTATTTAGGATGGGACAAAGAAGAGTATAATTGTGTTGACTATGCATTTGCTTCAGGATATTGTCAAGGAGATTACCATTCTTTTACATTGAGGATGAAAAACTTTGATTGTCAGAAACATGAGGACTACAAGTTGTTAAAGATTTTACTGCAAAGATACTATACCCATAAACACTCATACATCTGTAGATTGTTTGAAGTATTAGATTCAGGACATGAGTTGGAAACAGAATCAATAAGCATACAGATGACGGATTTAGAGTTTCCTGAGAATAGTGATATTGAAAAAGCAATAATAGATGACGGAAGATTAGAGTATGATAGTGTTGAATTTAATATAGATTAATATGAAAATGGAAAATAAATATTGTGAAAATTGTTTTAATGATGATTTAGATAAATATATTACAGATAAATTTGGAGGAATATATTGTGATAATGAATGTATGGAACAATCTTGGATAGATAAAAATAAAGAATTAGAAGTAATAAGCGTTCGGTATTACGAAACAAGAAGAGGACTGGGATACGAATGCAAAACAAATTACAAAGGTATATCTATTTGGAATGATGGACATGGTGGGCAAACCTACCTCAACTTTGATTTGAGAGACAAATCCTTTAATCCAAAAGATTATGAAGAAATGACAGAGGGGAGTTTAGAAGAATTGATAAATGATTATGAATATAAAAAACAATAAAGTGAAAGAAAAAATAAAATTTCAAATAGAAGAATTCGAATTAGGCGGAATTTCTGCCTTTGAATTAATAAATAGAATTATTAAAATAATAAATGAATATTAAATATGAAAACAGAAAAATTCAATAAAAAAGATCTAGCAATACAAAAAATAATTCAAGAAGAATTAATAGATATTGATGTAGATAGATACTATAGTACATACGGATTTGTTAATAAAAACGGATTACAAGAGTTAGCAAATTGGGTACTCGGAAACGGTACAGAAAATAGTTGGGATGCTTCAGACGATAGCGAACAAATCCAAAAGCTGTGTGATGCAGTAGAAAAGGGAAAGTATGTTGTTAGTGTGCTTGAAGCTAATATAGAGAACGACATTGACGTAAGAATTGATGATGGCTACTATACTATCAGAGACATTAACAAAGTAATTGATGATGTTGAATATGGTAATGAAGACTCATGGGTAGCAATTCAAAAAATAAAAGAAATAATAAGTTAACTTTGTAAAAAAACTTATGAAACAATTTGTTATATCTTCTGAAGTAAGTAGCAAAAATTTTTCAAACGACATCAGCTTAGAGAAAAACTGTGTACAAGTAGTAGACAGTAACATCTCTTTAGCTGATTTTGTTTTTAATACCCAAGAATATATAAATGACTATGTGTTTCCAATAGTTAATATAAACACTAATTCATTAATAGAAGTAAAGCCAATAGATTGGATAGAATCTGAAGAGTATATTACACATCTATTTTCAAGAGTAAGGACAGAGTATAATGGCTATATTATACACTATAATAATTGCTCAGTAGCATGGTACAAAGAGCATGGAGAACTATACAGACTATGCGTTAAAATTGCAGAACTAAGAAGTGAAGACTGTGTGTTGGTGTCTTCTCTTAAAACAAATGAAGTACATATTTTAAATAAAGAAGTATCAATGAAGTTTTTAGATAGCTTGTGGCTTGTCACACAGTTGTACGAAGAGCAAGTAATTCATAAGTATTACTATACAGAAGAAGAAAAAAAAGATCACTACACAAACCTTTGGAAAATTCATTATGAAAGAGAATGTCAGCATGTAGATAATTTTTATGTGTATAATCAAACGACAAGGGGAGATATAAAACAATTTAGATTAGCTAGTAAAACAAAAACAGAACGATACAATAGATTGACAAAAAAACTACATAGCTTTAATGAATTTATGTGTCCAGTAAACTATTTCTTTCCAAAAGAAAAGCTAGACTATAATGATTATGATATGAATTCAGGAGAAGTTATTGAGTACACAAACAAAGATTATGCTGAAGAAAAACACAAAGAAAACGCATTATTAGTGACAATTCTTAGAAGTGAAGACGATTTGACAAAACTTTTTTAGAAAACATTAGGTATTAATCAAAATTTGTTGTAATATTACACACTAATTGAACTAAATATAATATAGGTAGGTATTTATGATTAAATCAGGTACATAAACTAAGTTATACCTGAACTACTCTACAACTTGTAGATACAAGGATAAACAAAGCCGACTTATTTATTTAGATACGAGTTGATGTTAGGCGAAATCAACAATGTAATTAGAAACTGTATGGCGTGTTTCTTTCTCGTTTTTTTTAAACTTAAATTATAAAAAATGGATAAAGACTACAGAAAATTTTTAAGCAATTACAAGTACAGAGTATTAGACTACAATTCATGGAGCGAGTATGTTAAAAACGAGTACCAGAAGATGAGAGAGAAAAACCTTGCTACCAGACAGAAGAAAGAAAGAGAGCAAATAAAAGAGACTCCTTTAAACTTTAATTGGTAATGAAAGAAGTACATGAGTTAATTCTGAAAGAAAAGCTAAAAGAAAAGCCAAACATTAAATATATTCAATGGCTACAAAAACTTAATCAGAATATTCTTAAAGATATTATCATAAAAAACTATACAAAATAAAGACTGGGAATAATCCCTAAAATTTTATAGGTATAAGAAACCTTAATATTAAATGTTTTAGTCTTTATCTATAGGGGAGTGGTTATAAAGGCATAAGCCAACAATACGTTAATACTATTAACTGCTCCCTTATAAAAATCAAATTAAATTAAATGAACGAATCAGCATCATACCTTGTAGGCTCTCTAGTTAAGAAAAGAGAAAGAAAATTAGACAATATATATAATAGAAGAAATTTTATAGATCTTAATAATTTCTTTAAAGAAACAGATAAAATAGAAATAAAAGGTAAATTTGTATCTGCTTGTAAATATCCTATGCCTATACCTGAAAGAGTTCTTATTAAGAATGATATGAGTAAGTATAAATTAAATAAAAAATTAACCGAAGAATATATAAATCGATATGAAAGAAATAAGACAAAAGCCTAATTATTATATAGGCAAGAATGGTTATGAAGCCGAGCAAGTAGTGTATGGATTTTCTTGCTCGTACAATGTAGGTAATGCAGTTACATATCTTTTAAGAGCAGGAAAGAAAAAAGAAGAGGGAATGAGTATTGTACAGAAACATATAGAGGATTTAGAAAAAGCAATACACCATCTTCAATATGAAATAAAAAATTTAAAAAAAGAAAATAAAATAAAATGAAAAGAGAAATATTTGACAAGTATGCTACTGCAATAGCAGATAGGTTTCACTTAACACTGGATGAAATGTTTACTAAGAGCAAGAAAAGAGAGGTGGTTGACGCAAGACAAATGTTGTATTTTTTATCTAGAGAACGTCCTATAAGAATATCATATATACAAAAGTTTATGGAAGAGAACGGACACACAGTTTCACACTCTACTATTATTCATGGTTACAATATAGCAAAGGAGCATGTTGACAATGACAGTGACTATGCTGAAGTAGTTAGCCAACTTAAGAATGTATAACATCAACGACATATACACACAAGCATCAAATGATGAGTCAATTAGAATTGAAAGAAATTCTAATGTTAGCTTTATTAATGTTGGTGTAAAGATAAGTAAGTATCCTAGCAAAACAGAAATTTTAAATTGTTCTAAAAATGGAGATTACTTTCAAGAAATAACATCAGACGAGTATAATATGTTTTATAATCGTGGATGGTATGAAGGCTGCATAATTTTAGCTATCTCAAACTGCGTAAGAAAGTTAAAGATGATTAAGGTAAAAATGCAGGAAGAAGTTAATCAAAGAAAAAACGATAAGTTTATTAAAAATTTAAAAACAAAACGGGAGTTTGTTATGAATAAATATTCTTATTATAGTCAAAAACTAATTAAACTAAATAAAAATGACAAAATTAAAAACAGTAAATATAAAGGGTAAAGAGTATGTTGAAGTTCACACAAGATTAAAATACTTTAGATCTAAATACCCACAGTACACCATTGATACCGATACAATAGAAAAAACAGTAGACACTGTAATGTTTAAGGCGGTAATTAAAAACGAAGAAGGTAGAATTATAGCTTCAGGACATGCAGAAGAGAGAAGAGGCTCATCATTTATTAATAAGACATCATATGTAGAAAACTGTGAGACATCAGCATGGGGTAGGGCTCTAGGAAACTTTGGAATAGGTTTAGAGACAGCAGTGTCATCGTATGACGAAGTGGCTAATGCTATTAAGAATCAGTCACCTAAAGAAAAGCCACCAGTAAAAACTACTAAATTAAAATTGGTTGTTGAAGATGAAAATTGGGATAAAGTTCTGAAGTATATGGCTCAAAATAAAGCCTTAGGGTTAGACAAGCTAGTAAACAACTTAGAACAAAAGTACAATATCAAGGCATCAGTTAAAAAGGAACTTTCAAAACATATTAAATAATGATAGTGCCTTATAACTACACAGACAAAGTTGTCTCTGAAATTGCAGAGAAACTAAAAGATGACTCTTCATATTATGGAGAGTACGGAAAGCAATGGTTGTCAAATTCAGATATAAAAAACTTACTAGACAATCCAAGAATGTTTGGTAAGCCTCAGGCTGAAACAAAAGCAATGTTAGAGGGTAGGTATTTTCATACTGCTATCTTAGAAAAAGACAAATTAAAAGATTTTGATATTGTAGATGTATCTAGTCGTAACACAAAAGCATACAAAGAGCATATAGCACACAATGACAATAAAATGTCTCTTCTTCATCATGAAGTTGAAGCATTGAAAGATTTAGTTGATGCAATGCTATGTAATTTAGAAATGTACGATGAGATATACAAAGAAGGAAACCAATATGAAATTCCTATGGTAAAAATGATCATGGGATTAAATTGGAAAGGCAAAGCTGATATAGTTTGTCATGATAAGCTAATTGATTTAAAAACCACATCGGATATAAATAAATTTAGATCTAGTGCATATCGTTATAATTATGATAGTCAGGCATATATATATCAAGAGTTGTTTGGATTACCTCTGCAATTCTATGTAATAGATAAATCAACTTATCAGTTAGCTATCTTTACACCTACTGAAGAATTTATTCAAAGAGGTAAAGAGAAAGTTGAAAACGCAGTCTTTATCTACAACACTTACTTTAGTAAAGATTCAGAAGAAAACATAAATCAATTTGTTTTACATGAAACACTTTAGAAACATAATGATTCATCGAAAAATATTTTTTGTTTTTAAAATAGTTTATAAGGTAATAAAATATTATCTTTCAAAGCTATCTTGGAAAAGAGAAATATTTATAGTAGAAGTTCCAACTACTATGGAAAACGAGCAGCAAAAACAAAAGTTAATGGCTGAGGTTTTAGAAATTTTGGAGCAACAAATTAAATTAAAATAAATGGAAGATAAAATTTATGTAGGTAGCGGAACTGAAAAGTTTGACGGCAACCTTGTTTCTTGCAGTTTATGTTTAAGCGACCTTCCTTCCGAGCATATTTTTGAATATAGCGGAAAGAAGTATATTAAACTTAATGTGCAAAAGAAAAAGCAAGCTGATGAGTATGGCAAGACTCATTATGTTGCTGTTGACACTTGGAAACCCGAACCCAAGAAAGATGAAGTACAAGAAGAAAAAGACTTGCCTTTCTAATAATTGTGAAGAGGAGGTCGAAAGACCTCCTTTTTTTTTAATAAAATATAATGGAGATAACAATATTCAAAGACATAAAAAACACATCTCAACCTTTTTACAGAAATGTAGAGTTAGTTCTAAATAGAATAGAGCAGGGAAACTCAAAAGACATAGTAAAAAAGATTAGAGCAGAAAAAGATAAAGAAAAAAGAAACGAATTAAAAAAACTTTTACCAGCAATTTGTTTTAGTGGCAAGTTTACAAAGCGTAATGACACATCCTTAACACAACACAGTGGATTAATTTGTTTAGATTTTGATGGGTACAAAAATGATAAAGACTTACTAGAAGAAAAAGAGAAGTTAGCTAAAAACAAATTTATATTTGCAGTTTTTATTTCTCCAAGCGGAAAAGGTTTAAAGGCATTAGTGAAAATACCTAAAGAATTAGACAACCACAAAAACTATTTTAATTCTTTAAACAAACACTTTAACTCTCCTTACTTTGACACTACATCTAAAAACATATCAAGAGTATGTTATGAAAGTTATGATCCTTTAATTTTTATAAACTTAACGTCTAGCGTGTGGGATATAATAGATGCTCCTGAGTTTGTAGAGTTTAACAAGTACAAAGACAAGCCAACCATACCAGTAACAGATGAAAATAAAATTGTAGAGATTCTATTGAAGTGGTGGGAGAACAAGTATGGGCTTGTTAATGGAGAAAGAAACAATAATGTGTATATACTGGCTGCCGCCTTTAATGATTTTGGAGTACCAAAAAATTTAGCTGAATACGTTATGGGTAATTTTAGTAGTAATGATTTTAAACATCATGAAATTAAAAGAACAATAGACTCAGCTTACGCACAAGTGCAGAATTTTGGGACAAAGTATTATGAAGATGAAGATAAGGTAAACAAGGTCAAGCAACAATTAAGACGAGGAGTCTCAAAAAAAGAAATCCGATGTCAATTAGAGGACGAAAAAATTGATGTCGATGAAATTGAAAACGTAATAGTTCGTCTTGAAGAAGAGCAGTCTAATTATAAGTTTTGGACTAAAAATGAAAAGGGAGTAATAAAGATAGTACACATACTTTTTAAAAACTTTTTAGAAGACAATGGTTTTTACAAGTTTAATCCTGAAGGAAGTAAAAGTTATGTTTTTGTAAGAGTCACTAATAATCTTATAGACCATACATCTGAAAAAGAAATCAAAGATTTTGTTTTAACATATCTTTTGTCCGTTGATGACTTGTCTGTGTACAATTACTTTGCTGAACACACTAGATACTTTAGAGAAGAGTTTCTTACATTACTATCTTCTATAAATGTTTTTTTTATTGCAGACACTAAAGATACAGCTTATTTGTATTACATGAATTGTGCTGTAAAAATTACAAAGAATGATATTGTTCTTATAGACTACTTAGATTTGGGTGGTTATGTTTGGAGAGACCATGTCATTGATAGGTCATTTACCCTTTGTAAGGTTGGAGAATGTGATTATAAAACTTTTATATCAAATATTTGTGCGGATGATAAAAACAGAATAAATTCAATGGAGTCTACTATTGGATACTTATTGCATGGATGGAAAAACCTATCTTATTGTCCCGCAGTAATATTAAACGATGAAGTTATATCTGCAAACCCTGAAGGCGGAACGGGTAAAGGGTTGTTTATGAATGGATTATCTAAAATGAAAAAAAATGTAACAATAGACGGAAAAAGTTTTACTTTTGAAAGGTCTTTTGCTTATCAGTTAGTTTCTGCCGACACACAAATACTTTGTTTTGATGATGTAAAAAAATCATTTGACTTTGAAAGGTTGTTTAGTGTTATTACTGAGGGATTAACATTAGAAAAGAAAAACAAAGACGCAATTAAAATTCCATTTGCTAAGTCTCCTAAAGTTGCTTTGACTACAAACTATGCTATTAAAGGAGAAGGATCTTCTTTTGAAAGAAGAAAGTGGGAGTTGGAGTTGGCTCAACATTACACTAAAGACTTTACACCTCTTGTAGAGTTTGGTAGACTTATGTTTGGAGAGTGGGATGACAACGAGTGGTGTCAGTTTGATAATTACATGATACAAAATTTACAAATGTATTTAGAGCATGGTATGTTAAAAAGCGAGTTTGTTAATTTAAAGATGAAAAATTTAATAAGAAGTACCGACCATGTGTTTATTGAATGGTGCGGATTAATTGGTGGTGGCAAATTTAATGACAAGCTGAAGCCTGATAGCAGAATATACAAGCCTGACCTTTATAAAGATTTTATAGAAGAGAATCCTGACTTTGCTCCTAGATCAAAAGACACTGTATCAAGAATTAAGTTTTATCAATGGGTCAAAAAATTCTGCTTGTATTATTATAAAGTAGAGGCTGAAGAGGGAAAGGATTTAGGTGGTAGATATTTTTATTTCAAAACTATTGATGTTTAATTTTAGAGATTATCAAGCGGACATTATAAATAAGGGGGTAGAAATTATCTCTGTTTATAAATTTTTATACTTAGCTATGGAGGTTAGAACTGGTAAAACTCTAACTAGCTTAGGAATTGCAAACCTTATTGATTCAAAAGAAGTTTTATTTATAACAAAAAAGAAAGCTATATCAAGCATAGAAGATGATTATAAGTTATTAAAAGCTAAGTTTAATATTTTGGTTATTAATTATGAGTCGCTACATAAAGTAAAACAGACTGGCTGGGATTTAGTAGTTTGCGATGAGGCTCATACACTGGGAGCTTTTCCAAAGCCAAACAAAAGAGCTAAGCAAGTAAAAGAAATATTGCTTAGATCTAATCCTTATGTTATATTGCTTAGCGGAACACCTACTCCTGAATCTTACAGTCAAATGTATCATCAGTTGTATGGTATAACTAACAGTCCATTTAAAAGATTTAAAAATTTCTATGCTTTTTCAAAAGAGTATGTATTAGTCAAGCAAAGAAAAATTAACGGTATGTTTATTAATGATTACTCTAAAGGTATGAAGTCTATACTAGACGAAATTTCTAGATTTAAAATAAGCTACACGCAAAAATCGGCGGGATTTAAAACAGAAACTAATGAAAAGATACTTTATGTTAATTTAAATAGAATTACTCAAGGGTTAATAACTCGCTTAAAAAAAGATAGAGTCATAGAAGGAGACGGTGAACTTTTGCTGGCAGATACTCCTGCAAAGTTAATGACTAAAGTACATCAGCTTTGCTCAGGTACTGTGAAGTTTGAAAGTGGTAACGCTATGACAATAGATTTTACTAAAGCAAAATTTATACATAAATATTTTAAAGGTAAAAAGATAGCAATATTTTATAAGTTTACTCAAGAGTATAAAGCTTTAAAAGAAATATATAAAGAACAGATTACTAATGACTTAGAAGAATTTAAAACCACAGACAAATGTATTGCTTTACAAATTGTTTCTGGAAGGGAGGGTATAAGTTTAAAAGAGGCATCGTGTTTGGTTTATTACAACATTGATTTTAGTGCTACATCCTACTGGCAAAGCAGAGATAGGATGACAACTAAAAACAGAACACATAATAATATTTTTTGGATATTTAGTAAAGATGGAATTGAGAATGATATTTACAAAGCAGTTGTTAAAAAGAAAGATTACACCCTTTCTCATTTTAAAAGAGATTTATTAGATTTGTAATATGACTGAGCAGCAGATACAAAAAAAACGTATAGCTCAATTAGAAAGCGAGGGTTATTACGTTATCAAACTAACAGTCACAAACAAAAACGGCATCCCTGATCTTATAGCAATCCCTAGAGGATCAAATGTTTTGTTTTCAGAAATTAAAAAACCTAAGGGTAAGTTATCAGAGTTACAAAAATTTAGAATAAAAGAACTTGAAGAATACGGAATACAGACAGAGATTTATAGAGGCTAAAGGTTATGACGTAGAAGATTATTTTATGGATAATCTTTCTGAAATGAATTTATACACTGCCTTAAAGATTGCGACTTTTATAGAGAAAAATTTACAAAGTATACAAGTTACAAAACTAAGGTCAACTGTTTTGGGGGGATGTATTGTTCATAGTATTGGAGAACCAATAACTTTTGCAATAGAAATGGTACGCAAACAAAACTACTACACTACCTTAACTGATGTGTCTTTAATTGACATGGATGAGTATTTAGATCTAATGTTATTAGATTGTTATATAAAACCTATAAAATAATTAGGCTGAACCAATTATTTTTTTATATTTGATAAAATCAAGTATAAATGCCACGAGTAGCTCCAGAAGATATTTCAACCATCACACATATTAAGTATGTAAGTGAAAGTATTCATGACTTTGGAGATGAATTGTATGAGGATTTAATGGAGAGAGATCATGAAAAGGCAAAAAAAAATGCTCAAAAGCTAATAAAAGTATTGGCTGATCTAATTCAATCCCTATCTGATGAAATCTAACAAAGAGTACGGCAAAAGACTAAGACTTTCTCCTGAAGAAGTAGACTATATATTACAAAAGAGAGCGACTAATCTAGACAATATAAATAATAATACTGCATTAGATGTACATTGTGAAGAGAGAGGTATAGACAAGAAAGATATAGTTAGTGTTAAGCACTGGCAAAGCGGGAGCGGAGACTACAGGTTCTCTATTGTAACAAAAGAGAACTTAGGATTAGATGAGGAGCAAATATTTGGTAAAGTAAATGATTTTATTTCTAACTACTCACCAGATTATATTCCTCTTAAAAATTACAGAGAACGCAAAGGCGGTCACTTACTGGTTGTAAATCCATCTGATATACACATAGGAAAGTATGCTCATGAGAAGGAAACAAATCAAGAGTATAATAATGATATTGCTGTTGCAAGGGTTATAGAGGGCGTTAAAGGACTTATTGATAAAGCTAAAGGGTTTGATATAGATAGGGTTTTGTTTTGTATTGGTAATGACGTACTCCATATCGACAATGTATATTCAACCACCACCAAAGGGACTTATCAGGATACAGATGGTAAGTGGTGGGAGCATTATGAGATTGCCTTAATGTTATATGTTAAGTGCGTTGAGATGCTTAGAAAGATTGCACCAGTAGATGTTCTTCATAGTATGAGTAACCATGACTACCAGTCTGGATACCACCTAGCCCACACATTAAAAAGTTGGTTTAGAAAAGCTACTGATGTCACTTTTGATATTAGTGTTGCACATCGTAAATACTATCAGTATGGTAGTAATTTAATTGGCTTGGAGCATGGGGATGGTGCTAAGATGGTAAATTTACCCTTGTTGATGGCACAAGAGCAACCTTTACTCTGGTCGAAAACTACACATAGGTATTTTTACCTACACCACATACACCATAAGGTAAAGCATAAATGGTTAGACGCAAAAGATTATATTGGAGTAACTGTAGAATACATGAGAAGTCCATCATCATCTGATAGTTGGCATTCTCGCAAAGGTTTTACTGGAGCACCTTTGGCTTGTGAAGGATTTATTCATAGTAGATTAACAGGGCAAGTTGCTCGCTTAACTCATTATTTTTGATGCTAGTAATATTTTGGCCTAGTTAAATGAAAACATATTTTATATTATATACCTTAAGAAATGGTAAGCAAGAAAGCGTTACAATAGAAACTAACGATCTATTTAATTCTTTGTTTCAATACGAAAGAAATAGAGATCTTGAAAGTTGGGATCTCATTCGTTTAATTCCAAAATAAACCCTGAGATTGTTTTTTCATTTCAACAAGTACCTGACATTTTTCATATTCTTCTGTGTATATAAAATGATTCATTAAGATTTCATATACTGGATGATCTGAGTTTAATATAGGCTCATCAGGATTGTGTACAAAGTAAACATCATCATCTGTTTTAAAAAAGTCTTCTAACTTTTTCTTTCCAGTTACCAAAAGGTAAGAGTTGTTCATGCATTTATCTTCGTCAAACATTATCTTTTTTGTCTTGGTCTTGTTGGTTTTTTAGGTCTTTTTTTCCCAGGATTTGCATCTTTCCACTTTCTTACATTTCTAGAATACTCATTGTATTTTTTAAGATCTCTTTCATACTTTTTTAAATCCTGCTTGTAAATTACCCTATAGTATTTTGCCCTGTTAGTCTTTTTTAATTTTTTTAATTCATCTTTAGTGTAAGTTTTGTCAGGTTTTCTTTTCAAATCTTTATATATATCAGCTAATAAAACTTTTCTAACATCTCTATACAATGGTACAAATCCTGTGTTACCTAAAATCTCTACAGGTATTCTTTCGTTTATTTCTCTTGTTTGTCTTTCTCTAGCTTCACTTGTTTTTCTTGTAGGTTCAGTAAGTTTTTTTAGAGCAAAGGCAGCAGATTTTACTGGTGGAGAGTAAGGCCCTAAGAAGTTTGGTACAATTTTACCAGCATCCATTCCTCTACCAGATTTATAGTCTTGACCAGTTCTTACTAATGGAATTATATTATACTGTATTGCATCTCTATACTGATCGTATTCACCATCACGAAGTGCATCTCCAAACTCTGCATTTAGCATTTCTATATTGTAATTTTGTATTGTTTTAAAAGCATTACCAAAGTTTCTTCCAACTATTAAAGACGTAAAGGTTGTTGCTAAGGCTTGACTTACCTGTTGATCAAAATCTTTTTCTTCGTCTTCGCTCTCTACACCAAATGCTTCTAGCATTAATTCTCCTGCAACTTTAATTCCTAAAGAGTATGCTGTCATTCTTAAAGTTACGGCAGCCATTAACTTAGCACCTTCAGCCCTAGATATACTGCTGTCTCCGTAGGCAAATGTGTTTTGCATAACTCCTGCTAAACCAATTACAGATGTGTCATACTCCTGCTTTAAAAATGTAGTCATAAAATTATTAAAGTTTACCCAAAGCTCTTCAATACCTTTTGCATCTTTACCTTGTAGTCTTGACATAAATGGATTGTCTGTAGCTCCAATTAAAGTAACAAACTCATCAGCTTCTTTCATAGCAGCATCTAAAGCATCTTTGTTTTCGGTTATATATGTTTCATCATTAGCTGCAATCTTGTTATAATCTATATCCCTGCCAGTTATTTCTTTAAATGTATCAGACAGTTTTCCTAGTAAAAAAGGTTTCATCACCATTTTGTCAGGGCTACTTATTAATGTATCAGCTATAAGAGCTGTAAAGTTTTGAATTTTTTTACCAGTAGCATCCCAAACCCCCATTACCTTTTCTTTGGCTGCACTTACAAATCTTTCTCCTTTGTATGATTTTTTATTTAACAATTCTAAGTCTACTTTAGAAGACATAAGATTTGTTCCAGTAACCCTTGTAATTGTTTTACTACCTAGATTTGTTAAAACATTATTTAACTCTTCTACAGAAAGCTTGTTTCTTTTTGCAAGTCCTGAAGCAAAAGTTTTTGGGTGTACTGCTGCAAACATCATATTTGACAAGTATTCTACTCCAGCCCTGTAAGAACTAACTAACATTGTTCTGTAACCCAGTTTTTGTAATGAGGACTGAACCATTTGCATAAAGCTGTTTTCTACAAAATTACTTCCCAATACATTTTGTACTGACTGTCCGATTGCTTTATCAATTGACTCTAAAAACATTTGCACTTCTGCTGGTGGACTTCCTTTATAGTCTTCTATAAGCTTATCTTTCAACGCTTTAAATGTTTGTTTAGCTTTTCTGACTGGTGTGGTCATGTAGTAATCTAAATTTGTAAACTTAGAACCTCGCTCTGATGCGTTTATTGCACTGGTATAAATAGGACTTACCAATCCTGTTCTTTCAATTCCCGACTTAGACTTTGTAGATGGTCTTCTATTTGCATCTGTGCTATTTATAAAGTCACTTATTACATCTTTATTTATATCAACTCTCTCTCTACTCTTTGGTCTTACAGATATATGTGTGTAGTTTTGTCGTGCTATAAATGCAGCGTCTCTTTGTTGAGCTGCGTATACTGCCTTTCCTGTATTATCAATATCTATTTGTTGTAATATTTTTAACGCTTCTTTTTCTTGTTTATTAAACTTATTGTATATACTACTTACACTTACATCTTTTTTATCGTAGTCTTTTCTAATCTTTTTTAATACCTCAACCTCTCTTTTACTTTGAGGATCGTATAGTTGGTTTGCCTCCAAGTATTGAATAGTAGCATCTAACCATTCTATTGCTGGTTTTACTTTATTATCTGTCAATCTATTTGTATCATACTCAAGCTGTATTCTATAAAACATTAGTCTTGCATCGGCTTCAGCTACCTTATTCTGAGAAACAACTCCTAACTTAGTGTTTGCTTTTTCTAACAGCTTTCTAGCTTTGTCTCTTAATTTACTTTCTTTTTGATTACTAACTTCCATTTGCTGTTGGTTTACAGCCATGTCATTAAAGAAAGCGTCAAACATTTTTTTTGTGTTAAAGTCTCCAAATAGTCTGTCTATGTTAAAGAGCTGACCTCTTTCTAATGCGTTATAAAATTTAGATTGTTTATTAAAAGGATTAAAAGTTTTAAGTTTTGAATACATCCCTTCTATTGTAGGTAACTTTATTTTTTTATTTTTAATATCACTAACTATTGGTGCAGCATCTCTTTGAGCTTTTATTTTAGATATTAATCTAGACATTATACCTGGAGCATAACCATTATTAATAGTGTTGGCAAGTCTAATTATATTATTTAAGTCTTCATTAGGTAACCCTTCCAAAGCCTTTTGATTTTTAATTAACTTTATAAACTCTCTGATATCCTCTCTTGTTTTTCTAAAAGGAAATGATGTTAATCCCGAATCTATTCTTTCTTCCTTTATTTTAATTTTTTTAACTCCCTCAATAAGTTTTTTTCTTTCATCTGCTTTTTGTTTATCAGTCTTTACAGTCTTTACTCTAGGGTTTATTGTGTCTCTATATACTCTCATAATAGAAACATCACTTTCTGTTATTAAATCATTATCCAATAAAAAGTCTATAGTTTTTTTATAAGCTACAGTTCCCTTTGGACTTATTATCACATTATCTAAGAACAAAGCTATCAGCTGAGGTATTCTAGAATACACATTGTTCATGGCTTCTAATACCCTACGAGATTTTACAGCAACCAAACCAGCGTCCTCAGCATTATCTAACATTACAAGTCTATCGCCTAAACCATCTATTATATCTTTATAATCTTGATACACTTCTTCTGGTACTACTGATGGATCTATAGTAACCACATCTCTAAGTAAACTTTCTAGAGTTATGTCTTTACCACTAATAGCGTCTGAAATAATTCTACCAATACTTCTTTTTAAATTTTTAGCAGCTCTCTTTGCTTTAGTTCTTAACGTACTAAATTCAGCTTGTCTGTCGGCATCCGTAATTATTTTTTTAATTTTTTCTACAGTCTCATTTCTTGCGGCTTTATTTGCAAAAGCATCTTCTTCAACTACCAATCCTAATATCTCTCCAATTTGTTTATTACCGAGTCTACCATCGTTTTTTAAAGTTTTTAAATATTCTCTTATTGTTCCTAAACCTTTCTTAAATCCTTGATTTAAACCTTTTAAAATATTTGTTTCAACCTCTGCAACTAACTGAGGATCTTGAGATATAAATAAAAAAGTTTGATTCTCATCTTTTGTTTGAGTTTCTTCCGTAGTTTTCTTTTTTGTTTTCGATCTTGGAATTTTTTCTGCTGATATATCAATAGACGCATCTTCAGACTGTACGTCCTTAGGAACATTAGCTATAAATTGCCCACCCATAGCAGATCTAGCAGCAGGTGTTTTATCTCTTTCCCCTAAAGGTGTTTGATTCATTTTAGGGTTTGCTGGTTTAGCTTTAGGATATATTTTTCTTACGTCTACACCATTATCAAAAACCATAATAGGAGTTCCTGGTAAAGAAAAAGGGTAGGCTGGATGATAGCCAGGGTCATTCTCATTTAACCTTACCACCTGTCCATCTTTATCAAATTGAATTGCAGACACTACGTCTCCGTACTTTATATTTTTTAATGCAGGATCATTAACCACACTCTCTATATTACCGTCAATAGTTTTAAGTGGTGAGAAAGGATATATTCCAAACTTTTCAAAAGACTCTTTACTCATAAAGGTTCGTGCAAACTCACCTCTTATTTCAAAATTAGTTGTTTTAAACAAATCTTGTAGCTCTTGATAATCCTTAATTTGTGTTGGTAAACCTTTCTTTTGTAGTCCTTGTGCAACTTTTGTGAGCTTAAGTTTTTGATTTATAAAGTCAACCATTTCTTTTGGTGAAGCTCCTTTTTCTATTGCGTTTGCTATTTCAGCATTTAAGAAATCATAAAACTGTAAGTTACCTGAAACCCCAGCTGGTGCTTGAGCCATTACTAAACCAACGCCATCACTTGATGTTATTTTTTGTAAAACTTTTTTTGCTGCTGTCTCATTTGAAAACACCCATGCAGAATTACTACCTTGTGATTGTGATCCATATGGATACATAAAACCACCATTAAACATAAACTTAGTGCCTGATGGACTTTCTATCATTCCATAAGTAGCTTGATCAGCTGCAAAAACAAATGCGTTTGATCCGCTCAACTCATTTATATCACCCCTTCTAATTGAGTTTACATCAATACCACCTCTATCTATTTGTTCTGCATTGACTTCTATTGTGGGCCCATCATTATTTATGTTGCTCGGTATAGGGCCATCAGCTCCTTCTACTGGTCTACCCATATCAGCAACATCAAATGCACTAAAGTCTACACTTTCAACTTCATTTCCTTGTGTTATGTCTTCTGCTAGAGTTGTTAATAGTTCTTTTAAGTTTTCCTCGGTAGCTACAAAATCTCTAGTAAGTTCTTTTAGCCCTGGAGTAGATGGTGCAAAAAAGTCTACTACTTTTTGTACCCATGTTTTTACAGTTTTTTTCTCTGGTGCCTTTAATGTGTCATAGTTTTGAGCCATTGCTCCCATAAACTTTGTAAGCACTTCTTCGTTACGCTTATTAGGTTTGTACTGCTTTATAAAAACATCAATTTCTTTATTAAGCTTTGGGTCTTTAATTTGATTTCTTAAAGTCTCCGCCATATTTTTTGTAACATTACCTAATTTGGCAAACTGGTTTGCTAATAAAGCATGAAACACTTCGTGTGCAATAGTCTGTTCGGTAGCAAGCGGCATATTAATATGAATATCATTACTAGAAGAACTGTAGTGTCCCCTAGAAGATGGTTTACTCCCAAAACCATAACCTCTCTGATAACTTTTTTGTGTTTTATGTAATACTATATTGGTTCCTGGCAGAAGTTTAGCCATTGCTATAGCGGCATTTTCTGCCCTAGTAATCAGAGCCTTTTCATTATCCTCTCTGTTATTAAGATTACCATCTTTATCTTTTGTTCTTCCTACACCATAATCATTCACATAAGCTTCATCATCCCTTCCTTTACTCTCTTGATCTTCAACAATATAAACTCTATCGCTTTTTTTACTTTGAATTCCTTTTAAAGATTTTTTTCCTTTACGTTCAGAGTTTTGCTTATCTATTAGTCTTTGTGAAAATTTTTTATTTTTAGTGGTGTATGAACCTTGTCTGTCAAATGTATTTAAAATTATTGTTCCATCATCATTTAAAACAACAGTTTCAGATCCAGCACGCCTACCACCTTCTCCAAGACCCTCAACCAGTGGGGCTTCTACCGCATCAACAGAAGTCTCCTCATCTGTTATACCACTTAGTTTAGATATCTCTTCCTTTATTTCTTTTAATCTTTTTTTACCAGCTTCTGTTGTAGCTCCAATAAAATTATTTTTTTCAATTTCTAAACTAATAATCTTGTCAATGTTTTTATTGTTCTTAACACCAGCTGCTTCTAATTTTTGTCTTATATTTTCTCCTGTAATGATAAGCATCTTTCTGTCATCGTATCTTTTTTTCAAATCAGGATCATTTGAGATTGTATAATTCAACCCCATAAATGTTACATCGTCTGTATTATCAATAGTATCAATAACATCTTCTTTGGTTTGAGCAACACTCTCTCCCTGTGCATCTATTAATTTATACGATGGTGGAAATAAAAAGCTTTCTGCTTTATTTAACATTGCTTTTTTAACTGGAGTAGTAACTGGGTCGGTTACTTTATTAATAGCATAACTTATTGGTGCCTTACCTACACCACCAAGAGTTTCAAATCCTATCTCTCTTACATCTTGTTCTTGCCCTACTAATGCTCTGGCAGCTGACTCACCTACACCACCGCCAATCATTTCGGAAGCTAAGTTTGTTCTTAAAGCTCTGCCACCAACTAATCCTTTTGCCTTTATCACTCGACCACCTATTCCTAAAGACAATCTATCAATAATACCAATAGCCGCACCTCTTCCTACAGACTTTTTCCAGACTTTGTTAAAGGCGTCTTCATTATTTAAGATAGCCTTTATTCCATCTTCATTAAATTCTAAGTCTTCTCTTTTGTCAATCTCTTCTTTTATAAACTCAGCAAACGAAAGACTAGATTCTAATGCTCCTGATGCCATAGCAAATGCTGTTCTTAATGTTCCTGGATTAAATGCCCCTACTACAGCACCTGGTGCAGCTCCTATCCCCCCAGCTAAAGCACCTGTACCAGCTCCATAAGCTGCTCCTGCTGCTATTGTTGCTCCTCCAGCCGCTAACGATGCTGGATTAAGTAATTGTGTTATTGTTTGTGCACCTATCTGTAGTATAGCTGACGGGTTTTTTGCAATACCTTCTAAAAAACCAGCAAACTTATTATCAGCTTGATCATAAATTCTGTTAAAATTCATCATCTCATCTGTAGTTCCTTGGTTTTGTAATGATTCTTGTGACTGTAAAAAAGCTTCTATCTGCTCATCAGTGGCGTCACTACCACTTAGCATAAGGGCTGCGGCTTCATCAGCTGTGTTACCCTGCATAAGACCCTGCTTACCAGAACGATATATATCTCCAATAAGATCTGTTACTGAATTTTTACCTACTAACTGTTCTAGGTATGTATCTTTTTCTTGAGAACCTTCTATAAAAAAATCACCACTACCATAAAGCTCTTTAGTTTGGTCTCTTTTTACTGGAACGACTTCTGTTCTTTGAATTCCGAACTCATCAAATCCATCATCAACAACTTCTTCTTGTTGTTTTTCTTGTTTAAATGGAAGCCCTGTTGTTGGGTCTATTGGAGCTGTTGGTTCGTTTGAAAATTCCGATGAAAAAGGATCCTGACTTGGTTGTGTAGGAGATTCCATAGGCTCCTGAACCCCAGTAGGTTCGGAAGAGTCTTTTTTTTTTAAGTTGTAAGAGTTGTTAAAGTCTTCAAATGATTTTGTAAATAATTTGTCTCTTTTTACAACATCATAAACTTGCTTTACATATTTTGGGTCTTGAAATTTTTTTTGAAAATCTTCAAAAGACTTAGTATAATACTTCTCCCGTATTAATACATCGTATAATTGTTTTAGTCTTTCCATTAGTCTAACTCTCCAGCTTCAAAGCTTATTTTGTTTATTTTTTTATACTGAGGCTCGATTAAAGTATATCTTATATAATTAAAAATATCATTAGGGTTGTCATATTTCGTACCTCTAAAACTTAAATCTTTATTGAAGACTCCAGATTTCTTTTCTTTTCTTGCTATTTTACCTGCTCCTCCTATTCCAGGTATCTCTATTATCTCACCCTCATTATTTGTATAACGTACATTGTCAATAGGAGGCCATGTTATTGTTTGATCGCCAAAAGTTATTTTCATATAATCTGGGCCGTCATCTACAACTTGGAAGTCTAATGGTTTTCCATTGTAAGTTTTAGTCTCTCCATTCTCTACATATGTAACATTTTCATATTTACCATCAGCAAGATCATTTAGAATATTATTATCGAACACGCCAGTAATAGCATTTTTAAATGTTTCTGCTACGTTCTCATCGTCATCAGCTACGTTCTGTAATTCACTTCCTAATTCATCATCAATATAAGTATACACATCAGTCTCAGAGTTATTACCAAATTTATCGTATCTGTTTTGACTATAATTAGGAGGTTTATTTCCTACTGGTTCTTCTATCTCATCTATTGCATCTTTTTGCATATCAACCTGCTTTTTCTTTAAAGCAATAAGTTCTTTTTGATATTTAGTCATAACATCTCCTGGCTTGATTGCCTCAACATCATCTAGCATAACAAGCATTCTGTTTTTAACAGCCTCTTGAGCAACTTTTTGTTGAGCATCCCAATGTGGTGCGTCCTCAACTGGAACTGGCATTCCTGTACTTTCATCATATCTTACAAGAACTTTAGAAGGATCTTTTTCTGCTTCAGTACGACTTGTTGTTGGCTCATACTTATTACCATTTTTATCGGTTCCTACAATGTCTCCTAGCACACTAAATATTTTATAGTCATTTGATAAAAATCCATTAACCGTACCATTAATATAATCTTTAATTTCATCTGTTTCCATTGCTTGTTTTTGTCCCTCAACAGTCAACACTCCACCATCTGGTCTTCTATCATCTCCCTCACCTGTAGTGGTTAAAGTTGCAACAACTAATTTTCCTAACTGATTAACTGAATCTTTAAGGTCTTTATCAATAGCATTATCTTTAGATACGTTTTGTATTTGCGTGTTAAATCTATTTTGTAATTGGTTTAAGCTTACATGGCGTGAAGGATCGTCTGAAACCTTTCCATTACCATCTCTTCTAAGCAAAGAAAGCGTTCCTGTTTGAGGATTTACAAAACCAGTTACACCTTTTAAGTTACCAAACTCAGCATTTTGTTTGTTAAACCAAACCTCAAAAGTAGAAGCATCTCCATCATCAGCTCTCTTAACCATGTCAACATAATCTGACTCCCATCTTTTACTTATGTTTCCAAATTGTTGCCAGTCACCTAAAACCCTCTGTTTGTTTTGTGCTAATTCAGTTTGAGAAATTAAGCCCCTGTTAAATAAATCTTGCTGAACTCTCAAAAATTCTGCCGAGTCTCCTGACATTCCTAATGCTAAATTTTGCAAGGTCTGGCTTGTATATTCTTCCATTTCGTTTACCTTGTCGGTAGCGTCAATGGTGTCTTGGGCTATCTTATCTCTTTCAGCCGCTCTTTCTTCTCGTATTTTTAATAGGTCTCCAGTTAATTTATTAGCTACAGTCCCCCAATCTACTGTGGTTTTTTGTAAATCTCTTTCAACGTATGTGTTAAAGTTTATGTCTTTTCTAGCCATTATCCGAAGTTATAATCCAAATCCATTAAAAGATCATTATTAGATCGCAAAGTGTTTAATCTATCATTCATGCTAAACGCAAAATTTTCAGAAGGAGTTATATAATCTGACACCTCTGATTTGTCCTCTACTACAACAGGTTTTTTATTATTTACCTTAGGAACAACAGCATCTACAATAGTTATTTTTCCATTTTCTATTTTATACTTTCCTGGATTCTGTAAAAATGTATTTCTATCTATACCTTCGGCCTTAAATAAAGCTTCATTATCTTTAAAAGTTTTAGATAATAATTTATCTTCCTTACTCATTGTGTTTAATTCTTGTGCTTGTGCCGCAGAAGTAATGCCACCAATAAAAGCATTCGCTGCTCCAGCCTGTAACATACCCACTTGCTCATCAGCTTGTGCAGCTCTTGCAGCTTGATCTTGAGCCTGAGCAACATCCAATTGTGCTAACTGTTGTGTCATATCTTCTTGAGCTCCACGCTTAAACTTATCTAATTCAAACATTTCTTGTGCTTGTTGTGCTCTTATTTGTTGTGTATTTTGATTTGACAAAGCTCCAACTCTACCTACACCAGCTGCTAAAGTTCTTGCATCTGCTTGTTGCAACGCCTCAACATTTTCTCTTTGTGCCTGTGCGTTTGCTTCGTAGGCTTGATCGTATGCTTCAGTTGGAATCCTTAGTCCCTCATAAAAGTTTTTTTGTAATTTAGCCTTAGCATCATTCATTAGTCTTGCCGCAGCTCTATCTGCATCCTTTTGTGCATCTCTTGCTTTTCCAGCTTGTATTAAATTCATTCCACCTCCTACGGCTGCTCCTCCAAGTGCTATTATTGTTGCTGTTGTTAATGCCATTTATAATATTTTAATCATTTCTTGTGTGTTACTATCACCCTTCTTGTAGCCTAACTCTTGGTATATCTCAATTAAAGATTTACTTTTTAAAAGTGAATATACATATTTTTTTTCTAATGTTGTTGCTAGACTTGTTATCGTCTGCACTAACATTAATAGTGCTTCTTTTCTAATCTTTCTGTCTTTAAATTTAAAGCTAGATATAATCCACTCTAATAAAACTACATTAGAGTTAGTTATATACATATACCCAGCACAAATTGGTTCGTCTTTATAATAAACCATATACCCCATGTCTGGCAAAAAATCTTTTTTAGGGGCTGTCCATTTCCAATCTTTCCACCAACCGCATAGTATGTCATCATAATCATTATCACTTAGTGGTTTGATATTTAAAGCCATCTATGCAAAGATAATAAAATCTATGGATAACTTTTCATCACGCTACTACCTACAGAAAACAGTTCAACTGGAGTCGTGTCAGTGTTTTCTAGCTTAAATCTCATAAAATATCCACGAGCTCCATGCGATTCAGCAACAGGGTCTTTATAATAAAAGGCAAACTGATTTGCTAAGGGCATATTTAACACTACTGCAATAGTTACTGTGTTTGTTGTTTGGTTAATAGCTGTAATTATTCCTGTAGGTCGAGAAGAAGTTGGTGTTACTTGATGGTATAATGTATCTCCAATACTAATTATACTTCCTAGACTTACATTAAATACCACATCTATACCTACAAAAGCTACGTTAACAGCTGCAATCTGCCCTATTCCGTTAGCCGATCTTAGTTTAAAGTTGACTGTTGTGCTTTTGTTTCTAATAAAAGAAAACCACTCCCCTTCCTTTTGCTCAAAATAAGTGCTTAACATATCTCCATTTCCTAAGTCTGTTTCTAAAGTTTCCACGCCCCAGGCTGCGTCACTCTCTAAAGATATTGTTTTGAATAATTTAATAGTCTGTGGCTGAACATTAAATACTCCTGTTATATTTGAATTATACTGAACACCATAGTAATTATTTCTAGTTTCATTAGTGTTGTGTCTATACAACTGTCCTTGATGAAACGAATAAAAAAAGCTATTCATTCCAATTAAATAATCGGGTAAAAAAGAATAAAAAGATGGCCATCCTTTTACCCCATCGCTATATGATAAAGTTTCTTTTACTGCCATTTTAACATTGTGTATAAGGTTCTAGTTTTCCATTTAATTGTTGTCTTACATATCCACCAAACTGATAAAACCCATCTGCTGCTGGGACTGTTAAAGCTTGATCATCATATACAGCATAAGCAAAAACAAAGTTGCTTCCGTCATGCCATTTAGTTACTGTTGTTGCCATAGTTTTGTTTTTTTAAGGACAAGGTAAAATACTTGTCACATCAGAGGTTATTGATTGTATAAACATAACATCTCCATTTTGTAAATAATAATATCCAGGGTCTGCTATAACTCCTTGATTACAAGGTATTGTTGGATTAGGCCCTGAAGTTTTGTAAACCTTATCTCCTACTTGTGGGAAGGTTCCTGTTCCGTTATGGAAATAATTTGTTGATCTCATAGGTATACCTGAACCACCATTACAAGCTTGTGGAAACGATCCTTGTACAGCGGATGCGGAGAACTCTGTACAACCCGATACTGGATTGCATCCTATACAAGCGTCAGTTGCATCTATTGTTGAGTAACAAAAATCTTCATTTCTTCTGTCTCTAAAGTCCCAAACTAAATAAAGTGTTTGTGTACTTGATGTTATATTAAGAGCTGGAGATATAGCTGTATAAATATTATCTACATTAGTTACAGGGTCAGGACTAGAACCTACTATTGGTGCTAATGGATTGGTTAATAATGTTAAGTCAAATGTAGCTCCAGATGTTGCTGGTAACGAATTACTTGTTATTGCATAGAATCTGTTTTCTGTGTCTGTAAAAACAAAAGTGTCGGGATTGATTTTATTACTTCTCATTCTAACTGTAGAACCAGTACCTGGATACATGCCTATTGAGGTTTGTCCTGTATTTATAATATACTCGCTTACATTTTCAGTTCCGCTAAATGTTACTTGATTTGACTCTAACGGGCTTGTAAAAGAACCATTTGTCCAACTATACTCATAATGTATAGTTTGAGCACCAGTTCCTATTAATCCACTTATTGGAGACCCTAAAACAACCGTCACTACATTTAATGTTTGTGTAGCTACGCAATTTGGAATCAACCTAAATGATGATTCCTCGTTAGGTGTAACCGTTACTGTTGCGGTAGTTGGATATTGTTGGGCTTTAGTTATAGAAATAATGGTAGGCCCTGTTAAATTATTATTTGTTGTGGTAGTATTATTGTATACAACTACAACATTTACATCCATAGACCCTACAGGATTAATAACAATATCAAAAGTTCCTGTCGCTACCGTTACATCTACGACAAAACTTAATGGTGTAGAGGTGTTGGTTTTTTGAATTTGAGTACCACACTCTATATTTGGCACAGGGAATGGAACTAATTTATTGTTTGTTGAAAAAACATATTCATCCATATAAGGGTCATAACCTCCAAGCTTTTGTGTGTTTAATTGATCAGCAAATTTATTTCTAAAATAAGACCTCATTCCTAAAGCTGACACAACCTCAAGTGAATCGCTTTCCAATCCAGCACCAGTCAACTTTATTACCGCTCCTCTTTTTGTATCACTAAAGTACATATCTCTCCCCCAGCTTGTAAAACTTTCTGGGTTAAAGCTTATACCATACTCCTCTATTCTTGCTATTTGTTGCCCTAATATTTCTGGAACAGAAACTATAGCTCCCCCACCAGCAGAGTCGCTTATTAAGTTTTTGTTAGCTAAAACATATGATATTCTATCTTCTTGTAAAACTAATATATCTGTTTGTCTTGCGTGTAATTTCATTATAGGCCCATATACTAATTCACAGTCTTTAAAGTTTACTAGCCCTAAATTAAATTCGTTTAAATTATTTACATTAGATGGGCCGCTAAAAACACCACTATACGTTAGTCCAGCAAATCTATCTGCTTCCTCAAACAAAGTGTTACTAACAGCAGAAACCCTTTCTCCTATAACAAAAAAGTTAGAAGTAGAAAGATCTTTATATCTAAAACTTTCAATACCATTACCAAAGCTATAACAATCAGAAAATGGTAGTTCAATAATGGCTGGAGTATTGGTTGAAATAACCTGATTTTGTGCTCCTGTTTTATTATTAGAAAAGTGAGCTAAGTCTCCATTAATATCTGGTTTTATAGAGTAAGATTCAGAAGACTCAAAAAATAAATCTGCATCAGACACAGCAGCTTTAGTTTCAAAAGCCATAAAATTATTATTTCTATTTACTTCAATTTGAACTTCTGTATTAACAGGTCTTATGTCGGTTCTAAGAAAACCAGTAGCTACTGGAAATATTGATCTTACGTTTAAAAATAATTCACTTGAAGATGAAGAGTAATTGTCAGAAGTAAACCAAAACTGTAATTCTGGTATAAGGCTAGAGCTGTCTGATGGCCCTTGTCCAATTGCATATTGTGTTGGATAATAAACTGCCTTCATGTCGTCAACACACTCTGTGTTTTGCATAAAGTTATTAGGGTTTATTCCTTCTTGATCAAAAAAGTCTTTAAGATTTTGTGCAGTACTAGAGGCAGTTACTTCAAACTTAAAGGGAACTGTTTCATAATTCATATCGCATTTAGCAAACCACGCATATCCTCTCCATGTTCTAAATGTCAGTGATACCTCAGACCCCTGTGGTAAATTGTATACTAATGGATTACCTGAACTATCTATAGTAAAACATGGATACTCTACAGTTCCAAAACCTGAAGTTGCGTCTACACTTTTATATCCGTTATCTATAAGTGCATTAGCGGAGGTTGATGCACGAAATCCTTGTGGGCGTATTAACATATATAAACCAGCAGGTGCTCCAGCAGGTAAATTGTTATCTTGCCCTGTACCTGTACCCCCTCTATTTTTTGCTTCAACTTCTAATACTGTGGTAGTAACAAGCCTAGGAACTACTTGTCCATCTGACTGTATTTTTACAGTTAATATATCGTTCTTATTAACTATAGAGGTAGCATCTCCTTCAAGCCTTACCCATGCTAATCCTTGATCAAATTGATCGGTAAATATTGCATCACTATAAATTATATTATAAGCACCTAAAGAAGGTTTTACAAAAAATTTATAACGACTAGCCCAAAAAGGAGGCTTATTATTTACAGTAGCTATTATAGTGTTTATACTTACAGAGTCTGCTGCTGGAAAAAACACAGTATTATTAGGAGAAACAAGAACGGTAGTAGACCTTCCAAAATTATCCATATACATAATTCCTGTTTCAAAATTTCTATTACTATGTAAACTAGCAGAGTTAGATATATTTGAAAAAGAAATAGTACAGTCGGTAGACGTTCCAACAGCAGGAGGCCCAGCAACAGTAATTGATGTAACAGAAAAAGCAAAATATTCGTAAACATTAACTATATTACCCAACCCGTCATCATACTGATATTGAACTGACGGTTGTTGCAATCTTACTCCTGTAGAAAACGATTCCATTTTATACCCTTCTTGTGCTGGTATAGGAGCTCCTGTTCCTGGATCCCATTTACCAGCTGTTTTAAAAACATAATCCACAGCATAAGTTGGAGTTGTAGGGGGTTGTATTAATGCATAAAATTGATCTGACAAAGAAAACCCATAAGATGCTCCAGGAGTAATGGGAGTTATAGTTGACCCAGTTGTTCCTGGTACTCCAACTCCAAAAGCCTCTTGAAATTCTAATGAATTAGTAAAGTCTATATATGTAGCGTAGTTATTTCTAGCAATTATTCGTACAGAAATTTCAGGTTGACTAGATAAAGTGTTAGTTTTAAATCCAGTAGGAAATAAAGGATTTGCTGTATCTCCTCCTAAATCTAAAAATCCAGGTGCCCCAGGAGCATATGCAGCCGTTGATGTTATCTTTACCTTTACATTAAACTCAGCATTTTTTAGTATAGGTAATGGTATGTTAGAGCTAGGTAAATTCCATCTACCATAAGAAAACGGTACAAAAAAAGATGTCCCCACTGTAGGGTCTATTTGATTAGCATCACCTATTCCTAATAAATCAAAAGATACTACTTCACTTTCAATTCCTATAGAAGAGCCCGTTGTTCTAAAGTCTATAGGTATTTGTTGTCCGTCTGCTGTTTTTATATCGTATTGATCTATATAGTTTCCATAAATTAATCTGTTTCCCATTATAGTTTGAGACTTAGCAAATCTAGGAACATTATCATACAGTCTCAATAACTCATCGCTTCCTAAAACAGTATATATTTTAGAATTTGTAAAACGAAATGTTTGTTGGTCGTTGTCAGACCAGCCTAAATCAGACTTATCAAACCTTTCAATTACATTTATAGTGTTGGTAGCTGATTCTTTAAATAGCAACTCTATAGCTATAACAAGTGAGCCACCTGTATTAAAAGTAATGTCAACGCTATTATAAACGTTTTCCATTCCAGCATTATTTTGATTTGCCTTATCGTATTTAAATAGACCTGGTTCAAAAGATGGTGTGGTAAACAAAGAAGTAGCACTATATTCATTTTCTCTATATTGATATCTATATGCAAAACATATAAATTTATCTTTTATATAATTTTCATCACCAATGACATTAGATAAAACAAGTGTTGGTGCAGGTAATTCTTCTTCTACAACTCCTAAACTATTTGAGTATGAACTAAACCCTGGTGGCTTTACAATTACATTTAACTCTTCTTCAGTTATTTGATCTCCTAAAACATTTGGCTCAGGATAATTTCTATTAATATTTATTTTTCTAGGTGGATTTATATCGTCTGTAAAAAACAATAAATCTTCAATTAAATCAATACCAGTAATTAAATAAAGAGGGTTAAAATTTAAAACAGTTTCACTAACAATATGATATGTTGTAGATTGGCCAGAAACATTATATGACAATATCATGTCTATCTTGCCAGAACCTGATAAGGGCGAAGAAGGATCATGAACAAACCAATATATATTTTCATTAACCCCGTCTTCAAAGGCTCCTATACAAGTTGCGTTGCTTGAAAGAGTTACTCCCTCATATCCAATATCAGTTAATATAGTATTTCCTTTTGAATTTTCAACCGCACCTATTTCAGTTGTTTCTGTTGAACCTAATCTAACATTAAGTGCGTCTATGTATTGTCCTTTAGGTATTAAGCGTTCATCAACGCTTTTATTCATTTTACCTGCTATAAAATTAGTGTTAATATCCATACTATTTTATCCATTTATCCTGACCTCTCATGTTCATTAGCAATCTGCCTGGATGCATATTACTTAATCTTAACTTAGCATTTCTTAATAACGCTGACTTTTCTTTTCTTGCTCTATTAACTATGTATTCTTGTACGCCAAACTTACTGTTTAATAAAGAGTATCTTATGTATGCATATATAAACTCTTCAAACAATTTATTTACATTTATTTCAGAATCATTACCATTATTCATTCCGTCAGAAACATACTCTAAAACAACTGATTTACCACTCATATCTGAACTAAAATATATAGCTCCTTCTTGTTTGTTGATTGTAAACAATGGATTTGCGTTTGCTGTCTCTGTGTTTAAACCATACCTTGTGCCAATTGCGTAATCAAAATACCACTCTCCGTCACAACAATATCCCATTTGACCATGATAAGGGCCGCCACCTAAATACATTTGCGTCATACCACCTCCTTGTCTAGATAAATCAACCTGAGAATTTTCAGGTTTTAGTACGTTACCATTAATATCAAATAATATTTTAGCGTTATTATCTTGCAAGTATGCTCCACTCCACATAGTCTGAATGTTTTCAGTCATAGGATAAAGAACACCATCTCTATAATAAGATATTCTTACATAATTAACATAGTCTTGTGGTAATACAAATCTTATTTGAGAGTCTACAGTTAACTGAAGGATTTTAATTTCCTTCATTGCATCATAGTTTAATTCTTGTATTCCTCTTTTGGCATGAAACAAAACTTGGTATCTTTCTACATTGTTTAGTATTTCGTTATTACCATTATATATTAGCATAAAGTTTTGAACTATATCTTCTAAACTTACATACTGATAGGATCCCCAGTTTTTTTCTAAAGGAGATACTCCGTTGTTTTCATAATATTGATAGTCAGTAATATATGCCATGTGTTATACTTGTATTTGGTTTTCTTGAACCTCTTCAGTAGATCCAAAATTATATACGTCTGCCTCTCTTATTTCAACCCCTACATACTGACATATCTTTGCAATTAATCCTGGTTCATCAGAAAGAGGTAATTCAAAATCTTGAAAGTCAGCTGCGGTTGCATCAAACAAAGGTTCTCCTAAAGTAATAGTTGCAAAAGTCCATTTAGGAGCTTTAGGATATCTAACGTATTGTGTTTTAATTGCACCAGTAGCTTGTATACTGCTTGGATATACTGTTATAGTATTTCCATCTAACACATAAGCAGGAAATAATGTGGTTGGTGCTGTTAATGTAGAGCTTGTTAAATAAAACAACTTATTTTGACTTACTCTTTCTACCTCTACTATTGTGTTGGCATCAAATATACTGTAGTTTTCATTTGGTGGTACAACAGCTGATTGAAAAATATCTGCTGCCAAGTTCAATGTAGTAGAACTTACAACATTATTTACAAAAGATTGTGTTAGCGTATCTGTGTTTACTACCAAACTACCTGTGGCAGGAAAAATTGTAAATCCTGTTACACCTGTATCAAAACGAGGTGGCGATGGCTGTCCTATTAAAGCTGCATTTATAAGCTGATTTGCGTTAGTTGACGTAGTAGTTCCAGAAGTTAATAATCTAGGGTAGTGAAATATCTTGTTTACTAAATAATAGTCAGATGGTAAAGTCCATGTATTTGCACCTCCCGATGTTAAAAATGTTTGCACTGAAAAAGAATCTATTACTTCTTCTAATCCCTTTACTATATCTGCATATCCAGTTCCTGACTGCCTTAAGTTTTCTCTATTTATATATTGATTGTATTGATAAAAATAATCTTCAAATAAATCCATCTGTGCCTGTTGAGCATACAGATTGAAGTCTTGAGGAGATAAGTATCCGTAATTATTTTTATTTATAATTGCCAATACTGTATTCCTTACGTTATTGATCATAGCCATAGAAAATACATTTTAAATATTTACAAATATAGCAAAAAAAAAGAGGTCACTTTTTTTGTGACCTCTCTTAAATATTACAAAATTATTGTTACGCTATTGCGATTCCTGTAATTGTTGGAACAGCACCAGCTGCATCCTCAAGCCCTGCTAAACTTAGTCTAAACTTCGGAGAAGTCCATCCTGTTTGTAAAGCTGTTATCATTGCATCTTGAACTGCATCTCTAACAGTAACATCATTTGCAGCCATAGCCGCCCCTAATGTTAATGTAACTACGTCTTGAGCTGCTGCACCACCATAAGTTAAAGTAACTGTAGTTGTATTTACTTGCTCAACAATAATAACTCCGTTAATTGCTACTAATTGAAAAGTCTCCCCTGTAGCTGTAATAGGGATTTCTAGATATTTAATCATTTTAAAAAATTTTAAGTTAAAAAAAAATATTACTTGTAGTGCAAATATACCTAATCTATTTGTCTTTCTTCAAGGCTTTTTTCAATAGCTTGTATGTTTCAATACCATCATCTGACTGCATATAAGATGCAACAATATAAATTGCTTCTTCACCAAAAGGAACTGTCAACATTTTACTTTTGTTTTTAGGTAAATTAAAGTATACATCTTTTCTGTTATTTTTAAAAATTAACAAACTGGCAGCAAAGAATTGAGCTACATGATCTTGCATTTCTAACATAGGATCGTCTAATATTTCTAAAAACTCAAACGGTTGATTTTTAGCATACACTAATATATCTCTTTTAAGCTCAGGTATAGACATTTTATCTACAGCTGCACCTAAAAATACTCTACATACAGTAATAAGTTTTTCAGTTTCTAATTCTCGGGCTAAAATTTGTGCATCTAGCTCTGCCTCAACATATTCTAATTGATCAGCAGCATCTTGTTTTTTATTTATTTCGTAAAAAATTGTTCCATTGCCAGGATGTAGATGTAAAAATTTTTGTAGAACTTGATTTTGTTTTTGAACGACTAGCATTCCATCTTCAAATACTATGGGTTCTAATATTGCATTTCCATCTTGCTCATCTTCAAATGGGCTTTTTTGATTTCTTGCATAACGAAGAGGTCTGTTAACTCCTGTGTCTTCATCAAAGTGTAATAATGGGGATCTTCTGTTGTGGCGTGAGGATAACATAAAAGCTAAAGGTCTTTTATTACTCACAAGTCTATAGACTTTATTTTCAAATATTGGTTTCATTTTATTTAATTTTAATTTAAGTTAAAAGAAAGGGGGGAAGTTATCCCCCCTATTCTAAGTAATTATACTACCTGCTTATTGCTGGAATATAAAGAAGTTATTCGCTCCTAAAGTACATACAGCTCTTTCAGATAAGAAGTTTACTGTCATAGCATCAGTCGTGTTTGTTCTTGCACCACCAGCAGAACCAGTAATCCAAGTTTTATAACGTCTGTCTTCTGTTTCTGAAGCTCTATATCTTACATGAAGGAATGGTCTCTTTGCATTCTTTCCTAAGATTTGGTCATATACAGTAGTTGAACCAGCTGGAACCATAAGTCCATTAACTCGTCCTCCTTCAATATCACCTCTCATTGTAGGATCGTTTAGGTATTTCCAGTCAGACTTGTAGAAGTCATATCCTCTACGGAATCCTGTGAAACCTAAATTTAAAGCCATTTCTTTATCATTATCAAAAAGACCATATGAAGTACCACCAGCTCCGTAAGAGTTTTGTGCTGCTAACATATCATCAATATCAAATGAGAAATTTCTATTTACAAAAAGAACATTTTCTTCGATAGAACCTTGTCTGTCTAATCTCTGAATTACAGAATCAAAACCTGCAAGAGTAACTGGGTTACCACCACTCCATACGTTTCCTCTGTTTTCAACTGCCCAGAAAATTCCATCAGAACCAGATTGGTTTGCTACCGATGCACCCGCCGCTGTATTCTGAATAAAATCTCCAGCTCCAGAAGCTGCATCTGCTGGCACAGTTTCTACCATTGCAGTTTCTAAGTAATCTTCGAAACGCATTCTAGTTTCATGCTCTGATTTTAAATACCATAGGTATCCATTTGCTCCATTTTCAGTTGTAACTTCAATCCAACCGATCTGAGCCATATCAGAACCATTTACTGTATACTGATCTTTAATAATAATAGGCTTGTTGTCAAAAATTAAATCTTGAGACTCGTTAGAACCAACCATTCCGTCTGTTCCTTTTGCGAATTCAGATCCATAAATAAACATAGAAGCTGTTGTTCCTGCTCCTGCCCACGCTTGTCCTGTAGCCTCATAGTAACCCACCTCAAATACGTTTGGATTAAGTGCTGTTGGAGCAACAGTAACTACTGCTTTATTATAAAGAGTCGTTCCATTTGTTTCAAGTGAAATCATAACCGTCTGACCAACTCTTATTGCTGCTAAACCATTTGCTGGTGAAGAAGAAGATGGTGGAGAAGGTGGATTTACTTGTGCTAAAGGAATAGTCCACACTGCATTGTCAGCTCCTGCTGCTGCTGGAGTTGTCATTGCTGTATACTTACTATGTAATCTTCCTTGTTCTGCCCACTTTATCAAATCTGAGTTAGTTGGCATTTCAGCTCCTACCATTCTTAAGAATGATGCAACTGATCTATTTCCATAACGCTCAAATTCTTTCTCATAAGTATCTGGTAGATACTGACTTAGAAAGTCAAAGTTTGTTATGTAGTTTGTTCTTGTGGCTACTTGCTGAGCACTTGGCTGCAAGTCAAAGCCAGGGACTGCTTGTACTGACATAATTAATTGTTTTTAAAATTTATACTCGTTTTATACTTCTAATTTTGAGTCCTCTTCCACTATCATTAGATTTTACTGCTCGTATGGTTCTACCATCTTTTGTTACGCTTTGTTGTGCTTGTCTAATATCCATATTAATGTTTTTTGATTTTTTTGAAACATTGTCTACAGTATCAGAAACACCTTGGTCGTAAAAAAACTTTGCATACTTTTCTGGATTCATTGCCATAGATATTGCTTTATGGTAACCAGCTGCATCTTTCATCAAACCATCTTTGTCCATAAATTTATTTAAAAATGTATTGACATCAGATTGCTTGTTTTTTAATTCAGCCGAATCTCCAGGCTTAAAAGTAAAACTCTTTTCCCCTACACTGAACTCAAAACCTTTGAACTCATTGCTGAAAACCTCATCGGTTTTCTTGAGAAAATAATCGTATCTTTTTGCATTAGCCTCTTTTGCAGTTTTAGATTCCTCGATATAACTTTTATAAGCATTTAAACTTTCTTTGTCTGTGTCAGATAATCCACTCCCACTTGACTCAAGAGGAATTTTATATTTATCTTTCTGTTCATTGAAATATTTTTTTGCTTTCGCAAGTTCTCTTTTTTTAGCTAAATTTAATTTCTTAATAGTTTTTGGTTCGTCTATCTCTTCATCATAACCAAAATTATCATCAATTAAATCTTGAATATCAACAGCATCCAAACCTTCTTCAGTTGCATTATAATATTCAGCTAATAGTTGATCAGAGTCCATAGTACCAAAGTCTTTTTGTAATTTATAAAAGTCCTCAATACCACGCCCTGTTTCTTTTTTATACTCCATATATGCAGAAACATCTTCTGGTAATTCTATGTTTGCTTCTTTTTGTGCAAACAATTCATCAACAGATGATATCTCTTTATCATACCTGTTTTTAATATATTTAAGAACGTCTTCGTCATTTAACTCTGACGATGGAGTTGTTTCTGGTTCAACAACTTTTTCTTCAGTTGCTGGTGTTTCCTGATTTACAGGAACATTTATTTTTTCTGTTTCATCAACTTTTTCAACATCTTCAAACTTTTCCTCATGCTTTTCTAAAAGTTCTTTTTCAATTTGTTGTGTTGACTTTTCTTCTTTTGTAACTTCTTTTACTTTAATTTCCATTTTATTTAATTTAATTTATACAAAGTTAATAATTATAATACACCTTTTTTAAGGTTATCGTGGATCAAACTCAGCCATATCAAAACCATCTAAACTATCTTCATTAGACTCGAAAGTTATAGGAGGTAAATTGTTTTTTCTTTGAGTAATCATTTGAGACTGCTGAGTAGACTGTTGAGTAATTCTTTTATCTTTAGCCTTCTCTCTATTTTGTTCTCTATTGTTTATAGCCTGCTCCTCTCTTCCTTTTAATTGCATTTGGAATTGGAATTCAGTTAACATTAATTGTTCTTTCAATGCAGCCTCATTTTTAAGCTTTTCTATTTCAAAGCCTATCTCTGCTTGCTTAACCTGCATTTTAGATTGAGTCTCCATTTGAATTTTTTGCATTTGAATTTGTGCAGCAGCTTGTTGAGATTGCATGTTATTTTGTTGTTGCATCTGCATCTCAGTAGCTTTTTGCTGTTGTTCTTGTTGTTGTTTTTGCTTACGCTTCACTTTTAATAACTGATTAGCCATTTTGATATTTTTAATTTCTCTAATATCAATAGCATCCTCAAGGTCTATTCCACCTTTTGATAAAGCCATTTGAATGTTTTGCTCTAACATTGCTTTTTGTTCTGCATCTGGTGACATTTCAATAAATATACCAAAATCATATAGGTATAAATTTTTAATATCCTCTAATAATCCTAAGTTATATTTACCTATTTGCATTGCAAACTCATCAGCAAAATCAGAATACTCTAATACATCAGCTGTTCTTATTGATAATGCTTCGGCTAGTGTTTGTGTTAAAAATAAACTACCCTCTAAAATATGTCTTGTTGCAGTATTTGAATTTAGTGCTGCTAATTTTTGCACACCTACTAGAGAGTAAGCATCAGGCGTAGAACCATCTCTTGCTTCATTTAATCCAGTAACTTGTCTAATCATATCTAAATAATGATTATAATTACCTATTAACATTTGCATTTTTTGAGAGCCACTGGATGAGGTTAACTGTGTAATAGGAACTCTTGCCTGATTAAAGTCTCCATCTTGAGTGTAACTTCTACCAACAACACTACCAGTTTGAAAATATAATCTTAAAGCGTCTGATGGGTCATATGCGTTTCCTGTTCCCAAATCTACTTCATTCATACCATCAGCATCTATAAACACACCATCTGGAACCACCTTAGATATTACTTGTTGTAGTTTTAAATGAGTTAATTGTATTAAATCAGCAAACGGTATCATTCTTCTAACTAAAGACTCTATGTTACCCTTATACATTCTAGGTGCTGTAGCTACATAATTAGGCATTGCATATTGACTAGCTGACTGAGGTCTAACCATATTTTTAGCCATCTCCCATTTTAATATAATATTTGTTCCCATCACCATAACACCTTCATACCAAACATCAATTCTTTTTTCTACTCTTTCAAATTTACCTTCCTCCATCATTTCTTTTGGCGGATTAAATTGATCATCTTTAGGTACTGTTGTGTAATTTCCTTCGGAAGTTTGTTTCTTTTTATAAACAAAACTTTCAGTTGATTTGTAATTAAAGTACAAAAGAGTGCATGTGTCTCTATAGAACATACTGTTTTCGTACATCTGAGCAACATTATAATAGTCGTACCATGACTGACTATACTTAGATATTTCTTTCATATCCTCCTGAGTTAAATCAGGATTTATTTTTAAAACCTCTGTTATAGGTATTGTCTTAACCTCGCCCCAATAAAAACAATCTTTAAAGTATGGGTCTTCAGTATAGCTATAAACAACATTTGCTGGGTCTACATATTTTACTTTAATACCATCGCCTAGCTGAAACTCATGTTTTACCATAGACACACCTAAAGTCATTAAGTCCATATCACATCTTTTACGAGTCTGGTCGTAATGATTTTCTTCTAACATTGTATTAATAGCAATTTCATTTGCTATCTCTACTGCTGGTTTGTAATTCATTTGCATATAAAGCTCCATCTCTAAATCACTTTCTGGCAGCTCGTCAGGATTAACCTGAAACACCTCCATCCCAAAATCTTGTTCTATCTGTTTAAATAAAGGTTTTGCTATAACATTTGTCTCAACCATTTGTTGAAACTTACCTCTTTTTTCTGATGACATTGCATCTTGTGCATATGTTTTTACTGTGAATAATCTATCACTCATACCGTTTACAACGATATCTACAAACTTAGGTATAATAGGCACTGGTGTCCAGTCAAGATTTAAATATGATAAATCTCCATCTACAGCTAATTCGTTTTTATATTTAGCAATTGATTGTTCTCCTCTAGCGTATAATCTTAATCTATTAAACTCTAACCACTGACTGTAAAACCTACATTGATTAACCCCTTCTTTTCTAAACCACTCGTATTGAATAGCCTGCCCTACTTGTAACCCAAACTCTTTAGTTTTTTTTTCTGAATCAGGTGCAAATTGATCGGGAAATGATGCTGATTTTATGTCAATAGTTACGTTATCCATTATCTTATTATTTGACTCAAGGAATTCTTGTTGTTATATCGTGCAAAGTTAATACTTATTTTTGATTTTTGTTTAGATGGTGTGTATAAGTGCTTCTGATTAGCCATGATAGCTAAACCAGAACTAATAGCAGCATCAAACTTTGTTCTTTTGCTAATATCAAACTTTGCCCAGTCTATTAAAGTTTTTTGAAATGGCATATCTCCTATAGTTTCAGAATCTCTGTAATGGCCTTCAAAATCAAAACCTATATACTTTTCTATATAAGATTCAATTGCAGCCGCATGAGATTGTTTTACGTCTTCTGAAGTGTTAGGTATACCACCTAACTCTCTTTCTGTTTTTGATAATTTGTTAAATCTTTTATCTGGTCTATTCATACTATAACCTCTATACCCTCTGTTTTTAAAATGATACAATAATCTTGGTTTGTTGTTCTCACACAATATAGGCATTCCATAAAAAACACAAGCCATTAAAACTTCTTCAAAAAATATTTCAGCCGTTTGTGGTCTGGCTATGTATTCTAAAAAAAATGTATTAGAAGGAGCGTCATCCATATTAAACTTTGTTAAACCATGTAAAGCTCCATTAGAACCTTTACCAACAACTACTCCAGAAATATCATAAGAGTCACAACCAAAAGAACCTAGGTGCTCGTTGGCTGGATACTTAATACCATTACGAACAATTACTCTATTTTGTAAACCGACTCCTGGAGTCCAAGATACTAAAAATCTACCACTTTTGTTTGGGCTAAAAATTACCTTAGTATCCTTTACACCATTTTGCCATGAAAAAGATCCTCGAGTAATATGTTGACCTAACATTAATGAATCATTATAATCAATTTGCTGGTAAATTTTTGTTAAATTAAACAGTGATTGTTTAGACTCATCTCTAAAAGCATGAGATTCAGTTCGTGGAAATTGTCTGTAAAATTCATTTAATGCGTCAGGATCATTTGACAAAGATGATACCTCGTTCTCCCAATAATCTATAGCACCAGTTGCGATGTCTTCTCCGTCAATACCAACAACAGGTTTGTCAGGAGAATATAAAACAGGCATTCCATACTTATCTATATACCCTTCAAAATTCCACTCCATTGGAATAAATAAATTATATAGCCCTGATTTAGTTTGTCCGTTCTGATTTCTTTTACCACCATCAGAATCTTCAAATAATTTTTTAAAATTTTCACCACCCTTGTCTAGTGCGTTTGATGTTGACCCCATCATACATTTTCCAATAACTTTACTACCCAGTCTTAAACAAGTTTTTGTTACCCTCCAGTTGTTTAAGATATTTTCAGGCCTTTCCCACTTTCCACTTTCATCGTGTAATAAGTATTGTAATTTTTCTCCATCATAAGAGTTGTCTGATGTGTTTTTCCAATCTATTGTTGTATCTAATCCGTCAAGTTCCTCAACACCAATGTCATACATATTTTTTTTAGTTATCTTAGATGCAGGAACTCTATAAGCTAATTCTGTTTTAGGTTTGTCCATACCATCTTGTATAGGTTTAAAAAAGAACGGATAGTTGTTTGATATTGGAACTACTTTATCAGTAAACATTTTTTTAGCATCGGCTCCTGTTTTAGATAGTATACCGATACGAGCATCCCTTGTTATTGTTGCTTGATTAACTCCTTCAGAAGAACTCATAAATGAAAATCCTGACCGTCTTATTTTTAAATAACACATTCCAAAACTTCTTTTGTCTGCCTTACAAGCTTCCCAGAATAAATAAAAAATTCTGTTAGCTTCTCTGAAGTCTGGATTACCAACATCAATCTTTGTCCACTGTAAATACATATAATGTGTTCCTGTAATGTAAGTAGGAATTCCGTTATTTTTAAACCAATGCCCTTGCTCTCTTTTATCAAATTCTCCTTCTATATAATCAACCCATTCTGATTTAAAGTGTGGTGGTGCTTCGTGCCATTGAAAAATAGTTTGTATTCTTTTTAATATCTTAGGTATTAGAGTTACCTCCCAAGTTTGATCTTCTTTTTTTTCTTTATCATTAATAAATTTTACAGGAGCCTTTGGTAATCCTATTTTAATATTACTAACTTCATAAACCTCACCAAGAGTTCCATCTTTAGAAATAATAATTACATCGTATTTTTCATTATATCCATACAGCCATGTTTTTGCTCTGTTTTTATTAGCAATAACATTTTTAGGTATGTAGTTTTTTAATATCCTGTAAATACTATTTTGATCTTGATTCTGCAAATCCTTTAGGTGTTGTGTTTTTTGTTTCTGTTGTTATTCCTTCAAGTAGGTTTCTTTCTTCTTCTATTTTTTTTACTATTTCAAATGCATCCATAATACAAAGTTTTTTAGTAGCAGCTGCATTTTTTAATCTATCAGCAGCTAATTCATCCTCGGCATCAAACTTAATAATATCTTCTTTGGCCACCTTAACTAATTGTTTCACAGCCTTTTCTCCAGCTTCTATTATTTGTAACTTTAATTCTTTATTCATTTAGTATAGTTGTTAAATTATTAGTAAACATTCGATAAAGCAATTCACCATCTACAGTAAATTCATATTCGCTTTCAGGTTGATATACAACAATATCTCCAACTGAAAAGCCTAAAGATATTAATTCTTCGTTGATATATTTTATAGTTCCCTGTAGTCTTTCATATTTAGCACCCTTTTCTAAAAATGCTTTTTTTGCTAACAAAGGTTTTATAAAACAATACTTACCATGAGACTTCCATCCATCTTTATTTTTAAATAAAAAAAACTGATCGTGCTCTACAAAAAATAAGTTGTCTTTAAAAAAACTTCTACCGCTTTTACGTCTACCATACATATCATTATAAAACTTAAATACATTATGATGAACTAAAAGAGTATCACCTTTTTGCACTTCACCCTTATAATTTAAAGGTAGTTCTTTTACTATTCCAAATCTATTTGATGCTTTATGGTCTTCTTCAGATACGCTAGTTATAAACTGTGTGTCACCAAATTCTTTTATATTATCATATCTCCTGTTGTTTACAGGCTCTACAATAAACGAGTGCACCGACCTCATTAAAAGTTTATGTTGTATTCTAAAGTTATTGGAAGCGTATACAAAAACTCTTTCCATATTAAAACTTCCTGATCTTTAATAACCCAAAGTTTATAGGATTGTGTCTTTTCGTTTGCTTGTATTAAGTGTATTTTGTAATCTCCCCCTAAGACTGGTTGATTTACAATATAGTGCATTGATCCTGATTTATAATCAGAGCCAACGGAAATTTTTCTAATATCCATTTTATTTTATTTTTTATCTTCTACTAAACCTTTATTAAGCTCCGCCGTAATCTCTTCAACAATACTCAACGTACTTATTGGAAGAGATTGTAACAGTCGGTTAATATTTTTAATAGATTCTTCATTTAATTCTACTTTCATTTAATTTAATTTAATTTATACCGCTAACATAGGTATTTTATAATCTTGCCCATTTATTTTTACTGTCCATGTTGAGTCTGATGCGGCTATAGTTTCCGTAGCTGTTGTTCCAGCGGAATGAGCCGTAGAACCTACAACAAATTGATTTGCTCCTGTAGCTGTTGCATCTCTTCCTATAGCTATTGAATAATCAAACTGAGCTTCGGCTTGCATTCCAAGTGCAATAGAACCTATTTTTCCAGCATCACCAGCTCTTGATAATTGACCCATCGCTATTGTATTTGTTCCTTCGGCCATAGCACTTGTTCCTATAGCTATGGTAGCACCTTCAACATTAGTGTTTGGCATACCACCAGCAATAACTCCAATAGCTATATTACCCACACCCGATCTTGATATAGTGTCGGCAGATGCTTCAGTTCCTTCGGCTTGAAATCCTATAGCAATACCTTTAGTTGATGAATTTATTGTGTCAATATTTAAAGTAGTGCTCCCTACAGATGCTTCATAACCTATTGCTATATACCCCTCTCTTGCACCAGCACCATTACCCATGGCTCTTCCACCAATTACCGTTTGATATCCACTGCGGAAAACAGATTGTAATGCTGTATTGTTAGGAATACCCTTTCCAGCACTTTGCCCTATGTAAACACTTGCTCCTGTTGATAAGGTATTTGATGTGCTTTGATATGCAGCCGCTCCATTACCTATTGCAACGTCACCCTTATTATATCTCCTTCCCGTTGTAGCAGATGTGCTTTGTCCTATCATAGCCTGATAACCAATAGCTACTCTATTCATCTGTTCTTGAGTACCAGGAGTGGCAGTTGTATTAATCATATTTTGACCTGCCGCAGATCCTATTATAGTATCGTATGATCCGTAAGCTCTATCGGCTGCTCCGTATCCAATAGCTGTGCTGTTTCTTATGTTACGATTAGCTCCTATTCCAGATCCGTAAACATTCTGTCCTATAGCAATATTTTGTGTACCCGTATTTATATCTTGTAAAGCAGCATACCCCATAGCTATATTACTATCACCTGTGGTTAGAACAATCATTGTGTTACCTCCAATTGCTATATTGCTTTGTGCAGCTGATTGAAAAGCATTACTTGAATTTCCTATTCTAATGTTTGGAAAAGATTTCGTAGTTATAAAGCCTATATCTCCTTCAATATTAATTTGTTGACCGTTTTTTGGACTTAAACTAAAATCACCTAGTGTTAAGGCTACTTCTGTAAAAGTTCCTGTACCCTTTCCATCATACTCATAAATTTTACTACTGTATATTGATTGTTTAGATTGAAAATAAGGTAAAGATCTAACAGTATAATCTCCTGTATCAGACGAAGGAGTTCCTGATATTCCTCTCCAAGTTGTTATTCCAAGAGTTCCGACTGACGTTACTGAAGAGACTGTTAATACGGCTAAAGTACTACCAGTGTTTACTGTCATAGTATCACCAACAGTCCAGTTTTTTCCAACTCCATATATATTTCCTGCTGTAATACTTCCTCCTGCACCAACAGCAGTAACTTCAAAAACACATCCCTGAGCCCCTGATAATGCTGAAACTAATTTTGTAGTTTCATAATAATTATTAACTGAGTAACCTAGACCCGCAGAAGTTATAGTTACTCCAGATACTGTGTTATTTCCTACTATTGTGTTTGCACTTCCATTTAACGTAACAAGACCTGCAAGATTATTTAACGTCCTAACACCCATATTAGTTATGGTTACTACTCTTGTTGCTGCGTCAACTTGTGTGTTAATAGCTGCCCCCGCAGCGATAGTTACTGTCTGTCCGTCTGTTACGGCACCAGCAGCTCCATTTGTAGCACCAATATTCCATGATGTCATGTTACCGCCAGCAGCCTGTGGCACCCACTCCATATACCCACCATTTGTGCTATTAAACGCAAGAATCTGTCCTGCTGTAGCTATCGATGGTGCGGCTGTTGTTCCTAATACAAATGAATTATTTGTTGTTCCGTCTGAGTTTTGAATAGTTAAAGCTTTGTTAAGTAATGTGCCTCCTACTGAAGCCACAGCTTGTATAGTTGGTGTTTCTGTAGACAATGTTATTGTCGTGCCCGTTACGGCAGATGTCGTTCTTAAATAAGTAGATGTTGCCGCTTGTTCTGCAAAAGTAAAAGTACCTGAGCTTGTAATTGCAGTTCCCGCTGCACCTGTAGAGTCGGTTAATGAAATACTTTGTACTGTTCCTGTACCAGAACTTGAAAAGTCTAGCTCAATATTATTACTTCCTGCATTAGTAAACACAGCACCACCGTTTCCTTGTAGGGTAAATGAACTAGAACGATTACCGTCTGAATTTGTTATCGTCATTATATTTCCTACATTAGTAACAGTTAAATCCCAGTCAGCTCCTTTAGGAGTTGAAAATCTACCTGTTTGATCATAATAGGTTTCTGTAGCAATTGCATCTACCTCAATAACTAAATTATTGTCTGACCCACTTTGATTTACTCTAAATGTATCTCCTGATGCATAGCCAGAGCCACCAGAAGTAAATGATAAATCAGCCAACACCACATTACCAGCAGTTGTATTTGTTATATTTACTATTATTCCTGAACCGCTACCAGTTAGGGCTGTTGTTGTTAATCCACTTGCAATTGCATAATTTGTCCCTGTAGTGTTGTCATCATAAAAAGCTGTTGTTAAGCCTCCAGGGCCTGTTGCAACCGTTCCTGTTGTTATTAATTGCGATGAAACTATTGGTGTAGCTGGAGCTGTAACATCTACAGACATATCAATATATGTTGTGTCAGATACGTTTACAGCCGTTACGCTTCCTGTACCAGCAGTTGCCCATGTAGGAAAACCTGCTGGCCCTCCCGAAATCAACACCTGACCTAATGTTCCTCTATCTGTATTTAACTCTATAAATGCATTTGCTGCTAATTTTAATCCTCCACCCGTTAAATTTATATCTCCTGTTAAGTTTATGTTTTGTGTTGCTGTATTACCGTTGTCTAATACTTGTTGCAAATTAAGACTTCCACCAGATACAGCTTGCCATGTTGGAGTAGTAAAAGGCCCGTTTGATGTTAACACTTGTCCTGCTGCACCAGGGCTACCTGACAATAATATTTGACTATTAGCTCCAGACAAGCTTATTGACCCCTGACTTATTATTAATCTTCCTTGTGTTGCTGAAGTTGTTGGCGTTCCATTACCATTAAAGTTTATAACTCCTTGTCCTGTTATTGTATTAGTTCCACTTAATGTAATTCCACCAGTTCCTGTAAAAACAATACTACTATTTAGAAGAGTGTTTCCAGCTGTTACAACTTGTTGTAAAGTAGGTGTAACAAGTGACGGAGAGCTTGTCCATGCCAAACCATTAGCCGTTGCACTTAAGAACTGTCCAGGAGTTCCGTAAACATAAGTACCAGTACCATCGTCAATACCTATCTGTGACTGGTCGCTAACCTTTAAATCTACACCATCACTTAAAGTTACATTGCTATAAAATATAGAGGTGCCACTAACAGATAAAGTTGAGTTACCTAATAAAGATAATCCACCGCCTGTTTGAATTGTAAATGTTCCTGTTAAATTTGGATTTGCCGTTGCAACTGGGCTTACGGCTAACGTATCGTTCCATGACTGATTTGTTCCTGGTGCCGCAATCCATGCTATACCTGTTCCTGTAGAACTTAATACTTGTCCCGCAGTACCTATGGATCCTAATCCTCCTGCCGATATTGTGGTTGGAAATATATCTATTACAGATATACTTGATCCTAAGGCAGAAGCGTTTCCATTTAACTCTATATTAAGAGCAGAAGTATTTCCTACTCCTAATACAGAATTAAGATCTTGAGGAACTCCTCCTCCTCCCCCTAATGAGCTAACTAGAAATGTTACTGTCTTTTTGTTATCGCTAACATCTGTTCCAATAATTAAATCATTTGCAGCAGGTGCTACCGTTGGGTAGGCAGTAGTATTTTTTATTTTAGCCATAGGGTTGCATTTTTATTTTTCTATCTTCAAGTCAGCAGCCTCTTCTTTTGGAGCATCAGTAACCTCTCCAGTTTCTAAATTAATTGTAGCGTTATCACCATATTTTTTCATTAAAGAAACTTCTTCTTTCTGAAACTTTGCTTTAACTTCTTCAACCTTTTCCATAAGTTGATTTTGTTGTAAAATAGTATCGCCCAAATTCATTTTTATAGTATTGAATTCTGCTTGCAATTCCTGAAGTAATGTTAATTCTTCTTCCGTTAGTTTTTTCTTATTATCTTCCATTTAATTATATTTATTTAAGGTTATTAAAGTAACAAAGATACAAAAGTTTTTTTATGTAATTGTTATGGAGTATTCGTGCTCCAAGTAGGAGTGTTAACACCTGAACCAGTAAATGAATTGGTAGAACTATCAGTGTATGAAGTTCCTGTACCTTCATTAAATCTCCACCATGCAGTTAGGTTAGCAGACTGATTGTAATTACCAGAATTTGTGCTTAAATCTATAGGTGCTCCTGAATTATAAATAGCTGCTATATTGGTAGCGTTAAGTGCTGAAGAAAATACTGCATAATTATTCATTTCACCATCAAAATAGTTTGTATTACTTGCTCTTCTCCAAACCCCTAAACTTGAATTACCATTGTAAGTCAATGCAAGACCTTGATTTCCTGACTTTACATAAGTGCTTGGATTTATTACAGATCCATTTTTATAAATACGCCATTCGTCTCTATCCATTGTAGAACCCATACTGCCTGACGGCACAACAATAGCCACATGATACCATTGTCCTGCTGAAAAAGCTGAGTTGGCTGTTCTACAGGTATTTCTATTATTACTACCAGAACCAGCAAAGCCTGAATTTAATCCCATAACATGAAAAACTAACGATCCATTTCCGTTTATCACCATTTTTAATCCATAGTAACTATTAGTACAACAATTTCCTAAGTCATAAATATACTCTCCACCTGAAAGTGAATCAATATATACCCAAGCTGTTAAAGTAAGTCCGCTACTATTAATTGAAGATTGAGATGGATTTAAAGAAGTATTTCTTTGATCTCCTAAATTAATATATTGTGAACTACCGTTTAATTCAACAGAATAATCTACAGTAAAACTTGCAGGAGTTTCAATAGTATTAATTTTATCTATACTGGTTAAAGAAATAGTATCAACCTTGTTGATAGCGGTAGTGGCTATAGTGTTTAATTTAGATATAGTAGCCATATTATGATAGCTCTATAAATGTATTGTCTGGATGAAAAAATATTTGACCATTCGTTGAGTCTAGTTGTGTTCCAATAATTCTTACAAATTTACCAGTGCCTGATGGCGGCTCATGCGTCATAGAACCAGCGTTTACACTATCAATATATAAAATACTTCCATTAGAACTTCCTGTTGTTGTGTAACTATTAGTATACATTCCTCTTGTAAGCAGTCCTGCCGAAACAGTTGTTCCTAATGCAATGGCTAATAGCCCTGCGGATGTTCCTACAGCATCTGCTTTTGCAGCTGCCCAAACCCCATCCGTTGCTGTATAAATATATAACTTTCCTTGAGCTAAAGATGTTGCACTACCAAAATATACTACTTCTCCTTGATAATCATTATCTGTATTACTTGTTTTGTCTAATTGAGTATTTGAGTTCCAAGTCCCACTCGTAACTCCTCCACCAACTGCTATTGATGCATTAGTAGCTTGTATATTAGCCTGAACAAAATTTACTGTTGGAGTTACTGATGCAGTTCCTGAAATAAAAAGAGGAAAACCAGCTGCCCCACCAGATGCAGGATTTGCTCCTGAAACCGTAGTTACTGTTCCAGTTCCTAATACTGACCCAAGCTCTTGCACCTCATAAGATCTTGTTTCTCCAGAACCAGACTCGTCTTTACCTATTAATATAAAATCATTCTCACTTATTGACCCTGTACCTCCAGGACAGTCCGCAATTAATCCTGATGAACTATAATCAACTGATACAGTTCCTGTACTTGTTATTGTTCCACCAGTTAGCCCACTACCTGTAGCTACTGAAGTTACTGTTCCATTATTAGAAGCATTAAACGTAATTGTTTGGCTTGCTGATTGATTTAAAGTTATTGAACCCCCTCCTGTTAACCCTGTTCCCGCACTAAATGTTATTGTTGGATTGTTTGGAGAAGAAGGTATGCTAGGAAAAGTAGCTAAACCACCATCCCCTCTTACATATTGCGATGATGTTCCTGCCCCTGCTATTGTAAATGTCCCCGTTGTTGTTATAGGTGTCCCCGTAACTGTAAATGCTGATGGAACAGCTAAGCCAACACTAACAACTGTACCTGATGCACTTGAATTTATAGTTATGTTATTTCCTGAACGATGTGTTGTTATATTTGTACCCCCAATTATATCTATAGCATCACCATCATCTATTGTTGCTGCACCACCAGTGTCTGCCTCAATAGTAAAATTAGTCATTTTATTATTGAAAGTTGTAAAGTTTCCTGCTGTTAAATAACCGTCAACCGAAGTAGTTGCCGCTGCCATAGAAATAGTAGGGGCCGTACCTCCTGACGAAACTACTGGTGCAGTACCATTTACAGCAGTAACTGTCCCTGTATTTGTGGTGTAACCTGCACCGTTTGTTAATTGATTATTGTTTGTTATACCATTATTTATGGTAATTCCAGTCGCTGTAGTGGCAGTTGAAATGTTTGTTCCTCCAGCAATATCTATTGTGGTACCATTGGTAACCGTTAGATTAGATCCAGAATCTCCTTGCAAAATCCAGTTTGACATTGATCCACCGCCACCCGTTGCAGCTATTGTTACTGTTCCGCCACTATTTGTAGTTGTTATTCCTGAACCAGCCGCTATAGTTATAGTTCCGTTATTTGTTATTGTTGTACTACCACCTGAAGTTCCTGCTACAGCTATTCCATTAAAAGGAAGTGAGTTGGTTACTGTTACGGTTCTTGTGCTTTCGGCTGTAGTAATACCAGTTCCTCCTGCAATATCTACTGTTTGTAAGCCTGTAACTTGAGAACTCCCTGAGTCACCTTGTATAGTAAAAGAAGACATTTTACCGTTAAATGTTGCCCAGTCTGTTGAAGACAAAGCACCTCTATTGGCTGCTGATGCTGTAGGGACATTTAAAGTTATTACAGGAGTAGATGTTGAGTTTGCTACTGAACTTGATAAGTCTGTTCCTGTTGTTCCTAATGTAAGTGCAGAAACGTTAGTAACGGTTCCTGCTCCTGAGCTCCCAGGAAGCGTTATCCATTCTGTTCCATTACCCGTTCCTTTTGATATTAGTACTTGATTTGCTGATCCTGTTGAATTAGTTGAATCTATAAAATCATTAGAATTCATGTCTAAGTCATCAGTCATATTTAAACCTGCACAGTCGGAAACGGCAGATGTAACAAACTTACCATTAATATCAACTCCAGAAGTTGTTGTCGTTAATCTAATTGTACCCCCATTACCACTACCTTCAGAGTTAAATAATTTAACTATTCCTGATTCTATCTGCATTCCAAAACCAGAGTTAACGCCTGCGTTTTGCATAAAAAGAATATTTCCGTTTTCCCAAAGACAGAAGTTTGTCGAGTTATTAAAATGCCAATAATCGGAACTTGTGTCATTGAACCACCTTATATGTGGAAAAGTAGTAGCACCAGTAGTTTGACCAAAAATTACCTTTACATCATCATCGTAAGTATTGTTTTGTAAATATAGTGCCATTAAGAAATTAGATTTTTACAAATATACGAATTTAAATAAAAGTGTTTCACTAATATTTAAACTCGTATATGTAATTTACATTAAAGAATTTCAGTAATCAATACTCTTGCTTCATTAGTATCTAAAGCGTCTACTGTACTAAGAGTTACGGCAGATGTAGACGTTCTTTCAACACCTACGAAAATAGTATCAAAAGGAGCTTCGTTACGATAAACTTGTACCATAACATCTCTTGTTCCTAAATTGTGAGTTACAGTATATGTTGTTGCTGAGTTGTTACCAATAGTTGCAACTGCATTATGATTGTTTCCAATACAAGTTGTAACTGCTTGACAAAAGTCTGTTATTTGTGAAGCTGGTATTGCAATAGTATTTTCAGACATTGCAGTAACAAATCCTTTAGCGTCAACCGTTGCACTTAATGATTTAGTTACACCACCATATGAAGCTGCTGTTACACCAGAGTTATCTATTGTTACAAATCCATTTGCTGTTACTCCAAAATTTGCTGAATCAAAACCTGCAACCCCTTTTGCTGTTGCACCATCAGTTGCTCCAGCACCTGCAATGTTTTCGTCAGCAATAACAACCGTATAATCAGACTTAGCTGGAGATGAACTTGCTGCAATATCTGAATTTGCAAATAATAAATCTCCTGGTTCTAATTGCGTACTAAAGAACGCTGAACCTGCTACAGTAACTACAAAGAAGTCACCATTATTTAAAGCTACGTTGGCAGCTCCAGATAATGCAGGAGAGTTTGTACTTGCATTATATCCTCCTTGAAATGCTCCTACTCCTCCAACTTGTGCTAATACATAAGCCTTTGAAGCTGCATCAGTTGAGGCAGATGGTGTTGTTGGTACAGTTACTTGTCCGCCAAATGATGACTGACCTGTTCCTGAAACAGTTAACACCCCAGTCGTTTCAATACCTCCAGTACCAACCGATAAACCTGTTTGAACAGTAACAGATGCAGGTAATCCAATAGTAATATCACCACCGTTACCTGTAGATGGTGTTGTTATTTCAATCTCATTAGTTGTGCCTGAGAATTTAGCTGTTGTTGTTGAACCACCACTTGAACCTACTAATGATAATGTAGACTCGTTAGAAGACACAGCACCTACACTTAATGCATAATTAGCATCTGTATTAGTAACAGTATTTGTTATTGTTACCGATCCTGTTGAACCACTAACGCTAATTCCTGTTCCAGCTGAAACCGCTGTTACACCTGTGTTAGATATAGTTACGTTTCCTGTGGCACCACTTACTCCAATACCTGTTCCTGCAATATTACTTAAAACTCCTGAGTTAGTTATAGTTAAATTATCTGTAGCTCCTACTGATGTTGTTATACCAGACCCTCCAATAAATGTTGCTGTATTTCCAGATGCTATAGTTTGAGATGTTCCAGAGTCACCATCTAAAGTCCAACCAGCATATACAGTTGGTGATGTTGGCATTGTAATAGTCTTAACATTAAGAGCTGTTATGTGACCCGTACTATTTGTTGTTACAGAGTCAACCGCTGTAAATGTTCCTGCTGAACCTGGTGAAGAAGAACTTGTAGTATCACTTCTTGAAGTAGTGTCGTGAGAAAGAGTAACTGTTCTTGTTCCACCAATACTTCCGCTTATATATGTACCACCCACTACATCTACAACTTGACCATTACTTACAGTCTGATTTGTGCCTGTCGTAGAACCAATAGTCCAAGAAGTCATTGTTCCTGCACCACCATTAGATGCGGCAGTTATTCTACCTTGTGCATCAACCGTAAAGTTAGCCGAAGTATAAGAACCAGCAGTAACCGCTGTATCATCAAGAGTAATTGTTAAATTATCAGTTGCACTTGCTGCCGTTGTAATACCAGTTCCTCCAATAAAAGTAGCATTGTTTCCATTTGTTATTGACTGACTTCCTGTGTCTCCAACCAAATTCCATGAACTCATTGTTCCAGTTCCTCCAGTATATGCTATTGTTACCGCTCCTGTTGCACTACTTACAGATATGTTTGACCCTGCTACAGCTGATGTTACACCAGTGTTTGTTAAAGTCATTCCTGTTGCAGTGGTTGCTGAAGAAATACCAGTACCCCCAGCTATGTCTACAGTAACTCCATTTGTAACTGATAAATTTGATCCTGAATCACCTTGAAGAGTCCATGAAGTATATCCGCCTGGAATGGCTGCCCAAACATTATCACCTCTCAAGAAAGTAGAACTACTTGGAGAACCAGTTGCTGATAAATCTATAGTACCCATAGTTACAGCTCCTGTAGCACTAGAGTTTGCAGTTCCAGCAGAAACAAATGTTCCGTTAGCATTAGTAAATGATGTTACTCCTAATGTAGCCGTTCCATTTGATGCGGCTGTTACAATACCCTGTGCATTTACAGTAATACTTGCGTGAGTATACGATGCAGCTGTAACACCAGAGTTTGGCACATTAACTGATATTGTCCCACTACTTGTTATTGGTGAACTACCAATAGTTAGGTAATTACTAGACACCCCAACAGAAGTAACCGTACCCGCATTACTATCTAAGGTAATCCAATTAGAGCCATTATAAAATTTAAGAACATTAGAATCTGATCTATATATTAACTGACCCTCTCCAGTTACGGATGGATCAGAAGTTACGTTCTGTACTTTAAAGTTTTGTAGCTCTGTATTATTGAGCGAGACATTTTGTAAAAAATTAATTGCCATGTTATCTGTGTTTTATATTGTTAAAATTTATAGGTTAAACTTAATTTAAGTTCTCCTTCACTATCTTCTGATTCCATATCTAATAGATAAGATGGCTCAATATATAGGTTGTTCCAAACATTTAATGCATACCCAACGCCTAAAGACACTTCTTCTTCTTCAGTTATTAAAGTGTATGCATATATGTTTTCACCAAAAGTATATCTTGCTACTAAATTATAATCATCTCCGTCCATCATTATTCCTGCACTTATTTTGTCCATAGAGTACAACACCCCTATGTTATCCGTTAAGTTATCTAGACTTACATCCTCTCCGTCTGCTGGTGAACTAATCATGCTAGTTACCATAAATTGTGCTGAAGCTAAAGTTGTAAATAAACTTAATATTGATGTTAAAAATATTTTTCTCATGTTTTGTTTTTTAGTTAGTTAAAAAAAGCCTTTCCTGTTTGTGGCCCGTTAAAAGTTATTGTTACCTGATTTAAACTATCATACTCTACATCTGCGTATACTGTTTCTAACGCTGAGTTAACAACAGATACTGACGGATACTTATTTAATCCATGATTTATTACCCAAGGATTAGCAGCTACATTCTGAGAAAACACATAATTTTTGTCTCCAGAAACTGCCCCGCCATACGTTAGCAAAGATATGAAATAATCTTTATTGTTTTGAAGGTTACCTGCACCCGCTTTAAATGTTACACCAATGTCAAAAAAATCAGTCTCTACGCCATCTTGCACTGCTGAATTCCAATCATATACACCAAAGTTTGATGGGTTGTCTGTTTGTGAAATTAAAACTACTGAAGATATTAAAGGAACTGAGTAATAAGAAGATACGTCTATGTTTGATTTTAACATAAACTTACTTAACATAAAGGTTGTTAAAGACGAAAAAGCTGGTGTTCCTGCTCCTGAGTTGGCAAAAGATATAGTTCCCGATCTTCTTACATCTCCTGTGTTCCAGTTTTGATACTGATACCTTAAGGCGTTACTTTCTATTTTGTTGTTTGTATTTAAAAATGTAGCAATATCATCAAAAGTAAAATTCTTTGTTGCCATGTCATTAATGGCGTCACTACCAATTACCTTGTCAGTTCCTACTATTATAGATTGTATTGGATAAGAAGATATTTTTGACATTACTTATTTTTGATTTTAGTTCCCTTTTCATATGAGCGTCCCCCAAAGTATGCAGCGACAACTGTAACTAGCAAAACTTTTAAAAGATCTTTCCACTCATCGTTAACTACAAAGGTAATAAATCCTGAATCAATAAAAATAAGCAAGATTGTACTAAAAATCAAAAATATTAAAACAGCTGGTCTAACTGTTTTAGAGAGATAGCTATCGGATGTCATATCGCTTTTCCAGCGATCTGTTACATTCTTTTGTTCTTCATTAGCAGCGTTATTAAATATTTCTAACATTTCTTTTTTAAACGCTACTTTTTCATCAGGAGTTTGAATAAACTTGTCAACCACACCGCTAACCTTGTCAGCCACTTCCAGTCCTGCTGATCCAAATATCTTACTCCATATACTCATAATTCTTTATATTCTTTTGTTGCATCAAAACTAGGACACTCTTTGCTTGAAAAATCTCTATGCCCATAAACAACTGCATCGGGATGAAATTTTTTTAAAGTTTTAAGAAGTAAAATTAAAGATTCTTTTTGTTTATCTGTTCGGGTATCTTCCCAAACCTTCATTTCTTTATCCATACCACCGATATAACATATTCCCAAACTATCATAGTTATGTCCCGAAACATGGGCACCATACTTGTCAACCATTCTGCCATATTCTATTTGTCCATTTATCCTTACAACAAAATGATATCCTATATCATCCCAGCCGTTTCCTTTAACATGCCAGTCTCTAATATCTTCTGCTGAAAAATCTTTATTTCGTGGAGTAGCAGAACAATGAACAATAATTTTTTTTATTGCTCTCATTCATTATTTTCTTAGTTGATAAATTCTATCGTCTAACCTATTAAGAGTTTCTTTCATTTCTGACATTTCTGTTTTTATAAAAACCAACTCTTTTTGTATTTCAATCATTTGTTCTGACGAGGTTTGAGTAGGCTTTGGTAATTCTTTTGCTACTTCTATCTGTGCCTGTAGAGAATAATACATTCCCACCATACTTCCTACCAATACAAGAATAGTAAAAAAATTTTTAGGACTTAAACTAAACTTTGTGTTTTCAGAAATAACTGTCATATTACCAAATAGCTAAACATGATTCTCTAGCAGTAGCTGAAGTGCCAGTTTCAAAAAGTTGTTTGATTTGTACTGGTAAATATTCTCCAACTTTAAAGTTTTTAAATATTACCTCGTTATCTGCACAAGTTAAAACCCTAACATCTACATATTGAGTAGCGTCACCCATAGCGGCATTTGCTGTGTTTGTTCCTACATACAATAAGCAGCAATCAGCAGACTTCATTACAGTTGCACCACCTTTTCCTCCAGCAACGTAAATTGTATATGCATTAGTGTGAGTTGTTAACGTTCCAAAAATATCAGTATCTAAAGATAACAAGCTTCCATTTACAAACTGAACTACCGCTTGCGTGTTGTTTGTAGTATTATAGATAATATCACCACTACTAACTCCTAATGATAAAAAATCTCGACTTGTGTCAATTAAAGTGTTTGCTCTTAAAATTACATAGTCTTCACCACCAGCAGCCTGAGTAAATATATTGGCACCCATTTCTATTGAGGTTGTTGTTATATTTGTAGCTGTTGAGTTTCCAGTGTTAGTTGTATTGAAAACAAGGTCTCCTGCTGCAACTGGAAAAGGTGCTGTTGTTGCTAAAAAGTTTGCTCCTGTGTCAACTAAAGTGTTTGTGTTTGCAGTCGTTGTTGTTCCACTGTCAACAGGATCACCAGTACCTGTTATTAAAGATACATTTGGTAGATTAGGTATATGGTTAGTGTCACTAGCAAGAACTGCTGCGGACATGCCTGTATTTACTACTATTTTTTGATATGCCATTTTTTTATTTTTTATATGGAAATACTCTATTTAAAGTATCTCTTCGTTGTCCACAACCACAATCTTCCATCCCAGCTGCTTTTGCCATTCTATCCGCCACCTTGTCTAATCCAGTTGCCTTAGTTACTTTCGCTATTGTATCGCCTAACCCTCTAGACGGTTTTTTTACATTTTGCATGAGCAAGTTTCATTTGGACACTCATCTACATTAAAAGATAAGAAGTTCATTAAACTATTCCATTTGCACTTTAAATAGCTATACAAAGATATTAATTTTTCAATCATTTTTTTAGTTATCTATTTCGATCTCTTGAGTTAACTGGTGTCGCAGGACGAGCAGTTATAAATTGAACATGAGAATCTGGTTTTACCTCTTTAGGAGGCTCTACTGTTTTTGTTTTTCCAGGGACACCTGAAGTTTTTAAAGCAACCTTTTCTTCATAAGTCATGTTTTTAGGTGCCTTAGGTTCTTTCTTTAATAAATTCTTTTTAGTTGATTTCTTTTTTGCCATTATAATATGTTTTAATTAAGATTTTATACTGCATCCAAAGTTTTTTGCATAGTTAGCCATTTTAACTACAGACTCAGAATGTTTTTTTGTGTTCTTCATTACTGCATTTGCAGCACTACAGGCGTCACTATAGCCATTACGTTTTGCCCACGCAGTAAACTTTCCTTCATTTCCCTTTTTTATTTCAGGAAACTTTTGTTTAGTACGCCCAGCCATTATTTTAAATGATCGTGTCTTACTATTTTATTTGTGTGTCTGTATGACATTGACTTGTCTGCACCATAAGAATGACCATAATCTTTTTTTGACATAGCCTTAGACTCATCTCTTCTATCTTTATAAGACTGAGATTTTTTTCCGTTGCTTGCTCCTAAATGCTCATTTAATCTTGAGTTATAACCTTGTTTCATTTTTTTACTTTTATTAATTAATACATTTTTTTACCCATCTTCACTTCACTGTGATATCCAGGGTTTCCTTTTTTACTTCCCCCGCTTTCCTTTGCAAATTGTCCTGCTTGTGCCTTTCCAACTGCGTTGTAAGGAAATTGTTTTTTCATCGTCTTACCCGTATCAGGGCATTTATATTTTACTGTTGGCATATTAGTGGTTCTTTTTTAATTTTCCTTTGCTATCATAATCATTTGGCCTGTACTTTCTTCTTACCTTGTCAACTTTTTTATTATACCTTTTACGATCTTCATTCTTCTGATACTTGTATTCATCTTTGATAACAGTATAAAGTTCTTTAGCTCCTTTAGCAACATTCTTTACAATACGTTTAGTGTGTTTTGGTACGTCCTTAATTTTAGTGTTACCAATTTTTTTACCTATACCTTTTATTTTATCAATATCTTTATTGCTAAAACCTATAGCATTGTAAATGCTTTTTTTACTTTTTTTCTTTTTAGGATCTGGCATTATAATCTTTTTCTATTAGGATTCTTTTTTCTATTTCTCATTTTATTTTTGAGCTTTTTTACTTTTTCTTTAACTCCTCTAACAACTCCTCCTGCTACTCCTCCTGTTACTGCTGCTGCTGCTGTTTTTGCTGCTGCACCTACAAGAAGTGGATTTGCTGCTATTGCCATTCCTACTCCAGCTAATTTTGCTGCTGCTTTTGCTCCAGATTTAACTCCTTTAACTAAAGCTTTTTTTCTTTTTCTATTTCTTTCTTTACGAGTGGTTGTCGTTGATTCTTTTAGCTGTTTACCAAATAAAGTTTTTTTGAACTTTTCTTTTGTTATTGTAGCTCCTTTAACACCCTTTTTGTATTCTTTTGTTTTCTTAAGTCCGCTTTTTTTAGTCTTAGTAATTTTATATGCTTTTTTCTTTCCAGCCTTAAACTCTTTAACCTTCTTTACAGAACCGTCTCTTCTTGTTTTAGTAACTGTTTTACTGCCGTCTTTATTGACAGTTGTAGTTTTTCTTTTTCTTTTAAGGGCCATAGGGTTATTTTTTTACAAATATAATAATTAATTAATTAGCATCTTCAGCTGTTATCGTCTTGACTTTTTACCTACACACTTCCATCTCTTACGAGATAAGTTGTTAGGTGAATTAGGATCGTTCCTTTTTCCTATAGGCAATCCCATTTTTATTCCGTAGCTTCTAGCACAATATGAATCTCCCTTAGATGTGCCAGGTCTTACTCTTGGGCCTCCACCTTTTGCATTACCAGCTTGACCATAGCTAACCTTTTTGCCACTGGCAGTTATTTTTACTTTTGCTTTTCCTTTTCTTGGTGATGCCATTATGATCTTACTTTTGCTGCTTTAGTATTACTTACAACTGTTTTTCCTTTTGCTCCTGCTTTTTTCTTTTTACGAGCAGTAGATGCTAATTGTCTTTTAGACAAGCTCAGAGCTTTTGCTCTAGGTAAACATCTGTCTGGATTTTTTTTATCCTTAGATGTTCCACACTTTCCTTTAATCTTACCGTCAGAACCAATACGAACCCAGTCTTGTTTAACCCAATTCTTTAATGCTCCCATTACTTTTTCTTTTTAGAGCCCTTCCCATAGTTAGGGTCTTTACAATACTTACTTGCAGCCATGTTTGCATAGGCACTTGGATAAGTGTCAAATGTTCTTTTAGCCCAAGCAATACCCGCTGCACATATTTTATTACCTTTCTTTTTTGTTCTTCCTGCCATTATCTAGTTCTTCTTACTGTTTTTTTTGTAGAAGAATACGCATTCCTTTTTGCCCCCATTCGTGAAGCCTTCATTCTTTCATTCTTTCTTTTCTCTTTTTCCTTAAGCATTCTTTCCTTCATTTGCTTATTCATTCTCTCCTTCATTTTTGCTCTCAATTCTGCTTGCCTTTGCTCCTTAGTCATTTTTGTTCTTTCTATCATTCTTTTCTTCCTAACTGCTGTTGATGCCTTAGGTATTGCTTTTGACTTTGCACGATTTGCTTGTGCTGTTGGATTAGCGTTTATTTTCTTTTGAGTTTTTTTATACTTAGCTTCTTGAATCTTAGTTCTTACCTTTCTTAAAGGAACCGTTTTTTTTGTTTTAAGTTTTTTAATTCTTTGTACAGTCTTATTTCGTTTAGTAACAAGTTTTTTTAATTTTTCTGCGGAAGTTTTTTTAGGCATGATTTATTTTTTTATTTAAACAAAGATAATTATAATTTTATATTGTTTTTAAACCATTTAAAAGCTTTACTCACTAAAGTATTTTCTTTTTTCTTTTGTCTTGCTCTACAATTAATACAAAGTGAGTCACTAACAGTAACCCTTACACTGTCTACTATTTCTTTTACAACTATCTTATAATCAAACACTAAGCTGTCTTCACTTATAAGTTTTAAGTTGTTTAACTCATAAACACTTTCGTTAAATTTTTTTTCTATTTCTTTTATATCTCTTT
>WLWG01000186.1_pt1 | contig 64101 bp, 86 predicted proteins | sample 6712871 | NCBI WGS metagenome assembly WLWG01 (sample SAMN12718693, study PRJNA515312) | sponge metagenome | isolation source: marine sponge | host: Mycale hentscheli | place: New Zealand: South Island, Marlborough, Capsize Point | collected 2003-05-01 | reverse complement strand
GCTTTTGGAGCACCGCAGGAGCGAGAAGTCTGGCAATCTGGCAAGTTTGGCACCCCTTTCTGTATCTTGAATTGTCCAAGTCGTGTCCTGGAACCCCCCTATTAGTCCATTATGTGTCCAGCCCCTTTTGTAGTTGAGTAAAGATAACAATAGTTGGCGTTATTTGTCGTCGTTGCAGGGGTTGTCCACTTTTTTGGCGTTGATGGGCGATTTGATAATAGTTGTCAATAGTTGCCGTAGTTGAGGTTCGCAGTTGTCCACTTTTTGGCCTGACTGACATTTTAGGTAGTTTCAAATAGGTAGCCACACACAGTAGGTGTATGGTCGCACCCGATGTAGTAGTCAAAATGTGTTTGGATGAGCGTCAAGAAGTTGTCAAAAACCTCATTTTAGAGGACACCCCTTTCCGCACTAAGTTCGTTGAAGAGGTTTGCATTAAGTTCAACTTAACTGCACCTATGGTTTTGCATGAAGTGGAGAAAATCGCAGCGATAAAGAATGGATATGTTGAAGAAGCCGTTGCATTATTAGAGGCTGAACAAAAAGTCATTGAAAAAATCTCCGAAGCAGAAAAGCAAGCACAACAAGCACAATGGCATAAAGAAATGGTGCTTGAGCCTTTAGCCAAAGCACAAATTGTGCAGGATAGGCTCAAATTAGGCACACCTCTTGAGCAAGCACAACAACAACCAATTAGTGAAGCACAATTGAGGGAGGCTATGCTTAAGGTTCAACAGAATTTTGAATTACAGCAAGCGCAAGCACATTTAGAGCCACCCGAATTAGGCACAAAGGAACGCAGTAAATACAATGTGCTTATTATGGAAATCACAAACCTATTGAAATCCACTCCACAGGGATTAACTAAAACACAAATCCTCAAAGACCTAAAAAAGAATAGTTCATGGCGCACCATGCGAGATGACATCCTGAATTATCTTGAAGTTAAAGGAAAGGTGAGGAAAATCGGAACACGCTATATTTATGACACCAACACCAATCGGGTATTGGAAACGACATTTCATAGAAAAATCTATGAGTCTTTGGCAGACGGGGCAAAAACCATAAATGGCATTGTCACTCTAAAAGATGCACAAGGTCAATATGTGGTAGGATACAACAACACTACGGGGCGAAAGAAGGTAAAGGAGGTTCTGACCCTTCTTTGGAGGGAAGGACTCATTACTCGCACAAACGAGGGTAGTTGGGTTATTTCACAATAGATGTGCTATTTGACGATAAGTTAAATAGGTAATCGTAGATAGTAATAATTAGGGAATACCATGAGCCAAGAGTTTTACACAGTAGCAGAATTCGCACAACTCTTGAGAGTTAGTGAATCCACAGTTAGAAATTATATTCGTAAAGGATATATCAAAGCAATCAAGTTCGGAACAGAACGCCGAGCCACAGTTCGCATCCCTAAAAGTGAGATTGAATCACTATACGATATTAACTCTCCAAAGGAGGAAGAGTGAATGACTGAATTTCTTATTGGAATCTTACTACTAAGCATTATGTTTGATGCTTTGCTATATCATCATTTTAATAACATTTTTGAGGCTCAATATCAATTAACAGATACTATCCTAAAAAGCATAAAGCAACATGAGCATGAGGAGGAATAATTATGAGAGTAGGGCAAACAATTCAAAACATACACACACAAGCAATATACACAATCATTGAGGTTGAATCCGTTGATATGGGAGATTCCATGAAGGCAGTTTATACCATATCTAATGAGGCTTTTGAAGTAATCAGATTTAATGCCGATTATCTAAGTAATTGGGCAGTTATCAATGAGGAGGAATAAATATGGTAAAGGTTGCAGATTACGAACCCTGTGCAGGATGTGGCAAAATGGGATATACTGATGAAAGAGCATTTTCAAAAGAGATGGGTGGGCATATGTGCGTTAGATGCACACGACAAGACCTTGACTGGTCTAATGCAAAGACATGGAAGGTTGAGGAGAAGAAGGAATCTTAAATAGGTTATCTAATAATGGTGATAATATGAGCGAAGTAGTAGCATTGGCATTTACCGAAGAAAATACTCCTAATTGGGAGTCTTTCTTAGAACATTTTAAGGGTGTAGGATTTGACCTCACCGATGAGAATAATGGAGTCTTTACCGCAAAGTGGGGCGACACATTCAAAGCAACAGTTTTTGAAGAGGCACGATATATGCTCTTTGAAGAAGTCAAGAAAGAAGGCGAAGAAGAAGATTCACTATTGCCTAATGAAGTATTTGATTACATCATGTCCATTGAGGATGATAACGCATTGGTTTCAATGGGTGTTGATTCAGGATGGGGCGTAGATGTAGATAGTGAGATGAATTTGAAAGATTTCATTAAACATTTCACAGCAGCCCAAGTAATAGAACCAAAGGAGGAATAAATATGGAAGAAGAAAATATGGAAAACCAATTGAATGAAGGTCAGATGAAATTTGAAGAATTACCACCTGAAATGAAAGTTAATGTAATTATTAGTGATATGCTCACAACCATTGACCGATTGGTGGATATGAAATTCGCACTTAATCAAGTATTGATGGAGAATCCTGAACTTGGTGGTGTCCAACCTCAAGCACAACCTCACATTCATGACGAAAACTGCGACCACGACCACACAGAAGCACAGGAGGAATAACTATGACAAAACCAATTTACAAATGCCTTGAAGAAAACTGCAAAGATAACAATCGTGAATACCGATTTAGAGGTTTGTGCCGTTCATGCACAGAATATGTGCAGGGTGAGCCTATTGTGCCTATTCTGCGTATTAAGCACAATGCTAATGGAACGCTCTATCAAGCACAAAGCCGCACAAGCATGGGTGGTAAGGCCATTACTCGCCAACAAATGCAAGCACAAGCACAAAATGAATCTGCTTATCGTAAGCATAAAACCATGATGCGAAAGATGCGTCAAGCACGAAGGCTCAATCCTGAAGAGTTTGTTATGCCTAATGAGCCTGTTGAGCATGATTGCTGCGCTACGGACACTTGTGAGCATAAAGTGGACTTAACTAACATTGGAGAATCAGTAGGTGAAGAAGAATGAGTGGATGCGTAATTCAAGATTGTCCAGAAGAGGCTACTCATCACATCCACAATCCATCCACAGGTGAATCAGCCATGATTTGTCAAACTCATGTAGTTCTTATTGAAGGGTATGACCCAACAGTTTCTAACTCCGAAGAGGAATAAGCATGGTCAAGATGATGCGACTTCGCCTTCGTATAGAAGATGAAGAGTATATTTATGAAGAATGGGAGGAATACGAACATGAGTAGTATTCATGCAGAAATGTCTTCATGGCGCAGACACCTTAGAGAATGCCGAGAGGAAAAAGAAAAACTTTGTATTTCTTGTAGTGTTCATCGGGCAGAGGTTGATAAACATCTTTGCTATGATTGCGAACTTAATGAAAGTGAATGGTCGGAGGGTAATCTATGAATTGGAGATTGGGAATTTATATTCACAAACAAACTCAAGATAGAGCGCACATAGTTCATCAAAATAATGGACATTATTATTTGAGATATTTAGACCATCAAAAGATAGAAACAATTTCCGAAGTAGAATTTTTAATGAATTGGGAACATGAAGAAGGTGAAGAAGAATGAGAAAATTATTGAGTAAGATAACCAGCCCTATATTTGTGCCACTTAGGAAATTTGTAGTATGGGGAGATTCTAAATTTGGAACTTGCGATATGAAATTATCTATTGAGCCTCGCTGGGATAATCACTTGGATGGATTTGCAGACATGGACACAATGAGCATACAACAAGGTGAAGAATAATGATTGCATTTGTTTGGACTTTTTTAGGAATTATATTATTAGGAATTATTAGTGAAGTTATTTTAGAGATGATTCATAATTATGAAGGAGATGAAGAAGAATGAAGCAAATTGTTCACATCAACCAACATAACATCAAGCATAATCGCAAGGTAGAGGCTTCCGAAAGAAAGCCTGTTATTACTTGTAAAACATATAAAACAAATGAGTATCATCACTCATTAGATTTAGTCTGTGCTGAAAGTGGAAAGATTTTAGGGTCTGTTATGTATTCTCCCGAAACTCCATTATCATGTGGTGCAAATGTTTGGATAGAATTTGACACCGAAGTAATCAAAATCCAACCAAAGGAGGAAGTTTAATGACAGTCCCACTACCCGATATGGAATGGTTATATTCATCTAAATATAACGCTTCCCGAACTTGTGCTAAATGCAAATCAACCGAATGGAATGACATTGCCGAAGGAATAATTGAGTGCAAAGAATGTGGTAATAAGGAGGAAGTTTAATTGCCTCTATCTCCGAATCAAATAATCAAAGGAGATTGTTCTGAAACTTTGAAAACTTTTGAACCAAATAGTATTCACCTTACTTGCACATCACCACCTTATTACAATGCTCGTGATTATTCAACTTGGCCTGATTATGAGTCATATTTGAAATTTCTTGAAGATACATTTACAGAAGTTTTTAGAATCACAAAAGAAGGCCGAATGTGCGTAGTCAATATATCACCTATTATTGTGCCTCGTGAGAAAAGGTCTATGGAATCTTCTCGCATAGCAATTCCTTATCATTTCTTCTCTTTAATGGAAAAGATTGGTTGGAAATACTTAGATGATATAATTTGGGTTAAGCCTGAAGGAGCAGCACCGAACCGAAATGGAGGATTTTTCCGACACCGAAAACCTGTGGCTTACAAACCAAATATAGTTACTGAAACAATTTTTGTATTTCAAAAACCTTCAAGTAATTTAATAGATAAAATAGTTCGTTCTTATGATGGAGATATTTTAGAATCTTCATTAGTCGCAGATGGTTATGAGCGTTCAAATGTATGGAAGTTTAATCCTGAAACCCGTTCAAAACATTCAGCCCCATATCCAGAAGATTTGACTAAAAGAGTAGTTTCATACTATTCTTATGTTGGAGATATGGTCTTGGACCCATTTATGGGTTCAGGCACAACCGCAGTAACTTGTAAAAAATTAGGTCGGAATTACATAGGGTGTGAACTACATGATGAATATATTGAAATGGCTAATAAAAGATTAGAAAAAATTGATTAAATTTGGAGATGATTTATTGGACTCATGTATTGTATGTGGAATTAAACATTCACCTTGGACAGATACTAAACTTGATTATTGCCCCATCGCAGACGACCTTAAATGCCAAAAATGTCTAAAAGAAACTGGAAGTGAAACAAATGAATGAAGATAATTTCAAAATTATAACAAGGGCTGTGGGCATTGGAGGCGACATACTGCAACCATTACTCCCACCATCTCCCCGCCACCCAACAGGAAGAAATGCTTATGCTCATATTTGGGTATGTTTGAGAAATAAATTTGGAGAGGTGAGGGAAGTTCCCGATATGCACATCCAAGAAATTTTGGACTATATTCAATATCTCATCACTAATCCATATTGAATCTTAAATAGGTAATCCCACTATCAAAGTGTATGACTTCCAACATAACCTTCGTAGGATTGTGCGGACCTGGCCGACACGAAATGCCTGTTCAAGAATATGTGTTTCCTGCGGTTGTTGAAAACCCATTGGATTTTGAAGCACTCAAAAGACATTCAATGAATTATATTCAGGAAGTCATCAAACAAGCACATGGAGAGTCAGTTCACATCATGCTTTTTGTAACTGGGCTGACACCAGTTCTAACATCCTTCCTTAGTATGTGGGTTCAGGAATCAAACCAAGATGCGAAGGATAGACTCACCCTGATGCACTATGACCGAGATGAAGGCGATTATGTTGGACAGGATTTTTGATAGTAGTTAAATAGGTAATCTCACAATAGATAAACAGAGGCGAAGAAATATGGACAAAGAAGAAATGATGATTGTTTATTCAGCAATTCAAGGATTAGAAAGCAGGGAAGAATCCCTATTGTTAGGCACACTTGTAGATTCTGCAAAGCAGATTCTTAAGGTGCATATGTCTGACAACATGACAACCGAAGTGGAATACAATGATGGACCGATTTCCATTATGTCCACTATGGCAGATGCAGAAATGCAACACGCTCTTTTGGTAGCAAAGGCTCTTGAAGAGGAGGAATAATTATGACCGTAGAAAATGTAGTAGAAGAATTGACCAGCCTAACACCGATTGAATTGCGACAAGTAGCATCAATTATCAAAGATTTGATTGATAATGCTGAAGTCCCATCTGATATTAACACAGGTGATTTGGTTTCATTTGAAATTCGTGATGGATGCACACTTACAGGATTAGTAGAATCTACCACCGCAAAGCGAGCAAGTGTTTTGCTTAATGCCGTTGAAGGCACATACACCATTGATTTGAAAAAGGTAGCCGTTATGGTTGCAGCACCACAAACAGAAACAGGAGATGAAGAAGAATGAATTGGAAAAAGATTGGATTAGTAGCAAGTTTGGCCTCAATTATCGGAAGCATTGGCATTTACGCTATGCACGATGAGAATTTGGGTATCTTTGTAGGACTATGGGCATCAGCCCTCCTATTGCTATCAGACCGAATGGCCGAAATGCAAGATTGAAGGATGATTAGCATGGAAACTTTGTTGATTGTAAATCTTTTATTCACATTGGGTTTGGGGGCATGGATGTTTTCTCTCGCTCGGAGAGTCCAACTTCTTTCACCCTCAAAGGCGGAAGCATCCGACCCAGACCCATCCCAAAAGAAACTTAGTGATTGGACGGAAGAGGAATGAACCTCAAAGGCACTTTTCTAAAGGGTCTTGAATTCGCTCTTGGGGCGCATGGTATATTGCACATCTTTGAATTTGGCGTAGCCATTTATGAAGAAGCATATATCACAGCGAGCATCGCAGCATTTGGAGCCATTACTATGCTCTTAGGTTCATACTTTTTAGGGCATCACCATCACCATCAACACCCTCATGTTGAGAACCATTAAATAGGTCATCGCACAACCAATAAAGTAGGGAGAATTATGCAAACTAACCATATCTATCACGAGAATTGTTTGATTACTTTAGACCGTATGGAAGATGACTATTTGCCATTAACTGTTACCAGCCCACCATACAATGTGGACTTGGGAAATAACAAACACAATCAAGATAAATCCTATGACACGCATGATGATAACCTCACTCATGCAGCATACATGGATTCAATGAAAGAGATTTTTACTAAAGTCTATCAAAAGACACAATCAGGTGGCCGATGTATAATTAACATCGGTGATGGGAAGAATGGAAGAATCCCGACCCATTCAGACTACATCCAAATGATGAGTGAAATCGGATGGTTGCCGATGGCTAATATCGTTTGGAATAAAAGAAATGTTTCAGGCAGAACCGCTTGGGGTTCTTATGGTTCACCTTCCGCACCATCCCTTCCACCACCCTTTGAATTTATTATGGTCTTTTCTAAAGATTCCTATAAATTACCTCAACCTGCTAACAAGGCAGAATTGATTGATATTACCAAAGAAGAGTTTGTTGAATGGTCTTTAGCCCTTTGGGATTTCAAAGGTGCAAGCCGTAAAAAGATTGGACACCCAGCACCATTCCCCGTTGAACTTCCTTTGCGTTGCGTCAAGATGTTTTCGTGGGATACATCAGTAGTTTATGACCCATTTATGGGTTCAGGCACAACCGCATTGGCTTGCCTTCAAACTCGCAGAGAATATATTGGTTCAGAAATATCGGAAGCATATATTACTTTAGCAAATAATAGAATTAGAGCGCAAACGGGAGATGAAGAAGAATGAATGAATTTGATTATAGCCAAAAGAAGTTTTTTAAGCACAAAGAAACAAAACAAATAGTTTTCCTTGTAATTTATCAAGGCCCTGCCACCACAGTCGCAGATTATAACACTCACGAATGTATGAACTATAAAAATTCAGATTTTAGGGAACAATTTGAATCCATTAAACCACCATTCGCTTGTCAAATACCTGAAATTCACAACCCTCAATTTGAATCAAAATGGCATTGTGTTCAATGCCATACATCACAGGAGGAATCACAATGACCCGCAGCACACAATTAGATACTTGGCTTACATCTTGGAGCGACCAAATTAAAGATTGGGAAGAAGAAACAGGCAAGGTTTTCTTAGGAGATAACCGTTTGGAAGTTACATCTCGTGGACGCTTTGAAAGATGGTTAGACAGGCACAATCACAAAATGGAATTGTTGAGAACTATCAGTAGTTTTTCAGCAGCATTATTTAGTGGAATTGTATTGATGGTTTTGGTGTTTTGAAATGGATATAAGAAAAGACCACGATAAGAAATTGGCCTTGAAAATCAAGACTTTGGAACGAGAAAATCGTCAATTAAAAATTAAAATTAAACAAGTCAAAAGAATTTTGGGGCGTTAATATGAAGGTAATTGCATTAGACATAGAAACCAAAAATTTAGATATGGAAGCCGAAGGTTTAGATTTTAATAATCCAAAAGGTTGGGAAGTTTCATGCGTATCAATTTACCACCCAAACCACAAACCCTTTAATTATGCACAATGGGAAACATTACCTTCTGATGTTATGGAAGAATACACAGTTATGTCATTTCAACAATTAGAAGAAGATTTACAGGCTTGGTGGGATGATGGATATACACTCATTACTAAAAATGGAACCAATTTTGACCTTCCAATTATTTCAAAGCCAATCGCAGAAGGCGGTTGTGGTTTAGAATGGGTGATTCAAGATTACATATTAGGAGATAACATCACATCCCGTCATTTAGATTTGCAGACATATTTAGAAGATGCAACTTTTGGAGTTCGCTTCAGCCTCCAAACACTTATCAAGTCAGTTCTTGGGGCAGATGAGTCTAAACTAATGGAGGCCAAATTCGCCCCGCAAGCATGGGCAGATGAAAATTATGCAGAAGTTATCAGATATTGTGGAGAAGATGCAAAATATACTTATCAAGTATGGGATGTAGCCCGCAATAGAGGATATATTCAAGCATCTGGCAAATCTCCTGAAGGCAATTATGAAGATTGTTATATACGCATTCGTTGGTAAGATTGAAATAGACAAAGACCATATCATAGGTTATGTCCGACATAAAAGACTACCCCAAATCTCTGGTAGAACGACAATTTACCAAACTACAAAAACACTTATTGATGGATTACAAAGAAGAGGATGATGAGGCTTTTAGCGGAACTATCCGACCCGAAGTTATGAAGATTGTGCAGAAGAACACTCCTATTGGAGAAATCTTAGACGAAAAAGCATTTTCACTTATTATTGTTAAAATTATAGATGATTTGCATGAATGGGTTATGGACACATTGGATGGAATTGATAGTGAATTGCTAAAGTTATTCTTAATTGATTTTGTGCAACAAGTCATTAACAATACATTTACAGTTTCGCCTTCTGACCCACCTTTTGACCCTATGTATGGTTGATGTTAAATAGGTAATGATACAAACCTAATTGGCATTAACTCAAGGGGTGAAAAATTATAGTTGAATTGATTGGTGGCTCATGCATATCCAAAAGATTCATCGTTGAAAGCAGACAAATCGTGCGAATAACACCAACGGCTGTGGACAACAAAATACTTAGTATAGGAATACGACCTGGTGAAGATTCGCAAGGGTAAAAAACATTGAAAAATGGTAATCTACGAGTAATGCAAAATATATAACCAAACAATCCGAGTAGCGCAATCCTATGCTAAACCTATTCACAATATCACAAGGAGCCAAAATATGAAACACAATCTGCTCCCCACTTATCCACATATGTTTATTATGTGGAATATATTATAAGTCGGGGTGGCCGAGTGGTTAAAGGCGCAGGGCTTAAATTCCTGTTCATAATGATTCGCAGGTTCAAATCCTGCCTCCGACACTTTATGTTAAATAGGTATTAGAACACATACAATATGGAGGAAAGAAGCGACACGGATAATCCTCACTTCCTGTTTGTGTTTGTTTTGGTGCTTGGAAATAACTCTCTTCGTTTGTCACAATCCTTGCACCCCTCCACTTCATATTCAAATAGTTAAAAATACAAGGTGTAATCTGTGTCCCAAGAATTTGACAAACAAATCTATCAAGTTTTGTTTCTTAATCAGGATGATGAGGAACCAGGTTACCGAGTCAAGCCTGAAGTCATGGACATAATTTTACAACACTTTCCAGAGGGAGAACTAATTTTAAGCATGGAGAATGTTATGTCAAGCGTTTTAATTTGTGCCTCCGATATTCAATTCTATTTAGAAACACATATGGATGAAATAGACCCTGAAGAGGCCAATGATTTTGTTATGAAGGTTTTGACTACGGTTTTAGGAATCAACCGAGTGTGGAAATTTATTGAAAGCCATTATGAAAATAAAGGCATATTGTCAGAATATATTTAAGAACAGGAGTGATTGTTTTGACTCGCCCAGAAGACCAAGATAGAGATAGACATAAAAATAAAAAAGGCAAGAAAACCACTTTCAAAAGGGAAGACAAATCTTGGAGGGCTAACCAGAAAAGCCATAATCCAAATGCAGAAGAAGACATGGAAGATTTGATGCTTAAATTTAATCAACAATTCAAGTGCAAATTGTGTCAAGGTATTTCATCCATTTACGCCCCTGAATGCACCCTTTGTGGAGAGCCTAATCCACATCCAGCCACCCACACCCACTAATGCTTATATAGGTAATCTTACAATCACTTAAATACGAAGTGATAAATATGCCGAGAGAAGTAGTAAATATGGTAGCCTCAACACAGTATTGCCGTTCATTGGACATCAATGATATAGCAGATACTTTGGAAATTGATTATGAACAAGAACAGTTCCCTGGAATGGTCTATCGGGTTACAACCCCGAAGGTCTGCCTACTATTGTTCCGAAGTGGAAAAGCCGTAGCAACAGGAGCCAAATCTGAAGCCGATGTTGAAGCAGCATTCCTCCATTTGCATGGAGTTCTAAAAGAACATGAGTTTTTGACCGAAGATAACGAATTTAAGCCTGAAGACATTGAGATTTCTAATTTGGTTATTACGCACGATTATGAACAACCTGTGGATTTGAACCGACTCATTATTTCCTTGCCATTTGACAAGTGCGAATATGAGCCTGAACAGTTTCCAGGATTGATTTATCGTCTTGATGACCCACAGGCAGTTTGCCTAATTTTCTCAAGTGGAAAATGTGTTATCACAGGAACTCGTTCCGTTGAAGACTCAAACAGGGCTGCTGACCTTATGGATGCAGACTTGACCGCAGTTCTCAATTAAATTTAAGTAGTCGTAGGGTTCATGTATAATCATGAACCAAAACGCTATCATGGTTGGAACCGCAGTTGGAACAGTTATTGGCTTGCCAATTGTCGCACAATACACCATTACACAATGGAAAGCAAAGAAAACTCTAATGTGGATTGCAGGTGGAATTTCTACCGCAGCATTGGCATCAGCATCGTATTGGTATCTAACTCAATATGGGAAGCAAACATTTGCAGGTGAAGGACACCGACATTATGACCCAAAGACCAAGAGTTTCCACGCACCTGCTCCACCATCTACATCAGGCCGAGATTTCCTATCTGAAGCCAGAGTTTTGGGACTTATTCGTGACAATCCAAACACCATTTTCAGCATTCAATTTGAAAAGCGAGATGGAAGCCTTCGTAACATGACCGCCCGAACTGGAGTTTGGAAGGGACCTGGCGGAGATGCAAGCAACCCTCGTGTCACAGGCGAAGGAATGAAATACAATCCAGACGATTACAACCTAAAGACTGTCTTTGATATGCAAAAGGGACAATACCGACACATCGGAACAGACCGAGTTACCAAGATTACCATTGGTGGTCGCACATATAACACCACATCTGCACGATAAGTATAGTTAAATAGGTCATTGACCTATGTAACAGTATGGTTGGAAATCTAAACAAGTCTATCCGTTCCTCATGGTTTGAGGTTGCGGCTGATTATCCTGATTTAATAAATCCTGGAGTTCGTGTTGGACAAACCGACCAAACAGGAACAATCGGAGATATGGTAAATCTATTTTCTGAAAGATTTGAATATCTTCATAAAGTTATTTCAAAGGATTTAGGATTCAAGAGAACCTACAAAATTGCAGAACTTAATAAACAAAAAATGGCATTCAAAAATAGACCTTGTAATGTTATTGGAATTATAGTTGATATTCGCCGAACCAAGTCTGGTGGGCGTATGGTAGAACTTGAAGATAAAACAGGGCGAATCACAGTATTTGTGCGAAAAGAAGACCCAGCCGCAGGAACATTACTTTTAGATGATGTTATCGGAGTTACAGGAAAGTTTTCTGAAGATGGTAGGATGTTTTGGACTGACCGAGTTCAATATCCCGAAGTATTACCCAATAATCAAAACAAAGGAGGTTTAGATTTTGACCCTGTATCTATTGCATTTGCATCAGATATTCACATGGGTTCAACTAAATTTTTGGAAAAGGATTGGGACAGAATGGTGGAGTGGATGAATTCAGAACACCATGTAGCAAAAAACATTAAGTATTTTGTTTTATCAGGAGATATTGTAGATGGAGTCGGTGTTTATCCAGGCCATGAAAGAAACATCACGATGTTAGATGTATATGACCAATATGAGTTTTGTGCCAGAAAATTAGATGAATTACCTGAACACATTACACCTATTATATTGCCAGGAAATCACGATGCAGTTAGACCCGCAGAACCACAACCTCAATTAGAACCACTTATTCAGCAAAGGTTTAATTCCGCAGTTCATGTTGGCAACCCTGCCCGAATTGATTTGTCTGGAATTGATGTTTTGTCATATCACGGAAAAGGCATTGACGACATGGTTCCTCGTATGGCTCATGTTACCTATGAGCGTCCAGCGGAAGCCATGAAAGAAATGTTAAAGAAAAGGCATTTGGCTCCAATGTGGGGAGAAAGAAACGCTCTTTCGCCAGAAGAAGAAGACCAAATGTTGATTCGGGAGCAACCCGATTTATTCGTGACAGGACACACTCATGCACACCAAATGGAATGGTATAGAGGAATACCGCTTGTAGTATCTTCAACATTTCAAGGAGAAACAGACTTTATGCAGATGCTTGGATATAAGCCAAAAATGGGATTGTTATCAGTCTATAACATTCAAAACCGAGAAATGAAAGCCTTTAACTTTCACCAAGAAGAAACTCAAAATTTAAGTAGCAACGACATCAAATAATACTTATGAATCGCACACTCGCCATCGGAGGAATTCTTTGCTTCGCAGGATTTGTCACACATGGTAGATTTACACGACCTGCATATTTTAATCAAGAACGAGCCACAATGGGTGGAATAGCATTACTAATTGGAGGATTTCTGGTTTGGAATGGTTTTGTCGCTAATTATAACAATGACCTAAGTTTTGCCATATTTGGTTAAATAGGTGATGGGATAATAATCATTTATGCGTTGTCCTTGTGGGAGAGATTTCAAATTAGGTCCTGGTCAAGGACATAACAGATTGTTTGACAAGCATTGTTCAAGATACTGTAATATCTATTTTGAAGACCCAGATAAATATCCCAATGTATTAAAGTCAAAATCTAAGCACCATAAAAACCAATGGGTAAAACCAAAAATTGAAGTTAAATGTGATGTTTGCGAATCACCCTTAATTTTGGCACATTATGAAAAAGAAGGAAATAAGCACTTTTGTAGCAAAAAATGTTGGCGTGAATTAGTTACCACTAAAAAAGGAATGACTCATTGGACAGTCCTAAAAATTGTAAAACTATATGGACCCATTTCGGCGCAACAAGTTGCAGAAAGATATTGCACAAATAATACAATTATGACCAGCAGAACAGCAGCCAACCATCTCAAATTATTTAGGGCGAGAGGTATTGTGGAGAAATTAGACCCACCTATTGAAAATCTAAGTAGCCCAACAACTTATCAAATCACTACGGACCTACCATTAGGTAAGATAGTAAAAGATAAAATTAAACTTAACAGTTAAATAACAGCGAAGTGTAATTATTAACATGGACATTCTTTCCGAAATGAACGCACGACAGGAGGAAGCGGCTCGTCTTAGTGTGGACCTGCTTATGGCGATGCAGTATGAGGATTTTATAGTCAGCCTCAAAGTTTGGGCCGAATCTTCAATCATATTAAGCGTCAAACCTTTGGTTAGCATAGTATCTCAACTAAATTATGCTGAAAAAAGCACTACTTACGACTCAAAATTAAAACAAAGAAATTATATGCAAGGAGTTAGAACTTGGAAAAATGTTGAGAGATTTTTCAATAGAAAATTAACCCCTTTTTATTCATTAGGAATACCTGAAAATTGGATGGAGCGTTCTATCTATCAAGATTTCATAGGGCATCTTGATGAGGACACTAAATTTATGTTTGAAAGGCATTGTGAAAAATACAAAGCAAATAAAGGCTCTCCCGTTCCTTATGGAGCCAGCCATTTAGATACACACCCTTTGGAAAGATATGGAAATTTTGAAAGAGGGTGGACAGATGGAAATGGAAAATCATTACAAGACTATAAGGATGAGGCAACTCGTGACTTATTAGATGCGGCAGAAAATAATAAAGACTCCGACTATGTAAATCAGTCAGCATCCGCATACCTTTCAGCAAAGCCATATTTATTGCCCCACATAACTGCTGTTGGAACTCTCCCAGATAGTAAGGTCAAATATGGATGGGATTATCTAATCAATGAATGGACTCCATTATTTACACAGCAAATGAGGCAGGATTTAGACCCTTTGTTTCGTTCCAGAGGGCGTAGTTCTTATGTGATACCAAAATTAGATACCATTTACCAACCCCTGTATGACCAAATAAAAGAGCGAGAAGAATTCTTAGATTTAGATGATTTACTTAAAGAAATGTCATATCTTTTAGAGGTGTTCAATCTCTATGAACCCGTCTTAGAATTGACCAGATTTGAGATTAAATCAGTTTATGCAGATGATGGCATAGACGAGGAAGGTATGCAAGAACAATGGAGAAGTTCAATAAGAGATAATTTATCAGGTGATGAATTAGAAAGATTTGATAATGACGAATATGATTTTATTGATTATGAAGGCTATGATATTAACGATTATATTAACGATTTTAATTGGTATAGTCCTGAACTATCAAGACACCACAATAACCAAGTTATGTGGAAGTGGAATAGAAATGCAGACATGGAAATTCCAGACTTAACAGATACCATAAAAATTGATGGCGAACAAATGTCAAACTTTGCTTATATTCCAAGTCCTTTTTCTAAACAATATGTTCCTGTCGGTGACCACCACAATTACAGCAGCCATTTTAGAGAGCCTACAAATGAACTAATTGGCATGATTTGGGGAGAATATGCGTGGCCTAATATATATCAACATCAAACTCAAAAGGTAGATGAAAACCCAGCAACTTTAACTTCGCCTTTTATTCCATTTAATTTACCTCTTGACATTAGAAGGTTGCGATATTTAGCAGGTGATTCACTAACTCACTCCACCCCCACAGAACACCTTTCAAAATTTGTTGAAGACTTTGAGTTCTCACGACCCCTCATAAATGTAGAAATAAGTGGAGGATACGGTAGATTGAATGTATCTGCATATGGAGAGAGAGAGAAAAGAGATGAACCTATCATTCCAGGAATAGATGCAGACAAGTATGGAACTGCAAAACCAGGCACAGAACCTAAAATACCCAAATTTGAAGAGGAAACTATGGGATTACAATACTTTGACATAAGAATTTTCATTGAATTTATGTCCAAAGCAGCCCCAATCATCAATTATGTGCGTAATAAGCCCAAAATTACCCATAAATCAAGCACAAATTAAGCACATTAAGCACAAATCCGCACAACCCCTCAAAAATGGCCCAGAGGGTCTTGAAACCATAACCTATACCAAAAAAACGATACTTCAAGGTCTTGAAACCTTTAGAGGAGTATAGTGTTTTTTCGGAAGCATTAAATAGGTCGGCCAATAAGACTGTCATATGCCGAAGGTTAAATTGCTACCTCACGAACTCGTGTGGTGCAAACAACACGCAGAAAAGATTGTTGAACATTACGCCAAGAAATATGGAGAGAAAGGTTCAGGGTCATACAACCACAACAAAGTTAGTAGTAACTTAGTGGGTGTCAAATCAGAAGTCGCTACACAAGTATGGCTTATTAGGAACAAGTTCCCCCGCAAGGATATTGAGTGCAACTATGAGGATTTTACCAACAACAAGTTGAAAGGAGATATTAACTTATATGGGCGTAGTTTAGAAATCAAAGGACTACGACCTCACCAATGGGACAAGTTCAAAAGATGTGTTCCACCACGCCAACTCAATCATTATGTCAAAGATGATGCTATCGTGATTTGGACAACGGCCACAGGAGATGACAAGAACAAAAATGTGCATCTTAAGGGTTGGAACTACGCTTCTGAAATCCAAGAGAAAGGAGTCTATCGCCGAACCATTTGTGATAACATTTGGTTAGAGGCAGACGATGATATGAGAGAGATGAGTGACCTAATAACGGTCTTGAAGCCTTGACCATCCCCCCTCCCAAAAACGAGGATTGTTTTTCGTGCGGAAGCACCTATCCTAACCTATTGGTATAAATAGGTAGTGTCACACTATACAATTATGGGAACTCCTTACGATACCACACACGCAGAAGAAAACCAACATTGTTTAGTTTGTCATAAAGAAAATGCCATAGTAATTCACCACCCAGTTGGTGATGCTAAGGAAGGAGATTTTGGACACATTCAAGTCATTTGTAATAATCACAAATGCCGAGCAGAAATTATGATTCCTCGTTTGACAGACCCCCTTAAGAATTATAAGAAAAATAGCAAAAATGATAAAACTGATAATTGGTTTTAATAGTGAATGTTAAATAGGATGTCGTCAATCTAAATACGGGAAAAGTATGAAGGCTTATCAAAATTGCACTTTACCTGTAATACCTTTAGGGGAACGGGTAAAAAGTAGAGATTTAGCAATTTGTAAAGGAGGCTGTAACCGCATCATGCAAATATCACAAACAAAATATCAACTTTGTTCCACTTGTTCTCAAAAACACCGTTATGTTGGCATGGTCTGTGATATACCCAATTGTGACCAACAACCCGTTCACACGACTGATAATAAATTTCTTTGTAAAAACTGTCACATGGTTTGGAGAAATTTAGAATTCTGCAATTGGGACCGTTTAGTAGAGCAAAGAAGATTACAAGCAGCCAGACCAGAAACATTTGTTAATGCTTTGGCAGCAGGTTTAGTAACTCCAGTTGAAAATCCACTTAGGCAGACAGGAAATAAAAAACCTCGTGGAATATGTAGTAGATGCCAACAAGAAAAACGCATAGGGAATCCATTATATCAACTTTGTATGTCTTGTGTAAGGACTTTACAACACTATGGAGAAAAATGTAGTCTCAAAGGTGCAGAACCTTGCCAAAATGATGCAGTTAGTTTTAATCGGGAAGAGTCAAGATATGTATGCGGGCCTTGTCAAAATAGAAAAAACACTTACAAAATAGCCAGTTATCAAATGTATGAATCTCAAATCAGAAGTCAAACAAAATGTAAATTTTGTGGCACAGAAGTATCACATAATTCACCAGAAGGAAAAGCACATTGTTCTGCACACATAGACCACGACCATGACACAGGAAAAATAAGAGGGGTTTTATGCCAAAAATGTAATACTGACGAAGGGGTAATAAAGGCATGGGCAGAAAGAATAAAAGATACACCGTTAGGACTAATAGAGAGGATTGAAGAGTATTATCAATCACCAGCACTTTCAGAATCATGGATTCAAAAATCATAACCCAATTCGTTATATAGGTCACCTGACAATCACTACTTATGAAGGTCGGCTACGCTTGTATCAACCAAACTCTCGGCGGTAGTTGTGACCGCACTTTCAAGGAAACAGGTTCCCGATGCGGTGCTTGTTACAAATGTTTGGGAGGCAAAGCCAAACACAAGATTTACACCAACCGCACTTGCATTCAACGCACATTTGATATTGACATCGTAGCGCAGAAGATTGAGGATAATCTTACAGATTTGCTCACCATCTTACGCTGGAATGAAGCCAACGGCATTACATTTATGAGGTTATCATCAGAAATGTTTCCATTCATGTCGCACGAAACTCTTGGTTATGACCCCACCGATTTACCCAATGCTGACACCGTATTATCATTACTTACTCAAGTAGGCGACTATGCTCGTGAGCATTCACATCGCCTTACCACACATCCTGGCCCTTACAATGTTTTGGGTAGCACCAACCCTGACACAGTTCGCCGCACCGTCAATGACCTCAATATGCACTCTCGTATTTTTGACCTTATGGGTTTTGAGCCTTCCCACCATAACAAGATTAACATTCACATCGGGTCAGGTGCTGGCGACCATGACGCTACCATTGTTCGGTTCATCAATAATTTCGCACTTCTTGACCCCAATTGCCGCAGCCGTTTGACATTAGAAAATGACGACAAGGCTCGTATGTATTCAGTTGCTGACTTAATGACTGTTCACAATGCCACAGGCATTCCTATTGTATTTGATTATCACCATCACGGTTTCTGCACAGGTGGCTTGAGCGAATCAGAGGCACTTGCACTTGCAGTTAGCACTTGGCCTGACGGTATCACACCCGTTGTTCACTATTCCGAATCCCGTGTTTTAGAGCAAGGTGGCGACAAGCCATCTCCTGCACATTCAGATTTGTGTCATGGCCCTATGAATCTTTATGGTCAAGATGTTGATGTTATGATTGAGGCCAAAGCCAAAGAGTTATCAATTGCTACTTTAGAGGTAATACCATGATGCCCGAAAACACCGTTGATGCTGTTGCCTTTTGGATTATTATTGGAATCTTCTCCGTTATTTTTGGTAATTTAATTTATGAATCGCTCCGAAGCAGTTTCTATGTTGAGCCAAAATGCCCTGCACCTTGTTGCGGAGAAGAAGAATAATTTATTGTTAAATAGGTAATGCAAGAATGTGATATTATGCCCGAAGGACCTGAAGTAAAGAAGATTACCGAGAAACTTAATCAGTCTTTGGCTGGAAAAACCATCACCCAAATTGACATTGTAGATGAAAATTATAAGACCAATCAAATGCGTGATGAAGTAGATGATTTCATGGCTACTTTGCCCCACACTATTGACAGCGTTCAATGCAAAGGTAAATTCATTTATTGGACTCTTGATGGAGGCGCATGGCATATTTGGCATACGCTCGGAATGAGTGGAACTTGGAGATATGGAAACACACAACAAAAAGGAATCCGATTGACACTACATACCGAAGGCAGAAAGGCACATTACCGAGATACCCGAAAGTTTGGAACATTTAAGTTCTTCAAAAACAACCCTGATGGATTGGAAAAGAAATTGAACAAACTCGGACCTGATATGTTGAGCGAACCAGTTCCTGATGAATTGTTTCTTACTAAACTACGCAAAGTTAATCATTACAATATCTGCAAAGCCATTATGCAACAAACTGTGATTGCAGGAGTAGGTAATTACATTAAAGCCGAAGCACTTTACAAAGCCCGTATCAACCCACACGCTAAAGTAGAAGATTTGAGCGATGATAATTTGAAAGATTTGAATAAGCAAATTAAGTCAGTTATTTACTCTTCTTTTGCGAACCGAGGAGCATCCTTCCGAGATTATGTTATGCCTGATGGTGATGTAGGCACTTATGCTTTTCAATTTGAAGTATATTCTAAGTCATCAGACCCTTACATGAACCGAGTAGTGAGAGAAGAAACTCCAGATAAGCGAACAACGCATTGGGTTCCTGAAATTCAAACTATTGGTCGCATCACAGAATTGGTTGAAACCCCACTTACCGCCCAAAGTGCGTTGGTGTGAGTAGATTCAAATAGGTAATACGGGATGATATTATTATGCCTCGTAAGCCATGGGATGATATGGAGTGGGATATGATGAAATATATAGACCAAATCTCTCTATATTTCCCCTATATTTGTTTGGCAATCTTAGGATTTTTTGTTGTCTTTTCATTTGGTGCTTGACATGGAAAAAAGAGATATTTATAGACCCATTTTTGGGACATTGGCATTACAACCACCAGCCTTTATTTGGTGTAATATAATTGGAATACCCTATTTAGAAAGTATTGGAGCATTTACTATTTTTGCCACAGTTTATCTAATGCCACTTTATGCTTGGTTTGAAAAGAAATTTCCACAACCTTAAATAACAACACCGCCTAATTAAATATGTTGGTATTATGAACGAAGACTTCTCAATGCCAGATTGGAATCCATTGGTCGTTTATATAGATTGTTGGAACTTTTCTACAACTCATAATCCTGTTGAATGGTTGAATAAAAGCATCAGAGCATTTGCAGATTGGTTCATCGCTCGCAGAGAAATTAAATCCATTCTTTTAATACCGTTTAACATTGGAGGATTTGTAAGGCTGGATGCAGCCGCAAAAGCAGTTCAAGATACTCTTAATTTTGCTATAATGTCCGACCCAATTTATGGCAAAGGAAATCATTGGCTGACAGAAAAAATTATGATGGCAAATATATTAGAACTAACAGGAATAAATTATCACACCAACTGGAAAAATATGTTGCCGAGTGTTTTACCACCTGATGTCATTCTAACTGGGGCGTGGAATATAAGAGATAAGTGGGCAGATAAGAATCCTTCAATAGCCAGAAATAAAAAATGTCAAGAAGCCATCGTATTTACTAAAAAAGGAGAAGTTACCACAGTCCGAGATATGTATCTTGATTCACTTTCTGAAACCGAGAAAATGCAGTATCTTTTTGGTTAGTTTCAAATAGGTAATGCAACCCTCAAAGAGTATGCCCTATATTAGAGAGGACAAGAGAAAGCAGATTGAGTCTGAATTAGACCAACTTTTGATTAAATTTTTAGAAACCGATGACGAAGGTGGAACCGCAGGAAGGTTGAATTATGTCATCTCCAGCCTTGTTGGAGCCATTCTAAAAAATGATGAAAGAATCTCTTATGCTCGTATCAATGAATTGATTGGAGTTTTAGATTGTGCCAAAATGGAATTATATAGAAGAGTAGCAGCACCTTATGAAGATGACAAGTCCAGATTAAATGGAGATGTTTATTGATGGAAAATTTTATCGTCAATTTATTGGCTGTTATGGTTCTTCTTAATTTTATTTTGAACTTGACCAGCGTTTATCTTGGTAGATATAAGAAAAATCTATTGGAAGATTACCTACAACACATTTTAGAACATATTTGTCCTGCTTATGCAGATTGCGATGAAGATAACATCTATATAATGCATTACGCAGCCGATGAAGCAAGTGCTTCGGAACTTGGCAAGAAACTGTCTAAAGACCGTGCTAATTTTGAAGAGTGGGATAACTTGGAGGAATCTTCTGATGAGAACTAAATATATAGAAATACAGATTGCTTACGATTCTGACGAAGATTTTGAAGCAATTCTTTTAGCCCTCAAAGAAGCATTACCTAAAAATCAATCACAAATTATTGTGGAGCAAGGGTTTGACAAGCCAAAAGGATGGATGGGATTTAATGATAAATCCGTTTGAGCCGATAGCCATAGTGGTCTATCTGTGGAGCGTTCTATATCTATTTAACTTGGGTTATCAAGCATTTAAGAAAAAGATAATCATTAAATAGGTCATCACAGTATGCTATACCATGAACCGACTAAAAGGACTCCGATGTTATTTGGCAGGACCAATTGACCAAGCCCCTGATGATGGCGTAGAATGGCGCAAGCGAATCACACCATGGCTTGAACAAAAAGGTGTAATGGTATTAGACCCTTGCGATAAGCCAATCCCCGATTCTTATTATAAAGAAATTGATGACGAGAAAATAGGCATGATGCGTCTTAAAGAAACAGGCCGTTATTTTGAACTTTCACAACGCATGAAAGAAATTGTTCACATGGATTTGAGGATGGTAGATATTTCTGATTTTGTAGTAGTCTATTTAGACCCTGACATTCCCACCACAGGAACTATTCACGAACTGATTAACTCGTTGGCACAACGCAAGCCAACCTTAGTAGTCATTCAAGGCGGAAAGCAGTTTGCTCCAAATTGGCTCTTTGGAATTATGGACTTCAATTTTATGTTTGATGATTTCTCACAACTTTATTCATTCCTTCAACAAATCAATGATGGCGGAATCATGGGTGATTTGAGCCGTTGGGTTTTCTTTGACATGGAAAATAATGATGAGGATGAGTAGTATGGTCTGCGTCATGTGTGAGGCAGAAATCAAAACAAGTAAGCCAATCCTTACTATGTCTGACACATTGTTCCTACCCAATGGTCGTTGGGAAGAGCATATCAATATAGATAACCTTTGTTCTATGGATTGTTTGAAAGAATTACTTCAAGACGATAAAGGAAATTGGTTAGATAATGAAAGCGGAATCTCTTGCGAAGATGGAGCCGATTGTGATGTCTGCAAAAACAAGTTTGATGCAGGACATATTATTTCATTAGGTTGGAAGAAAACCAAAAGAGAAAGGTGGCACAAAATTGTCACATCTCGCAACTACTGTGGACACAAATGTTTGACTACTGATTTGGATGATGAGAAATCTCCACTCCATACCAACCTACCTAAAAAGCCCGCTAAGAAAAGAAAGAGTCGTAAAAAGACAACCAAGAAAAAGACTCCAAAGAAGAAAACAACCAAGAAGAAAAAGTGAGGGATTCTAATGAATGTTGGTGGTTATGACCGTTTGATAAGACTCATCGGAGGTCTAATCATTGTTGTTATAGATTTCATAGCCAGCGGAGATTTAGAATTGGCTTTTGTGGCTCTTGGAGTTTGGAGCGTCTTAACCTCTGCATTTGGTTGGTGTCCATTTTACCGAATTAGTGGACTTAACACTTGCCCCATAATTCCCGATTAAATCAATAATCATACGAAGATTGAAATACTTCACACATCAATGAGCATTCATGCAGGTGGCTTTTGTAGATTCAGGATTCTTCATAGGTCGTAGAGGAAGGCATTGGGGTCCAAGAGGAGCCTTAAGCAAAATGCAACGCCAACTTCAAAGAGGGAAAAGAAGTTATAAGCAATTCTTTAACCTACAAAGAAAACTTGTTATCAATGATATGAAGTATCTTGAGTTTCGTATGCGAAGTGAAAAGTATATGCCATCAGCCAATCAAAAAATACATATGTGTTGGGATGGAGTAAAAGGAAGAAATCAGCGTGGAGTTATCAATAAAGATTACAAAGCCAACCGAGCCGTCATGGATGGAATTTATGATGCAGCCACTTACACCATTTTTGATTACCGAGAATATCTTAGAGGTATTGAGTTTAATCCTGATGACTTACGAAGAAATTGGGTTTCTTATTATGATGAAAATTTAGAAGCAGATGATATGTTAGCCATAAAGGTTGTAGAGGCAATTCAAAATCCTGACTATGAAATTATCTGGGTCTTTTCTGCTGATGCTGACACTCACCAATTCTTTGCTTTAGATGAGAGAATTAAGATTCATAATTTTGTAGAAGAAATTCCACGAACTAAAATAACTGAAGAATATGGAATACCCTTAGAATATGTTGTAGATTTTAAGTCCATCACAGGCGACACTTCTGATAACATCAAAGGAGTTCCCAACATAGGAATCAAGAAAGCCGCAGAATGGATTTCCGAACATGGCGGAATTGCGGATATACCTCTCCGTAATTTCCAATTTGCAGAAACCACAGATTCAGAAACTATTGCTGAAAATATGTTAGCATGGCGAAAGCAAGAGGGGCGTTCCCAAAGTTCATGTATGCAGGAATTTGGTTCTTGGTGGAGAGATTTAGAAAAAGGTAAATCTCGCACGATAGCCAAGAAAGACTATGATAATTTATTTCAATGTATCTCACAAATAGAAAGTTGTTTCCAACACCACGACTACAAAGAGTTAGTAGATAAAAACTATCAAATCATTAAATTGCCCTTTTCAGAGATGTCTTAAATAGGTAATCGTCTTATAATAAAGTTGTGAGCACTATGTCATGGCAAGATGTTAAAGATTATTATATCGCAGAAGAAGTATTGTTGGAACTAATTGAAGAAAACAAGCCTGAGAATCAAGGACATAGAGCCTTATGGGTATTTCTCAAAGATATGCTACAAATGGGTTATTCTTGGAGAAGCCATATGAACCTTATTTTAATTCGTTCTAATGGTGGAAGCGAATTGGTAAATGCAGAAGAAGATGAAGAATACCAAAAGTATTTGGACCGTAAGGCATCAGGCTTGGAGGCTGTGTGGGTTGTCCCAGAAGCAGAATCAGAAGAAGAGTAAAATTGCCTGTCCTTCATGTAGCACCCGATGGGGAACTCGCTATTTGTTTTTGAGCAACAACACTTATGAATGTGGGTGTGGATATGCAGTTTCAAAAGAATCTATTGAGGGATAATCTTGGGTCGTGAAGACCGCTACAAGAGAATTGGAAAAGAAGTTTCTATCAATTCAGATTGTCATGTTCAAATGTCTGCACTTTTAATTCGTAAAGGTTCTGTTATCGCTCAAGGATTTAACAAGCGAGGCTACCGAGCCAGTTCACTTCATGCAGAAATAGATGCCTTAAAACAAGTAGTGCGTCAAAAGAATGGGGCAGAAGGAGCCGATATGTGGCTTTTCCGATTTGGAGGTTATGATGGTGAATCCACTCGTATGAGTAAGCCCTGCTCCAAATGTATTGAAGCCATTTACGCCGCTGGAGTCAAAAGAGTATTTTACTATGATTGGGAGGGAAACCTCAATGTTATCAAAATGAATCAAATAGATTCCGAAGATTATTACACCATTGTTAGAAACGCTTCTCCTTGTCGCTAATGTTCATATAGGAGGTAGCACAATGATAACCTATGAAAATCATTGTGGACTCTAAAGAATCTGCTCAAAATAAAGCAACTTGTCAAATGCTTCTCAATGCCACAATTGAGAATCTTCCCGAAGGAGATATTATTGTAGAAAATGATGATGGCAAGCGTTGGGTTTTTGAAAGAAAGACTTGGGCTGATGCTCACTCATCTTGGACTAATAAAAGATTACAAAATCAGATTTCACGCATGGTTGAAAATTGTGAAAATTATGTGTTGTTGGTAGAAGGCTCACCTAATCAAGTTTATGGTGATGCTAATTCAGTTCGTGGTCTGCAAACATTTTTTAATCGTGTTTGTGTAGAAGTATGCCCTGTGATTTATACTGAATCTTTTGATGAAACCATCCGATACATTCGTAGTATTTCCCTTAGAATTAAAGATGGTTCAGTTAATACATTGGTTAGGCCAGTAACTGTGATTACCTCTACTCGCAACAAACACCATGCTATGTTAGAACAAATTCCAAGAGTCGGCAGAACAACCGCTAAGAAAATATATGCAGCCTATGAAAACTTAGAAGATTTTGTAACTAATTGGGAAGATGCATCCAATAGAGATGTAGCCAAAGGTGTAACTTGGAAAGCCGTAGATGATTTTATTAACAAACAATGGGGCAGCACCGAAGCCAAAGTTATTGTTAAAAAAGGTCAAGATTAAATAGGTAGAACACAACATAACTATTATGGCATTCAAAGTTCCCATCCATGTTGAAGGCGAAATGTCAGCCTTCTACTTCGGAACTGGTGGAAACATGATGTTTGTTAGCCTGTGGGAATGGAAAAGAATTAAACGAGGTAAAAAGCCAGGAAAATTGACTCCTATTTATCAACCTACTAATCAACGCTATCAATTCACAATGACCTCTTATGTGATTCCTACCAATCAACATTCTATCAACTTTCGTAAAACTTGTAATTTGATTTACAAGAACTTACAAAGGCAATCAGTTCAAAAAAGAGATAGTAGTTCCTATATACCACCAGCACAAAAAGAATCAGCCCTTGAAAATTTATTCAAAGCCACCAAAGATTATGTAGAAAAATTTAAGCCACAAAAAATTGAAACCTACATCTCGGAACATATGAAAAATGAAATTATCAATAAGATAAATAATAATGTAAGATTTGAAGACATTAGTTATACTCAATTTATCCATAGACGAGGCAAAAGACTATTTATACAAAATGGAGAAGTATGGGAAATTATGACAACTCCTGAAATGGTTCACCCCGCTTTGTATTTTTTAAGGCTCAACAATAAATACTTAGCCATCAACTATTTGCGTGTCAAAGGAATCAAATATGATAGCACAAATCCACTCATTACAAATTCCATTTTAGCCCGCATGGGCAACGAGATGTTAAATAGGTCATAGGACAATCATAACTTATGTTAGAGGCAACTATCAAAGTTCCATTGATGAAGAACATCCTCAAGGGTCTGCAATCCGTTAGTGAAGATTGTATCTTGGATTTCAACACCAATGGACTAACAGTTCATACGGTTGATTCAATCCGAGCCAAGATGTTGAGGCTAAGAGTTAGTCCCGAAGGCTTTGAAACATATGAGTGTGATGAACAACATCGTTTGGCAGTTCAACTTTCTAAAGTCAAGGATATTACCAAATCACTTACTGCCAGCGACCAACTTAAACTTGAATTTTCAGAAGGACAATTTAGTTTGGTTGCTAATGACATGAAGCGAGTTGTCAGACTCAAAAGGTTGGAGTTAGTATTTGACCTACCCCAAATGCCATCATTTGATTATGAGTTTAATACCACAATTGAAAGTTCCAAAGAAGTTAGAGATTATCTTAAGACATTAGACAAGATTCCAGTTTTCCAAGTTCAAGTAGAAGAAGAAAAAATGATATGGAGAACTTTAGATAGAGATGAACAAATCACATGGACACCCAATTTGGAATTGTCTTGTGATGAAGAATTTCAAAACCTTCAATTATTTACCACCAATCAAGTATTGGATTTAATTTCTGCTACCAATAAAGAGTCGCTTCTGTTAAGAGGAGGAGATTCTTCGTGTCCTATGGAATTTTCATGGACACCCACTACGGGAGTAGAATACACAGGATTAGTTGCACCGAGGTTATAAACATGAAAAAAAGAACCAAACCCACATCATACCAAGCAGCAAAACTATTGGTTTCAGTTAATGAAGAAATCACAGCAAAAGCAATAATTGACCGCATGATGACTCAAGGCAGGAAAGAAGTCCCTACTAATCGGAGTCTTGCGGCTAAATTAAAGAAGGACAAAGACTTCATGGTGGTTCGCCCGAATTGTTCGCAAGGACCCACCGTATTCAAGCGTATTGGATAGTTATTAGCAACAATTATTAACTACTAATTTTTGAATCAGAAAGCAAAGGCGGCAATCTTAAATAGATGAAGAAAGTATGGATAAACTCACGGTGATTAAAATGGCAGAAGACAAACCTTTCAAACTATCAGATAACTTCATATCAAAATACAAACGCAAGAAAGCACCTTTCGGATTCAACGGATTGGGAGAGTTAGTCTATAACCGAACCTATTCCCGAATTAAGAATGGTAGCGGCAAAAATGAACAATGGTGGGAAACCGTAGTTCGTGTGGTTGAAGGCACATTCAATATGCAAAAGCGACACATTGATGCAAACGGATTAGGATGGAATGCTTGGAAAGCACAACATTCGGCTCAAGAGATGTATGACCGTATCTTTAACATGAAGTTTTTACCTCCTGGTCGTGGACTTTGGGCTATGGGAACTGCCATCACAGAAGAAAAGAAATTATTTGCAGCACTTAACAATTGTGCATTCGTTTCCACAGAAAGTATTGCATCAGATTTTTCTAAAGCATTTTGTTTCCTCATGGATGCTTCCATGTTAGGAGTTGGAGTGGGCTTTGATACTAAAGGAGCAGAAAAAATCATTCTAAAAGGCCCCAATAACACCCGAAAGTCAGAAAATTGGATAATTCCCGACACCAGAGAAGGTTGGGTTGAATCCGTTAGACTTCTGCTTGATTCCTATTCAATGGGAACAGGAGTTTTGGAATTTGATTATTCCGACATTCGCCCCGCAGGAGTTCCAATCAAAGGATTCGGAGGAGAATCATCTGGACCTCAACCACTAATTGATTTGCACAATCACATTAGAGATAAGTTAGATATTGAAGTCGGAAATCCACTATCTATTACATCTATTGTAGATATTATGAATCTTATTGGTAAGTGCGTGGTTTCAGGAAATGTTCGCCGAACTGCTGAAATTGTATTTGGAGAGCCAGACAATGATGAATACCTTGATTTGAAAAATTACGAGGTTAATCCACACCGAGCAGAATATGGATGGACATCTAACAATTCTATCTTTGCTAAAGTAGGTATGGATTATGCCGATTCATCTCAAAGAGTTCGCTACAATGGTGAACCAGGTTTTGCATGGCTTGACAACATGAGGGATTTTGGCCGAATGGCAGATGCACCAGATTTCAAAGACCATCGTGCTATGGGTGGAAACCCTTGTTTAGAGCAGACTTTGGAAAGTTATGAATTGTGTTGTTTGGTAGAAACCTTCCCACACAACCATGAATCCTTAGAAGATTATTTGACTACTCTCAAATATGCTTATCTTTATGCAAAAACGGTTACATTAGGAAAAACTCATTGGCCTGAAACCAACCGTGTTATGCTACGAAACCGAAGGATTGGATGTTCCATGAGTGGAATTGCACAATTTGTAGCCAGCCGTGGTATCGGAGTATTACAAGAGTGGATGGATAAAGGATATGAACACATTCAAGATTTAGATAAAGAGTATTCTGATTGGATGGCAATTCCTCGTTCCATCAAAACCACTTCCATTAAACCATCAGGAACAGTTTCTTTGTTGGCAGGAGCCACACCAGGAATCCACTTCCCTGAATCCCGACATTACATTCGCAGAATGCGATTGGGAGTAGGTTCAACATTAGTTAAACCATTAGAAAAGGCAGGATATAAAATTGAACCCGCATTTGGGTCAGAAGATACTACTTTAGTAGTAGAAATACCTGTTGATGTTGGCGAAGGAGTTAGAACCGTTTCGGAAGTTTCCATGTGGGAACAACTGTCATTGGCCGCACTCGCACAGCGATATTGGGCAGATAATCAAGTTTCATGCACCGTTACATTTGACCCCGACACAGAAGGCCACCAATTAACCCATGCCCTTGATATTTTCCAATATCAATTGAAAGGTGTTTCTTTCCTTCCTAAATTAGAGTTGGGAGCATACCCTCAAATGCCTTACGAAGCGATTGATGAAAAAACATATCATGAGATGAAAGATGCATTAGGAAAGTTGTCGTTTGGCCGCATCACAGGAGAAGAAGTAGTCATTGAAAGATTCTGTGATAATGATGTTTGTCAAATTGATTTTACACCCTCCGCAGCAGATGAGTCAAGCGATAATCAAACCAAATCAGAAGACTTAGTGCAAGATAAAGTTTAAGTATCTGGCGAGTTCAATCTTAATTATGGAGTCTTACTATTTCCTTCCTGGTGGAATTGAGTCCTTAATTGAAAGAACCGAACATTCCCTCACAGAAATGGAGTTTTTCTTTAAGACCACAAGAGATACTAATGCACAAACCAGCACAATAGCAAGACAACTCCTCATTATTTTGCGAGGGATGAGTGATGAGTCAAGAGATTAAATCACCAGAGGAGTTTGCAGAGAACTTAGAATTACTCCTTCAAGCCCTCGTAGAAAACACCCAATCAACTGATGTTAATTTGGAAAGGCTCAAAAACGAGTCTATGAATCACAAAGAAGATTTAACTCGTTTGTTAAAAGTAGTTGTTGATGGAAACGGACAACCCCCAATTCTGACCCGATTAGCAGTTATGGAAAGTAAAATAGAAGAAACTCAAAAAGACATAGATAAATACTCCTCTCGTTTGTGGCAATTATTTATGGCTACGGTTCCAGGTATTTTAGCCTCTATTGGATTGGTGATGTAAAGTGCCTCGTAGTCGTAATTACTCACCCTCTCGTCACGGAACAGGATGGTCAGGAACCAAACCAGGAAATGCAGCAGTTAATTTTTTGAACAATCCTAATGTAGCCGTTGATGCTAAAATAGAATACATCAGAAATAATGGAGCCACACCACCCAACTCCATGTTAGAACAAGCCGACAACCCAATAGTGGAGGGCAATACTCCAGCCACCGACCCTGCTTTCCGCCAAAACCCAGTAATTCCTGACCCAATGGCACAAGAAGAGGAACCAGCATCATTAAGAGGACAAACTACTACTCACTATCTAATCAATTTTTGCGCCACAGGTTTTGGATATAATTTACGCCGAAGATTGAGCGAAACCTCTGAAATTCAGCGTGTGCAGCAAGAATATCGTCAAGGGTCTTGAATACTTAATCTTATATAGATGAAAGGTGAATCCCTAATCATGCCTTATGCGGACCCTGAAAAGAAACGCCAATATATGAAAGAGTATAATAAGAAATGGTATGCCGAAAACAGAGAACCCCGCAACTTGGTAGGCAAGGCAGTAAATAATAAAAGAAATTTGCGTTTGGAAAAGAAAAATTGGCTCATGACCCGACTCGGAGGAGTATGTGAGCGTTGTTCCGTAAATGACCCCGAAGTATTAGATGTTCATCACACCGACCCATCCTATAAAGATAACAGACACAAGCAGATTACTGATTACTCATGGTCTGCCCTTCTCAATAAAGCACATACCTTAGAATTACTTTGCTCTAATTGTCATCGTAAGCATCACGCTGAAGAACGCAGAAGTAACGCTTAAATAGACGAAAGGGTAAGAACTACCCATGAACCTATTAACTCCGATTGCAGGATTCCTTATCGGCTATGGAGGCATCATGGGTTATCAAGTAATTGATAGCACCTATAAAGGAGAAATGCCAGGTCCTAAATCCTTTGGATATTTCATTGGAGGCATGACCTTGTTATCGGCAGCCACCATTTACGCCCTCGGAAGAACCGACAAGGTTTTTAATGCAGGAGGATTATCTCAATTTACTCCAAATGAACTAACACAATCAAGTGCCATTCACGGAGATTTTGACCACGCATCCCTCAACTATTCAGGACATCAAAACATGATTTTGAAAGCAGAAGATGATGAAGTTTATTATCTTATAACTTTTAATCATATCAATGGAGAATATGAAACAACATCTCGCACCATTATATCAGAAAATGAATCTATGAAATCAGATAGAGATATTATTGCCCATCAATTTGGCGATGATAACCCAATTGACGAAGGTTACAAAGGCTATTATTCAGTTCATGATGGTGAGTGGATTAGAGTTGATTCAAAAAAATCAATGAGCAAAAAAAGAAAAAAGATGTTTAATGATTATGGACTCTATGCAGAATCATTTTCTGCCGAAAGCGATTCATGTCAAAATTGTGAATCACCATCCACACAAACTACATTGATTGTAAATAAGTATGGAGATGAGCATGAATATAAATTCTGTGGTGACGGATGCGAAGGGCAATACATGAGAGAAAATAAAATGTCTTATGATGCCGAAGGAGATTACAACGATTTTATTGAAGATATGGAAGGAGTCATGGGAAAATATGGCGAGATGAAGGATTTTGATTCAGGCTATAATCCACAAGATAATTTGTTGAAAGCCAGAATGGTCGTTGAAGTAGATGATGAAGATTTTGGAGATGTAGATTTTGATGCAGAACAAGTTCCAATTACGGATTGGGCTAATTATGAAGGCGATTTGCCAGAACAATACCCACACCGCCAACCCCGACCAGGTAGCAGACTTGGAAGAACTTCGCCAATCACAGGTCCAGACTTGGGTGCATATCGCAAAGAGAAAAGACGAAGGTTAAAGGCAAGGTCACCTACGCTAACGGTTGCTAAGGTTGAACCTGATGATAGGATACCAACTTTTAATAAAATTACCTTTGAAAACGGAATAGTCACAGGTTATCCCAAATCTAAAAATGCAAAAGTCGGAGATAAGTTTGTAGTTTCCAGCCAAAATGGAAGATTCGCTCACATTATGGATGCAGAAACAATGATGCCAGAAAAACAATGTGTTATCTGTGGCGAACCTTATACTGGATATGGACACAACCCTGAACCCATTTTCCCGATGAGTCGTGGCCGATGTTGTGATGTCTGCAATGCAACTGTTGTTATCCCTTACCGATTAGGTGGAATGAATTTCCGATTCGGAGAAGATTTTGAGGCACAAGGCCGAGATGTTATGGGCAGATTTGTTAAAATGGATTGCGACCTTTGCGGAGGAAAAGATGAAGTTGGCTATGTTGATGAAGAACGAGAATTCAAAGTTTGTGAGCATTGTGATGTAGATGGTGAGGATTACAACCCAAAGTTATGGGAGGCTGAAACAGTCCGCAAATTTAGAAACAGATTTGATAAGACCTCTAAAAGAGGAAACCCCCGTAGCCGAGCAGCCACAGGAGTTAAAAGAAACATTTGGAAAAATTTCTTTAGAAAAGATGCAGAAAATATGTCTGACGAATTAGATATGGTTATGGCACAACTCTATGAAATTGAAGATATGAAGAATCCAACTCCTGAAGATTTAACTAATTATCAAAACTTATTAACTCGTTATTATGGGATGGTAAGATTTAACGCTGAACAAAAAACTGCTCGTGTTAGAACCATGTCAGGAAAACCTGTTTCTGAAACCCTTCGTAAATTAAAGCAAGATAAAAATCTATCTGCTAAGGATGCCCGCACTCGCAAAGAGATTAAGGCAGAAAATATGGAAGTTTTTGAAGCCCCGAAAACCATGACAAAACTCCAAGCCAAAAGAAAGGTTATTGCTTTAATGAAACCTTATTGGTTGAAACAACTCAAAAACAAACGAGGCCCGAAAATTTCTCGCAAACAATACATAGCCAAATACGGTGATGATGAACACTATGAAATGAATATGGAAGATTGGGACTGGTGGGATTACCATGTAAAAACTGTTCAAAATGGAAAATACGCTGATGCCGATACTGGAGGAGATACTATCCTCCGAGAAGCATTACCTCACTCTTATTGGGCTTTCATTAACTACCTTCCTATCAATTGGGAAGGTTCAGAAAAATATGATGATGAGCCGTATGAAACCATGTATTCAGATAATGATTTTTGCATTTACGAGAGAATGACTCCTTGGAGTGAATGGAGTGCTGCTGATAAACGAAAGTTGAAGAAGTTGGAAAATAGCGAGGATATGGATTTCTTTGATTACATAGAACAAAAAGAAGATATTGAAGGCAAGTATGACAAAACAGTTCATCATAAATCTCAAGCAAGCAAAATGAACTGCAAACATTGTGGACCCTATTTCAAAAACAGAACCAACATAAACAATTGGGATATTCTTAGTGTAATTGAGGAATCGGGTCATTTCTTTGATTATTGGGAATATCCTGCCAGCCTCAAAAAACAAGTCAAAGCCTTGATTCCCGCCCTCAAAGGAATCAAACCCAAACCAAAAGCACGAGCCAAAAAAACCACCACGAAACCCAAGGCTAAGGCTGCTAAGAAAACTACAACTCGTAAATCTAAGCCAAAGGCCAAGACTGGCCGCAAAGCACCTACAATTTCAGCCACCCGCCGAAAGATTGGAACTCGTATGAGAGGCAACGATGGCAAAATGTGGGAAGTCAAGAAATCTGGAAAATCACAACGCTGGATGGCTGGGGCAGAAACTTTTGAAGCCGAAGTATTGGCGAGAGATTGGAAATGGAAAGGTATTAAGTGGACTCCTGAAGAAGAAGCAACTCTAAGCCAAGAAGAAAAGGAAGTCATCGCAGAACAACTTTACAACGATTGGAAAGAAGACCTAAATAGTTAGACCACCAATTATTTACTATGTCTATTGCACTTCGTTGTTATGAGTGCCAAGAATGGTTACACCAACCCGCACGAGGATGGGCAATTTGCCCTTGTAAAAAGTTAAAGTTATCTTCTACGGGAGGCGTGAGAGGATTATACACAGAATTTTGGAATGAGGAAAAAGATATACACATTGTTCATGAAAATCCAAGAGGTATGTAGGCAAACTACAAATAGCGAAAAAGTCCACAGCAATATATGGAGTCTTACACCGAAGGCATTTTAATGCTAAATTGGGTTAAAGAAAGTGATGTTTTAGAATCTATTGATTATGGTTTTTTAACTAATCTCTATTTAGAAGTAGTCCATCTTGCCGAATCTATGCCTTATACTCCAGAAGGCAGAAAGATTCAATTTGATTTAATCAAGTTATCCAGCCGAATCTCAAATCGTATTGATGATTTAGAAGAGCAATTTGATGAAATCGTAGAAGAGATTTTTGAGGCCACAGCAGATGATATATTAGATGAGCAAGAAAGTGACCAAGCCAACGAGGATAAAACTTATACCAAAGAAGTAACCATGAGTAGAGAAATAAATATCAGAGTTAGTTGGAGCCTAAGTCAAGTTGAGGGGCCAATCGGAGAAGTGCCTCGTGATAACCCATATGATTTTACTGAATATGATAGAGATGTAATAGAAGAAGCCGTTGATGAGTGGTATGATGGGTTAGATATGATGGATTATGTAGATTTTGATGATGAAAGCGGAGAAGAAACCGAGTATGAAACAATAGAAGTTCAATTTGATGATGAGTTAGCCCCGATAACTGTTAGTATTGATTGCGAAGTAACATTTGATTGGTCAGGAGAGGATGAAACCGCTTCAACCGAATGGGAAGAATCTTAAATAGATGATAGTTAATAGACCTACCATGACTGAAGATTGGATTAGAGATTATTACGGATATAGTCGCATCTGGAACTCCATACTTAATGGAGCCATACCGCAGCATCAAGTTAAGAATCCTGATATGGGAGCCACTTTGCGCCTTTTGATAGAACAACTGGAACAAATGGCCGAAGAAATTGAAAAGAAAGAAGATTTTGAGGCTGATATTACCTTGCGTTTCAATGATAAAATATACAGCATTGAAATTAAACAAGTAGCAGGTTTAGAGCCTGACGAAGATAACAATTCCGACATTTCTGATGAAGATTCCTCAAATGGTGCATAATCAGGACACAGTTAATCTTAAATAGAAAGAGATACTTACATTAAGGTAGAGGGAAAAGCGGTTTCCCTATGAACAAACTTTAATGGAACAGATTACTATGAAAGAAAATAACAAATTCAAAAATACGATGCTTACAATTTTAACCGCTATTATGCTCGCTATGAGCGCAGGTATAGTCACCGCCGATGGTTCTGACCCATTGGACCCCTCCGATGGTGGGGCTGATTGGGATGGAGATGGTTTAACCAACTCTGAAGAACAAACTCACGGCACAAACATGAACAATGCAGATTCAGACGGTGATGGACTACCAGATGGTTGGGAAGTCGCTAACGGCCTAAATCCAACTAACGGTGGCGATGCCAACGGCGACCCTGATGGAGATGGATTATCCAACTCTCAAGAATACGCACAAGGAACTAACCCAAACAATGCCGATACAGACGGGGATGGCAAACCTGATAATACAGATGCATTCCCTAATGACCCGAATGATGGAGAATACTCCGATTCGGATGGAGATGGAATCCCAGATGCTTACGACCCCGATTTCCAAGAATCTGATGCAGGTTCAGGCAACGGTGGAACAGAAGGCGGAGGAGAATCCGATGCTGGAGGCGAAGGACAAGGCCAAGGACAAGGACAGGGACAAGGCCAAGGTCAGGGTCAAGGACAAGGCCAAGGACAAGGCCAAGGTCAGGGTCAAGGTCAGGGTCAGGGGCAAGGCCAAGGCCAAGGACAAGGCCAAGGTCAAGGCCAAGGTCAGGGACAAGGACAAGGACAAGGACAGGGGCAAGGCCAAGGTCAAGGTCAAGGTCAAGGTCAAGGTCAAGGACAAGGACAAGGACAGAATCAAGGTCAAGGTCAAGGACAAGGCCAGCAAGGTCAGCAAGGCCAACAAGGACAACAGGGACAGCAAGGACAGGCTGGACAACAAGGCCAACAATCAGGACAACAGGGCAACCAAGGCCAACAAGGTCAGCAAGGCCAACAAGGACAACAACAAGACAATGGACAAGGCCAACAACAACAGGGCGGTCAGCAAGGAGGCCAACAGTCCGAGCAACAACAACAAGAACAGAACGGTCAAAACAACAACGGGCAAAACCAACAACAACAAGGTCAAACTCAAAACGGACAACAAGGCCAACAAGGTCAGCAAAATGACCAGCAACAAGGCCAACAGTTAGATAACCAAAACCAAAATGGTGATAATGACAATGATGGTGACGGCATTCCTGATGAATTAGACAATGATGATGATAACGATGGAATCCCAGATTCTATGGATGATTCACCTGAAGACCACGACAATGATGGTATTGATGATGCAGAAGATAACGATGATGACGGGGACGGAATCAACGATTCAGAAGAAGTCAATGATGGAAACGATAACACTAACATTTACGACCATGACAATGACGGCATTCAAGACCGATTTGACTTAGATATTGACAATGATGGAATTGACAATTACAAAGACCTTTATGACAATGGTTCTGATGCAAGTCGTGACCATGACAACGATGGACTTAATGATAGTGTAGATACTGATGATGATAACGACAACATTCTTGATGTTGATGAAATCGGAGGAGCGTGGAGTGCTTACAGATACGACCACGACAACGATAACATTTGGGATGCTTCCGATTCAGATGACGACAATGATGGATTATCAGATTGGTTTGAAAACAATGATGGAAATTCCCAAACTGGGCAATTTGACCACGACAATGATGGACTTGAAGACCACATTGACGAGGACGATGACGGCGATGGCGTATTAGATATTCTTGAAACTTCCTGATGCTGTTTAATGCCCCGAATCAAGGGTGCAAAACGACAGAAGTAGGAACATTTAAGAGGGTAGAATACATAACATTATGTATGCGCCGAGTATTGCGATATAACCCAACCAAACTACGGAAGATGTCTAAGTCCGAGTTGATAACACACATTGAAAACCGAACTGCCACCATTGGTAAGCGTTCAGTTACTGCGTGGAACCGCAGAAATGATGTTGTGGAGCGACTTCATGTGGATTTATCACCTTTGAATCATGAAAGTTTAGTATTTATTGCCAACTCACTCAATTCTAAAAATTGAAATAGCAATAGAACGGAAGTGAGATTATGGATGAATACGAGGCTTCAAGTTCAGGTATGTCTGACCACCAAGATTCAGAACATTTTTCTTATGATAGAACATGGGAAGAGATTGAAGTCATGTTAGGCAAAGCAGAAAGAGTAAGGAATATGCACCACACTAAATTTCTGCAAGCCCGCAGGAAAAAAGATAAACTCTATCATGCTCGTAACTTCAAAGCCTTAGAGGGTGTTTGTAAGACACTCCGATGGACTTTAGGGGACAAAGATATTGAGCATCCATTGGATTAAGGGGAAGTAGTTTAATTCGGAAGAACGCTCGGTTTGCATCCGAGAGGCTGGGAGTTCAAATCTCCCCTTCTCCACTCAAAACTTAAATAGCGAGAAGCATAAGTTTTACCTATGGGTTTTTGGGTTAGTTCATCCTATAACGATTTGTTATATCCAATACCCACCTTTAATTTACAAAGTGGTATGCGAGCCATGCTTATGAATCCCGAAGTTCAAGACGCAGGACAGATGTGGCAATCCGATGCAGGAGAGGTTCAAACAATGGCTGCATGGAGAAACAGTTATGTTTTGACCCGCAGACCTGATGGCAATTTTGACGCTGTTCAAAAGTTTCCAGGCGGAAATCAAATTAACACCCCGTTGATTTTATCTCCAGTTCCAGGACCGATTATGAATAAAACATTTGAGGCTCATGGTGATGCCACCACTACCATACCCACATGGCCTGAAGAAGCCCGCATCCTTCCAGACAAATATCTTGATGAATTTGGAAAATATCAAAATCGTAATCCAGTTCAAAGAGGTTCAGGACAATCTCAAGATTGGGAGAATCCTGATGATTGGGTAATTATCACAGGCACTTGCACTCAAATGACGCAAACTTGTGCAGACCCACCTCCGAACCTTGTGGCAGATGGCTATATTGAAGGGACTAAAGGCATTCAATGGACCGCTTCAGCCAGAGAAAGCACTGGAAGATTCTATGTTGATGGAGGCAAGCCACAAGAAGCATACATGAAATGTAATGCTTGTGATGGAATCTGGAATGAAAGGAAACAAATTGTGGATATGGAACGAGTATGGCATTGGATTTACAATGAAGAGCCAGTCAGAATGCCAAAAGGTTGGAGAGTAGATTCTAACGGACACCTAACTAATTTACCTATTGAATTAAATGTCAGTAGCAAGGCTGATGCACTTTCTAAAGGAGTTGGAGTAATCACCGCAGGAAGTGGAAATGTCGGTGGTAAAAAATGGACTTATGATTTACCCTGCACTTATTACACCAATGCCGATTCATCCCAATTTTCCGAAAGTGAATGTAATGCACTTGGAAACTCTGCCATACAAGGAGAATCCGAATACCTTGATTGGGCAATTAGTGAAATAAAAGATTATGCTAACAAATTAGGCATTCAAACATTTTGGTGGGTAGATTCACCATTATTCACAGCCACTTGTGGAGATAGCAAAGACCCTAATTATGACGCTTCTGCTTATTACATAGATAATACCCGATGTAGTAAAAACCAAAACAATGGAGGCAACGGAGGGTCAGATGAAGGTTCAACATCATGGGGACCAATTCTCGCCGCAGGAGCAGTTATTGGATTAGCCACATGGGGAGCAACCATTTATGGAGTTGGTGTTTGATGGGAACAGTTCTTACTAATCCATATGAATTAAACTTTGGAGGGCTTGCTGCCCGTAATGCAGAAAACATTAAGAAGGCCGAAAGCACCGCACCCAGTTTATTATCAGGCGAAACTCGCACTACAAGTTGTAATTCCCTTCACTCAAATACTCAAGTAGAAATTTATGAACAAACAAGAGTTCATCCAAACCCTTATAATAACTCTAATCTTACTGTGACTTGTGAAGGATATTATTACCCAGACAATCCAGGTAGCGGAGCCAGAAATTGTGGAACCCGATACGAAGTAAGAGGATTAAATGGAAATGTCAAAGGCACAGGCAGCCGACTTAACATTCCCGAAAGTGATTTTCAAGGAGATATATTTACTAAAGGTTTTCAACAATACTATTCATCATTAGTTGATGCTCGCATGGTTAGAGATGCAGAAGTCGCACATTGGAATGTCTTTAGGTCAGAATCAGGATGTAAAGATTCTAATGCTTTGAATTATTCTCCAGGAGCCTCAACAGGAAACTGCCCTTGTGAATCTGCCGAACCAGTTTGGATACAAGGACAAAACCAAACCAATAATCCACAATTACAAAGTGTTGCCGAAAGGCCAGGAGATTGTAGTTGTTTGATGCCTCCGACTAATTTAGACGGACAAGGTTACTTGGTAGAGGAATGGGAATATGTAGGAACTCCATGGAATCCTCCCGAATATGACCCAAACCCACCATATTCTCGCATTACTCACCAATGGAAATGGAAAAGAAACACTTCTAAAAGTGTCCTGCCCCAATCAGGAGAAGATGATATATTGTATGCCATCGCAAAACCAGGTTGGAAAGCCACAGGTTTGAACCCACCCCAAGAATTTATCGTTAAGAAAACACTTTCTCCTCAAAGTTGGGACAAATATCGCCTCACCACAGCCACAGGCTTTGCTAAAATAGGTTGTTTAGACAATACAGCCATGAATTACGACTCTGAAGCCACTATTGATAGCCAAGATTGTAAGTATTGCACCGATTCAGACGAAAATGCCACTATTTTCAACCAAGAAACACAAAAATGCGAATGTTTAGCAGGTTATAGCCTCCAATCAGGGGTATTTAGAACCAAATGTAAGAAAGGTGTGGCTAAATCAGGCACAACTAATGGAGGTTCATCAAATAATGAGGATGAAGATGAGGGAATGTCAGTCGGAACTCTAATGGCAGGAATCGCAGGAATAACTGTATTGGGATTAGCCGTTTTGGGATTATCAGGAGGAAAATCTAATGAGTAATTTTGATTTAGACCATAGTTATTCCAGTGGAAGAGTCCAAGAAACTGTGGATTGTAGTTGGGGTTATCCCGAATTTATCAAGTCTATGATGTCTAATCCATCAGTAAGTATTCAAGGTTATTATGATATGTGGGCCGAAAGAGGCTTAACTGCCGAAGTGTTTGAAGGATTCAAATCACAAGCGGGTTGTGGTGGCCCCCAATGTTCTGACCCATCTACTGGATGGAATAAAGAATCATGTGCAAATGCTATTCAATTAAGTTCTGATTGTTACTGTAAATGTGATGGAGATTCTACTTTCAAAAATGGCAAATGTAATAAAAAGGCAAAGATACAGAGCCAATCTTCCAATGTTACCGAAGTTAAGCCCCCATTTACGCCGAACCAGATATTATTAGGAGTCGGAGTCGGAGTTACTATTTTAGTTTCATTAGGAATTTATATGACAGGAGATAAAAAAGATGTTTAATCCATTTGATACCAACGCCCATGTTTGGAAACCTATTTTCAATCCATTTAATTTTTTACATGATGTTTATTCTTCTGAAGATGTGTCTTTTAGCAGTAGTGGAGATTTAGTAAATTATCAACAAAATCACCCAGCCATAGATTATGCTTATGTCTATAAGTCTGATGGAAATAAAAGTGATAGATTTAATTATAGTAATTCTCATACCAAACACCTAACTATTCACCCTTATGGTTGCAGTTATGACAGTAATAACTGTGGACAAGTTTTCCGAGTAAAGCCAAATGCAGGTTACACCATAAATCTCAAAAATAGCGATACAGGACAAAGTTATTCAATTACTCCTTCTAATCCTTTTGAATTAGTTATGGATAATGATGGCTATCATAAGTTTGAGTTTTTATCAATCACCAAAGATTCTTCCGAACCAGACCCTGAAGAAACAGAACCAGAATCAGATGAAACTGAAGAAACAGCACCAGACCAAACTGATAACAGTTCTACGGTGACCACACAAAGTTTTTCTTTCAAACCAGTTGATACCACCGAAACAGAAAAAAGCAACATAGGAATTTATGTAGGCGTTATAGCAGTATTAGCAGCCAGCGTTTGGTATTATACATCTCAATAAACTTAAATAGACGAAAGACTAACTATTTGTTATGGACCTCAAGTTAGACCCATATACAATCGGTGGAGTTGTAGCCATTTCTGCTGGCGGATATTTAATTATTAAAGCATATAACAATTATGGTGCTGTTTCTGTTTGGAATTCAATTGGAATGGTAACTATTGGAAGCGCATTGGTTTGGGGTGGAGTTAGAATCTTTTCTGCAAAATCCACAGGCGAGAAAAAGAAAGAAACTGAAAAGATTAAGGAAGATGTTACCAAAGCAATCGCATCAGTTGGTGAAGAATCAGCCGAAGTAGCGGCTGCGGAATTCACACAAAACCAAAGAGAGAAGTTAGCGAAGAAAGGACACGCACTCGCTGATGGCTCATTCCCAATCCGTAATAAGCAAGACCTAAAGAATGCAGTTAAATCTTGGGGACTTGCTAAGAAATCTAATAAGGCTAAGGCTAAGAAATTTATTAAACTTCGTGCCAAGCAATTAGGTGCTATGAATGAAATACCTTCAACTTGGTGATATTATGATTAACAATCCAGTCGCATATTACAAAGAAATGGGATTCACATCTATTGACTCCTTAGTTTATACAGGCTCCCTAATTGGTGCTCTCGGAGGAATTCTCGGAGTAGTTAATGGAGTTCGTTATAGCCAAATGAAACAAATTGCAGTTTTCGGTGTTATGACTGTTGCCTCTGGCTTTGGTCTAATGGAAGGCTTAGATATTGCTAACAAGTATTATCCAAAAGAATAGATTTATTAACAATCAATTCCTATAAGAGTTGAGGACTATGACAGACCCACTCAAAAAACTTCTTGCTGAAGAACAAAAAAAGATAGATGCTAAACTTAGTTATCGTAGCGCATCTCAAGGAGAGGCAAAACTTCCCGATGTGTTACCAAATCTGATTCCATTTACGCCGCAAAGTGAAGCACCTACTTGGACAAACCTCATAACAGCGCAAGATTCTGTTGAAATTGAGGCATCCAAAAAACAACAAAAAGAAAAGCAAGCCAAATTAAATGGAGTAATTGGACAACCCTCTCAACAAAGAGGCAAGAAAAGAAGGCTTAAATAACAAGCGTGACTAAGTTAATGTATGGCTATTCGTAGGCAAGGTTGGACCGTCAAATGGGAAGACAACGGAACTACCCCAGTATCCGACCTCACTACACTTCGCACAGGTGAATCTATCTTTTATGACAATCCAGGTTCAGATAATACTTTGAAATCAAGAAATAGAACAAAAGATGACCAATTCATTGTATTACAATACTATGGAAGCACACCTGGTAGAAACAATGTCACCGAATCTGAATTAGATGACCCTTCCGCATGGTCGCCTGGAACTTATATGCAATATAAAGTAGGAACTACTTATTACTTTGAAAATTTAGATGGAACTGTTCAAGATGGAATGCCAGGAACGGCAGCCCCATATCCAATTAGCCTTAGTCAAGGTGTAGGAAGAAGTGGATATAGACCAGTTTTAGGAGATAAAACTTACATCCCTGTGGAAATTCCACCAGGAACTGATTGGGATATTTTATTAAAAGTTATCAATCCTTTTGTGGACCCACGACAACCTTTAGATTGTTCCCCCAATTCTAATTATACCTGGACGGCGAACTAAGATGATTATCACACCTGGAGTTACCGATGATACCCCTCAAACGGCGTTAGATGTCAATCTTTTTGAAAAAGTGTTAGAATTTCGTGATACTACTCCATGGACTGACCCATATACATTAAGAAATTGGTTAGGATTCGTTTATAGCCCACCCCCAAATACAGGACCCGCTCAAAACCCTTTGCCAAACTCTATTGTTATCCGAGATGTTCAAATCGGAAACGATATGTATTTTGTTACAGGCACAATTGACTATCTTTGGGGCGGTGCTCCAGTTGGATTAGGCACTACTTATCTTATTAGAGATGGATTTTTTGCTTGTTGCAGAATTGATAAAATAAATGATTTATCTGCATGGCACATGAATATCACCAGAGGGATTCAAAGGCTTTTCAATAGCGACCCAGCCATTGGAGTCACCGAAGCCCAAATTCCTGGTTCAAATGCTACTGCCGAAGGAGGTTGCTACGGCATGGCAATAAGTGATGGTTTTGGATATGCCGAACCCACTATTAACTATGCATCACCAGCCGATGGAACTCCTCAAATTGCACAAGGAGTATTTACCAGCGTTGTCGGAGGAGTTACGATTACATATAACGCTCAAACAGTAATTGATAAAGCGGCGGCAGGGGCTGGAGCAATTACGGAAAACAATACACAATTAGCCTATCCCATACATCAAATGTATTATGCAATTCCATTAGACGGTATCGCTGATGGAACTGTTTTTGATGAAACACTACTTCCTACTGATATTCGCACCGCATTTACAAATACAGGAAATTGGACTCCTGCCAATTACACAGTTTTTGGAGAAATTGTTGTTATACCTGTGGCTGATTTATCATATACAGGAGTTCAAGCCAATCAACCTGGAAGTTACCGAGGAGCACAAGATATTCCCTTCTTGATTGGACGAGATATTCCTGAAATAAATTCTAAAAATTATAACAATTATACACCATTTAGTTATACTGATGGATTTTCAGGTGGAAATAAACCAGATGTCAATGGTGGAGCACCAGCATTTTACAGAGATATTACACTTACTGCCGATGCTGACATGGTTGGAGGATTAAATGGCGGAGAAGCATCTTTATTAGGAGGATTTATCACCGCAGGTTGGGGATATACTTATGCCGACTCAACTAATGTTTTTGAAGGAATAGACCCACCCACTACAAAACAGCGTCCTGTCGTCACTATTGGAACTTATCGGATAGCAGACCCTAACTCATTTGGAAATCAAAAGTCATATGGAAATATGGAAGGAACAGCCACGCAACCAATTTCTACACAAGATGCAGCACAACTTGAATCATCAGATAATTTACAAGGAGCCTATTACACAGGAATTCAACAGTTAAGCACCAATAACGCTGCTGATGAGATGATTTTGTTAAGGTTATTCGTCCCTCGTTTTAATACCGCAGGAGGAAAACCATGGACTAACTTTTCCCACATAACTTACCACTATACCAATAAAAATCTACTTAATCCTGATTTGGGTTTGATGACAAATCCCATACCTCAAGTAGCCACTCAAATTGGACCAATTATTTCAACCAATACTGACGATTTTACTTGGCAAACATTCCCCACCACAGAAGAGCGAGGTTTCCAAAATACTTCACTATCTAACACTTATATTTTTGGAGTTCCATTTGCACGACCTGACACCCAAAACATTGAGTCAGGAGAACAAAATTGGGGTGCCGCCTATAACAATGTCCCTCGTTTTTCCGCAGACATAAGAGGTTTTTGTGGAAGTTATTCTCCCGTGGACTCTACCAATCCATTATATGAAACCGTTAGGCCGTTTGTTTTAACTTATGATACTGCTAACAGCAGCAGCATAGTTCCCGATTATGCTCAAGCCGATGGAGGAACTTGGTCGGTTCAAGCCACAGCCAGTTGTTTCTTTGATTTTGGATTTTCAGATGCCAACACCCCGAATCAAGATAGCATAGTTGCAGAAATGATACAATATAGAAATGAAGAACCATCACCATTAAATGTAGTTCCCTATATCACAGGAGGTGTAATGAATATGGCCTATGATTTAGACAGAAATCAATGGTTATTGAGTATATCTGCTAATCGGGATGGCAACGAAAGTCGCCCTGCTTGGTTCATGGCAGCATCTTCTAATTTATCTCGGTTTGCATTCTTTAAGACAGATGGCACTAAAAATCCTGTGTTAGCCCAAAAGAATGTTACCACTACACCAGGAGGCGTAGCCCAAACCACTTCATTTATGTTTGCTAACACCGCAGGAGGCACAGATAACTTCCGAGCCTTCACATTAGGTGGAAACTTTGGTTCCGCAGACGGAGTGGGTGGAACTGCTGGACCTCCAGGAGAAGGAGGTAATTCAGGACCTATTCAATTAACTCAAATAGAAGGACCATCAGGCCGTGCAGTTATTATGTGGGTTGATTATCTCTTGTTTGATGGAGTAGATTCACTTATTGCCACCGTTGTTCAAGAATTAGGATTGTCAGTCACCGTTGAAAATGTTGAATGGTATAAAAGAAAAATGATTAGTGGAGATGTTCTCAACATGACCACCGAAGAAATTGAAGCATGGGTGCAATCGCAACAAGCAGAATACCGCAAGATGTTGATAGATAATGAGCGACAAGGCAGAGTTCGCAAACGCCGAAGACAACAATCTGCTATTGCCCATGATTTAGAAGAACAAATTCAAGGAGAGTTTGTAGTTTCAGAAATGGACTTCATAGAAGGAGATTTCATTGAACGCAACCTCAAGAACATTAGTGCCTTCCCAGACCAAGATGAACAACTCAAAAACCAAATTATTACGGATGAGCAATTCAATTCATTAGATAGTCTTTATGGAACACCAGTCCCTAAAAAGAAAACTTCCTTAGAACGGAAACAAAATACCGATAAAGTGCCAGAAAGCGATGCAGAAGACGACCAAACTTAAATATCCGAACAAAGAAGCCATAATTGGTAAAATGGATAAACACTATGAACGCAACATTATCGTAACCGCTACCGAAGATTTTTTGGTAATGACAACTGCTAAAATACCAGCAGGAGTAACTTTGAAACAAATTTTGATTGCACCCTCTGACAATAATTATTCTGACTACCTACAAATGTTTGTTTCTATGGACACCGAAGTAATTTATTCGGGACAATTTATTCCAGATGGCATCAATGTTTCCATTGAAGATGGAGGTTACGATGATGAGAGATTGTTAATGTTTTCATTATCTTGTAACTTATGTCCTATTGATATTCGCCCTGCTTTAGAAGAATCTTATTTCAAAGTCAAGATATTAGGAGAATATGTTGATGGTTTTGCAGTAAGTGATGATTCAGTTTCTTATTTTGATAGTGATTTCAGCCTAAGTTGGGCCTAATCCCAAAAAGAGAACAATTAAATAGGAACGAAGTCCATAGAATTATATGGCATCCTTGATGTTATTTACTGGAAAGGGCGGAGTGGGTAAGTCCACAGTATCTGCTGCTACGGCACAACATTGGGCCTCACAAGGCTACCGAACTATTTTGGTGTCCTCTGACCCTGCCCACAGCACAGACGATACTCTCGGAGCATCCGTAGGACTCCAAACCACTAAGATTGCCGATAACTTTTGGGCCAGAAACATAGACGCAGAAAGAGAGGCCAAGATATTTGCAGATTCATTAAACGAAGCCAGCAAAGAAACTTTTGAGAAACTCATGCCTGGAGTAGATGCTGACTTATTTACTGACATGGCTATGTTTCCAGGAATTGATGAGTTCTTTGCTTTAGAAGAAATATCCAAGTTAGTGCATTCTGCTGATTATGATATGGTTATATTTGATACCGCCCCCACAGGACACACCCTTAGAGCCTTGACCGCACCAGATTATATCAAGACATTTCTTTTGAAAATACTTCGCATGAAAGCCAAAGTAGAAAATCTCAAAGGAATTTTATTCCGCAAGAATGATACAGCCTCTCGTATGGTTACCATATTAGAAGCCGTTTGCGAAAAGATTGACCGCTTAAAGGTCTTGCTTCGCAACCCTGACTGGGTTACAGTCAATTTAGTATCAATTCCTACGGAAGCAGGATTTCAAGAATGTTACCGAACAATTAGGTTTTTAGAATCTCAAAAAATCATGGTTAAAAATATCGTAATTAACAATGTTATGCCTAACTTTGGAGCCGAGGTTTGGGAAGCAGCCGCAACCAACATGGCTACTGCTTTAGTTAAGTGTGAATATGATAATCAACAACCTTATTTGGCTCGTTATCATGAAGTTTGCCGACAACATCAGATTAAGTTAGTCGGAGTTTCCCGACTACCCTATGAACCCAGAGGAGCCAAATTAGCAGATTACGCTAACTTATTGTGGAATCCAAAATCAGGACTCACCTATGACCCAATCCGTTCCCTCACCATTTCCCCAAATAAAGTCCAAGTTAAGATTCCATTTGCCGCCGATTCTAAGTGGAAGATTTCAGGAACTGAAATCAAATATCAATTTGATGAATTTAATTTTGGACATGGAGAAATTTGGTATCACATCCCCACACCAGATAAAGCATCAGGAACACCACAACTTCGTAAAAACTCTTCAGGAGTGACACTCACATGGAAACAATGACCCTTTTTGTAGTGTGGTTGAGTCTATTAACTGCCTTAGTATGCCTTATGGCAGTTTGTAGTGCTTATTTTGCTTGGTGGTATATTTCTTTAAGAAATCCACAAATAACAAAATTGATTGTTGAAGCCTACGAAGAAAAAGATAAAGATAAACTTAAATAGACGAAACAGTAACAAATACATATGAACGCCGTTCCATTGATTGCTACTGTTGGAGTTGTAGGTGCAGGTGCAGCCTACTATTATTATAATATGTATTGCCCAGATGCTAACATGAGCCGTAATGATGACGGAGATTGTGTTTGTGGTGATGGATATTACCTTGACCCAGATGATGACCAAAAGTGTGTTGCACTTTCCACTTCCGAAGCGACTGAATGTAAAGGAGTATTAGTCAATGGAGTTTATGTTTATGATGCAGACGGAGATGACCTAACAGACATTCTCGGAGATGAAGCCAAAGATGTGCAGATTGATTGTTTGCTTTGTAATGCTTGTGAAGGTAGTTCTAAGCAAGCCCAAGATGGCCGATGTTTGCGATGCCAACCTGCGGCAACTCAAGCCGAGTGGCGTGAGTCCGATGCACTAAGTCATGGAAGCAGTTATTCTGAAGTTCCAACTACTGCTCCTGATGATGACCCAACTGGTTGGATTCCTAACTATGAACTGGCTCAAGCAGCCAAGGCTACTCCTGCTAACCCACTTTCTGCGGATTATGAATGGACATTAGTTACCGAAACTGACACTTCCGCCGCAGAAGGAGTTGTAGGTCCACTTTATACACCTTATCAATATGCACCACAGCAAGGATTTATGAAATCCGACCCATCTTCTTGCCCTTCACAACAATGGTAATGTTAAATAGATGATGAAATAATTCATTATCATGTATCTAACCTTTGATTGGGATGATGTAGAGCAAGACGAACCTCTTGTTCAAACTGCATTACAAGAATTACAACATCGTTTTGGAGTTGGTTGTGTTTGGTATCGTATTTCTTCATCAGGTGAAGGCATTCATGTCATTATTGCTAACTTATCTTGGAACTCCAATTTAGGGGCTATGGAAATAACTCCTAAAAACTTTGAAGACGACTTTACATTAACAGTTAGAAAAGAGTTTTCAGAACCACCTTGGGGATTAGAATGCAAAGGCCGTTTAATATCAGATTCAGTTAGGACTAAAAACGGTTTCCGCACAGGCAGGATATTCGCTGCCAAAAATGACAAATCCGCAGGAGAATGGTTGCCCTATGTCTGACCTCCCTGATTGGCTTAGAGATTTTGTTTCAGTCGTGGAATTGAAACAATATCAAGGCTATGCTTTTTATGTGGCTGGAGAAATATCTCAAGATTCAGAACATATCGTTAGGTCTATGTGGAAAGGCATTCCTGTAAATGCCGTAAAACAGAAGATATAAATACAATGAACCACACACCTATATTATGAGCACAGAAATGCGATATTGGAAGCGAGTAGGTTTTGCAGTAAGTAAAGGACAAGCCCTTGAACTAATTGATAGATTGGCAGACAAGCCTCATGGTTCAGTCTTAGACGATGATTTGGAAGAATTTGACAGCGTAGGTGGAGATATGTCACCCCTGACATTAAACCGTGAAGTAGAGATGCTATGGGAACGAGATTTTGACCCTGAAACCGATTTACAAATAGATGAATCCATCAACTGGATTATTGTTGCTATGGAATTTGAACGCAACAAGAAACAATATATTAAAGATTTGAAGGCCGAAGGTCTAACTCTTGATGAAGCCAAAGAAAAGTATGAGTTTGAAAAGGCTGATATTGTCCGTAAGGCTCTTGACCTTCCCGAAGTAGAAGAAGTCAAAGAAATGATTAAGGACCAACAAAAGCCTCGTGATGGCAAAGGAAATGAAATCTCCGAAGAGCGTTTGGCTGAACTGGCAGCACAAGCAGAAGCCGAAAAAGAAGCCGCACTAATCGCTTACGGAAAGGCATTGAAAGAAGCAGAGGAAAGCCAAGAGGAAGAGTAAGCATGGCCGAAGATGAAAAAGGCTATGATTTTTCTCGTGACCCACTCGCTGAAAAACCTAAAGCCAAAAGGAAACCACTCCCCTTGACAGAAACATTAGTTTTAGACATTGTAGATTATATGTTGGCTAACAAAGGCTATGGTTATTCCACACAAATTTCATCTTACATGGTAGATTACAAACCTCGCCGTTATACATCTCGTGAAGTAGTCGGCATTCTTAGAAACCGACCTTGTTTCCGACACGCTCAAGCCAAAGACCGAAAAGGAGGAATCCGTTGGAGGTTGGATGTATTGGCTTTAGAGAAATATCTTACTCAAAAAGGCTATGATGAAAGAGCACAAGAACGAGGTATTTTTGATAAAATCAAAGAACTCAAGTGGAATCAAATAAATAGCACAATTTTGGCATTAGAAAATATGATGCCTGAAATTACTGACCCTTCTGATGACACTATTAACATCTGTTATGAGAACATCGCTACACTTTGGTCTTGATTCGGATAATGGGATATAGTTTCGGATTGAATGTCCGAAATCGCACAAAGAGTTATATATCAAGAGCAACCCATACATAACATGGTCTGGTTTATCCGTAGATACCGTAAAGGAATTAAAAATTCTGGCACGAGTGATGTCAAGGTTTCAGATAACGAAATTACAATTCCTGAATTTGTTGATTTTTGCCACCGAGAAGGAGAAGGCAAATATATTTTGGGACAAAGAGGAAAAGGAATTCGTGGTTTCAAGAAAATCACCGATTGTATCGTTGAGAGTGCTGAATTGTTAGGCAATTGGCAAAATAACAAGAAAGTTTTCGCTGCCGAAGAAATTTCTGTTAAACAAAATGTCCGATTAGGAGATTTAAGCGATTCCGAACTTTTGGATTTAATGAGTTCTATGTCTGACACAGATATTTCATCATCTGATGATTTTGCTAAGTTTAAGACTGACTTAACCTCAATTCATGCAGAAATCGCTCGCCGAGGCATCAATGGAGGAACTTCCTCCGCACCACCTTCCGAAATCAAGGCTGCTGAACCAGTAGCCGCACTTAACCCAAACAAACCTTTAGCATCTGCTGGTTTTGGAGTAGGAAAATCGGGATTGGCTATGGGATTTGTCGGTGGACTCATGGTTGGAGTAGTTGGAACAATGATGTATTACAAAAATAAAATGGATTCAATTAACAGCGATTTGGAGCGAATTAACAAACAACTTAATGAAGCCGAATCTGCTATCAAGCGGGCAGAATCCAGAGAAGAAAAGAAATTAGCAGCCGAAGAAGCAGTTAAGAAGTATGATGCAAGGGTCAATATGGATTCATCGTTTTTAGCCCAATTTAATCGTGGAAATGGACCCTCCATGTAAGCGGAGGAATAATAAATGGAATTAGAAGAAATGCGAGAGATGCTTGGAGCATACAAGCAACTTTTGGAGCGTGAAAAGCAACTTGCTTTAGAGCAACACTTTCAAGGCTTTATGGGTCAATTGAAAATTGATGATATTAAATTGAAAGCCGAACTTAAAACTGAATTCTCTTCTTTAATTGATATTTTAGAACAAGACTTGCCAATGGAGCAAAGAATGTTGAGAGTAGTTAATTCACCATTTATTTGGAATGTTATGCAACATAAAACATCAGCCAAAGAGCGAGAGTTGCGAAGATTGACCGAAGAAATTTCATCATTCATCAAAGGAGCATCGCAAGGAGCACAAACTGAACAACAATTTGTTCAAAACTTGTTAGCCAATTCCTTAAAAGAAGTAGCCAAGTCTATTGAATCAGGAGAAATCAAAGGAGCCGAACATCCCGTTATGGCTTGGATAGATTCAATGAAAGACGGATTATCTGATATATTCTCAAAAGGGAAGATTTAACTACTTTGCCTTCCATAGTGTAAATAAGGTGAAACCATGTCCGAATTTGATGATACCATCCGAACTGACAAAGAACCCGAACCTGAACCAGTTTCAGGCCAACCCAAGAGTTCACAACCAAAACTGGAGTCTAAGTCTTTAGTAGAGATGCTCACAGGAGATGGCGACATCAATGAATTGGGAAAACAACTTAATTTAGACAATGATATGACCGAAAAGGTTCTGTTGCCCTTAGTTAATTTCCTTGATAAATATGGAGTTGGAGAAAGCCTATCTACCAATCAAACTGTCAATAAAGGAGTGGGATTATTTGGATTTGTATCGGATGTGGCTCCCATTTTGCGCTCGGCTACCGAGTATTTTCAAGGTAAGAAAACCGAATTATCTAATGAAGATGAAGCCTTCTTAGAAAGAATCAAAGAAGCCCAAAACTTTGACTCTATGGCATTGTTCGTAGGAGAGGAAGTAGAAGATGAAGATTCCGAACCTGAAATACAACAAGCCCAAGAAGTTGGACCTCCACCTGCCAACCCATTTACTGATGGCCCTGTGGATTGGAATGCTATGTTAGGAGTAGCCCCTGCAAACAGCCCTGCGGCTCAAAGTTCCCATCAATATAGTTCCATCGCTCAAGCCCAAAAACAAACTAATACAGGCATTACAGGCATGGAAGCCCTTGCTGCTGAACAAGGATTAACTATGTCCCAAATAGAAAATGACCGTCAAAGCGTTACCAACAAAGGAGGCGCAGGTAGTAATGTAGATTATAGCAACAATGATTCATTACACACATTAGTTACAGGCGGTATGGATGAAATACAAAAAGCCATGTTAGGAGAACAGGCTAAAATTGCATCACAAAGCAAAGTGATTTTTGAAGGCGATAAATTAGCCACACCAAATGCACTTTCGGACTATACTCCCAATACCACACCAGTTCCTGCCACAAAAACAATTGGTGGTTTAGAATCTTTAGAAGATATGATGTCACGACAAGGAATCACTTCTTTTGAAGAAAGAGCACCTGACCCACAAGAGGTAGAAATGTTTGATGAGGCAGAAATGGATTTTATTGAATCTACCAATTCATACCGAAACCGAGAAACGGGAGAAGAATATGAAGCACTAACTGAAGTTCCTGAAAGTTATTTTGAACAACCAATTCAAACTTTCCAATCTGTAATTGAAACACCCGCTCCAATTGAAGAAATTGAATTGGTAGAAGTAAATTATGATGCTATGAACTTAACTGAACTTAAATCCGAACTTCGGGCCGCTGGACTTCCACTTGGAGGTAAAAAAGCAGACTTAATTCAACGCCTGAAAGATTCGGAGGAATGAAATTTGGTTAATCCAGTTTGGGCAAAATATGTGGCAGAACAAATGCCCGATTGGTTAGAATGGTTTCGCAATATCCATTTGAAATCTTATGTTGAGTTAGCAGACAAGTTTATTCAATTAAATCCTTATTATGTTCCCAACGATGATGATTCCGAAGCAGTTGAATTGTTTGACACCATGATTGTAAATAGACAATTCTTTGATAGTGTTACCGATGCAGGAGTCAGAGTATGGGCTAATTCAGGATTTTATGAATTTGTTGAAGCCTTAGACATCTATTCCATTAGATACCCTGAAATAAACATGGTATGCCGTCTTTTTAATCACAACATCAATTGGTTTAAGAGAATCTATCAGTTTTTACGAGCCGAACTTATTATGGAATTACGCAACGATGGGCGGAATTTGTAGGGACAAACTTAAATAACAAGATAGGGATAGTAAGTATATGCCTGAAGTATCATCGGAAACCCAAGGAAAGATTATTGCATATCTTACTTTAGATGGATACAATCAAGGAGCAGCCGCAAATCTTTGGGAACCAATTGCTAATTGGCTCACATCTTTAACAGATGAGGAAGGAAACCAAATCTTTACTCTTTCTCGTAGTCGTTGGGAGGGAAAAAATGCACCTCTTAGTGGTGCGGCTGGAGCAAAAAACGCTTACAAAATTGCCCTAACTTCAGGATTATCAGTATTCCCTGAATTGTCTAAAGAAGTCAAGTATGCTTACGGTGCTGAAATCAAGAGTGGACAAACTGAAAAGAAAAGAGGCATGGGAAATAAGAAAGATGATGCAGGAGATAATACTCCAAAAAGAAATATCAAAGAAAACAAATTCAACTACAACGGATGGTCTTTCAAGAATATCTATCGTTTAGCCATGGGTCAATCTCTATCCCCTGATTATATCAATCGTGTTTCCACAGTTGGATTAGGTAATGGAAAATATCTTGACCAATTTGATGTAGAAACTGATTCGTGGACATATGATGGAGATACACCCTCCTTAGAAGAAGTAATTGAAGGACTTGGTTCTGAACCTATGCCAACTGCTGCAAGTTTAGCACCATCAGAAGTTTTCGTTCCATTTGTCCCCACAGGCGCAAGTCCAGGCATGAAAATTAAGAATCCAATGCAACAAGATAGTTCCAAATTTCCTTCAATGGTAGCACCAACTCCTGAAGAAGAAATTGCACTTTCCAAGAAAGAATGGAACCGACAAAAGAAAATTCAAGGCAGCGACCCTCTTTATGATTTCGCAGGAGAAGTTTTAGTTACTTTTATGCCATCCTCTTCCGATTCTGATATGCAACCAATTACATCTCTTATCTCTTCGGCTACTGACACAGATGCACCACAAAGCGCAGATGATTTCTTTAGTGATGATGATTGGGGAGATGAATCAGGTTCTGATGAATCCACCTCCGATAACATGGATGATTCAAAATGGTTTTTGACACCCACTCTTCAATTCTCTTTCCGTAAAGGAGCAGACGCTTACTTCCGAGTATTGGGAGATGACACCTATGCAGGACAAATGTGGGGCGTTTCTATTTCAGATAGTCAAGAACCCACAAGAGTTACACAAGTTAAACTTCTTTGGGATGAGCCATCCACAGGAACTCAAGATAATGCAAGCGGATTTGAAATTACCCTAATGCAAGATGGACAAGAAAAGATTATCAAAGTAAAGAATAATGAAGTCACAGAAGGATTCGCACTTAATCAAACAAGCGGCGGATATAACTATCTTGGAGGAGTAACTGAAACATCTACTATCGGAGATATGGATGTATTGCTTTATGCTCATGGAGTCAAGGGATTCGGTGGACTACTCAATAAGAATGATAACATTGATGCAGTTGATACCCTAACATGGTCTGATTTGAATAATTCAGGCCGAGCAGGAGAATACAACGGTGATGTTTCCATTTCACAATCTTCACTTATCGGACCTGTAATCAGAACTCAAATTTCTCGTTTCTATGGAAATCCAGATATTACTGATATGACCGCATTTTGGAAGAATTGGTCTGAATCTGGCGGTGCTAACGATATTATGAGTCCAATTAAGGGCGGTAATAACATTATCTTTAACCTTAACAAGCAAGTTGTAATCAATGCAGACATTAAACTCTATTCAGAAACCAGACCTGATTACTTACAACCTAAAGCACTTAAGTTAAACATTACAGGAGAACTTGAAGGAGTAAATTGGTCAATCCCAAATGAAACTGATGAAATTGGAGTCTTATCTCCAAATGCTTCAGGAGTTTGGAGTTCTTATATTGATTTCGTCTGCAAAGGAGCCACAGCATCTAACTATTTCCCTGTTTATGGCGCACAGCAAAGATTCATTTTGCCTGGTGATGAAAAATACTTAGAATTTATTACTGCTTTTGACGCAGATAAAAACCCAATAGGAATTCGTAACGAAGGCCGAATCGCAGATAGTATAAAATATATCACTTATGATAAATCATCAGTAGTTATGAAGGATGGCTCTATGGTTGTCCCTCAAGTTAAGGTTGCATTCTTAGAAGTGCGAGAAGACGAAGCCGTAGATGAAGATGACATCCCTGATGAAATTGAAGAACTAAAATTCTTTATGATTCCAGATGCTGAAGCCGATTTTTATGCTAAAGATATTAACGGAGAAATTGTAGGCGGTATGGTTGAGGGTGGAGACATGGTTCCACCAGACCCACAGATTGTAATTGTTAATAATGAACAAATTGCTGCATACAACAGGTTAGAAGACACACGCCGAGCCGATAAGCAATCACCATCACACACTATCAAAAATGAGTCTGGTGAGATTGTCACCAACTCAATTGCTTGGCTCATGGGCGAACAGATTTATTACATTGTTGCTACCAACGAAAATAACGAATCTTACATGATAAAAGTTGATTTAAGAGTTCCACGAAGGGGTTGAAGAAATATGACAGATGAAGCAATAAAAGAAACAACTACGATGGAAGAAAATGATACTACTTTTGATGGCAACGATACGCCTAATGCAGAAGTTCAACTTCCTAACACCATGGCAACTATTGATGGTATTGAACAAAAGTGGCAAGAAGAAAACGCACCCACAGCAACTAACGCAGCAGTAGCCCCAAACCCAAGCACCCTAACTCCTGATGGCCGAACTTTAGAAAGCATTATCGGAGCAAGTGCGTATGCTAATTTAGAAGCCATTTATGAAAATCGTGGACAAAGTATGGCTGATACAGTCACCATTTCCTCGCTGGATACCATCGGACACATTGAAGTTCAAAATGATAAAGAAGGCAACGCTAAATATCTTGTATTTTATGATGAGTCAGGAGATAACATCACTCAAACTGTTTTCCGTGAAATGGGAATTTCTACCGAAGGCAACATGACTCAAGTTATCGGAGAAAATGCTTTGAAATTTACTCAACTTATGTCTAAGTCCAACTTGTCTAATCAAGTTGAGGGAGCAAACCAATGGAGTCCATCTTCAATGGGTAATGCATTAGACCCTAAGTTCCAAAATTATCTTTCCACTTTTGCTGCAACTGCTCGCCGAACCCAACTTAATGACCAACTTAAGCAACTTCGTTCATTGATGCTTTCATTGAATGATGTTTTCGCTTTTGACGATTACCGACATTTAGAAGCATTTATGGCTGCATGGATGATGAAAGATTCAACTTGCCGACTATCAGGAGTTCCAGGAACAGGAAAAACCACAGTTATTGAGTGTGCTGCAACTTTGTTAGCCAACTCATATGGTTACAACACAGGAACTCGTCTTTGCGCCCCAAGAACTTATGAATTGGCAGAAGGACAACAAAACAAAGTTTTTAACAGCAACTCCAGCCCTGAAAACATCTACTCTCCAACAGTATTCCCTAATGGACAACAATACAACATCAGTTACGGTAACATTTCCAAGCCTGAAATCAAAGAGTTGTGGGAAACTTGGAGATTCAATAAGTGGCAAGAGCCAAAAAGCATTGGTGGAAACTATCTTTATGCAGGAAAAGATGCCAGCATGAGGTCATTTGTTCTTTCAAGCGGTTCTTATCTTTACAGTTATGAATATCTTAAACCTCTCACCGATAGCGGAAGAGAAAAGGTTGCCCTACCGCCTGAAGCATTCAGAAACCTACTTCTTCAACACTATTATGCTGATGTCCCATATAACTTTGACATAAATGATAGTTCTACTTGGCCTAATGTAGTTAATGGCGTTATTCAGATTCCAGAAGGGGCTGCAAAAAAGCGAATTGCTAAACCTGTTAGGATTATGGGTGCCGATGGAGTATTAGATTTTAGTTCAACTATTACCATCAATGATGGCACAGAAGGTGGAAAGTCATTCCCTATGCAATTAGCCACACCAGAAATGGACAAAACTCGTGTAAGCGATTTATTAAACACCATTACTACTGTAACTAATCGTGATGCCACAGCATTTATTCAAGATTACCTCAACAAATCAGGTTTAGATGCACTTTACACCGACGCAGGAAGAAATGAAGGCTATTGGCTTCGTGAATTCTTATTAGAAACTTGTTATGACGCTCGTGCCAACCCAGATAAATCTGTTGGTGGACAAAATTATGCTTCCATCTCTCAAGAAATGATTGCAGAAATTGGTATTGCTAAAGTAGATTACGAAAAGAGAGCCGATGAAGTGCTTTATGGTATGGAAATTAGAGAAACTTCAAGTTTTGACCCCTCCAAAGGCGCACAAGTTAGCACTTTTGACTTTGAGCCAACGCCAAGACCAATTGTTACTCAACCTGTTAAGTTCTTCAACGAAGCAAACCGTTCTAAAGCAGGTATGGAAGATGCTATCTTAGGTCTAATTGCTGAAAAGAAAGTAGAATACCGAGGTAGAGAGTTCCAATCACCTAATTTCGTAGCATGGATGGACACCAACCCTCACCAAAAAGGAAACGATTTGGCATTTACAGACAGAATTGACATGGAATTGTTGTTTAAGTCTGTATCAATGGGTGGAAGATACAACATTATGTCAGGAAAGGGCGGTGGAGTCCCAGTTCTTGAACTCGTTAAGAAAATGACGCAAACCAATGCAGTTTCACCACTACGATTCACAGACCTTAGAGCCATGTGGGATTACATCGGAGATAACAAATCAGGAATCCAAATGGTTCAACCTGGTGGGGCTTATGATGGTTACCGAGATGTAGCCGCAATTTCAGTTCTGTTTTCTCAAACTTATCGTGTTCGGGATTCTTCCATTCCAATTGGAGATGCACCTATGGGCTGGACACAAAGCCCTCACGAATCACCACTTGTTGATTTCTCTACAACTACCAACACAACATCTCAAAAGGGTGGAGGCGGAACCCAGTCACCTGTATTAGATAAAGGAATAGAAGCATTCGCCAGGTCATCAAAACAAGCAGGTCCTTGGAATGACCCTGCACACGGAATGCAACTACCTGCGGTCTTTACTCGTGTTCTTGGATTCAGGTTCACTAATTCATTAGTTAAGTTAGCGAGAGCCTTTGCTTTCCTTAGAGGAAAATCCTATGTTAGCCGAGAAGATATTGTGGACGCAGTTCCATATGTTTGCGCTCACAGAATTGGCCGAAGCCGAGAAGGACTTACTGACACAGAAGGTAATACCAAAGGTATTCCAGAAGGAATTTCAACAGGTTTTGCTTATAACAACGAACAAGAGTTTTTGCGAGAGTTATTAGTTAATGGATATTTGATGCGAAATGTCAATGTAGGACAAGGCACAGGGGCATCGTTATTAGAAATGTTAGACTCTTTCTATGAAAGATGCAACAACATTCTACAATCCAGCCTGTATGCTTATAATTATGAAGACCAAGTTCTATCTGCCCTTCAAAGTGTATTTAGTTCAACATTTGGTTCAGCAGATTCCACTCTTTCACAGAATTTGACTCCTGTTCATTGGCATATCGCCACCATGGTTTCAGAGTCAGAAAGAAAAGGAAACACACAACTTCGTAAATATGCAGTTCCTGATGGAAACAAAGGAGGCTACCCCGAAATGTATTCTTATTATCTACAAAAAATCACATCTCCTATCTCTAACCCTGCATTGAAGGGTGATTCTTGTCTTTATGATGTAATGAAGACTCGTGTTGAGATTTTGAACAACCCCAACCTCTTTAGTGATGATAAGGCTCGTTTGATTACTTTGTGTGATGCTGAAATTAGTATTATGGCATCTACACCTACCGAATCTTCGGCTAAGGCTAATGCTATTGAACCTGTTAATAATCGTGCATATTCCACCCAAACATTGAATGGCATGGGAACCAACCCAATACTTCCAATTCTTAGTTATGGAGATACATTAGGAGCCTGGGCTACTGTAACCAACACAAAACCTGCTCAAGAGCAAGTTAGAAATGTGCAATCTGGTTTAGCCATGACCGCATCTATGTTCACAGGAGCAGGAAATAATGCTCACGCTGCATTATCAGGACAACAACTTAAACTGATTGGTCGTATCCAAGAAGGAGCCAGAGATATTGCCACTACTGATTCAATTGAATATGGTCGTTTCGTAGAGGGATTAAGCATCTTTATGAATAATCTTGGAACTCAAGTCACAGGAGATGGAAAACTTATTCTCAATGCAGTTAATCAAGAAGGAAACTATTCTATTGATTTCACCACTTTTATGAATCTTGTTAAGACACAAGTTAAACAATGGTCCATACCTGGAGATGATGCAGCAGAACGCAGAGCCTTTAATTATATGGATAACAACAATGAAGTGCAACAGAAAACTATTGATTTCAACTCTGCCGCAGGATTTACAGGCTTAAGTGCTTGTTTCCGCCTACCTCACGCTGCTATCGCTAACTTAGACACAGGAGATTACAGCAGAACTTCGGAAGGCTCCACAGGTCCAAATGTCACTATTGAAGCACCTATCAGAACCAACACATCTGGACAATATAACCTTTGGCAAGATACCGAAAATGATTTCCTAAGATTGTGGATTAACCTTTCCTCAATGGGTGCTCCTGAAGAAGTGGATGGCGTTGGAAAGTTCCAAACTTATGTCTTTTCAGTAGCAGTTACCTCTAACTTTGGAACTTATAACCTCTTGGATGATACCGCCGAATTATCAGATAGCACCGAAAATCAACAAAATGTTGGCTCTATCAAACTCTTGCCCATGAGTGATACTCGCTGTTACAGTCAAAGGTCATTTGCGCCGCAGACTATCTATGACGCAGGAAATATCACTAAGGCAGACCGTGAATTTTGGTTAGAAACTATTGGTGAAATCCTCCAACCCCGACAATCTTAAATAGCAAGTGCCTCAAACATAATCTATGGTAGGAGAGATATATCGGGATGGAGAAATCCACTTGAGTCCTGAAATACAGGAACTCTACACAGGAATTAGAAATTTGGTGGGAGCACCGAATGTCCCATTGATTCTTCAAAAAGGTGCATTACACAATGCATCTACTGATGGAACTAAAGTCTATTTGGGTGGAGGATATGTGGCACTCACACTTGCTGGAAACTATCACGGACTTGATGGCGATTTAGTAGCCGCTGGTGCTGCATTCGTTATTGGACACGAATTAGGACACATCACCGTTCATCCAGGAAGAGGTGTTTCATGGTCTGAAGAAATTCAAAAACTACCTATTGATGCTTTTGAACAAATGAGTATGGCAAATATCATTTCAGACATTATGGTAAATTACATGGTGAGCCGAGGACAGAACTATATTGAAGGAAATACTGAATTTGGAGATGCATTAAAGTCAAAGTTGGAGGCAGGACACGAAGGTAGTTCCTTTTTCCGAGAAGCAGGAGGAGGACAGGATGGAGAAGCAGAAAGGCAAATGGTCGCTCGTTTATTATCTACGGGACAAAATGCTTTTGGACAAAATATGGTAGATAATCGTTACATACCTCCAGCATCTACTGGTTTATCACAAGGAGATTATTATCCAAACGCAGGAACAGGAAGAGAACAGATGGTTTCTGAAGATACTTCCAACCCAACACCTCTATGGCAAACAAAATTAGGTTATGGAAGAGGAGTTCAAATCTATGCACCCCTTCAATCTTGTATCCCATCAAAAATCAATCCCGAAACAGGAAGTCAATTTCCACCAAATTGGAGAATGGTTCGTATTAAAGAAAATCATACTGTTCAGTATTGCACACCTTGTAAATCCTATCAAATCTATCAAGACATAACAGGACAATGCCCCATTTGTGAACGCTCTACCACCACAACCTCTACATTCCGACCTGGAGATTACGAAGTGACCCGAACTATGACCTATGATGGTAGAATCAATCCAGAAAAGATTGAACCTATTGCTAACTTAGAGATAAATGGAAATTGGATACCAACAGCCTACTGTGATTTTTTATCCCCAGATACAGGATTAGTTTGTAATCCAAATTGGGCCGTTCACTTTGGTTATAGAGGAGAGCAATCAGGAACTGTTTTTGGAGGCCAGCGTTATACATTCGGAACCCGATTTTTATTACTTTATGAGTGGGCTGCTAATTATGCACTTTGGCCGCAAGGCTACGGAGGATTCAAAAGCCGACAAGCAGCCACACAATTTATCAAAGATATGGGATATACACTCCATGCCGCTACTATGGAAGCAGGAGGAGTTGGTGCTTAATGGGCTATCCTGAAAATACTGCTGTGTCTGGAATAGGACAAAGACTTCTTAATGATATATTTGATTTAATTTATCTTCAATCAGACGCACCTAAAAATCAAATCGCACGAATGATTAACAATCGTTCCCAAATTAAGGAAGTTGTAGATAACTTCAAGACAAATGCACCCAGAATTGTCACACTTATGAAGCGATTTATGAAAGGAAACACCCATGTTCCTCGTGATGATGCTGGAGATTCAGGAATTTTCGTTTGTAACCCACTTTGGTTAGGATTTGGAGGCAACACCGAATCACCTGACCAGTCCGAACTTGGATGTGGTCGTCGTGACCATTTGTGGTGGTGGGAATTTTTAGATTTCGGAGTCTATAATAGTTACACCGAATGGGGTTCCTCTATTGGATTAGCACCTTGGCCTCACAATTATGTGGACCAAACTTGGGATAGAGGACAAATGGTAGTAGCCAGAGTTAGATGTAATACAGTTATGACTTGTGATGGACAAGCAGGTGGCTGTGGAACCACTTGGAGAGGCACAGGAAGATGCCCTAATCCAAATTGTGAGACATCTGCTCCAAAAAGTTCAGGTTGCGGAAAAACTTCTTACGCCATGTTCCACATCAAAACTGATAAGCCTGTTTCATCTTATTGGAAGTTCACCAGCGGAAATTTCCGAAATGGTGCTCCAATTCCAGGAGCATCAGCAGAATTGCCCAAAAAGACACTTTCAATTATGAGAGGCTCTCAAGCCGCAGACGATTCCAATTCAGTTGATTGCTTTTATCGTTTCTACTGGCAAGGATTACCACCAGAAAACAGATTTTTATCAACATTTGACCAATGTATGAGTTATATTCCCTATCTTCAAATGGGTTATCGTTCTAATAATGATGCCACCAAAACCCGACCTGGAGGCTATAAGTGTAATGAGTGTGGAAAAGAAAGATTAGCCCCACCATATAGAGAAAATGATGAAAATGTATGGAATACAACATTTGATATTCACCCTCGCAAAACTACATTTACCACCAATAACTATCCTGGCGACCAACATGGAGGTCTATGTAAAAACATAGGAGATGTGGCAGGGACTTACGCAGGATTGCCAGGAAACTTTGGCTGTGTTTGTGGCGGAATTTACGAACCTCGTTTCAAAGTTCCCCCTATTGATGCACAAGACTTCGCTATCGCTCAAGAAATGGTAGCGGCAGCAAGAGCCTCAATAAACGCTCAACAAGTTTCAAGTTATGTTACCACATCAACACCAACAGCAGGTTCAGGACGGCGTTCAGCCCGCTCCGAATATGGTAGAGGAGGCAGAGATACCAGTCGGGAAGATGCAGTTTTTAGAAGTTATGGAGAGGGTAGGGTTCTCACAGCCACAGAAAATGTAAAAAAGGTTAAAGAAATGCAAATTATGAGAGCAGGAAACGCTTATCCGTTTTCAGTTCCAATTTCTAAAATGAGATATGCATTCACCAATACACCACTTAGAATCTGCACCGCCCCTAACCATCAAGGCATAGAATGGACTAATCCCTCCACAGGACAACGAGAACAAGGTTCACCTTTCAAACCACTTCTTGATAATAATGGCAACGCTATGGATTATTGCCCCGATTGTGGAATAAATGGAAATGCTCAATATATCACTACACACCCTGAAAGATGGCTTAATCCAGCCCGACCTTACACCATCACTACTGCACAACCCCTAACCGAACAAAATACGATTGGAATTTTAGGAAGAGGACAAGATGGAAGACCAGTTGTTCAAAAGCAAACATTTTTGGAAAGACCTCAATGGACTTTAGTTATGAGGGATTTAACCGATGACCAAGAAAGATACAACTTAAGATTAGAATTGCCTCAAGCCTACTTAGGAGATGTAATACCCACTAAATTCACACCGCAACCACCACCACCAACCAGCGATAACCGACCCGAAGGACACACTTGCCCTAACGAAAGGCAAGGTCCGTTGGCAGAGGAGATGACTTGGTTAATGAACAACATCGCAGGTGACCCTGACCTTGTTCCAGATGCAGATGACCTTAATGATGATGAATTGTTAGTAGAAGAAACAGTTCGCACAGGAGATGACACACTTAAAGTATCTCCAGTAGTTAGGGTCAATGTAGGAGATTTCATTTCAGGAGGGCCATATTCTAATGGAACTCGCATCGTAGGCATAGAAAATTCCACCTTAACCGTTACACCAGCCGCACAATCCACAAGAGGAAATGGATTTAATCAGGATGGCTCACCTGTGATGACCACCGAGTTTGCAGCCCCCTTTGTCATTAAGTTTGTTTCCAACACTAATGCTGATAACCCATTAACTCCTGACTGTTGTGATGGAGTCCAAGCCTCACAATATACCTTCTTAGTTACGGAAGGAAAGTCAGCCTCTGCATTTTACTCTCGTGTTGAAAGAGATTGGGTTGATACCTCACCTTTAGTCAATTATGGTAACCGAAAAGGACTCCGATGGACTGAAGTTAATGCTGATGCAGCCGAAGAAACTACGGCAATACACACCCAAGATGATGAAATGGGAGCCAGATTCCCGAATCAAATAGATGCCCAAGTGTATCGTGAATTAGTAGCAGATGACCAAATAGAAGCAAGTGAATATAACCTTCCCAACCCTGTAAAGTATGGAATTGATTATAACTGGTGTGATTTAGATGCAG
>WLWG01000182.1_pt1 | contig 64354 bp, 83 predicted proteins | sample 6712871 | NCBI WGS metagenome assembly WLWG01 (sample SAMN12718693, study PRJNA515312) | sponge metagenome | isolation source: marine sponge | host: Mycale hentscheli | place: New Zealand: South Island, Marlborough, Capsize Point | collected 2003-05-01 | reverse complement strand
TGCCATGCATGAATACCAGATGAAGTTCCTAATGCCAGAGATGTTGTCCCAGCAGGCTTCACGGTTGTACATCTAGCTGCTGGATTAATACCTATTGCTTTAGCTGTCTTTGTATTCTCTCTTTTTACTATACTTGCAGCGGCCTTCATATCCAACGGCAGCACAGCGGCACTCGCGATCCCTGTCATTGACACACCGATAAGGGCGTCCTTCTCTGTCGTATCTCTCCATACATCTCTTAAATAATGAAAATCAGTGTAACCAGCTTGTAGTGTACCTATAAAGCTAGCATGCTTAACTCTCTCATTAAAATCTTCTTGTGATTCAATATCACTAGCATTTACCTCGCACAAGTTACAAAACTGAAAAGGTCTTAATGCTATTTCACAACAAGGGTTTGTACCCCAGTCTTTATCGTTATTAAGATAAATACCAGGTTCACCTGATCCTGACAGCTCAACACGTTTCCATAAATCCATAAAGAAACTTTTAGTAACTTTATGTCTCATAAGAACAGCTGAGTTGTTAGCTCTACCTCTTTGTGGATTTGTTTCCCACCAATTACCAGACTTACAACTAATCATTTCATTATCTTCAGCAGAAAATAAACTAATTAAAGCGGCTCTACGTATACCACCAGCTAAAACTGAGTCAGCTATATGACAAACTATATCGTGCGCTTCAACTGTAGTAAGTGGTGTACCATCATCTTTAGCATCAAATATACCTTTAATCTTTAGTATACACTCTTTTAATGGCTGAGGTCCTGGTGCTTTACCACCTGATGTAACAAGCTGTGCACCTTTTGGTCTAATATCAGAATAATCAAACTGTACACTAGAAGATCTCTTATCGCCCATATAAGACTTCATAAGAACTTTAATTGCATCAGCCCAGCCTTCAATACTATCACCAATTAAAAACCTTCTAGTTCTTTTTTCATAAGGTTTATTAACCGGAGGCATCTTAACTACGTGGTGATTTTGTACAGAATATCCAACACCTGTTCCTCCAAGAAGCAAGAACATTGTTTCGTGGAAACTATCAATATGGTCAATTGGTAAATAAGCGCAATTATACACGCGATTAGGACTAATTTCAATCGGTTTACCTCCGAATTGTAACGAACGCATGCTTGGTAAAATCTTTTTATCATATACTAATTTATAAGCCTCATTTATTCTTTCCGCAAGCTCTGGATATTTCTTAATATGCATAGCTTTGTTTCTATCTACTAACTCTATCCAAGTTTCTCTACGATTTAACTCAGGAACAAACTTAGCATATTTCATGTATACTGTAATATCACTTAGTATTTTGTTCGATAGTTCCATTTTGTTTTGATTTTTTTATTTCTTTTTGTTTTTCTTCCATTTTAACTTGTAAGTCTTTTATGGCTTGATCATAGTTAGGCATTAGCTTTATAGTTTCTAAAGTGCCTATACTTATTTCTCTCAAGTGTGATATTTCATTTATTAAAACCTGTATAACTCTGCTTTGAGCTTCAATTTTATTTTGCATTTCTAGTAATTTACTCTCTTTCATCTTCCCTGTTGCTTATATTTTTTCTTGTAATTTTTGCTAGACTTTAAATTAGATGTTTTAGCTTTAGCATGAACACCAGGTCTTTTCTTTTTTATTTTATTTTGATATAGTGATATTGTCTGTCTCGCCATATTCTTTTGAATATTTAATTAAATCTTTATATTTTAAATAACCTTTGCTTTCTATACTCCAGTCTATAAATTGTTGTAGCTTTCTTCTAGCATACATACGTCTTGCTAAGTCTTTTTGTTCCCAAGAATTAAGTTTACGGTCTCGTCGCATTCTTTTTGATTTTGTGGTTTATATAATGTAACTTCTGACCTAGTGTGATACAAATACATTTTAAATAGCTTCCAACGTATTGGAAAAGTTTCATTAGCTCTTCCTTTACATTCAATGATAAAGTTAGATCCAACAAAGTCAGGAGTGTATTTAATATTAAATATCTTTTTTTTACCTCTGTCTTTATACTCTCCCTTACCATTGGATTGTCTTTCATAAACTGATTGATCATAGTTAAATGAAGGGATCAACTCGTAAGTTGTCCCCTCATATTTAGCTTTTATATTAGCTTCTTTTAAAGCTATATACATATATTTTTCAAGACCAGACTGAAAAGTAATACCGTCGTATGTTACTTTTTTAGATCTTACTGGTCCTTTCTTCTTACTATACCGGCGCACCATAATCTAATTCTTCACCTGGTAAAGGTGAATTAACACCTAGTATATTCTCATCATCCCAGTCTAATTGTGCTGATGAAGCGTGTGAAGGATGAGGTGGTCTAAAGCTTGCTTTATTAACTTCTTCAATTGCTTTATCAACTGAATTATCATTAAGCTCTTCTTTAGCAGCTTGAATGTATAGTATAGCATCCATAAGCTCTTCTTGTACGTCATTAAGATAACCAGCTAGATCTTTATGTTTACCAGTTCTTTCGTCGTGTAATGTTCTGCCGTATTTAGCATAGCCAACATCTGATCTTTTAACGAACTTGTCGCAGACTCTTTCTACAACAGGATCTCTGAATAATATAGTCTTACTTTTCATCTTTAACAAATGTTCCGTTAACCATTTTACCAGTTCTTTTAGATATAACATCGTATGCACTATCTATACAGGTTTCTATAGATGTTCCGCCTAGCATTGCTAAGTTTGTTAACACCACAACCATATCACCTATAGCATCTACAAACTCTACGTGATCATCTTTCAATATAGCTCTACCTAATTCACCAGCTTCTTCCATTAATTTACAAAACTGAGTTTTAGTATCGCCATTAGTATATATACCTCTTTCACCTGCCCAGTCTCTAATCTTTTGAAACCTATCATCATCAACTAAATCTACAGAGCCATTTAATCTAGCTCTTTTGTTTAATACATCGTGATATGCTTGATAAGCATCTTCGCCAAATGGAAATTTAGGAGTTCCTAAATACTTAGCTAAAGATTTATTATATATATAACATCTTTCTGAAGTATACATAGATGTGGTAGCATTTTTCATTATCCACTCTATTGTATCTTTATTTATCTCAAATTTACCATGAGATGTTAACCATGTTTTACCCATTTCATCCATTAATCTACCTTTAAGTTTAGATAATGGACAAGGAAATGTACTGGTCTGCTCTGTCGCGTTTATGTTCATTGTATTAGATTTTATTTTATTAATGTATAGATCTTTATATTTTTGTCTGTCAACCCTATAGCCGTAAGACTGTTGAAGTTCTAACTCGCGGTCAGATATATAATCTATATCTGTACTTTGTTCTAGAACTTCTACTTCGTCTAAGCTGTAGCCTTGCTGGTCTACGACTCTAGATATAAGATCACGTGTAACACCTATTTTTTTACCTGGTATATGGTATAAATAATAATTTATTTTATCCATATATTCTAGCTCTTGATGTTAATGTATTTTGTTCTGGTAATTGATCATCATATATGTGCAAGTTATGCGCAAAATGATAATATGTACCTATATCATATCCTGTTCGTTTAGAAACCATCTCTTGTAGTTTACTGAATTGATATTGATCATTGCAGAAACCAAACCAAAGATCATTAGAACGCATTACAACACACATGTTAAGCTTGTTATCTAATACTGTAAACTGTACAGCGTAAGTACAAGGTGTATCATGTCTGTATTTATTTATTTCTTTGCCATCATAAATAGATATTGCAGCTTGTCTTGTCTCAGGATTATCTTTTAGTTGAGCTACAACTTTATCTAGTTGATAAGCTCTCTCCCATTGATAACCGTAATTAGAATTAACATTACCATTACTATCGGACATATCCTGCCATATTTTTGGTATCTTACCGTATATTTCACCTAACTTAGCTGTTGATCTATCACCTGATAAATACCATTGCCATTCGGCTTCTGCATACTCAACGTTGAAGTTTCTAGCTTCATTAGTTATTATACGATCTAACGGGTTTTCAATAATAAAACCTTGGTTAAACATAGCTCTAGTATTACCAAACCTATGACCATCATATGGTATTGTGCCATAATAAAAGTCAAAAGCTTCGCTCGCATTTTTAAATTTATTTTCTATCATATATTTATTATCTTTTACCTTTCGTATTTAGTTTGTAATAATGTCTGTATAATTCAAATAGTTTAGGATATATTTCTGTCCTACTATAATCACCTGGACTAATCATTTCTTTATTGTTTGCTACAATTCTTAATTTCCAAGAACCTATATCATAACCTTTTTGAGCTGCTATTACTCCTATTTTAATACCATGATTAATACACCATCTATAAGCTTCTTTATCTTCTTTAGTCCACTTGACCTCATCAGATGTAAACTTTTTTAATCCCATGGCATAGCTTCATCAAGTTCAGGCATTTCATGAGGTACAAAACAACCTGATCTAGGTTCCCAAGTAAAATAAGCTTCAGCACCATTTTCACCTAAGTTTTGGAACTTACATTTAAGTACTTTAACTTTAGTTGTTTTATTATCATAATCACGATGAACAAGTAAGCCATGATAACTAGCGTCATACCATTCACCACCGCCTTTTATATTATACATCGTTGGCTCTTCAATTTTACCGTCCTGTGTTTTATACATTTTAGTTGGATGTGCAACTATAAATACTAACACATCATATTTTTTAGCAAACGTTTCTATTTTAGTTAGATATTCCATTGTATACCGGTTAACATCTTCCGTTTTACAATCGACGTCTCTAACTTTATTATATGGATCAATAACAAGGCATTTAATACCTTTACGTTTAACTAGCTCAGCACCTTTACGCAACACAGACTCTAAAGTATAACGTTCCATATCAATAAAGAAAAAATTATCATTAACATGATTAGCCACTTGATTCCATTTATCTCCACCAATGTGGCCTTTGTTAGGCATATCACCCCATACTTTACGCATAAGCTTATGTGCGTGTAAAAATGTAGGAGCATTTTCAGGAGATGCAAACGCTGTCTTCCATTCATACTCTCTATTATAACCTACAACCATTTGATCTACAAAATCTGACTTACCTGAACTAGGTATACCTGTAACAGTTATAAACTGTTTAGTATACGTAGAAAAGATATTGTCAAAGTTAGGTAAACCAATTTGAAAACCACGTTTAAAACCATTACGAACAAAGTCTGTGACTTCATCTTCAATGTCTTTAAATGTTGTAACGTTTTCTAACGGCACAGGTCTTGCATCTAATACCTTAGACTTAAGCTCTGATGCATTGTATTTAATTAGATATTCATTTGCATCTTTGCAGTCATCAAACGAAGCTAGATAACAAACTTCAGCACCAAGACGTCTTACAAGCTCTGTTTGTAAAGCTAAACCTGGTGGATCATTGTCAACTGCAATTATTATCTTTTCTTTATCATCAAAGTAATCAATACAATTATCTAAGTAATCTAAGTTGTTGCTATTTAATGTAGCACCGTTAGGCACCGATATAGCATTTGTAATACCAGCTTCATGCAAAGCTAATACATCCATTTCGCCTTCAACTATAATACATGTATCATGTCCTACGGTATTATCTATATTGTAAAATACTTTTTCTGCTCCTTTGTATAGCTTAAAGTTTTTACGTCCATCTCTATATTTAACATTAGTTAAGTTTCCACCTACATAATAATTAAATTGAATAGTATTCTCGGATTTACCGGTTTGTGGCATAAACTCTTTACCTTCACCTACACCAACCTCATTTAAGGTTTGTTTAGATATACCTCTTGTTTTAAACCAATCAACAATTTTAGATTTAACTGGTTCATGTTTAACTTCAGGCATTACATAGTTACGTTCAGCTTTCCCCTTACGTTTAAACGTATGTAATTGATAAGATTTGTCACAATTATGGCAAGTACCGATACCACGTTCCCAGTCATAAGAAGAGCATTTAGCTTTCTTGTTCTCAGGTTTCCTAGAAGACGAACACAGGGGACAAATCCCCTGCGTTTTACCTACTTCTAAGTCGTGCTGATTAAAAGTTTCAATTAAGAAACCATTTATTTCTTTATCTTCGACTTGCATTTATTTGATTTAATTAAAATGGTAAATCAGGATCTGCAGCTACAGCTTGTGGTTTTGCTTGAGCTTGCTGTTGACCTCCGCCTTCGTAAGGTATTTTATCAGGAAACATACCGTTTGTCCAAACTACTTTTACGTTTCCTAAATATACTTTAGGTGACTTAGCTTCTCTTTCTTCTTTTGACTGATCCATACATACTGGACCTTGATTGCCAAATTGGTCAGGTTCATCATTTACCGTAATTGTAATGGGCAAATACTTTCCTTTCTTACCTTCTATTATTTTTGATTTGTCTATTGCATTTAAGTTAATGCTTGCTTTTATTATTCCTGCCATATTATAATGTTTGATTTATAAAGTATTGCTGAGGGTCAAAACCCTCGGTGTTGTAAAACAGATCATAGGCTTCTGATGCTTTTTCAACCTTGTTCATTCCTGATTTATAAAAATCATTAGAACAATCAAATAATCCTATTCTACCTGTTTTTTTATCTATCGCTATAAATATAAATTCATAGCCAAATAGAGTTCTGTAAATATATGCTTGAGAATCGTAGTTGTATTTTTTAGCATTCCATCTAAAATTATCAAGATCTGAAGTTGTTTTAAGGTCTATTATTAACTTATCATTGTGATTAACAATATCAGCCTTACCTTTCCACATTTGACTAAAAATTTCACCTACTTGAGGTACTTCATATTCACCTTTTTCTTGACTTATTAAATCTCTACAAACTTTGTTGTCTAATAGTTTTGAAATAAGATTTTCAATAAGATCTACCTCATGTTGTAGTAGACACATCTCACCACCTGACATTTCTTTATATATCTTTGTGTTTCTACTACTTGAATCAACAATTTTAAAATTCTTAATTTTGTCTGGTTCTAATATAGCAGTGTGAAAATAGCCTCCTACTAAGAAGTGCGCATTTGTCTTACTTGGTTCTTTCAAAGCTAAAGGATTTGTAAGTAAAGTTTTAATATCAGAATTACTTAAATACTGTTTGCCAAAGTCTCCATAGTAATGCTCATCTTCTCTAAGCATTTTTATTATCTCTGTTTTCTTCATAGTGTTAATAACATTTTCTCGTGCTTAGGCGTAACATCATATTTAGCCTTAATAGCAGCGATACTTCCGCCTTTATTAATGTATTCTTTAGCTTTAGCCAAAGACTCATTGGTTAGTTTTTGTTTTGCGGTAGTTGCTTTACCGTGGTTATTAGTTGCATCTGAATCTTGAGTATCATCTATCAAGAATAGATTGCCTAGTGCATATTTCTTACCATAAGAACTAGCTGCACCGTATCTCTGTGGCATCTGCATACCTTTTTGTTCAGTGTCAACGCCTACTATAGCTGTAGCTGATATTGAGTCTTTACCGTCTGAAACTGTAGCAACTGTTTTAAGAACAGGTTGATCACAACTTCCAGGTTTCATAGTAAGTAACTCTTCATTTACAGTTATTGTTACGTTAAGCTCCTTCAAAAAGGGTTTTGTTGCTTCGAGAATGTCTTCGGCAGAACGGAAATTGTACTTACCGAAAGAGTTAAATCTTGATTTCTTTGATTTGAACTCTACTTGGATTTTTGATAATTTTTCATTAATTGTCATAGTTATATAATTACATATTATTTTATTGTTTTACATTAGTAACTTACAGGTAATCAATCACTTGCGAGTGATCTACATTGTCTATAAGTTTGTTAACTGCTTGCTTTTTTAGCTCTGAAACTCTTACATAAGCAGACACTCCTTTTATATCTAATTTGTCTGCTATTTCATTTGCTGACCATTTAGGACCGTCTAAACCAAAGCTTTTACTTAACACAAACATTTCATTCCATTCGAGATGTTTAGTTAGTAAACTCATTAAATAAGCATTTAGTAAAGTTTCATTATACGGATCTGATTTATCAGGTATTTGATAAACCATATCGTCTTCATTTTTAGTGTCTATTGATAAGAACATGCTGTTAAAAAACATTTCTACCATTTTCTTATCTTTACCACCATCTTTACGTATTTGATTTAGTTTATGCTCAGGTATACGCATTTGAGCTCTGTTTTTGTCTATCTCTCTTCTTATACCACCTCTTATTCTTTTAGCAAAGAATGATTTTAAGGTTTTACTTTTATCTTCTGAATCGTTTAATTTTTCTCTATCTAATTTATCTACAGCTTTACATAGTTGTAAACTACCTTCTTGTATTATATCCATGATAGACATAACACCAGATGCTTCTTGTGATGTAGCAAATTTTCTAGATATATTTTCTACTAAAGGTAAAAATATTACTTTTAATTCTTCAGAAGTATAATCTGTAAAATCTTTTAAAGGAATATTAGCTATAGATCTTTTTATATCTTCTTTCCATCTTATATAATTTTTAATGTTATATTTTTTCATTTTCTATATTTAAAAGATATTTTTCTTTTTTTAGCTCATCGCTCATATTTCTATGTATTGTTCTGCTTGAACAGTCTAATAGTCCGGCTACCCTTCCTATTGTAATTTTTTTACCATCATGATTTAAATCAACCATGCATTGATATATAGCTTCTTCATCTACCATACTTTTTCTACCTATTAATTGTCCTACAATTTTAAGTTTATCTATTTTAGAAAGTCCTGTACCATCTTTAAACACTACTTTTCGTAATTTGTTTTTAGGTGGTTTATCTAGATCTTGCATATAAACATCTTTTATAATACTATCTAGTAATTTATTGTTGATATTAAAAGTAACAAAACCATTAGGTTTATGAGATATTACTTTACATAATTTAACAAAATTATTAGTATTCATACTAGGATTTAACCACCACAGTGTTAACAAGTGCCATTTTAAAGACTTTATTGTAGTTATCTTTGCAGGATTACTAAATAGACTATAATACCCATGAGTACCTTCTGAATAATACCAACCCCATTTATATTCTTGAGTAGGATTATCTTCTGAATACTTTCTATAGATGATACGATTATCATTTAAGTATTTCATAGTTCTATGTGACATTTGCCTGTTACTATTTATTATTAATATCTTTTGTCACCGTCTCATGAAGTGTTTCAAATATCATATCTTCGGCTTCTATATATTCTTGAAAAGAATCAAATATTGGTTTTAATTTTTTTGTCATACGTGTTTTAAATGTTCTTTATATTTTAATAATTGTTTTCTTTTTTCTAAGTTAACTAAACCAGTGTCTATAGCTTCTTGGCATAACTCATTTTGTAACTGAGCCATACGCTGTGATACATATTTTTTATGTCGCCAGCATCGTCTTTTTATAATAAAATGTTTCATCTTTCCCAACTGTATTTAGTTTTATCTCTTATTTTATTTAGCTTATCAATTAGTTTGTAAGCAACGTCTTCACTGATCTCATCAGCATAAAACATATCATATATTAATCTTCTCATATTTCTTTGTCTAAACAATCACCACATATATCGCAATAGTCGTGATCTTTTTGTTTCATAAATTTGCCGCACATTTCACAAACAGGCTTGCCCCATGATTCTGTAGAGGCAAGACCTGAATAATTACAAGTATTACTCATAATTTCTTAGAGTTTTGTAATGTGGATGTCTGTAGCTGCCAGCTTGTGTTCTTTGAAAGTAAGTAAAGGTAGCACGCTGACCTATGTAGTCATGAATGTTGTTGAGCATGTTAGCAAGATCCTTGTAGTCATAGCCTTTGCCCGGTGGACAACCGAACTCTATGCCTTCGTCATCTTGCATTATGAACTTACCAAGCGTGCCTTGTCGCTTACCTTTACCTATTTCATAGCCAATAATTGTGGCTTCTGTATCGTGAAAGTCTTTAAACTTCATAAGATCCCATGATCTTGTACCTTTGTATTTGCCTGCAAATGATCTGTATATACTACCTTCGTAACCTAGTTTAAGGTTTTTCTTGTGTAGAGATAATGCATCATCAAAGTCCATAACTACTTTAGTTTCAACTTTACATATAGGATATGTATAAGTTAAGTTTGTAGTAATGTAACTCAGCCTAGTACTATAAGTACCTATAGTCATACTAGCTATATCATACACGTGATATTGTACTAGTTCTGCAGCTTCTGCTTTGTCAGTATCTGTTGGTTTTTTCTTCTTTACAAGAGATATAATCTTTTCAAAGTCATCTTTTAGTGCATGATTGTATAGTTCGCCGTCGAGTACGGCTGTAGGGTTTTTTGCAAAGAAAGGCTTTAATGCCTGTTCAATGTGTTCTACATTCATAAACTGGTTATTAGCACGAGAGAACGCGCCTTTAGCAGTAAATAGACAGCGCACGCCGTCTAGTTTTGGTTGTATAAATGCAGGGTAATCTGCTTTGTCTTCATTGTATTTATGCGCTAGCATTGCTTTAATATTTTCCACTGCCATCATTTAATTTTCTATTTATTACGTTTATTTTCTTTAGTATTATTGCTGCTTTTTCGTATTCTTCTTTATCTTCAAGAATCATCATTATAGTTTGCATTTTAGCTAATTCACCAACCAATCTTTCTTCATCATTTAAATCTAGATCGTCTTTGTACTTTTTCTGAACATTACTAATACTATATCCATTATTCATTAATTTTGTAATTTGATCATGGTATTCTTCATCAGCTTGTTCTTGCTTTTCCATTATTTTATCAAATAATAGTTGTGCTAGTTTTTCTATTGCGTCGTCTTTCATAATTATATTATCTGTTAGTTATCGTATTTAGTCTGTATTATACTGATTGTAACTTTTTAAGTCTTTTATTTTTTTCTTCATTACTTAGACTATCCCAGTTACTTGGCGGTTGCCAATCAGGTATACTAGCTCTCATTGTAGCAAAAGCTATTCTTTCTTGGTATTTGACGGCCATATCTGATAGCTCGTCGCCTTGTTTAGTTGATAGATCTCCTAACAACATAAACGCTTTCATCATATTTATATTATTCATACCACGAAAAGCCCATACTGATCAAGTATGAGCTATATATTCGTGTAGAGCTAAGGTGCGTTCATGGTTATCCTTCTTTAATGCAAAACGCTGATACTCTTACCACGAAAAGCCCGCACCTTTTGAGTACGAGCTTGTTATCGTGTATAACTAAACTACTACTAATCTAACAACACGTAGTATGCTTCATGGTTATTTTTTCTAAACCATGCAATTCCTTTTGCCATTTCATTTTGTATTTTAGATGTCTTAGGATTTAACCAACCCATTTGATCTATCATCCATTGACTTCCCATTATAAAATCATACATGCTTAATTCTTCAGCTGTAAGATCATAACTTTCGCCAGAAAACTTATTAGTTACATTTTCTCCTTCGCTATATAGTTTACCATTAAACCATTTAGGCAATTTCTTCTTCTCCAATTTCATATTCTTCTTTTAACCATAATACTTCTGCAACGTCAAAGCCGTAATCGCCTTCATCATTTGTAATGTTGTCATATATCTTATCTGCTATTTCTGTAAATTCTTCTAGTAACATATCATCAAAGTATATATCATCTAAAAAGTATTGATCTGCATATAGTGTACAATACCCGTTAGAGTTTGTTATATGTTCCATAATAGCTGATGGTACATCACTTTCATAGTAATATACATCTTCACAAATTGATATACTTTTCATATCGTGTGTTACTACATATACAGAGTAGCCATCTACAGTTGTTTCTTCGTAAGCATATACATCTGCACTTTCCCATGCATTATCATCTACTTTTAAACCGTAATAACTTTTTACAGCTTCTATTATTTTTTCTTGTGTTGGTTCTTTTGATTTCATTTTATTTAATTTAGTTAAAGTTTGTTAAAAATACTATTACCATACCTGCTAGTATAGCTACACTTAGCATAGCTATAAAAGCAGCTTGTTTTAATTCATTATCCATTTGACTTGTTTATTTGTTTTATTGTATATAGCACAAGTCTTTTTAGTCTTTCAGCTCTGTTCCATATCAACATTCTATTGTTTCTATCAGAAACCCACTCTTTACCGCTATGAGTAATAGATTTGTATACTGTTTTATAAGTTGGATTTAGTTGATAACAAGTATATATTCCACCGTTTTTATTTAGTAGATTTTTTCTAATATAACCTGTTTTGTGTTCAGATATGCAGTCACCTGTTGGTAATGTAAAGCAAGTTGTGCCTCTTTTTACTTGAGATGGACTTGATGTATCTTTAGCACCTAGTGCTTTTAGTGTTTCTATTGCTAGTTGTTCGTCGTTCATATTTATTTATTTATTAGCCATTCACCCCATATTAAATCTTTTTGTGTTAGATCATAATACCATACATCGCCAAATGTACAGATAGATCTTATCTCTTCAATAGTTAATTCGGAGTAAAGGTGTTTGTTTTTAATTGTATCAAATAGCGAGTTTACAGAAGGATACTCTTTAGCATTCTCTTTCATCTTAGCTTTGATATGTGGTTTAAGTTTGTCGTATATCATATTTATATTATCTTGTAGTGTTCGTATTTAGTTTGTATTTTGTTTTTTAGTCATAGACTTTACTTTATATTTTAAGTCATTTGATATATTAGTATAAAAACCTGGTGCAAATATAGATCTTTTACCGTCTTTTTCTAATTCTAATATATCTTTTTCTACTTGTGTTATGTAGCAATCAAGCGCATCGATTATAAGCTTTGACTCCATTCCGTTAAATTTCTTCATTATTTTAATTTTTGTAGTAGTTTATGCATTATTTTACCATGATTTTCATGATAAAACTCGAACCATTCGTCTTCAAATAGCTCTAAACCTGCTTCAGTTAAGTATTCTGATGAGTCAAATACATAGTGTTTGTTCATTTCATCGTTTATTGCTTGAAATAAAACATCATATATTTCAGTATCTAATCTTTCTACTATTTGATCAACAGTTTTATCTACTTCTTCGTGTTCAAAAGGGTTTTTAGACATTACCTCAGCTGTACTTTTAGCTGGTTTGTCAGTTGGTTTTATAAAATCACCACCTTGTAGTGCTCTTTGATACTCTTTTGATTGTCTAATTTCGTTTAATGTTCTTGTTTTCATATTAATTGTAATTTTTTAATTAATTCTTTTGATTTTAATTCAACCATAGAATTTAAATGAGCGTTATATAGCATTCTATTTAAAACATTTTTTAATTGTTCAGTTCCCATAACATGAAAGTTATTACTTTTACGATTAGGAGCTGTAAAATCGTAGTAATTAGCTGAATTATATTCACCTCTAATTTTAGTTTCTAGTTCTTGCATGAAATTATTAACGATACTTTGTAGTTCTAATTTACATTTACTTCTAATAGCATCTTCTATTGCGTTAGTATCTTTCATTTATTTTTATTTTTTAATTGGTTTATCTCTTGTTTTTTATTTTTTATCTCTATTTGACATTTTTTCATGTCTTCTCTCATGGTTCTAGCTTGGTAGAATTGATTCCAAGAGTAAAGATTTTGTAGTTGTTTTATTAGTTTTTGCATTTATATTATTTATAATTGTAAACATACCGAGTGTATGTTCTTACCACGAAAAGCCCATACCGGTTAAGTATGAGCTATCGCGAGTTAACGCTCGTTTGTTTTTGGATCGAGTTACAACATCACACTCATGTCCGTTAACTTGTTATGTAAGTTAAGCCTTTGTAGTTAAACCAGCTTGTATATTCATCTGGTATATTGCTTATTGTGTAGCCTTTTAGCATTTGACCGTCTAATCTAATTAGTGATCTGTCGCTTGGGTAAAATTTAATTGTTTTCATGTTATTATTATCCATTAGTATTCGTATTTAGTTTGTAATCTTGTATTAGTTTTCTTACTTCTGCACCTAGTTCTTGGTTATTAGGGTGTTTTATAGCTAGTTCTTTAACTACTAGTGCAAAAGTTGCTAGTAAAGATCTATTATCTTCTATTTGTTGTAGCTCGTCGTCTATAAAATCCCACTCTCTATCTCTATTCATTTTCTATACTTAAATCTATTATTAATTCTCCGTCATATATTTTTCTTGCTTGGTTTAGCGCATATGTCCACTTCTGCCACTCTGTTCCACATTTCTGTGTCCAACCGTAGATACCATTTTGTATATCTTTAGCTATTGATTCAATTGCTTTTTGTTCATTCATAATTTTCTTGTTTTAAATTGTATACTTTATAAGTAATGTCGTTCATTACTATTCCTAATTCTTCCATAAAATCTCTCATTTCATCACAAATGTAGTTTTTATCGTTAGTTAAATACAGAGGTTCTTCTAAATCACCATATTGTATTTCAAACTCATATATTTGATCAGTGTTTATCATATCTACTTTTTATTCTGTTTAAATCTCTTTTTATTCTAAGTATATCTTTAGTTAATATTTCATAATAAGACTCGCTTATTTGACCACATTGAAAACCATAGTCAATACTAGTTTGTGTTGCTTCAACATTATCTTTTAGTAAGTATAAAGTTCCTGTGTAATCTCTCAAAGGTCTTTTAGGTCTTATATTTAGCTCTAAATTATATATAGTTTGATCAATTAGCATTTCATAATGCTCTACCTGTACACCATCTTTGAGATCATGTTGTAACCATTTACTCATTGTATGTAAGTTTTCAATTGATTTACTAATTTTTCTACCAGAATATATTATACTTTTCTGAGCTGTACAAGTACCTAGAAATAAACCTACGCTTATAAATATTATTCTCATATCCCAAACCAGATTTTAATTAATTGTCTTGCTGAATACACCATTATAGGTGTCCACGCCGAGAAGAACAGTATCGACATAGCGATAGCATATATTTTAAGCATTTTATCTTCTACTGCTTTATAAGCTATTTTTATTATTAGTTGTTTAACCATTTTGTTTTAGTTTAGTTATTAGTTTGTGTATTTCTTCATAGTTGAAAGTAGAATACACCTTATCTACTTCCGATTGTACATAGTCGTACGTAATTTCTTCGATTGGCTTACCAAACAGAGAAACAATAAGACTTCTTGGTGACCAACCATAAGGAGATTTATGTTTGTTGTAGATCTGTAGCTTGGCGCCACCATCACCGTAGTCAATTATTGTTAAGTTATCTGTTTGTATGTATTTCATATTATTATTATCTATTAGTTATCGTATTTAGATTGTAACAAAGTAGTTTTATCTTATTATATTGTAATTGAGATATATCTAAGTTGTTTAGAGCTCTGTTTAAATATCGCTCTGCAATTTCTTTATCAACATCTAAGTAATCAATGTAAGTTTTACCTATTTGCTCGAACATAACGTCGTTACCTACATAAGTAGTTGAGCATCCATCGTATTTATACTTAGTTTTACGCTGACTTGAGCCACCTGCCATAGATCTTAGTATACCAAAACCAGCTCGTTTTGTTAATTTACTAGCTTTATCTGCATCTTCACGTGACATTACTTGAACAGTATTGCCGGTTTTGTGATTGATAGTGTCAATACAACCGAGTTTTTCTTCAGTTGAACACTCGACACATACGGTATAGCCAAGATCTAATCTTGCTTGTGGTATATTGTGGTTACATTTCATATATATATTATCTACAAAGTGTCGTATTTAGTTTGTTATTTTGTTAATTCTTTTAATACTTTAATTATTAATTTATCTGCATGTTCAACATACTCGTCATTAGTTTCGGTATGACCTAGTTCTTCAAACATATAGTAGTCTAGCTCGTTGTATATAGTATTGACAACTCTGTCACATACTTTATCTATTACTTCTTTTTCTGTCATATTATTTATTTATATTATCAACTGTAGTATTATTTGGTAAATGTTTGTAGTAATCTTCTATGAATACAAAAGTTTCTTCTAGTAGTTCACTCCAGTTTTCCGCTTGAGATTCAGATAGTTTACCATTTTTAAAATCTTCCCACATTTCAATTTTAATTTGATGTAAGTTCAACATAGCAAAACATAGTTGATCACTTGGATAAGATTTATTATTTGATGAGGACATTAGTACAAATGCACCTATTGTCATTATTATTTTTTTCATATTTATTTAGTTTTATAGTTAAAAATTCCTAACTCATTACATAGTTTATCAGTTTCACTAATATAACCTTCTTGTTTCCAGAAAGGATTTAGCCACTTAGGATTATTTACCATTTCATCATGACACCATTGTTGCTCGTTGTCACCAAGTTGGTAGTAGTGCATATCAAATTCTGACATTGCTACTTTGTCTATTGTAGTATTTATATTATTCATAATATTTGAGTTAAGATGTTATACATTTCTTCTTGATTTTCTTTGTCAAGTTGTTTGAATACTTTTTCACCACCATCATAGTTGTGTAAGTGATTTATAATTTGCTGAGTGAGTTCAGCTTGATTTACAGTCTTTTCCATTTCGTCAAAAGCTTTTGACCAAGACCAGTTTGAAGGATTATTAGGATTATACATAGTTATTTATTTTATTTAGTTATTAATTAGTTTGGTGGAGTCAAGTGTTCGTTTTATTTATAGACGCTAAAGTATGACTATCAACTACGTCTGTTTGTTTATTATATTATCTTGTTAGTATCGTATTTACATTGTAACTTGTGTTATTATATGTAGTATTGAACATATTAAGATAGCTAAAAATAGTTTTTTTTCTTTATTCATAAGAGTGTATATTTGTTTATTAGTTATTTTTTGTTGTAGGTAGTAGCGCATGATGTCTCATCATCTTACTATCGAAGTTAAGTATGACAATAGCCTATTAAGTTATATAGAGTAATAGGCTTGTGTCACATTTTACTCAGTAATTTCTGCTAAGTTTCTAGCGAAAGCTGGAACAGTATTACTATTTGTATAACTTTTGTACTCTTGAAAGCAATTCATAGTTTCAAACTTTTCTTGAAATGTTGAATATATTTCGTCATGATCATAAGTGAAAGTTATATTTTTATTGTTAGTGAAAGTGATAATAGCATTTTGACCTATTAGTGACTTTCTGATTACAAATCTTTTTGTTGTTAGTTTATTAGTTTTCATATTTATTTATTTTATTTATTATTTATTTTGTTTAGTTATTATTATTATCTATTGACTGTCGTATTTAGTTTGCAACAATTATATTCCATTAAAAGAAATATAATTTACAATTCCAGAATTTACAATGTTATAAGTAATTAAAGTTATTATTGTAAAGATAAATGTTAAAGGTAAGATTAAAGATTTCATATTGTTATTATTAATTGTTATTTGGTATTATTATCTATAGAACATCGTAATTAGTTTGTAAGTAAAAGTCAAGAAGGTGGGGCAGGGCGGGGCCTGGCTTGGCCATATGGATATGGTCAGATGAGGATATTATTTGTAATGCAAAAGATTATAAAAAAGGAGGGGCCCGCTTAGATATTTGCAGTTTGCTTTAGTTAAAGATTGGTAGGGGGGAGGGGGCAACTCTACACTTATATATTTCTTATATGGTAAAAAAAGTATGACATAAGCTAGTTAAGTTATACTAATAACAGGCAAGTGTCACAGGTAAATAAACAAGTTTATATGTGACTTCTATACTTATGTACATATACAAAAAACAATTTATAAATTAAAAATATTAATCATGGCTAAAAAACAAGGCTATAATGCAAGACTAGATGATTCTCTTGGTTCTAAGAACGGGAAGAAGAAGCAGTCTATGAAAGACAGACGTGACGAGTCTGAAGGCATGGAGAAATCTAAAGGTAATAGAAAGTTCTCTGGCAATAAGTCAACCGACCGTAAGGTTAAGAAAGTGGCAAAAGAACTTGGTAAAAAAGCTTCACCAGCTAAAAACTATAAGTCAGCTGCTCAAAGAAAAGCTGTCCACGCTAGTAAAGCTGACGGTGGTAAGAAGAAGTCACCAGCTAAGATGTCAGGTAGATCTTACGATATGAAAGAGGCTTATAATAAAAATCTATCTCCATCAGCAAGATTACATTACTTGGAAAATGAAAGACATGATAAAGATTCACCAAACAAAATGTATGGTAAAAAGCACTCGCCTAATAAAATGAAAGACATGTCTCCATTAGAAAAAGAGCTTGTAGGTAAGCAACATAATCTTCCTGCAGAATTAAAAGCTAAAATTGAAGCATCACCTGCTAAAATGTATGGTAAAAAATCTCCGATGGAAATGTCTAGAGAATTAACTTATGGTGGACCAGTTATTGATCAAGAGCCTAAAGCTTTATCACACATGGGAGCTTCAAAAGTTTTAAGACACATGAACGGTAGCAAGCATTCACCACTTAATATGAATGGTGGACCTGGAAAACCAAAGAGTAAGATGGCGCAAGGCGATACTGTTAGAGGTTTTGACAATTATAAGGTCGGCGACATGGTAAGTGAGGACGATTTTGAGTCTAAATTTAAGAAAAAAGGTAATAATCCTAAAAATTACCCTCAATTAAGCGTGCAAGACTACTCTGTAGTTAAGAAAGACGCTAGAGGAAAGTACGTAAACAGACTTAAAGACTAAAAAATGGCAATAATATACACATATCCAGAGGAAAGTCCAATAACTGGCAAAGAATTAGTAGTTGTTTCTTCAGATAATGACGAAAAATCTACTAGAAATGTTACTTTACAGGAAATAGCCAATATAAATGGCACTAACCCTGGTGTAAGTCGTGTATATTTTGCAGATTCTTTAGGTTTAAGTCCAAGTACTAGTGAAGCTGGAGCAGATCCTACAGCAGGAACTGGATTAGTACAAGTAACAGGTACTGTATTGGCGATAGGTGGTGGAACCGGTAAAGATTCCACCGCTTTAACCGCTGCTAACGTAGGAGATGTTTTAGTTGTTAACTCAAGTAAGGATGGTTTTGATTTTTCTACTGCATCAAGCGGAGAAACTTATGATCTTGGTACTTTACAAAATACTACTACACCCACTAATGTAGATCTAACGTTAACAGGTTCTTCTACATCGGCTACTACAGTTACATTAGTGCCTGGTGATTCTGGAAATGTAACATTAACAGCAGATACAACAGTTACACCACCAACAATAACAATAGAATCTTCTGGTGGTGGCACTGGTACAACATATCAAGAGGGAAATGGTATAAATATAGATACTGCTACTTCGCCAGATACTCTGAGTGTAGCTATAGGAACTTCTGCTGGGTTAGGATTTAACAGTTCTTCTCAGTTAGTAACAAGTTTAATACCTAATAATATAGCAGCGACAGGCTCAGCTACTAATGGATCTGTGTTAACATATAATGGTAGTGCTAGTATGAGCTGGGTACAACCTACTTTTTCACCTACAGTAGTAGATAATGAGGATTTATCTTTAATATACATGGACCCTTCTAATTATTCACCAACTACCCATACTGGAGTTACTAATGTTAAAGGCGCTGTTACTAAAATATCAAACGTATCTCCTGGTGGTTCGGCTTTTTTACAAACTATTACTTTTGAATTGCAATTTCAAGTAGGAGCAACCTCAACATTGAGAAGCAGCGGTTATAGTTTAGGAATAGCAAAAGCTAGTAGAGCAGCTTTATTTGAAAATGGCCCTCAGCATATGTATTCTGGATCTATTGGTATAGCTAGTGTACTTACTAGTTCTGCTGATATTTCTACAGCTGGATTTGCAACACAACCAGTAAGTTGTATAGTATTATCTAAAACAGATCCAGGTGTTTCTACTAGTAATTGGCTTGTGGCAAATGATTTAGGTGAGGCCGCTAATACTGACTGTCAAAAATACATATGGATAGGTGGACACAATAATAATAGTGGAAGTCTTAACATGATTAGATATACTCCACCTAGCACTTCTTGGATAGCTAGTGGCGTTAGCACGAGTGACATTGTATACTTATCTGGAACTCTTACTGCTTACGGTCAAATGACTGACCCGTGATTTAATAATAAAATAAAAAATTAATTTTGGCTATAATATATACATATCCAACAACGAATCCACCTAACAGGAACGATTTAGTAGTAGTAACAGATGTTAGTAATAGAAAAGCTACTAGGAATACCACTATTAAAGACATTTTAGATTTAAGAGGAAATGGAACAGTTGATAGAATACCTGTTTGGACATCAGCAGACTCTTTAGGTGATTCTTCTTTTTCACAGACATCGGTAGGTGGTGGTGTTTCTATGGTTGGAACTAAGGCTTCTGTTTATATAGGCAGGCAAACTGGATCAGCGGTAACATCAACAACAGACCAGTACAATGTTGCTATAGGTGATGATACTTTAGTTAACTTTACTGGAGGACTAGATTTTAGTGGTGCTGATGCATCGGGAGAAAACGTAGCGCTTGGTTATAAATCTCTATCTGTAATGACAGGAGGAACTAATAATGTTGGCGTAGGTGTTGAAACATTAGGTTCATTAACTTTAGGAGCTAATAATATAGCTATAGGTAAAAAAGCTTTGTTTTCATTAACTGGAGCTAGAGGAGATACTGCTAGCAATGTAGCACTAGGCTTTGACTGTTTAGGTGATTTAACTACTGGAAAAAATAACGTGGCTATTGGTCAATCTATATACGATGTAAAAACTAATTTACAATCTGCTGTAGCATTAGGCAGATGGGCTGGTAAAGCTTTTACAGGTGACGCTGATGAATCTGTAGTAATAGGAGCAAGTTCTTTAATATCTTCAACTGCTACCTCAGCTAAAAACTCAGTAATAATAGGAGAAAGTGCAGGTCAAGCTACTAGTGGTACTTTAGCTGATGACATATTAATAGGTACATCTGCTTTTAATGCAACTGTTAGTGCTGGAAGTAATATAGCAATTGGTAGAGTAGCAAATCAAAATGCGGGAGGATCAAGTGCTTTAACAGGATCTATTGCAATAGGAACAACTGGAGGAACAAGCGTAGGGAGCGGTGGAACCGCTAACTCTTACTCAACAGTTATAGGATCTTATGATAATGCGGACGCGGCAGTTGGTTCAAGAAACTCTACTACAGGAAAATATAGCGCTATATTAGGTGGATTAGGAAACTCTAACGGTGCCGATTATGGCATGATAGTTGGTGGTAGAAACAATACCATTACAACTGGAGCTTCTAACGCTGCTATATTAGGTGGTTTTGATAACTCAATATCAGGAACAGGTTCTGCTGGTATGGCATTAGGTTCTAATCTAATTGTAGCTGGTAACAACCAAATAGTAGTAGGTAGATACAATGAATCTAATAGTAATACTAAATTTATAGTAGGAGCAGGAACTACCTCTACAGATAGAAAAAATGCTTTAGAAGTGTTAAATACTGGCCAAACAAAATTAGCTCAGTATGAAACTTCAAGTGGTGTATCGTTTGCACAATCTGAATCTGCTGAATTTACTTTTATAACAGCTGGCGGCACTTCAGGTGATTTAAATCAATTAACAAAAGCTCAAGCCGCTGCGTTGCCAAGGTATTTAACACCTAACACCAGAGCTTTAACAAGTGGAGGTGCTGTTAATTTACCATCATCTCTTGGAAATTTAGAAATACTTACATGGAGTGGAGTTACTACTGACCCCGCTGAATTAAGATTACCAGGAGCCTTGCCGTCAAACAGAGTTGTAACTTTTACAACAGATTCATCTGTAGGAACAGCTACAATTAATATAAAATTTTCAGGTGCAACTATAGCTACTCTTACCAACGAAGGAACTGGATCAGTGTCATCTGTTACCTTATTCTACGATGGAACAAAATACTATGTAATAAGTAATACTATAATAACTTAATAAAAAATTAAATAACCGAATTATCAAGTGATAATATAAATAACCAACGTTTAACTTAAAACCAAATACAATGACGTTTTTATATACCCGCACTAATACGTGGAATAGTGCACCACAACCAACAGAAGAAACCATTAAGTACTGGAAACATATATCACAGAAGAAAAACTGGAGAATAGTACAACTACCTAATGGGTTTTTACAAACCGAATATAAATCTATCGACTCAGAAGAATGGATCGATGTTACCAGAAGAGAAACAATAGCTGGAGCAGAACAAGCAATAGATGCTTCTATTGAACATTATTCTAAAAAGCTAGAGTTTACCAAAGGACCGAAAGTAGTTAAAACCTTCGAGTAATATTCAAAACAAATCATATTAAATTAAATCAAATGAACGAAACAATAGTTAAGCATTTAAACTTTGGCAAAGATGCTAAAGATAAAGTGTTTTCAGGAATTGAAAAACTCACAAGCGCTGTTAGCTCCACATTAGGAGCTAGCGGCAAATGTGTTATAATGGAAGATTCAAACGGAAATCCTCAAATAACTAAAGATGGAGTTACTGTAGCTAATTCAATAGTGTTATTAGACCCTGTTGAAAACATGGGTGCTAAGTTAATAAAAGAAGCAGCTAGGAAAACAGTTAAAGAAGCTGGTGATGGAACTACAACTGCTACGGTTTTAGCACATGCTATATTAGAGGAAACTTACAAGCTTGAAAATTTTAATTCAAGAGAAGTAAAAAAAGGAATTAAATTGGCTGTTGAAAAAGTAGTGCAGTATCTTGAGAATAATTCGTCTACAATAGAAGATGATAAAATAAAACAAGTAGCTACAATATCAGCCAACAATGACGAAGAATTAGGCGAAGTAATATACCAAGCTTTTAAAAGTGTAGATAACACAGGTATAGTATTAATGGAAACTCATGAAGAACCAACTACTATAGTAGAAAGAATAGAAGGAGTTAAAATAGAAAGCGGTTTTGCTAGTGAAAACTTTATAACAAACAAAGTTGATAGAACAGTAGAGCTAAATAATTCTTTAGTTTTAATAATAGATAGTGTAGTAGATAATATAAGAAAAATTCAATCTGTTTTAGAATACGTAATAAAAGCTAATAAAAGTTTACTAATAGTAGCCGATGTAGATAAGCAAGTTTCTAATGCGTTATCTATGAATAAGATTAAAGGTAATATTAAAGTGAGTGTTGTACCAGCACCAGTTTTTGGCGTTAGTAGAAAAGAAACTTTAGATGATCTTGCTTTAATAACAGGAGCCACTGTTATAAATGAAGAATTAGGCGACGATATAGATTTAATAAGTGTAGATCATTTAGGAAGTTGTAAAAAAGTAATTACTGATGCTGATTCTACTTTGATACAAGTAGAAAAAATGCCTGATGAAGTAGATGATGTTGTGAAAGAACTTGTTATTAAAATAAATAAAGAAAAAAATAATTTATTTAAAGAGAAGCTAGAAAAAAGATTATCTAGATTATTAGCAAAACTAGCTATAATTAAAGTTGGTGCTAATTCAGAGATAGAATTAAAAGAAAAAAAAGATAGAGTTGAAGATGCTATTTGTGCTACTAAAGCTGCAATAAAAGAAGGTATATTACCAGGTGGTGGTATAGCTTTGTTAAACGCTTCTCAAAATATTACAGCTAATGATGAAGGAGAAAAAATATTGTTAAAATCAATAAAATCTCCATTTAACACTATATTAAAAAACGCTGGAATATCAAGTTATGAAACACCTAATATAGAAGGTAAAGGACTAGACGTGGTTACAGGAAGTTATGTAAGTATGGTAGAGTCTGGTATAATTGATCCTTTGCTAGTAACTAAAAGTGCTTTAAAAAATGCAGCTTCTGTAGCTTCAACTATTTTATCTACTGACTGTGTTATTAATAATTTAAGAGCATGAAAGCAGTAGGTAAATATATAGTTATAAAAGAAATTAAAGATAAAGTTTCTAAAACAAAAGGTGGTCTTCTACTTACTAACAACGATAGAGAAGATATAAGATATAGAGAAGGAGTTGTAATAATTCCAGGTAATGAAGTTTCTTATATAAAAAAAGACGATAATATATATTTTGATAGACATGCTGGATTTTCAGTTGAAATAAAAAGCAAAACTTATATAGTTATCAAAGAACAAGATGTTGTTATAATATTATGAGAATAAATTCTGAATCTTTAAGAGATTTAAAATTATTAAAACATTATAGACTAATAAGAAAGTGGGCTTGTAAGAAATACAAAATAACTGATGCTGATTTAGAATTAATGTTTTATTTAGACGCTTTAGATTTATTTAATAAAGATGATTTTAAAAAAGGTGTTTATTATTATAGTTGGGACAATAGAAGATGGAACAAGTTGTTAAAAGAAGATTGGATAATAGTGTGGAGAAAAAGAAATAGAACTACACAAAAATATAATATTTATAAATTATCTATGAAAAGCAAACAATTAATAGCAAGAGTTTATAGAATACTATCAGGGGAAGAAGAACTACCAATATTAAAGGACTCTTCCACCTACACAAACAAAGTATTAAACACAGCTATTAAAAATTTTAATATAAAAAAGTATGAGCAGTTATAGAGACAAAAAAACTAAACCGAAGTTTAACTACACGAGATCTGCGTATTCTTCAATAGATTTTTCACAATTAGAAAATCAACCTATTGATGTAACTGCTAGTGGAGCAAGATCTACTATTAAAAAAAATGACCCTAGTGGTTCTAATACTACTAATCAACCAGCAGACAATGTAAGTGGTAATAAGTTTTTATCAATGGGTGGTAAAGAAAAAGATTTTGTAAAAGCTTTTGGTGATAGCCCAACGACACAAAGAAGAAAAGCTAAGGCAGGTAGGGATATTAAAAGAGATAAATTCCAACAAGTTTTTAAAGATGAAAAAGATAATATAAGAAGATCAAGACAAGATGTTGTAACGGATGAGCTAATAATGAATAAGCCAGTAGAGAAAAAGAAGTCACGTGATTATTTTGATAACAAAGGCAAACCAGATCCTGTAAAAAAAGATATTCCAACTTTTAGCTTTAAAATAGAAAAAGGAATTTCAAAAGAACAAGCTAAGTTAGAAACAAAAAAAGCAAGATTAGAAAAACGAAAACAAAGAAAGAGCATGAATACTCCATTAAATTATTTAAATCCTAACACTATGGAAGTGCAAGGAGACGCTGGACAAGTAGAACAGCCAAGTAGAGCAGGAAGACCTGTTAACTCTAATGTATTAATGAACGATCCTATGAATTATCAAGATCCTTCAAAAGTTTCAGCACAACAAACTAATCAAGAACAACTTTTTTCTGGACTAGCAAGTTCAATGGGTGAAAATCCAGAACCTATGATACCAGGTATGACTGATCAAAGCATAACACCAGGTCAACCTGCACCATTTAACATGAATGGAGGACCTACAGATCCACCGAAAAAGAAGTTAAAAGATTCAAAAAGAAGTCTTGGATACCCACTAGCTCAGTCTATAAGTCTTGACAAAAAAGATACTATTAGTTACGAAATGAGACCTGGTAAAACTACTATGGAAAATATTGGAACTAAAGCTGATGGAACTCCTAATATAGTTCCTAGCACTACATATACTAAAAATAGAATTTCTAATAAAGAATATGCAAATAGAATCGGTAATAGAGCTAAAACTCCATTTCAAAAAAAATCTTGGATAAGTAAAGCTATTAAAAAACCAGGACAATTACATAGAGACTTAGGTGTACCAGAAGGTGAAAAAATACCTTCAAGTAAACTAGATGCAGCTCTAGCAGGTAATTATGGAAAGAAAACAAAACAAAGAGCTGAGCTAGCTAAAACTTTAAAATCATTTAAAAAGTAAAAGTAATATATAAACACGTAATATTATATATACAACATTATAAATAAATAAAAAAAATATTATGCCAAGTTACGGAGAAACTCAAAAGCCTGCGGGCGTTAAACTAAAATGCGGATGTAAGCCTTTAGGAACTAGAGTTATGTTATCTAATAACAAAAATATAGTACCTACATTAAGAAGAATTGACAATATACCTTATAAAGGTAATGCAGTTCTTAATGCTAATTCATGATGGGCACAGAAGATTTAAAGTTATATTGCCTTAATATAACATCATTTACTATAGCTAGTTTTGACTGGATAGAACCAGCTTTAGAAGTTATATTACTTTTAATGACTATTGGGTACACTGCTCATAAATGGTACAAACTGAAAAAGAAATGAGAAATATAAATGAAATTATAATACATTGCTCTGCTACTAGAGAAGGTCAAGACATACCAGTTGAGACTATAAAAAAGTGGCATGTAGAGGATAGAGGTTGGTCAGACATAGGTTATCATTTTTACATAAACATAAATGGTGAAATAAAAGGAGGTAGAGATATAGCTAAGACCGGAGCTCATTGCAAGAATCACAATAGAAATAGCATAGGAATTTGCTATTGCGGAGGCGTTGAAGCAGATGGTAAGACTCCAAAAGATACAAGAACAGAAGAACAAAAACAAGCTTTATTATCAGTGCTAAAAACTATGAAAGCAATGTATCCTAAAGCTACTATTTATTCACATAATGAGTTTGCTAATAAGGCATGCCCATCATTTGACGCAACTAAAGAGTATGAAAATATCTGAAAACACTGAGTTTAAAATTGATATAAAAACTGTAATTGGAATAATAATGCTAACCACAACACTTGTTGGTATGTATTACACCTTGCAAGAAGATATAGAGGCAGCTAAAGGTTTGCCACCGGTAGAAGTTGGTAGGCTAGAGTATGATCTGAAAGAAAAGTGGAACCACGAAAACATTGAAGACATGTTAGAAAGAGTTAATATGTTAGAGCAAGTTGACGATGTTATATTTGAAGAGATAGATGTGTTATCAGGTTTAGTTAAAGACGGAACAGAAAGTGATGGTAAACTTCAAGAACTTCAAAAGCGTTTAGAAGATTTACAGAAAAGAAAGCCAACTGTAATAGTTAAAGAAGTTGAAGTAAACAAAAGAAAAAGATAATGAAAGGTAATTGTAAAAAAGCTTGGGAAGCTTGGGAAAAAGGTTATTTAGACAAACCAGGCGGTAAAGAAGAGGCTGCAAGAGAAAGAAGAGAGTTTTATTGTGATAATGGAACAATAAAATTAAGACCATCAACAGATGCAGATGTTCCGTTAACTGACAAAGAAATAAGAAAATCTAAAAAGTCAAGCCCAGCTAAAGCAAAAAACTTAGAAGAAGTAGTAACACAACTTGAAGGAGCCGTAATAGCTCACGGCAAACAAGCTAAAACAATTAAAAAGCACATTAATGATATGAAAGAATCTCCAGCTAAAATGAGTTTCAATAAATCTTTTTGTGGTAAATCACCTTTAAAGGCAAGAGGCGATAAGACAGGCACTAGTAAAGGCGGTATATTAAAAGATGGTTACAATACTAGAACAACTTATAGAGAAAATAAAGCTGGTGACAAAGTTAAGAGAAAAGAATATACTAAAGTTTTACGTAAAGACGCGTTTACAGGAGACTTTACCGGAGGTGAACAAATGTATAGAGAGGGGTCAAATTATACTTCTCAATTAAAAAAGTATAACAGAAAAGGTGAATTAAAGAAAACTAAAACAGTAACAGCAGAAGGCGGTAATAGAAAAGCTCACCAAAAGCTTCGTAAAAAATACTATAGAGGTAATAAAGTAATAAGCCACAAGAAAATATGAAACAAAAAGGCTTAGGTGATACTGTAGATATTTTTACTACATACACCGGTATAAAAAAAGTTGTAGAAAAAATTAATAAAGCTACCAATACAGATTGCGGGTGTGGTAGAAGAAAAGATGCTTTAAATAAAAAATTTCCATATGTACAAACAAAAAAGTAATCCATTTAATGCACCTATATTAAAGGTAGATATGGAAGAAGGAGTTGTTGGTACAGCAAATAAAGATGGCACTATACACGTTAATAAAGATGTTACTGATCCTGATAAAATAAAAGATATAGTAGCTCATGAATCTGTACATTTAGATCAAATGAAAAGAGGAGATTTAGATTATACTGATGATAAAGTTATATGGAAAGGTAAAGAGTACTCAAGAGACGATATGCAAGAAGGTGCTAAGAATTTGCCTTGGGAAAAAGAAGCTTATAAAAGACAAGATGAATTTAAAGGAGAAAAAAGTAATCCTTATGAGTCTTTTCAAAATAAAGGCTTAATAAGTCCTTTAAATAAAAAAGAACCTGAAGTTGTTAAAAGAACTAAGCTAGAGTTTAATCCTATTGAGATGCCTGATTTATACACTCAAGAAGATAAAGATTATATTGCAGAGCAAAATAAACTACAACAAACAAAAGCAATAAGAGATGGGTTTGTTGGCCTTTACGATAGACCTTCTAAAATTGTAGAAGATAAACCATCGGGAGTTGATTATTCTGAAAGAAGAAGTATAACATATAACACACCTGGAACTAATACTGGATTATCTGGACAGCTTCCTGGTGATGGCGATGAAGATAGTGGTATAGCAAGATGGATAACTCAATCAGATCTTGGAGAAGCTAACGTTAAAGCTTATAGTGATGATTCTAACTTTGAATATAGAGATCAAACTTTTGGAGATGAATATTCTGTACCTGGCTTTTATAATAGATTAACAAACGAAAAAGCTCCAGAAAAAGATAACAGCAAGAAACTATCAACGTCAAGTATTTTACAGCCGGCTAGTTATAATGTATATAGCAACGATAGCGAAGATAAGAATAGACCTAAAGATTCTTTCACTACTAATTATAAGTTAGCAAACCAACAAAGAGTTAAAGGAGATATTACTTTCGCTGAAGGAATACAATCTAAAGTAGCTCTTAAAGGATCTAAAACAAGAGACAACTTTAAAGGCAATAAAAATATATTTGGTAAAGAAAAATCTTTTAGTAAAGCTAGGTTTAGATCTGGTGCTAAAGCAAAAATACAAAAAACTATTTTACCAAAACGTAAAGAAATATTTGATACTTATTACGATAAAAACACTAATGAAGTTGTAACTACTAAACAAAAAAAGTTTGATAGAAAAGTGTACAATGAAAAAGATGAGTTTTATAGAGGTAATTATGGTTTAAAAGGTGGTGTAGCCAGAACTTACAATAATAGAGAAGATTTTCAAAAGGCACAACAAAATTATGCCAAAAGTCAAGAGATGCAAAGGCAAAAGTATAAGCAACAAGAAGAAGACATAACACAGTTAAGAAAGTTTTATAATGAGTAAGAAAAAATTTAATGAAACTAAAATAGGAGCTTTTTTAGCTAATAAAGCACCTAAGGTTTTAGCAGCACTAGGCGATGTGCTTCCTGATCAAGGAACGCTAGGCTTAGTAAAAAATCTTATATCAAGTGATACTAAGATTAAGGCAGTTGATAAAGAGCAAGCTATGAAGCTTATAGAGCAAGACATGGCTGAGATGAAAGAAGTTTCTAGCAGGTGGAGAGCAGATATGAAAAGTGACTCCTGGTTAAGTAAAAATACTAGACCACTAGCTTTAATATTTTTAACTGCATCAGCCGTATTAATGATGGCTGTAGATTCTTTTCACTTACAATTCGACGTAGATGACGAGTGGATAAGTTTATTAAAAACATTACTGGTAACAGTTTACGTAGCATACTTCGGAAGTCGTGGTGCTGAAAAAATAACAAAAATAAATAAATAAAATGGCACAAATAAATGAAGTAGAAATAGCCGGATTAGAAGGTAACATGCAAGCACAACCAAGAGTATTTGCTCATGATGCTGTATCTTTAACTATACCGACTGGTGCTGGTGCATATGTAGATGTATTTGATTTAGCTAGTACATCAACTCCTACTCCCTCAGATGGTGATTTAATAACAACATTATCTAGAGGAGCTTGTCTATACGTAGGTGTAGGTGGTGATGTTGTGGTAGAGATGGAAAGTGGCAATAAAGTAACATTTAAAGGTGTTGCAGCCGGATCTTTTTTACCAATACAAGTTACAAAAGTGTATTCAAGCACTGATGGAACTTCGGCTACTGATATTCTAGCATTATTCTAAATGTTAATAGGTAATGTAAATACAATACCTAGTATTGTAAATCTACCAGGGCAAAGTAGCGGATTATCCGAAGACTATATTGTTAAGGTTCAACCTTCTTTAGATACTAATGATCCTGAAAGTGTAACAATAGGTATTAGAAACCTAGGAGTTCCTTATACAGTAGACTGGGGTGATGGAGAAGTTACATCTGAAGCAAATCCAATACCTACACACACTTACACTGAACCAGGTACTAATCAATATACAGTTAAAGTAACACCTAAAAAAGATCCATTACTGACTGGTATGCAGGTAACTCAATTAGATGTAGGAGGTGGAAACACTTCTACCAGAAGAAGAACTCTTGTTGATATTATTCAGTTTGGCAAAAATACAGTTATAAATGCTCAATCTTTCATGGATGGTTGTCAAAATTTAGGAGCAAACAATGATGGTGATATAACAGCTAATGATCTACCTGAAATAACAAACGAAATGGCTGGTCAATTTGCTTTTAGAAATTGTCAAGCTTTAAACACAGATAAATTTGCAGGATTATTTAAAGCTGATAATCAAAAAACTCAAATAACAACTTTAAGAGCTTGTTTCTTAGGTTGTTCAAAATTTAATGGAGCTGGTATTGATACTTGGGACACTAGTGAAGTTACTAGTTTCTTACAAATGTTTGATGGAGCTACAGGTTTTAACCAAGATTTAAGTAATTGGGACACGAGAAAAGTAACAACCTTTGAAAGAATGTTTGAAGACGCTGGAGCTTTTGATCAAAGTCTTGCGGGTTGGGATATTCCATTTCTTACTAATGCTCAGAATTTTAAAAGAAGGGTTAGTATTCCAGCTATAAATTATACTCCTATAAGTGAAGCAAACGCAAGTGCTACATTAATAAGTTGGGGTGTAACTCAAACAGATATACAAGAAGACGTAGAACTAAGATTAGAAGGTAGTACACTAACAACCGCTGGAGAACTTGCACGAAACTCTTTATCAAGTGTAAAAGGCTGGGATATACAGCTTGAATAATATAATACAATTAAATTAAATAAAATGAAAAAAGTAACAGAAGAAGAATTAGCTCAAATAAAAAATCATAGAAATAAAATAAATGATTTAATGCATGAAATAGGTGTTTTAGAAGCTAACAAACACGCAGCACTTCATGAGGTAGCTAAAATAAATTCCGAAATAAACGAAAGTAAAAAAATATTAGAAGAAAAATATGGTTCTATAAACATAAATGTCAATGATGGAACTTATACTTTAATAGAAGAAGAAAATGTCTAATATAAGAAAAATAAGTATTGGGTCTGATTATAAAAATGATGCTATGCATTATTCCGTAGGTCAAGAAGTTTATGGAGGTCACATTATATGTGATATATTAAATGATGAATCAAGCGGAGAATATTCTATATATATTAAAAAAAATAACGAAGTTCTTCCTTGGAAAAAGTTTAATAATCAGATGGCTGTAGCTGTTGAGTTTGACTTAAAGTATTAATGAAAAGCCTATATGACTTTATTGTATCTCCTATAGGTGAAAGGTATAATAATAAGAAAAGTGTAGATAATAAAGAATTAATACTTAATTCAAATATTGAAACTTTTCAAAGCGTAAATAAAAAAGCTGTTGTAATATCTACTCCAAGAGTATACAAAGGTGATATTGAAGAAGGAGATGTAGTTTATGTTCATCACAATGTATTTAGAAGATTTTACGATATTAAAGGTAGAGAAAAAAACAGTAGATCTTATTTTAAAGATAATTTATATTTTTGTGATCCTTTACAAATCTATATGTATAACAATAAATCGCATTTAAATTATTGCTTTGTATCTCCTTTAAAAAATAAAGACTCTTTAAGCACGTCTATAGAGCAAAACCAACTTGGTATATTAAAATATGGTAATAAGTCCTTAGACGCCATTAAAATAAAACCTGGAGCTCTTGTAACTTTTTCCCCAGACTCTGAATTTGAGTTTTTAATAAAAGGTGAAAAATTATATTGTATGAAATTTAATAATATTGCTTTAGTCCATGAATACGAAAGAAACACGAAAGAACATAATCCAAGCTGGGCGTAAAGCTGTAAACGAGTTAATAAAAGTAGCTGAAGAAAAAATAATTACAAACACAGAGGAAGATGTAGCGGCTGATAGATTAAAAAACGCAGCTGCAACTAAAAAATTATGTATTATGGATGCTTTTGAAATACTTCAACGTATTGAAGAAGAAGAAAATATACTTAATGGAGTAGATAAACCTAAAGAAACTAGAAGTTTTAAAGGTTTTGCAGAAGGGAGGAGTAAATGACGTATAGTCAAACTTTAGTTAAAGAATTAAAAGACATTGTAAATCCTAAAATTATGTCTAAAAAAAATAGATATAAAAAATGGGATTACGGTTACAATGAAGAATATGATATTGTAATAATTAGCAAAACAGGTAAAATTGGAAAAATCATTGAAATACAAAATCTCAGGATTGCTTTACCAGCAGCAGATAAACCGTTTGAACGAAGCAAAGATAAAAAGGAACAGTATTGGGAAAGATTTGAATATCCAAAAGAACTACAAAGAATAAAAACCAGGTTTGATTGGGAAGAGTATCCACATGATTTTAAAGAAAAATGGTATGAATATATCGATGAAGAATTTAAGCGTAGAGAACAAGGTTTTTATTTCTACAATTGTGGCAGTCCTGTATATATTACTGGTACTCATTACATGTACTTGCAATGGTCAAAAATTGACGTTGGAGCACCAGATTTTAGAGAAGCAAATAGACTCTTCTTCATATTCTGGGAAGCTTGTAAAGCAGATAACAGATCCTACGGAATGTGTTACCTTAAAAACAGACGATCTGGATTCTCTTTTATGTCAAGCGCAGAACTTGTCAATGAAGCTACAATATCTTCCGATGCTAGATTCGGTATACTTTCCAAGTCTGGTGCAGATGCCAAAAAAATGTTTACAGATAAAGTTGTACCCATATCAGTTAACTACCCGTTCTTTTTTAAACCCATTCAAGATGGGATGGACCGCCCTAAAACTGAATTGGCGTATCGTGTTCCAGCATCAAAGCTTACTAGAAAAAAGCTTGAGTCGAATGAACAACTTAGAGAACTAGAAGGACTTGATACAACTATTGATTGGAAAAATACTGGTGATAACTCTTACGATGGTGAAAAATTAAAATTACTAGCTCATGATGAGAGCGGTAAGTGGGAGAGACCTGATAATATATTAAATAACTGGAGAGTTACAAAAACTACATTAAGACTAGGTAGAAAAATAGTTGGCAAATGTATGATGGGCTCGACATCTAATTCATTAGACAAAGGTGGAGACAACTTTAAAAAACTTTACTACAATAGCGATGTTACAAAAAGAAATAGAAACGGACAAACTACTTCTGGACTCTATAGCTTGTTCATACCTATGGAGTGGAACTACGAAGGATACATGGATACTTTCGGATCTCCTATCTTCACAACGCCAAAAAATAAAACAAAAGGAATCGATGGTTTACCAGTTACAATTGGTGTCATCGAACACTGGGAAAACGAGGTTGAAGGTTTAAAAGAAGATCAAGATAGTTTAAATGAATTTTACAGACAATTTCCAAGAACAGAAAAACATGCTTTTAGAGATGAAGCTAAAACTTCTTTATTTAATCTAACTAAAATATATGAACAAATAGATTATAATGAAGAGCTAGATAATAAAGTAAAAGTAGTGTGTGGTAACTTTCAATGGTCTAATGGTGTTAAAGATACTAGAGTTGTTTTTACACCAAACGTAAACGGTAGATTTAATATATCTTGGATACCACCTAAAAATTTACAAAATAGAGTGATAATAAGAGATGGGAGAAAATATCCTGGTAATGAACACATTGGAGCATTTGGTTGCGATTCTTATGATATTAGTGGTACTGTTGACGGTCGTGGTTCTAAAGGAGCGCTTCATGGATTGACAAAGTTCTCTATGGAAGAAGCACCAGCTAATCAATTTTTTTTAGAATACATATCAAGACCTCAAACTGCTGAAATATTTTTTGAAGATGTTTTAATGGCTTGTGTTTTTTACGGCATGCCTATACTTGCTGAAAATAATAAACCTAGATTGTTGTATTATTTTAAAAGAAGAGGATATAGATCTTTTTCTATAAATAGACCAGACAAAGTTTGGAATAAATTATCTATAGCTGAAAAAGAAATAGGTGGAATACCTAATTCAAGTGAAGATATAAAACAAGCTCACGCAGCAGCTATAGAAGCATATATAGAAAATTTTGTTGGTAGAGTAGACGAAAAATATGGTGATATGTATCATCAAAAAACATTAGAAGACTGGGCTCAATTTAATATAAACAATAGGACAAAACATGATGCATCTATTAGTTCTGGTTTAGCTATAATGGCTTGCAATAGACATAAATACAGACCAGTTGCAAATAGACAAACAAAGAAAGTAAACCTAGGTATAAAGCAATATAATAACGAAGGATCTTTTTCACAAATAATTAAATAAATGATTTACACGGATAATAGTAGTATTTTTCCTGATCAGGTACAACCTGATGAAGTTAAACAGAGCGCTGATTATGGTCGACAAGTTGGGCGAGCTATTGAAGCTGACTGGTTTAGTGGTACAAGGACTGGAGTACAAAATAGATACAATTATAATTTTAACCAATTTAGAACTCTTCGTTTATACGCTAGAGCAGAACAACCCGTGCAAAAATATAAAGATGAATTAGCTATTAATGGTGATTTGTCTTATTTAAATCTAGACTGGAAGCCTATACCTATAGTACCTAAGTTTGTAGATATAGTAGTTAATGGAATGTCAGACAAGCAATATGATGTAAAAGCATATGCTCAAGATCCTGGTTCTATTAAAAAGAGAACAGAATATGCAGAGTCTATATTAAGAGATATGCAAGCAGATGCTTATTTGGGTAAAGTTAAAGAAGTGACTGGTTTAAATTTATATACTTCAGAAAAACCTGAAGAATTACCACAAAATAAAGAAGAGCTTGATTTACACATGCAATTAGACTATAAACAGTCTGTAGAAATAGCTCAAGAAGAAGCTATCAATAATGTGTTAGCTTTTAATAAATATGATTTAATAAGAAAGAGAGTTAATGAAGATTTAACTATACTAGGTATTGGTGCTATAAAAACAAACTGGAACAAAGCAGAAGGTATAGTTACAGAATATGTAGATCCAGCTTATTTAGTTTATTCTTATACAGAAGATCCTAACTTTCAAGATTTATGGTACGTAGGCGAGGTTAAAGCAATAACTTTAGCTGAATTAAAAAAAGAATTTCCTAATTTAACTGATGAAGAATTAGAAAAAATACAAAAGTTTCCAGGAAACAATAATTTAGTTTATAACTGGAACGGTAGAAATGATGGCAATATGATATACGTTTTGTATTTTGAATATAAAACATATAGCGATCAAGTTTTTAAAATAAAACAAACTGCAACAGGTTTAGAAAAAGCTTTAGAAAAACCAGATACTTTTAATCCACCTGAAAACGATAACTTTGATAGAGTTAGTAGATCAATAGAAGTTTTATATAGTGGAGCTAAGATACTAGGCCACGACATGTTACTTAAATGGGAAATGGCCAAGAACATGACAAGACCAAAATCTAATTTAGTAAAAGTAAATATGAACTATACTATATGCGCTCCTAAATTATATAAAGGACGTATAGAATCTTTAGTTTCTCGTATAACAGGTTTTGCAGACATGATACAACTAACACATCTAAAACTACAACAAGTTATGTCTAGAGTAGTTCCAGATGGTGTGTTTATGGATGTTGATGGACTAGCAGAAGTAGATTTAGGCAATGGAACAACTTATAATCCACAAGAAGCTCTAAACATGTACTTCCAAACTGGTTCTATTGTAGGTAGATCAATGACACAGGATGGTGATATGAATCCAGGTAAAGTACCTATACAAGAGTTAACTAGTTCTAGTGGTTTACAAAAAATACAATCTCTTATACAGACTTATCAGTATTATTTACAAATGATTAGAGATGTTACAGGATTAAATGAAGCTAGAGATGCAAGTACGCCTAGCGCCGATGCTTTAGTAGGTTTACAAAAGTTAGCTGCTGCTAATTCTAATGTTGCAACTAGACACATATTGCAATCGTCTTTATATTTAACTGTTAAAACTTGTGAAAATATAGCTTGTAGAATAAATGATACTTTAGAGTATGATTTAACAGCTGAGGCTTTAATATCATCTATCACTGCTTACAACACTGGTACATTAGAAGATATAAAAGAGTTACATTTATATGATTTTGGTATATATTTAGATTTAGTTCCAGATGAAGAAGAAAAAGCTATGTTAGAACAAAATATACAAGTAGCTTTACAGAAAGAAGGTATTACACTTGAGGACGCTATAGATATAAGACAAATAAATAATCTTAAACTAGCTAATCAATTATTAAAAGTTAGAAGAAAGAAAAAACAAGCAGCTGATCAAATGCAACAGCAAGCTATGATACAAATGCAAGCTACTGCTAATGCTGAATCTGCCGAACGTGCTGCTGCTGCTGAAATGCAAAAACAACAAGCTTTAGCTTCAACAGAATTACAAGTTGAAGAAGGTAAATCTAAGTTTGCTATAGAAAAATTATTTAAAGAAGCTGAAATAAAACAGCAAATAATGGAAGTTCAATTTGGTTACGATATGCAATTAGCTCAATTAAAATCAAATACTGAAGTTGAAAAAGAATCCATTAAAGGTGAAAGAGAAAACAACAAAGAAAAAGAAATAGAAAATAGAAAAGATAAAAGAGCTAAAATAGTAGGTAGTCAACAGTCTGCAATGATTACTCAACGAGAAAATAATGAAATGCCAATAGATTTTGAAGCAGACGACAATAATCCTATGGATCTTATCGGATCAATGATGGGTTAATGAATTATTAATTATTATATTATATTATGTTAGAAAAACAAAAGCCAGAGGTGGATCCAAAGGTGGAAGGTTTAAAAGTAAAGAAAAAACCTGGAAGACCTAGGAAGTTAGTAGAACAACCTGAAACTATTAAAGTAGATCTATCTAAAAAAGAAGAACCTAAAAAAGAAGAAGATGCCGTTCAAGTCCGAAAAACAGAGGAAGTACTTATGGGCGAAACACCCAAAGATAGCACAAAGGTGGACGAACAAGTACGGGTCGAATCCAATAAAGATGTTGATAAGCAAGAGGAAAAAGTAGAAAACCCTATAGCTGAAATAACTGAAGAAAAAAAGGTTGAAAAAGAAATTAAAAAACCTGAAGTAGATAACTCTCCTAAATTACCAGAAAATGTAGAAAAGCTTGTTAGCTTTATGAACGAGACTGGTGGAAACTTAGAGGATTATGTAAGGTTAAATAGAGACTATTCTAAAGTAAATGATGATTCTTTATTACTAGAATATTATAAACAAACTAAACCTCATTTAGAACAAGATGAAATTAATTTTTTATTAGAAGATAAATTTTATTTTGACGATGAGACAGAAGACGAGAGAGCTGTTAAGAAAAAACAGTTAGCTCGTAAAGAAGAAATTGCAAAAGCTAAACACTTTTTGGATGAAATAAAAGGTAAGTATTATGACGAAATCAAGTTGAGACAGTCTAATGGTGATCCTAAAATGCAAAAAGCTGTTGAGTTTTTCAATAGATACAACAAAGAACAAGAGCAAGCAAAAGAAGCAAGTCAAGTTTTTGTCGAAAGAACAAATGAATTTTTTAGTCCTAATGATTTCAAAGGTTTTGATTTTGATTTAGGAGATAAAAGATTTAGATACGGCATAGCTGACACGCAGAAAACATCCAACGACCAAGCTAATATTAATAATTTTTTAAGAAAGTTTCTAGGAGAAGATGGTACTATTAGTAACATGGGGGATTATCATAAAGCTCTATACACGGCCAATAATGCAGATAAAGTTGCAAAACATTTTTACGAGCAAGGCGTAGCCGATGCAACTAAAAATATAGTAGCTAAATCTAAAAATATAAGCACTGAACCTAAGTCGCAAGATACGGGAAGTGTTTTTGTTAATGGTTTAAAAGTAAGAGCGATAACAGGTGCTGATAGTTCTAAGTTGAAAATACAACGAAAACTAAAAAACAATTAAAAAATGAGTGGATTTGTCCAAGGTGGGAGTTTTCCCGCACAAATTATTCCTTCTCAAAAAAAGTTACCTTTAGAATCTAATTATTTAGATTTTACTGGTACTAGTGGTGGTACGTTTGCACAGCAATATTTACCCGAGCTTTATGAGCAGGAAGTAGAGAGATATGGTAATAGAACATTATCAGGTTTCTTAAGAATGGTTGGCGCTGAGATGCCAATGACATCGGATCAAGTTGTTTGGTCTGAACAAAATAGATTACATATTGCGTATGATGATTGTACTACTGAAGGTACTACTGCTGCTAGCTTAGTAATAAAAGTTAACAACATAGGTACTGGTACAGGAGACACACAATCTGCTAACGTTGTTGTTAGAGTAGGTCAAACACTTTTAGTGTCAGATAAAGCTACAGGCTTAATTACACAAAAAGTAATTTGTACTGGTTCTGCAATTAGCGGAACGTCTGGTGTTTCTGCTGATGATATAGAAGTAGCTCCTTATGGAAATTCAGGTGTATGGAAAACAGGTTTAGCAGCTGGTACAGCGGTTAAAATGTTCGTTTACGGTTCTGAATTTGCCAAAGGTACTGATCAAATGAAAGGATCAGTTCAGCCAAACTTTAGTCAGTTTAGCAATAACCCAATTATATTAAAAGATCACTTTGAGATTAACGGTTCTGATACTGCTCAAATTGGTTGGGTTGAAGTTGCTACTGAAGATGGTACATCTGGATACTTATGGTATTTAAAGTCTGAGTCTGAAACAAGATTAAGATTTGATGATTACCTAGAGATGGCAATGGTTGAAGCAGAAAAAGCAACTTACAACTTTAAGTTTGACGGTTCTTCTGCCTCAGGTAGTGACATCGTAGTTAACGGTTCTGAAGGTTTATTTGCTGCTATCGAAGATAGAGGTAACGTATATTCTGGATTTTCTGGTGCTGCTAGTCCTGGTGCTGGTGCTTTAGCTGATTTTGATGCTATATTACAACAATTAGATAAGCAAGGAGCTATTGAAGAAAACATGTTATTCTTAAATAGATCTACAGCTTTAGATTTTGATGATATGATTGGTGCTATGGCCGGTGGTGGTTATGGTTCAACTGCTGCTGCTTCTTACGGTCTTTTTGACAACGAAGCTGAAATGGCGTTGAACTTTGGATTTTCAGGATTTAGAAGAGGTTCTTATGACTTCTACAAAACTGACTGGAAATACTTAAATGATGCATCTACACGTGGTATGTCAAAAGCTATTGATGGAGTTATGATTCCAGCTGGAACTACAACTGTATACGATCAAATGATGGGTGTTAATATTAGACGACCATTCTTACACGTAAGATACAGAGCTTCTGAAACTGAAGATAGAAGATACAAGTCTTGGATTACTGGATCTGTAGGCGGAGCTTATACTTCTGGATTAGATGCAATGAACGTACACTTTCTATCTGAAAGATGTTTAGTAACTCAAGCTGCTAATAACTTCGTGTTATTTAAAGCTGCGTAATTGTTTAACATTTAAAAGATAAAGAAAATGGCATTCGTAAAATTTGAAAACAAAAATGGTGGTGGTAGCGCTGCTCCACAGCCAGTATTAATTTCTGCCGCTAACGCAACTTCTGTTGCATATGGTGGAACTCAAACACTATCAAGTGCTGGTACAGTACCTGATGGAACGTATGAAGAAATACAAATACTAAATGATCAGTCTGGTAAAATTACAAAACTATATTTTACTGACCTGACCGACTTAGATACAGACAGCGATTTACAAACGTTTATCGGTTATGTATTAGGATTAATAAATACTGCTTCTTTAAAAGGACCTGATAGTTCTATGATAGATAGTGAGTATGTTAGCCCTGAGTACTTCATCACTCCAAGTGGTGGAACATCTACATTAACTGCAATCACACTTGATGGTGTAATAGTAGCTTAATACAACTAATAAGATCCCGCTTCGGCGGGGTCTTTTTTTAAATTATATTATATTATATTATGAAAACAAAACAAAAAGAAAAGAAAGAAGTATTTGGAGACTGGGAATATAAAGATAGAAGATATGTTCTTACTAATGATTATCAACCATTAACTTATACTTTACCAACTAGACACACTTCAAAATACCCTTTATTGTGGTTTGACGAAAATGAAGGATACAATAGAGAGTTAAGATATGCTACTAACCAAAAATCGGTTTTTGTAGACGAACAAGAAGGACCTGCTACTTTAAAGCATATTATTTTTGAAAAAGGATTTTTACAAGTAAATAAAAATAATCCTACATTACAGAAGTTTTTAACTGTTCACCCTCAAAACAATAAAATGTTTTATGAGCATGATCCAGTAGAAGTAGCTGTAGATCAAGTTGAAACTATAGAGATGGAAATTGAAGCTTTAAATTTAGCTAGAGAATTATCAGTAGATCATTTAGAAGCTATTATGAGAGTTGAAAATGGATCTAGTGTTTCTACTATGTCTAGTAAAGAATTAAAAAGGGATGCTTTAGTATTTGCTAAAAGAAATCCTGCCTTATTTGTAGAACTAGCAACTGATGAAAATGTACAAATGAGAAATTTAGGTATAATATCTGTAGAGCAAGGTATACTTAAATTATCAGGAGACAACAGAACATTTAGTTGGGGTTCTAATAATAGAAAGTTATTTAACGTACCGTTTGATGAACATCCTTACTCTGCTTTAGCCGCTTGGTTTAAGACAGATGAAGGTTTAGAGGTTTTTCAAACTTTACAGAAAAAACTAAAATAACAAGTGATTATAAATAAGGCGGCATCCTCGCCGCCTTTTTTAATATATAAAAAATGATAAAAGTAAATCAAGTTTACCAAACTGTACTATATATACTAAACAAAGAACAAAGAGGTTATGTTACTCCTGAAGAATTTAATTCTTTAGCAACACAATCTCAATTAGATATATTTGAAAAGTATTTTGAAGATTTAAATCAAGCGTTGCGTATGCCACCTAATGATAGTGAATATGCTAACAGAGTAAAAACAGTTCAGGAAAAAATTGATTTATTTGAATCATCTGAGGTATTAGGATCAGCTAAAACTTTATCTAACAATGTCCATAGATTAGGAACGTTACAATACACTGAGACAGGTAAGTTACCTCAGGAACTAGAGCAAATGACAACTCATGATCTTCTACTAGCTCAAAGATCTAAATTAACTGCACCTACAAAATCTTTCCCAGCTTTTAGTATACAAGGAAAAGTTATAAATATTTCTCCATCAACTATAAGCGGCGATGATGTAAATGTATTTTTTGTTAAAAAACCAGAGGATCCAATATGGGGATATACTTTAGGTAGTGTAGGTAATTTTATATACAACTCAAATGCTTATGATGCTACAACAGAACCTAATGGTAGTAGAGACTTTGAGATACCTTCTATTGATCAAACTGAGTTAATATTAAAAATACTTATGTATACTGGAGTAATAATACGAGATCCTTCAATTGTACAAACTGCAGCTTCAATGGTTGCTCAAGAAGATCAAAATGAAAAAACTTAAACAATGGGATTAATAAATGAGACTAATGCACAATACTACGCAGGACAACAAGCTTTTCTTGCTGGAGATTATTCTAACTCAAAATTCCCTTGTACTTTTGATACAGACTTACTAGCTACTGTTGCAGGAGTTTCTAATACTAATTTTGAAGTATACGTAAATAATTCAATACTTTTAACTAGTGAATATAACTTAGAAGCTTTAAACATTGTTGCTGTAACTAAAACATTAACTTCTACGGATATAGTTGTTGTAAAATTAAAGAATTTTGCAATAGATGAAAACAGAGGAGAATATGCATATATAAAACTAGGTGATGTTATAGCTAACTTTATGACAGCTTATGTAGGAGATGGAAAATATATTTCAAGTGTAAAAAGAAAAGATGTAATTTTTCATGCTAAAAGAGGATTACAAGAATTTAGTTACGATACTTTAAGAAGTTTAAAGTCTCAAGAAGTTACTATACCAAACTCCTTAAGTGTACCACTTCCTCAAGACTATGTTAATTACACTAGGCTTTCCTGGGTAGACGCAGATGGAGTTCAAAGAACTATATTTCCAACAAACACATTAACTACTGATCCAGTAAGTCCTATATTACAAGACGAGTTTGGTGAATATCTTCAAGACGATTTAGGTGAAAATCAAGAAGCGTCTCAAGCTATTATTCAAGAAAGATGGAGAAATTTTAACAAAGATAAATTAACCGGTGAATATGCATTTGACAATAGCATGGATTCTGATATTTATAATTGGTCTTGGTGGAAAACAGCTTATGGTCAAAGGTACGGTTTAGATCCAGTAGTTTCTCAAACAAATGGATGGTTTTCTATAGATGATAGAATAGGAGCTTTTACTTTTAGTAGTGAGCTATGTAAGAAAGTTATAATAGTAGAATATATATCTGATGGCTTAGCTTATGACTTAGATAGTAAAATACCTAAAATGATAGAGCAAGCTATGTACATGCATATAGCATACAGCATTTTATCAACTAAAATGGGTATACCAGAGTATATTGTACAGCGTTTTAAGAAAGATAGAAGAGCTCAATTAAGAAACGCGAAGCTAAGGTTACAAAATTTAAAACTAGACACTCTAATACAAACTATGAGAGGTAAGTCTAAATGGATTAAATATTAATATATGGCACAATCAAAGCATACTTTTGTAGAGTCTAAAATGAATAAAGACCTAGATGATAGATTGTTATCTGGAGGACAGTATCGTAATGCTGTAAACGCTGCTGTAAGTAAATCAGAAGATTCTGATGTTGGTGCTTTAGAAAACGTGTTAGGTAATTTTGAAATAAGTAATTTATTCCCAGATGGTTTAACTCCTTATAAAAATTTAGAAACAATAGGTGCTTTTTTGAGCTCTGAGAAGGATATGATATTTGTTTTTCTAACAAATTTTTGTGATACTTCTACAACTAGATTAGATTTAAAAGCTCCCAGTGGAGCAAGGTGTTTAATAATTCAATATAATGTTACATCTCAACAGGCTCAAATATTAGTTGAAGGCAGTTTTTTAAATTTTTCAAACACTCACTACATAACTGGAATAAATTTAATTGAAGATCTTTTATTTTTTACAGATAACAGAAATCAACCTAGAAAAATTAATGTAATTAGAGCTGCTCAAAGCTCAACCTATTACACAACTGAAGATCAAATATCAGTAGTTAAATATGCACCTTATAAACCTATGACAGTATTAGAAACTACAGTTGTAGATGATTGCACGTTAACTGATAGCACTTTTAACGGTGTTGACTCTACTAAAATATCAGACGCTACTACATCTACTGATTTTACGACAGTAGCTAAGCAATATGATTTATTTTCTATAGGATCTAGTCTATATAATATAGCTGGATTTAACAGTAGTGACATAGAAGTAATACCTAGGTTAACAGCTACAACAGGGCAAAAAGTAACTATATTTAGAAATAACGCTGTAGACAAAACGTCTGAATGGCTTCAACCTACTGCTAGAATATCTGTAACTAATGCTAGTTCTTCACCAATAACTTGGAGTGCTAATACTAACATTGCTGTTGTAAATAATATTAGTGCAGAGTGGTTATCACCAAGAGTAAAACCAAGTCAAGTAAGTGAAGTTGCTACTTCGAGTGCTCCTACTTTTAATTTTGATAGCGATGCCCAAAGTAATGCTTTAAATCCAACATTAAGTAGTAAGTTAGCTGTATCACTAAACGCAAGTGATCTAGGTGTTGACAACATGTATTTAGAACAAGATTTAGTTATAAGAGAACTCTCTACAGTTTTTATAGATGTTTGTTTACCTAATCCTAATTACAGCTCTACGTTTGCTGGAGATAAAAATAATTTAAAAGATAAGTTTGTAAGATTTGCATATAGATTTAAATTTGATGATAATGAGTTTTCTATTATGTCTCCTTTTACTCAACCTATATTTATACCTGAGCAAGATGGTTATTTTTTAAATAAAACAGAAAACTACAACGATGTTGGTGTTTCTACTATATTAGATCAAACAAGAGAAGTTGGTGAGTCTACTGTTATAAACTGGTTTCAAAACAAAGTTAATCAAATTAAATTTAATTTTGATTTTGAATATCAAGTTAATCAACTAAATGATAAATTAAAAGTAAAAGAACTACAGATACTATATAAAGAGTCTGATGCTTTAGCTATAAAGATTATTGATGATATTGATTTTTCTCAAAACAATTTAGAAGTAGTAAATAATAGTACTAGTACTTACTCTTATACATATCAATCAGCTAAGCCATTTAAAACTTTACCTGCGGAAGTTATAACTAGAACTGGAGATAAAGCACCTATTAGAGCTTTAGCACAAGAAAGCTCAGGAAATAGAATTATATATGGTAACTATATAGATAAACATACTTCTCCTTTAACTTTAAACTATTTAGTTAGTAGTGGTCAAAAATTAGGACCTGCAGATACAGGTACATCAAATGCTTTTGCTCAATACCCTAATCACACTTTAAAACAAAATAGAACTTATCAAGTTGGTGTTGTGCTGCAAGATAGATATGGTAGACAATCAGACGTTATATTAGCTCCACCGTTAGATGGCGCTTTATTGGAAGTACCATCAGGTAGTGGTAATTTTTATGGTGATTCAACAATATATCATAATTATAAAAGCGAAGATTTTTGGCAAGATACTTTAGACTGGAGAGGAGATAGTTTAAAAGTATTATTTAGAAACTCAATACCTTCTATACTTCCTAATAGAGAAGGTTATCCAGGTCTATATAGCTCAGATAATCCATTAGGTTGGTATAGCTATAAGATAGTTGTAAAACAAAAACAACAAGAATATTATAATGTTTATTTACCTTCTTTATTATATGGTAGTCCTATAGGTCAAAATGTAAAAGTAGCTTGGGACCAATTATGTAGTAGTACTACAGACAATACTGATCCAAAGTTTGTTCCTTCAAATGGCACTACTTTGGCTGGATTAGAATCTACTTTAAATCTACAAGTAGGTATGAGATTTAAATTAGTTAGTGGTTTTTATAGCGCAACTGCAGTAGAGCATCCAGCTACTATAACTAAAATACTAAGTGATACTAGTATTGAATTTAAACCAGCACTTGGTTCAAGTTATACAGCATATGCTTATTGTGAAGATGATGCTGGCGCTGCTAATACATGTTGTGCAAAAACTACAACACCTGTAACTAATGTTGGTCTTGTAAATTCGCAGCCAACTAGAGAAATAACATTTTTTAGTGCTGACTCTTTAAGCATTGGGCCTACCACAGCTCGTCAAACAGATGAAATGACAACTACTCTGCTTACCGACAATATAAATAAGGTACCTGCGGATTTAGAAGAAGTTAGACCTAATCAATTACAATTTAAAACATCTGATGATGTAATATTTCCAAGAGTAGGAAGATTACTGTCTAAATCATATGTTCAAGAAGACGCATCTGGTGAAGTTGTAGGAGGATCTTATTTTGCCTCTACAATAGGTACTGGCACAAGTTCAGACAATATAAAATCTTTAGGTAATTTTAATGATTTGTTTCCTTTTGAAAGTAGATCTTCTAATTTATATAAAGAAGATACAAATCCTAATACAGGAACCTTTACTAATACTTTTCAAATAGGTACAGAATCTTTAGCTCCAGCAGTATTTTCAGTAATAGAAACAGAACCTACAATATCTGAACTAGATATATTTTGGGAAACTACAACAACTGGTCTTATATCAGATTTAAATTCTTCTGTTATATCAGTTAGTGATGTTAATGGTATTACTGGCGGTTTAGATTTTGCACAAAATGAAAATGAAGCTGCAAGTTCAACTGTGCCTTTAAATGTTGGGAAAGTTGCTGCGGTAGATGGGAATAATGCAGTTATAGCTAGTAATGGTATAACATTAGTTAGTGTAAACGATGGTAATGGTAATGACTATTTAAGCGATTATCAATTAGGAGCTGTTTCGGGTAATGAATATCCTCTTGAAGCTATCAATGAATGTGTATTTACTAGTGATCCTAATAACAATAATAGAATATTTGTTTTTGAAGTATCTTCTATTCCGTCCGGCGGTACGAGTATTATTACCAATAATTATACTTATACTACTAGTATATCTAATGATGTACCTACACCGTTAGGTATAGCTACTCAAAGTACAACTGGTCAAATAGGATACTCTAATAATCCAGCACAGCCAAATGGTGTTAATTTTAATTTTCCTTCAGATCAAGTAATAGTAGGAGATGTTGAAACTATTACTCCACCTTTATTTGATCATAGGATATATTCTGATAACGGTTCGGTAGCTCAATTTTTTGTACAAAATGATCCAATTAATGAATTTTCAGAGTTAACTTTTGAATTAGAAGTATCGCTTGATGATTCGTTTAGTCAGCTAGTACAACAAAATAATACATTTGTAGCAGGTGGTGGATCTTCTAGCTCAACATCGTCTAGTGGAAACCAGCTTATATCAAGAACTAATTCAAGTGGAGCAGCTAGTTCTAGCGCTAGCAATACTATAACTTTTCCAGTTTATGATGGTATATACTTAAGACCAAATGGAAATTCAAGTAGTTTATATACATCTTCTAGTTATAATATTCCTAATGGGGTTACAGCTTATCAAATATTTTTTAGCAAGAGTTTAGTTGCTAGTTCAAATCCATCTGTAATTTATAATGGTGGAGATGTAAGATTTGTAAGAATAAGAATAAGTGACTGTAACAACACTGGTAATAAAGCAGAAACGCTTTTAGGTAGTAACGTAACAGGGCAAAATGGAATTAAAATTGATTTTGTAGATGGTTCTACTGGTTCTGGACCTCAACAAGCTGATGGTCAAATTTGGATTTTAGCTGGTCAATCATATGGTCCTGGAACTACTTTTGCTCAATTTACATGCCCAGACTGTAATTTTCCTCTTATTCCAGGAAACTCTAGTACAAGTTGTCAGGCTGGTTTAAGTAATACAACTATTTTCTCACAAACAACAGGAAGTTGTTCCCCTGGAGGAGGAATAATTTTCTGCGGTTAATAATAATAATAATATGGCAAATGATTTAAGTGCAAGTGGAGGATTTTACTGCAAAACAATACCCGGTAGTGGATATGACTTTGGAACTGGAGGTGTAAGTGCTTTTGATAACTCTACTAACACCCAAGTTTTTGATTATATACGTTTATCGGCACCAACAAGCCAATCTAGTAATTTAACTAATATAACATTTGGTTGTAACTCAACTACTATATTTAGCGGCAGCTCAGGTACTATAAGTACCGGTGTTCAAAACAATGGTGAATTCCTTCTTACAAGTAGCGATTTTTCTCTACTACTCCCACCAAATTATGTTGGTGATGTTCTAATTACATGTATGTGGGGAGGAAGTGAGCAGGGCACTTGTGTTAGTGGAGGTACAGCACAGACATCGAATGGAGGAACAAATAGCTTTGACTTGTGGAGATTTAACATAGAGTGGAAAGCAGATGATGCAAGTACTGTTAATTTTGGTACATTAATAAAATTAAAAACAGTTGGGGCTAACGCTCCAGTAATCACAACAGGTATAGGTGTGACTTTAAGTAACTAATATGAGTGCAATAATAGAAGTAAATTATTTCAATTCTTACTGGCTAAAAAGAATAGTAACAGGGACACAGTGTAAGTCGTTCACCGATAATACAACTGACTATCAAGCTACAGAAGATAATGGTACTTTCACTTGGCCAGGTCCTTACGATAATGGCGATGCTGTTACTAATGTAAACTCACCAACTACCAGCACAGAAGGATGTCTAGGTACTCTTCCGGCTACAAGTCCTCCTTCTATGTTTCAAAATTGGTTTGTAGAAGAAAGCAGGATAAGAGGTGGTTATAATAATGTTTCAACTGATTTAGGAGTTAAAGCTTATTTAAATGAAAAAAATCCAGTACAAAAACATAGAACTAATTCTTTGATATATTCTGGAAGTTTTAATAGTGATACTAATTTTAACGAAACAAATGTATTTCCAGTAGGTGATTCTATAAGTAAATCTCTGGACCCACATAATGGAAGTGTGCAGAAGTTGTACGCTGAAGATACTAATTTAATAGTTTTTCAAGAAGACAAAGTTAGTAGAGCTTTGATAGATAAAGATGCTATTTACTCTGCTGAAGGTGGTGGATCTGTTACTTCAACTAATTTAGTTATAGGTCAATTTGTGCCTTATATTGGAGACTTTGGAATAAGTACTAATCCAGAAAGTTTCGCTGTATATGGATTTAGAAAATATTTTTCTGATAGAAATAGAAATGCTATAATGAGATTATCTAGAGATGGTTTAACAGAAATATCTAACTATGGAATGGTTGATTGGTTTAGAGATAATTTATCAGCACTTCCAGAAAATGATTTTGAAGTTTCTAACACAGCTACAGTAACAGGAAATAGTTTTATTTCTTCATCAACTAATACTTATACTTTTCAAGTTATTGATAACAATAATCTTAAAACTGGATCTATAGTTAATTACTCAACAGATCAAGGTGTTAGTTATACACCTAAAGGTGTTATATCTAGTATAGAACCTGTAACTAATACTAATCTTATTCAAATAGTTGTAGTAGGTGAAGATGCTGATTTAACTAGTTTTAATAACGGTGACGTTATTAGATTTGTAAGTTATGCTAGCAGTAGGATAATAGGTGGTTGGGACATTTATACTAAACAATATCAATTATCACTTCAATCAACACCTACTTCTGTAGATAGAAATTCTAATTATTCAACATTAGCGTATGACGAAGATGTAAGAGGTTGGACTAGTTTCTTTTCTTATAAACCTGAATTAACATCGAGTTTAAAAAATACTTACTTTTCTTTTTATGAAGGTAGACTTTATCAGCATAATTTTCCAGCTCAAAACAATAGAAGTACTTTTTATAGTACAAGAACACCAGCTAGTGTTACTTTTGTTTTTAATGCTCAACCTGACTTAAGTAAAAACTTTTTAACTATAAACTATGAAGGTAGTAGCGGTTGGCAATGTTCTTCTTTTTTATCTGATGAGCAGGAGCCTGTTCCTACCTATTCACTGTCAGGAAATATTTACACGCCGAATTTTGGCGCTCAAAATTATAAAACATACTTTGACGAAACAAGCAGTGTATTAAGCGTAGTAGAAGGAGCTTATGATTCTAGTAATCCTATACTGTATGGAGTAAGCATACAAACTCCACCTTTTTACAACGCTGGTTTTACTGTAAAAGAAAATTTATACACCGCTAACTTAATTAGTAATTCTCAACCTAGAGCAGGTGAAGTATTATTTAATACTGATCCACTAAAAGCTTATCCAATGTCTGGTATAAAAGCTAATTATGCTACTGTTACAATGGAAGAAGATGCAGCTACAGATCAAGGTGGTATGAAAGAATTATTTGCCGTGTCAACAACATTTAGTAAATCCGGATTTTAAATAGTGATTATACTTATTAGTAATAACAATAAAAATATATAATATGCCAATACCTTTATTAGTTCCTTTAGCAATCTCCGGCGTCGGGATGGCAGCTAAAGCCTGGAAAACAGGTCAAGCTAAAGACGCTATGGAAGCTCAAGCTACTCAAGCTAGAAACGATGCAGCTCGTTGGGAAAGCGAATTAGCTAGACTTAAAGATAATAGACCTAATGTTTCTAATCCTTATGCAAATATGCAGAATTCATTTGCTAATATGTCTAATCCATATGCTAAATTAAGTAATCAATATGCTAATTTAGGTGTAGCTACTCAAGCTGCAGAGTATCAGGCTGAGCAAGCAGATATAGCATTAGCAAACACATTAGACACTATGGCTATGACAGGTGCTGGAGCAGGTGGAGCAACAGCTTTAGCTCAAGCAGCATTACAAAGTAAAAGAGGCATAGCTGCTGATATACAGAAACAAGAAGCTCAAAATCAAAAGCTAGCTGCACAAGGCGCTATGGAAGTTCAATCTAAAAAAGCTGAAGGTCAATTGCAAGTTGATACTCTAAAAGCCAAAGGAGAACAAGTTGTTCAGCAATTACAAGGTGAAGGTAGACAATTTGTAATGGAAACCATGGAAGAAAGATCTAAAATGGACATGGACAACGCGTCTAACATGATGATGAATTATAAGCAAATGGAAATGGATGCTATGGCTGGTCAAATGCAGGCTGATCTATCACTAGCTAATCAATTTGGATCAATGGGAAGTACAATGGCTTCCTCTTTAATGCCTTATGTTAAGAAACCCTAATATATTATGAGTTATCAAAATCCACAACGTATAGTTAATAGAGTGTTTGAAGTTTTTGCAAACGGTGTTCAAGCTAATAACATAGCACAGCAGCAAGACTCAGAGAGATTAGTAAACGCTATAAGAATTAACAAAGAGTCTTCTCAACGCATAATGGATGGTGTTGAAGCTTCTAAACTAGAATTTGCATATAAGCTAGATAGTATAGATGTATCATCTAATAATACAGCTTTTTCTGACAATTTAAAAATGTTTTTTAATGATCAAGTAGAAAAATACTATCAAGTAAAAAGTTCAATGGCAACTGGTAAAATGGACAAAAGACAAGGCAATATGGTTTTAGGTCAACTAATGAGTCAGGTTGAAAAATTCAACACAATGATACCAGAGATATTATCAATGTCTAATACTATTTACGAACAAGCTGGAAAATTTAGTACTCCAGGAGGAATATCTAGCACTACACCTAACAATATATTAGATATATTTGGTTCTATTGGAACAGGTAATAATGGTGGTGTTTATATGATTGAAGAGCCAAGATCAGGCGATTTGTTTTTTATGAAAATGCCACAAGATGTTGAGAATAAGTTTTTAGAAGATGGCAAAGTAGATGACTATGAACTTGCTAATTATTTAAAATCTTCTCAAGCTGGAGATAATAAAACAGCAGGTGGATCAATATTAAATCTAGATCAAATGATGAAGATGGGTCCTAAGTCTTTAGTTAAGTATGTTCCAGATAATAAAAAAATGTTTAAAGGAACTACTGATATATTGTTTAAACCTAATGATGTTAATAGTGGATTTTTTAGTAATGAAACAGATTATGAATTAGTTCCTGATGAAAATAAATATGAAATAACTACTAAAAGAACTGTAACAGCTCCGCAAATAGCTAGAATGAGAACTAATATGGTTGATCAACAAGCTTTTCAAACTGCATTATATGATGATACTACTATGAATAGTTATTGGAGAGATATAATGGGTCAAGATACAGATTATGTTACTGACGATGAGTTGCAGAATAAAAAAAATAAACAACTCGCTAGAGACTTTATGATTGACCAGTCTATTGCTGACATGTTATTAGAACAAAATTTAATTAGAGGAGTTGATAATGAAAAAACTGGTGTAAGAGAAGCTGGACCTACGGTTGTTAATGGCCAAGTTGTTTGGAACCCTGATATAATACCAACTACAGAAGCTAATGTTATATCTAGATCAATGGCAGAAGTAGATAAAGTAAGCCCACAAGCAGAGGCTGTATATCTCTCAGCTATCGCTGACGAAAACAAAGATGGTCAAACTATAAGAGGTGTTGGAAGTATTTATGATGAGATACAAGAACTTATTAAAAACAACACAGATAAAGAAAGTAGAAACAAACAAATAAATGTTATACTAAATAAAGAAGCTTTACCAGGTGTAAGTTATACTTCTGAAAAAGGTTTTATGGACGGTAAGAAAGAAGTAAAATTATTCAAAGACGATGGTGAGCTTGATGAAAGATTACTTTTATTTACTCTAGCTAAACCTAGGATGGGTAGCAAAACAAGTATAAACTTTCCTTCATTTTTTAAAAGATATAAAAATAAAAAACAAGACAATAGCACTGCTATGAATGGCAACATAGCTAATTTACCAGGTATTGCTTAAATAATATTATATGGCGAAATATTTATACGATGGTACACAGTATGACGAGAAAGATGTTAAAGACAAAGCAATGTCTTTTGGTCTTAGCTTAGACGATTACTTATCTAAAACAAATGGTATTTCTTTAGTAGATGAAGAAGATCCTATTATAGACACCAAAGAGATAATAGAAGAAAAACCTAAAAAACAAAATAGATTAGATAAAAAGCTAGATAAAGTCAACGAAAAGCTATTAGAGTATGATGCTGAAAAAAACAAAGTTCCAGTAAAAGAGAACGAAAGCGGTATAACTATAGCTAAAAATGCTAAAGAGCAAGATGTTCAGATTAAATCTATGTTAACAGGTGTTAATGAAGTTAAAAGAGAAAGACAGTTTAGAAAACAACAAGATAGATTAATAAAAGAATTAGAACAAGATGCTATAGCTGATGGAGAAGATATTGGTGTTAGTTCTATAGTAGAACAAACTACTAAAGATGGTGAGAAATTATTGTTTAGATTAGACTCTTGGGAAAAATATTTTGATGAGTCTAATAAAAAGTTTTACGATAAAAAATTAGTTACTAATGTCATGCAGGCAACTGGTATAACTGACAGAGCAGTTACAGCACAAGACTACATGAATTATCTAAATAAAAAATCTTCTGAAACAGGTGGAGCTACTTTTAAACCTTACAAAGCTAAAGAGGTTGAAGGCAAGGACGAAAACGTACTAGACATAGGTATGTTAGAAGAAATTGAAATAAATCCAAATGCAAACGCTCCAAAATCAAGAGATGAAATTTTAAATAACACTGATTTTGATAAGTATTTTGATTATATTTTTAGTGACAATAGCGTGTTTGCTAAAGATGATGAAACTACTAAATATACTTTATCTGCTAGTTTACCATTTACAAAAGAAGGAAGTGTTTTTACTGTTAATCAAACAGACAGTGATTTAGATGATGACGCTTTACAAATAGTTAATCCTGATACTGGAGAATCCTTTGTGCTTACAGTTGGTAAAGATGGAAACGCATTAGCTGAATTACCTGAGTTTAAAAAATGGCTAAAAAGTAATACTCTTTCCACTGATGCATCTTCTTGGCGTAGAAGAAATGAAGGTATGAGAGATTTTTATAATAAAGTAAATGATACTTCTGTAGATAATGGCGGTATAGCTTTAAATGAAAATCAAATAAAAGGGTTACAAACTGTAGTAGATGCTCCAGTTATTATAAGTGCTGAAGGTGACGTTGAAAGTATTGTTGTTTATGATATAAATGGAAACAAAACAGAAGACACTAGACAAGACGTAAGACCATTGTTTGGAACATATACTGTTGAAAAGGTAGCATTTTCAGCTGGTGAATTATCTGAACGAAGGTACAATGTCGAAAAAGAAAATTATCCAGGAGCATTAGATATATTGAATAATGTAAGAACTACGTTAACAAATCAATATGCTAAGCAAGGTTTAGAACCTCCTACAGAAGAGTTAATAAAGCAAACTGCTAGAGAAATATATATAAAAGAAAGAAAAAATGCTTTTATAGATGATAACATAGAAACGTATATACAAGCTAGTCAAAAACTTAATATCTCTGGTGGTGAAGAACTAAGACAAGGTTTTTTAAAAGGTACTGTAAACTTACTAGACAAAGAGTCACAGTTAGTGATGGACAATGCTATACTAAAAAAAGACAATGCTGAAATTATTGTAGAAGAAAAAAGAAAAAAGGTTCTTCATAATATTACAACTATTGAATCTACTAAGTTTTTATATGGTGATGATTATGATAAAGCTCTAGAACAAACAGGAGTTAATCTATATAATACTAACTTTTCATCAGTTAACATAGCTGTAGATGAATTTGGTATGACAACTGAAGATGGTTATATTAAAAAGGTTGTTGATGGTAAAATAAAAATACAATTTTTACCTTCTGGTAGTGTTTTACCTACAACTTTTTCAGATGGTGAAATAGTTAAAAGCATACCTAAAAGCTATATTGACAAGTACGCTGTCGACATGCTTGATTTACAGAAAGATGAGCTAAACTATAGTAGAGCTTATAAAGAATACAGTGTCACTTTATTAGAGGACGTAGATGATTATAAAGATCAATTAGCTATATGGGGTAAAAACTTTAATGATCTACAAGAGTTTGGAGTTAAGTTGGGCATATCTGGTATATCTACAGCAAAAAATATTGTTTATGCTGGATTTTCATTAGCTCAATATACTAATCCATGGTACTGGGCAGTATACGGTGCAACAGGCCAAGATCCTATGCAGCCTATAATAGATGTGAATACTAGTATATCTAAATGGTTGAGAGACGAGAAAAATGAATACAACTTTGATGAGATAGGTTTTAGTGAAATAAATAAACCAGGTCAAGGTTTAGTTCAAGGTTTAAAAAACTTTGGAGAGTGGATGATGGGTATGACGGCAGAAACATTACCTATAATAGCTGCTATGATTCTTAGTGGTGGAAGTGCTACTTATGGTCAGATAATAAGTTCTACAGTTGCTGGTTTATCTTCTGCTGGTGGTAAATTCTCTGATATGGATCTTCAAAACTTTGATTTAAATGAAGAAATATCTAAAGTATCAGCAAGAACAGATTTAAGTAAAGAAGAAAAAGATTCACTTATAGGTAACTTAGAACAACAGAAAGTAAGTAAAGCTGTTTATGTTGGTAAAGGTATAATGTATGGAGCTATTGAGGGAAGTATTGCTTATATAACTACCTCAGCTGCTATATCTGATGGATACGCAATAATGAGAGGCGATAAGGCTGTATTAGAAGAACTATATACAAACACTGGTCAGTTCTTAAAACGTAAAGGTCCTGAATGGTTAAAAGGAGCTAACGTAGAAGGCGTGGGTGAAGTTGGTGTTACTTGGGGAACTAATTTAGTAGATGGTAGGCCAATGTTTGAAGGTAGTTTTGAGTCTTATGCAGGTGGATTTGCTTTAGGAGCTGTGTTTGAAGGTCTTCCTTTAGCACATGGTTATATGAATAGTAATTTTGCTGCTAACTCTGATTTAAAACAAATTCAACAAACCTCTAGAGAAATTGCAGATCTTAACAAAGAAAAATCTGCTTTAGAAAATAATTTAAAAAATATAGAAGCTAAAGGCGGTTCAACAAGTGCAGAAGCTTTACAAAATTTAGATTCTAGATTATCTATAAATAGTAGGTTAAATGATATTAATCAACAAATTGATGAAAAGTCTGGGTTGATAATGACTCAACAAATGGAAGTTGAAAATAAACTTTCACTTAATGGTATCACTGATGGTGCTGCTAAATTATTTGGTCAGAATCAAAGTAAAATGGCTGATCTTAGGTTAAGAGCTAATGAACTAACAGCTGATAACCCTTCACCTAATAAAAGTGTATTAGAAGAATTACAAGCTTTAAATAAAGAATATAAAGCTATTCAAGATATTAATGATAAATTTAAATCTACAAAGCTATTTGGTCACAAGTGGTTAGCTTTAAAAGGTAATGCAATTTTTAATGCAGCTTCAAGACGTAGAGTTCAAGCTATAGAAGCTGAAGCTATACAGAATATTAAAGAAAGAAAAGGTCCTAAGATGGATGGGCCAACAGGTAGGGAGATACAAGCTGAGTCTATGAAAATTTTAGATACTCAAGTTTATGTAGAAAACGTAGCTAAAGCTAAAGTATTAGCAGAAAAAGGCGGTTGGAACTATTTTAATTTTGAAACTAATGAACAAGCAGAAGCTGAAGTTGCTCAAATAATAGCTGATCAACTAGTTGAATTAGAAAATCAAGGTATAGATATAGATTCTGAATTAAGTGATGGTCAAACTTATAGAGAGTATATAGAATCACAACTAACAGAAACTTTAGATGGTATAAGAGATGGTAGTATAAACGGTTATTTCGATCAAGTAACTAATACTCAATATACTTTTAAAGAAAATGCTATTAAAAATCAAAAACCTGGAGTACCTTTACATGAAAGTGGTCATGGAGCTACTACTGAATTAATAAGAAATAATCCTCAAGCTTTTGATCAAGCTTCGGCCGTACTAGTAGATTTTTTAAGTACTAAATATAATGATATTTGGTTAAAAATGCAAGTTGAAGGAACTAATGGTTTAAGAAACGAAAACGGGCAAGGTTTTGATTTTGAAGAAGTTTTTTCTTCTTTTGTTGAAGAAGTAGCAGCTGGAAACATCGATACTAAAATTAATAAGGCATTTACAGCTTTCTTTGCTAAAGAATTAAACAATGGATTAATAGAGTCTAGTGATAGTGGTTTTTCTATAGATTTCAAAGGTGTTAATGATATAACACAGTTTTTAATAAACATGGCAAAAGATATTTCTAAAGGAAAATCTGGTAATGCACTTTTAAATGAAGCTAGAGTTATTCAACTAACGCCTAACGTAGATACTCAAACTCAACCAACTAGAGTAGCAGCTTCAAAAACTAAACGTAGTTCAACAAAAGCACCTACCTCAGCTATGCAAGATTTAGATAATGAACCTGCTAGTGCAGCTGCTAAAAGAGCTAAAAAAAATATCAATGAAGCTTTTGATAAATCTAAAGCAAACTGGAGTCAAAATAGACAAGAAAACCCAGCTGCTGATAGATTATTAAATAGAGTTTATGGTGACATAAGCGGTATGATTGAAAATAAAATTAGAAATTTTGTAACTAAAGACAGGAACGTTATTGATTTAACTGAGACTACAGATGCAAATGAAATTGTTCAGGCTGTTTTAGCAAACAAAGAATTTTTAGGAGATATAAGAGGTTTTGATCCTAGTAACACTAGTTTATATGGGTATATAAATAAAAGATTAGGTTTTAGAATAAGAGATGTTTTAAAAAGTGGAGAAGTTTTTACTGATTTATCTGTTAAAGATATTGATTCATTAATAGGTAAGGAAACAGAGTCAGGCGCTGTTGTACAACAAGAGTCTACATCTACAGAAAGTGATCTTAATTTTAGACAAGGTTTAAAAATAGAAGAAAACAGTGATCTTTATAACACTGTTAAAGATGCTGTAAGAAAAACTTTTGGAGGTAAATCAGTTCCTAAGCTTGAATATACTAGAAAAGAAAAAGGTAAAAAAGATCAAACAGTAACTTTAAAAGAAGCTTTTGATATTAAAGAAAATCCTGAAGCTAGTCAAGCTGATAAAAATCAAGCTGATATAGATATTGCTAGAATATACAAAGATGTAAGAATAAAACTAGGAGAAGCTTACGATACTAGTCTATTTAAAGAAATAAAAGATAGTATGGGTATTGGTAAAAACTATGAAAATTATTTAGAAGAGGTAATGCCAGCCGTAATGTCTGATGGTGGTATCGCTATAAATGATTTAGTAGCAATGGAAAGGCTTTCTAAAAACAAGATATTTGCTGAGGTAGAAAAGAAAAACTTAAGCCCTGCTGATATAAAAAAATACGAAGGAGATGGTAGGTTAGTGTATACTAGTACTACGTCTGGTCCTACACTTTATAAAAAGTTAAATCCTACTCCAAAACAGTTTGTTGAATTTTTTAAGAAAAGAGGTAGAAAAGATGCTTTAGCTACTAACATGGCTAAGACATTAGGTTTTGATGCAACTATGGATGTTTTATCTGAACCAGAAGTTGTAGAAAAAATGACTTTAGGTAATAAAGATTTACAAGTGTTGAATGCTGATGAGTTAATTCAAGCTTTTGCAGGTAGTGTAGGTAGGGGTGTAGGTACAAAGTTTTCTAGAAACTTTCTAGAATCTAATGCAGATGAAACTTTAAAAAATATATATTTAAATAAAAGGCAAAGCTTTTTTGATAAATTAAAAAGTTTAGGTGTAACAACAGCTAATGTAGACGCTGCTTGGAAAGATACTTTTGGTAATATAAAATTTATTGATCAAGATAATAAAAACTATACTACTGAGATAAAGAAAGAAATAAAAAACTTTGTAAGTAAAATAGAAACACAAGAACAAACTTATCCAGGTATAAAAATAGATATAGAAGAATATGTTTCTAGTGTAGAAATAGCTCTTGAAAACGGCGATACTAGAGCTGCTACAAAAATGCTAGGTTTAACAGGTGAGTCTGCTTCTGCTATGTTTCAAAATGACATTACAAGAAAGACTTATTCAAATGCTATAAATACTGTAGTTTCTAAAATGATAGAAACAGATGGAACTTCAGAATCTAAACTTAATGTAGGTATTGAATTTATAAAATATAAAGGTTTATTAGGTAATGGTTCTAATAAATTTATTGGTGCTAAAGAAAAAGGCACAGGTGTTCTGTATGGAGATAAAAATAATTATATTGAAAATTTCTTAAAACCTAATTTTGGAATAACTGATTATCAAACTAAAACTATTAAAGGAGAAACTTTTATTATAGTTGATATAGATGGTGAGACTTTTACTGTACCTTATAATAGCCCTCCTCAAAAAGTAAGTCAAGCTATGATCGATGGAACTATAACTCCTGAAGAGCTTGCTGATAGAGAAAGTGCCGCTGATGAAGCTTGGGATTTTATAAACCAAACTTATTCTTTAATGGCAGATTTAGTTTCAGATCCTAATCAACCTCTTTTTGATAATAGGATGATGCTGATGTTAAATGCTGGTATGAGTGCTAATATGAATAGCCCATTAGCTATGGCTGCTCCATTAAGGTTTTTACCTGTAAACTCAAAATACTCTAACATTAAAAAACCGTCTGGTGGTAAAGCTTATGAGTATGAACATGGGTTACCTAGACGTGTAGTTAATTTGTTTTTGTTAGACTATCACATGAATAAAGGTAAAGGCTTCTTAAAGAACGAAGCAGATTTACAAAGATTAAAAGATAGCTATAGTGTAGGTGTTATAGATGTAGACATGGATAACAACTATGGTAAATTTTTTAAATCAAGAGCTGCTTTTAATTTTCAACTAGGAGACTTACCGACTAGTAGGTGGTACAACATGTTTAGCAGAGGAGGAGAAGTTCATGAAGTTTTAGATACTAAAACTAATACTGTATATGGCACAGCTGAGGCTAAGTTATGGAAAGATGTTCAAGCTGCTGGATTAAAGACAGCTAAACAGAATAGTAGCAGTGGAGTTATGACAAAGAAGAACTCTAAGACATCTAATAATTTTATGGATACACAAGGTTCTATAATGTTAGACAATGCCTTAGATGTAGCTAGAGATCCAAATGCTGATATTAAGAAGATTAGAGTGTTTGATTTTGATGATACACTAGCCAAAAGTAATAGTAAAGTATTTTACAATTTACCTGATGGTACTAGAGGTGAATTAAGCGCAGAAGAGTTTGCTGAACAAGGAGCTGTATTAATAGGTGAAGGAGCTATAATGGATTTTAGTGATTTCAATGTGGTTAGAGACGGAACAAGAGGACCTTTGTTTGAAGTAGCTGAAAAAATTAGAAATGCTAGGGGTAATGAAGATTTGTATGTTTTAACAGCTCGCGCTCCAGAATCTCAAATAGCTATATATGAATTTTTAAAATCTGAAGGATTAGAATTTAAGTTAGAAAATATAATTGGCTTAGGTAATTCCACAGGAGAAGCTAAAGCAGAGTGGTTAGTTAGTAAAGCAGCTGAAGGTTATAATGACTTTTATTTTGCTGACGATGCTCTTCAAAATGTAAATGCAGTAGAGTTAGCTATGTCTCAACTAGATGTTAAGTCTAAAGTGCAGCAAGCTAAAGTTAAATATAGTAAAACTGTAGATCAAGTAATGGATGATATTATATTTGATCGAACAGGTATAGAACCATATAAAGAATATTCATCTGTAACAGCTCAAGCTAGAGGTAGAGGTAAAAGAACTTTTAACCTTATACCTCCATCAGCTCAAGACTTTGGTGGTTTATTGTATAAGTTATTAGCTAAAGGTGAAAAAGGAAATGCTCAGTGGGCTTGGATGCAAGAAAACTTAATAAAACCTTTTAGTAGAGGTTCTAATGATTTATCTGTAGCTCAAAATCAATTAATGGCTGATTTTAAACTTTTGAAAGACAGCTTAACAGGTATACCTAAAAATTTAAAAGAAACTGCATTTGGAGGTTTTACTTATGAAGACATTACTAGAATAGCTGCTTGGGATAGACAAGGTATAGAAGTTGATGGTTTATCAGATAGAGATTTAAAACAAGTTAGAGACTTTGTTGGAGATAGCTCTGAGATAAGTGTATTTGTAGATCAATTAATAGCTTTGACTAAAGAAGATGGTTATCATTATCCTGGTGGTGACTGGTTAGCTGGGACTATAACTACAGATTTTATGGGTGGTTTAAGAAAAGAAACAAGACCAAGATTATTAAAACAGTTTAATGATAATATTGATTTAGCTTTCAATGAAAAAACTTTGAATAAATTAGAAGCTGCTTTTGGACCTAAGTATAGAGAAGCATTAGAAGATTCTATAAGAAGAATGAAAACAGGTCAAAATAAAAGACAAGGCATGAGTCGTTTAGAACAGAGATTTAGTGATTATATAAATAATTCTGTTGGAGCTGTTATGTTTTTAAATGCTAGATCTGCTATACTACAAACTATTTCAGCTGTAAATTTTGTTAACTGGAGCGATAATAACCCTTTAAAAGCAGGACAAGCATTTGCTAATCAAAAACAATACTGGACAGATTTTATGACATTGATGAACTCTGACTTTTTAGTAGATAGAAGAAATGGATTAAAAATAAATGTTAGTGAGTCTGAGATAGCAGAAGCAGCAAAAACAACTGGTAACAGCGTTAAAGGCGTTATAAGTTATTTACTTAATAAAGGTTTTGTTCTTACTCAATTTGCAGATAGCTTTGCTATAGCTTCTGGTGGTGCAACTCTTTATAGAAATAGAGTAAAAACCTATATGAAACAAGGCATGTCAGATAAAGAAGCTTCTAATAGAGCATTTTTAGATTTTAGAGAATTAGCAGAAGAGTCTCAACAGTCTGCTAGAGCGGATAAAATATCTCAACAACAAGCAAGTACTTTGGGTAGGTTCTTATTAGCTTTTGCCAATACACCTTCTCAGTACGCTAGAATAATGGATAAAGCTGGTAGAGATTTAGCTGCTGGTAGAGGAGATGCTAAAGCTAATATTAGTAAAATAATGTATTATGGTTTTGTTCAAAACTTATTATTCACTAGTTTACAAAGTGCTATGTTTGCTAGCTTTGGAGAAGAAGATGAAGAAGATGGATTAAGTAAAGACCAAGTCAATGCTGCAAATAGTATGATGGATAACATATTAAGAGGTATAGGTATACAAGGTGTTATAATATCTACTGCTAAGAATGTTTTAATAGATTTAGCTAGAAGATCAGAAAAAGAAGGTCAGTTTCCAGGTCCAGAATATAGCGATTCATTTATAAAGCTAACAGAAGTTAGTCCTCCTTTATCTATTAAACTTAAAAAATACAAAGGTGGATTAAGAGATTACGAGATGAATAGTTGGAGACCAGAAGCTGGAGAACCATTTAATATTAATAATCCTTCCTACAGAGCAGCTGCTAAAGTTATAGCTGCTTTAACAAATGTACCTTTAGATAGAGCATTTCAAAAGCTAGAAAATATTCAAGGAGCAATGGATAGTACTAATGAAGACTGGCAAAGAATAGCTATGTTGTTAGGTTGGCCAAAGTGGCAACTAGAAACAAAAGAACAGTCTACAACTAGGTACGAAGAAGGAAAAGAAGGTAGAAAACAAGAGAGAAAAAGAATAAAAGCTAAAAATACTAGACAATACTTTCCTAAACGTCCAATTACAATAGAAGAGTTTGAAGCTTCTGAATTAGAAGAAGAAACTAAAACTTTATTTAAATTAAATAAATCAGAACAATTAGATAGCTTAAGATCTTTAGGTCTAACAACAGATGCTATTAAAAGATTAAAATACGAGGAAGACCGAGTAAATAAAATATTAGAACTAAGTAAAAAATAATATGGCACTTAAACGCACTGGTAGAAACTCACCATTAAAAGCCTGTTGGGACGGGTATGAAATGAGAGGTATGAAGAAAAAAGGAAGCAGATCAGTACCGAACTGTGTGCCTAAAAATTCACCTGCTAAAAAAGCAGAGCCAAGAAGAACTATAGGAAAAGGTAAAAACTTTAACAAAGTAGCTAAAGACAAAAGTGCTACTGGTGGTGCGGCTGGTGGCGGCATGACCGAGAAAGGTGTTAAAGAATATAAAAGAAAAAACCCTGGAAGTAAACTTAAAACAGCTGTTACTAAAGATCCTTCTAAATTAAAACCTGGTAGTAAAGATGCTAAGCGAAGAAAGTCGTTTTGTGCTAGATCAAAAGGTTGGACAGGTGAAAGAGGTAAAGCAGCTCGAAGAAGATGGAATTGTTAAAAATATAATAATAAAAAAATGAAAAACGGTAATAGAAATAAAACACCATTTAAGCTAAAAGATGCATGTTATTATAAAGCTAAGAAAGCTCATAAAGTTTTTCCATCAGCTTATGCTAGTGGCATGATAGCTAAATGTAGAAAAAATAAAGGTAAATAATGCCATACAGACAACACAACTCACCTTTTAAAGTTAGGAAAACTAAAAAAGGATTATCTCTTAAACGTTGGTTTAAAGAAGAATGGAAAGATGAAAAAGGAAATGTTTGTGGATCTGATAAAAATAAATCTACTAAGGTGTGTAGACCATCTAAAAGAGTTAACAAAGACTCTCCAAAATCTTGGAACGAAATGAGTAAGGAAGAAAAATCAAAAGTAGTTAGTGCTAAGAAAAAAGTAGGTATGGGTAAAAGAAGAAGTTCTAAAAGTAATGTATCGTAGTTATGAATGGTGAAAGAAAAGAAGTCAGAAGAGAAAATAAACAAGTAAGAAGTTTAAAAAGATTAAGAACTTTAAAGTCTAAAGGTAAAACAGACACAAAAAGATTTAAAAGATTAAAAGAAAAAGTTTATAATCCTTTTCCTGACAATTCTCCTTTTAAAAAGTCGCCTACTGATCCAAGTAAAAAAGCTAAAAGTGCAGTTAATAATGACCCAACAGGTCTAGGTTTAAAAAGAGAAATGGATAGACGTATTAATGAAGGAGTTAAAAAAAGTAGAATAACTAAGCAATATTTAGATGATTTCAGTAGAAAATCTGCAGCAGCACAGAAGAAAGACAATGATAGAAAAAAATGGAAGCGGATGTACCCTGGTGGTGCTATTGAAATGACTGGGCATCCAGGAGAATACTTAATGGGTAGTGGAGCTATTGGTGGTTTTAAAACAGCAAAGACAGTAATAGGAAAAGTAATGGAAGCCGGAAGTAAATATGCAATTAGATCTGCCAAAAACTCTATTAAGCCAACTTCTATAGGATCAAACAGTTTATAAGGAACGTTAAAAAATGGGCGCCATACCCAAAGTTCCTGTAACCAAAAAAGGGGAGGTCATTACGACTTCCCCTTTTTATATTTAACACCATGGGCAAAATCCGCCCGGACATCCATCACACATAATTTATATTTTTAAAGTGATTCCGATTGAGCAAATAAACGCTCCACTTGCTATTGCAAGAGTATTTGGGTTAGTGCCAAAACTTTGGCCATGCCACATCATGTTTGCGCCCGACATTGTCATCATGCCGATACCTCCTATTAATGCTAGTCTTTTCATTTAATTTCACAATTATCACCTGCACAAGCTAATTCTCCTGCAAGATCTGTTTCATCTTCTGTTTCTACAATATTACTAAGATCAATATCTTTTAAATGTTTCATAGCCATATCATAGTTTACTTTACTTATATCTTCAAACGGTGCTTGAGTATATGTACCACCATCATAAGGCAGTACAGATAATCCATTATAATGTTCTCTGTTTTCCCACATCCATTTACCCGCTGCATCCCACTCTTCTTGTTTTAAGCTAACTGTAGCTGAAACATTATGAGTGTTAGATCCTTTTCTATGACCAGGTTTAACCCACTCAGTAGCTACTTTCTTTATTCTTTCAAGTAGATCAAATGGTGACTCGTGTCTTAATATAGAATCTTTAGGAGCTTTCTGTGGTATACTAATAACAGCAGTATCGTGAGGTCTAAAAAACTCATCTTCAATTAGCTCAGGGTGATTAGCAGATAAATATTTATACATAGACTCGTTTTTACCAACTCTGATCCTACGCGTATAATAATCATTGTGCCATGCATGAATACCAGATGAAGTTCCTAATGCCAGAGATGTTGTCCCAGCAGGCTTCACGGTTGTACATCTAGCTGCTGGATTAATACCTATTGCTTTAGCTGTCTTTGTATTCTCTCTTTTTA